>Ga0315905_10000321_pt1 | contig 52860 bp, 53 predicted proteins | sample LakEriMetagenome_5_FD_203522 | JGI IMG/M metagenome (GOLD analysis project Ga0315905, IMG submission 203522) | Freshwater fungal communities from buoy surface, Lake Erie, Ohio, United States - Buoy 4 MA121 | ecosystem: Environmental > Aquatic > Freshwater > Lake | place: USA: Lake Erie, Ohio...
CTTCTTGGTCCTGCAGGAAGCCTCGAAGGAGACGTTCTTCGACGTCTCGGGAGCCGGGGCGTGGTTCGCGCGCCGAGCTCCGGGGGTGCGTCACTGCACCCACGTCGTCCTGGTTCTGACCGACCCCGCTGCCTACACCGACAGGTATTCCGAGCCGGACAAGATCGATCGGGGCCTGACTCGTCCCGAGCCATGGGCGTGCCCGTACTGGCTGACCGACGCGGCCATGGCCGCCCAGAACCTGCTCCTGTTGTGCGAGGAGCGGCGTTGGGGTGCGTTGCTGTTCGGCCTCTTCGGGGACCCGAGCACCACACTGCGTGAATTCGGGGTACCGGACACCATTCAATGCGTGGGGGCCATCGCCATCGGTCATCGCTCGGAGCACGACCGCCCGACGGGCTCACCGATAACGCGGCCGCGCCGGGCGTCAGCGGAGATCGTTCATCTGGACCGGTGGGACGGGCCGTCCGACGTCGATGTCGGTTTCGCACCCGGGGACCCCGAGGTTTAGGGTACGCAGACCCACTCGATTCGGGAGAGAACATGTCGACCCAGATTCCCCACGTCAATTACCTCGAACTCGGCGATCGCCCGCATTTGATCGCCAACGAGTGCGTTTCGTGCGGAGCACGATTCTTCGATCGCCGGAACGCGTGCGCCAACTGTTTCGGAACCGAGTTCCGCAAGACGCCGATCGCCACCGAGGGAGTCCTGAAGTCCTTCACCATCGTGGCCTTCGCGGCCCCCGGCGTGCCGGTTCCGTTCGTCGCCGGCATCGTCGACTGTGACGGAACCAGCGTCCGCGGCAACGTCATCAACGTCGACCCCACCCCCGAGAAGGTCTCGCTCGGCATGAAGGTCCGTTTGGCCACGTACAGCTTGGGCACCGACGACGACGGCGTCGAGGCCATCGGCTTCGGTTTCGAACCCGCCGCCTGACTCGATCAGTTTTCGTATCCTCTTCAACAACAACGACCAAAGGAATCATCATGGCCAGTGACGACATCTGGATCCTCGGAATCGCGATGACCAAGTTCGGCAAGCACACCGACAAGGACATCGTCGACCTCGGCGCCGAGGCGGTCATGGCCGCACTCACCGACGCCGGCGTCAGCATGCGCGACATCGGAGTCCTCGCGGCCGGAAATCTGATGGGTGGTGGCAGTTTCGGCCAGATGCTGCAGAAGCAGGTGGGTCAGACCGGTATCCCCGTCTACAACGTCACGAACGCGTGCGCCACCGGCGCCACCGCGTTGCGTACGGCGATCATGGCCGTCAAGGCCGGTGAGGTGAAGTTCGGATTGGCCGTGGGCGCCGAGAAACTCGCGGGAGCGGGTCTGCTCGGCGGTGGAGGCAGCGCCAAGAAGGACGGAAACAAGTGGGAGCCCAAGGGTCGCTTCGGCAGCGTCGCGCCGACCGACGGTCGCATCGGCACCGACACGATGCCGGGCACCTTCGCCCAGGTGGGCATGGAGTACGGCCACAAGTACGGCGGAGTCTCCTTCGAACTGTTCGCCCGAATCTCCGAGAAGAACCACGCCCACTCGGTGTTGAACCCGATGGCGGCGTATCAGAAGCAGTTCACACTCGACGAGATCATGAACGACATGATGATCGCGTACCCGAACACCCGCCCCATGTGCTCGGCGAATTGCGACGGTGCGGCGGCCGCGGTGGTGTGTTCGGGGGAGACCCTGAAGACGTTGTCGCTCGAGCAGCAGCGTCGCGCCATCAAGGTGTCGGCATCGGTGCTCACGACCGACCCCTATCAGGAGTCGTGCCAGGTGTTGCCGGACGTCAACACTCTCACCCGCAACGCCGCCAAGATCGCCTACGAACAAGCCGGCGTCTCACCGTCGGATCTCGACCTCGTCGAACTCCACGACTGTTTCGCCACGGCCGAATTGGTGCATTACGACAATCTCATGTTGTGCCCCGAGGGTGGCGCCGTCGATTTCTTCAACAGCGGCGCCACATGGCGAACCGGATCCACCCCGGTGAACGTCTCGGGTGGACTCGAGTCGAAGGGTCACCCCATCGCCGCCACCGGCATCGCCAACATCTGGGAGATCTGCCATCACCTGCGCAACGAGGCCGGGGAGCGTCAGATCGCCGGAGCCAAGGTGGGCCTCGCCCACGTCATCGGCCTCGGTTCGGCGTGCGGCATCCACATCCTGGAGCGCAGCGGTCTCTGAGCCCGGTACTCGGGGCGTCACGCCCCGATGGCGTGATACCCACCGTCCACGTGGATCATCGATCCGGTGGTGGCGGGGAACCAGTCGGAGAGAAGTGCGACCACGGCTCGAGCCACCGGCTCCGGGTCCGTCACGTCCCAACCCAAGGGTGCGCGGTCGTCCCAGACATCCTCGAACTTCTTGAAACCGGGAATCGACTTGGCGGCCATCGTCTTCACCGGACCGGCCGCCACCAGATTGGATCGGATTCCGCGGGGTCCCATCTCCTTGGCGAGGTATCGGTTGATGCTCTCGAGCGCCGACTTGGCGACCCCCATCCAGTTGTAGGCGGGCCACGCCACCGTGTTGTCGAAGTCGAGACCGACGAACGCCCCACCGCGACCCATCAGCGGAGCGAAGACGTCGGCCAGATGCTTGTACGAGTAGGCGCTGATCTGCATGGCGACCGCCACATCGGACCACTGGGCCGCCATGAAATCGTCCCCCAGACACACCTCGGGGGCGAAACCGATCGAATGCACGACTCCGTCGACCGATCCCCATGAACGGGCCACGGCCTCGCGAACCGACGCGACGTGCTCGGGAACCGTCACGTCCAGTTCGAGAACCTCGACGGGAACGGGGAGCTTGCGAGCCGTTCGTCGGGTCAGGCTGAGAGCGCGTCCGGCGCCGGTCAGGATCACGGAGGCTCCTTCGTCGAGGGCCAAACGCGCGACACCGAACGCGAGCGACGCGTCGGTCAACACCCCGGTCACGATGATCTTCTTACCCTCGAGCAGTCCCATGTTCAGCCTCCGCGCGTCAACCTAGACGAGATGCGAGACCGACGACCCCCATACCGATACCGCGAATGTGTCAGGCTGGGCGGATGCGCATTGGAATCCTCGGAGGCACGGGACCGGCCGGATCGGCCCTCGGTGCCCGATTGGCGTCGATCGGATACGACGTCGTCATCGGATCCCGATCCGCCGAGCGCGCCGTCGACGTGTGCCGCGATCTGGCCCAGAAGCATCCCGAGATCGAATCGGCCATCACCGGTGGCGACAACGCCGCGGCCGCCGCGGCCGAGGTCGTCGTCATCGCGACGCCCTGGGATTCCGCCGCCACCACGGTTCAGGAGAACTCGGTTGCCCTCGAAGGCAAGATCCTGATCAGCATGGCCAACGCCCTGGTGCGTGTGGCCGGAGAGTTCCAACCTCTGCTTCCTCCGCGCGGCAGTGTGGCCGCCCACATCCAGGCCGCCGCTCCGCTCAGCAAGGTCGTGGCCGCGTTTCATCATCTTCCGGCCAAGGAACTCGGCCACCTCGGTTCACCCATCGACTCCGACGTGCTGATCTGCTCGGACGATCACGAGTCACTCCGGATCGTCTCGGAGATCGTCGAGCGCATTCCCGGATGTCGGCCCCTCGATGCGGGACAATTGTCGAACGCCACCGCCATCGAAGCGTTCACCGCCGTTCTGTTGCAGCTGAACGTGCGTTACAAGACGCGGGTCGCGCCGAAGCTCACCGGCATCCGTGAACGGACGGGAGGGGGCCAGTGACCATGCGCCTCTACGACACTTCACGTCGCGAGGTCGTCCCCTTCGAGCCCGGTCCACTGGTGACCATGTACACGTGCGGCATCACGCCGTACGACGCAACGCACATCGGACACGCGTCCACCTTTCTCACCTACGACGTCCTTCAACGTCGTCTCATCGACCTCGGGCACGAGATCCGGTGCGTTCGCAACGTCACCGACGTCGACGACCCGTTGTTCGCCAAGGCGCGACAACTCGGTGTGCACTATCTGGATCTCGCCGCCGGCGAAGAGGCGCGGTTCGAGCGGGACATGGAAGCACTGAACGCCCTGCCCGTTCACTCCACGCCTCGCGCGTCCTCGGCGATTCCCGACATTCGAGGCTTCATCGGCATGGTCCTCGAACGCGGCTACGCGTACACCTCGGGTGGTTCGGTGTATTTCGACGTGAGCAAGTTCCCCAGTTTCGGTTCGGTGAGTCACTACTCCCGTGAACAGATGATCGCTTTCGCCCGTGAGCGCGGAGGCGACGTCGACAATCCGGCAAAGCGCGATCCCCTCGACTTCGTGTTGTGGCACCCGTCCGCGGACGACGAACCATCGTGGGAAGCGATGTGGGGAGCCGGTCGTCCCGGCTGGCACATCGAGTGCAGCGCCCTGGCACTACGAGAACTCGGCGAGACCATCGACCTCCACGGGGGAGGGAGCGATCTCATCTTCCCGCATCACGAATGCGAGCGGGCCCAGAGCGAGGCGGCCACCGGTACGCCGTTCGTCAAGCACTGGATGCACGTCGCGATGGTCTTCATGGACGGCGCGAAGATGTCCAAGAGTCTGGGCAATCTGGTTTTCGTCGATGCCCTTCGACGAGAGTGGGATCCCCGGGCCATTCGTCTGGCGATTCTCGAGAACTCCTACCGTCGCGAGTGGGAATGGACACCCGAGTCGATGCCTCGTGCGCAGAAACGACTCGAGAGTTGGTCGGCGGGTTCCCGATCGGACGACTCGGTCATCGATCGGGTTCGTGAGCGGTTGGACGACGACCTGGACACTCCCGGGGCCCTAGCCGTGATCGACGAGGCCAGCGCACTCGGGCTGAACGTTCGCGATTCCGCGAATCTCCTCGGCGTTGCGATCTGAGGCCATCTCCGGCAGATTCCGACCCCGTGCTTCATCTACTATGCCGAACAGGACGGACATAGGGGGACGAGGCGATGAAGGCGGAGGGAGCCGGCAAGGCCCAGCAGCGCTCGCGTCGCGTGCTGTCCCCGCTCGCGCGGCGGATCTGGAACATCGACGTGTCCGGCCTCGACCGTCTTCCCGCGACCGGCCCGGCGATTCTGTGCCCCAATCACATTTCGTTCCTCGATTCGGCCTTTCTCATGCTCGTGGCACCGCGCAACATCTCGTTCGTCGGCAAAGCCGAGTACATGGATTCATGGAAAACCAAACTGCTCTTCCCGATGATGGGCATGATCCCGATCGACCGGGCCGGAGGGGAGAGGAGCCAGGGTGCTCTGGACACGGCCCGGCGCGTGTTGGAGCGCGGTGAGTTGTTCGGAATCTTCCCCGAAGGCACTCGAAGCCGCGACGGCTTCTTGTACAAGGGTCGCACGGGAGCCGCGCGTTTGGCCACCACGATCGGTTGTCCGATCTACCCCGTCGGCATCGTCGGCACCGATGTCATCCAGCCACCCGATGCCAAGGCGCCGAGGCTGACCGGGTCCTGCTCCATCAGCATCGGTCGCCCCGTACGACCCGAGCGGTACGTCACCGATGGCGAACCCCACCGGGTATGGCGCTCGATGATGGACGAGGTCATGTTCGAGATCCGCGAGATGACCGGACAGAGCTATCGGAACGTTTACGCGGGATCCTCCTCGGAGTCGGAGGATGTCAACATCGGCGCCGTCGCACACGTTCAGGATCCGACCCATCCTCTTCCCCGTCTCGTGGGAGCTATTTCCGAGGGTCACACAGGCCACTGACCGTAAACTCGGGGCATGTCCGAGATCAGCGTCCTCCTTCCCGACGGTTCCGAGCGATCGGTCCCCGAGGGCGCGACGGTGCTCGATCTGGCCGCCAGCATCAGCCGGAACCTCGCCAAGGCCGCCGTGGCCGCGATCATCGACGATACTGAAGCCGACCTCACGAACGCGTTGACGAACGGATCCCGAGTGCGGATCGTCACCGCCGACAGCGACGCCGGTCGCCACGTCCTGCGTCATTCCACCGCGCACGTCATGGCCCAAGCGGTGACGAGACTCTTCCCCGGCGCGAAGTACACCATCGGGCCGGCCATCGAGAACGGCTTCTACTACGACTTCGATCTTGCCGGACGCACCTTCACCGAGGACGACCTCGCGCGTGTCGAAGCCGAGATGAGGTCCATCATCACGGCCGACCAACCATTCACGCGATCAATCATCTCCATCGACGAGGCGCTCGCATTGTTCGACGAGCAGCCCTACAAGTGCGAGATCATCCGCCGTGTGCGCGACGGCGGTGCCGACGGTTCGGACAGTGGCGAGGTGGGCGGCGACACCGATTCGGTGAGTCTGTATCGCAACACGCCGGAGTTCGTCGATCTCTGTCTCGGACCTCACGTACCGTCCACGGGCCGTCTCGGGCACTTCAAATTGCAGAAGGTGTCGTCGGCCTATTGGCGCGGCAACGAGAAGGGTCCGGTCCTGCAACGCATCTACGGAACCGCCTGGGAGTCCAAGGCCGCACTCGAGGAGCACCTGCACCGTCTGGAGGAGGCCGAGAAACGCGACCACCGTCGACTGGCCGTCGATCTGGACCTTCTGTCCTTCCCGGGCGAGCTCGGTGGTGGCCTGGCCGTGTGGCACCCCAAGGGCGCCACGGTGCGAAAGTTGATGGAGGATTACAGCCGGTCCCGACACCAGGACGGTGGGTACCAGTTCGTGTTCACCCCCCACCTGTCGAACGCGACCCTCTTCCAGACCTCGGGCCATCTCGATTTCTACGCCGATGGCATGTACCCGCCGATGGAGATGGACAACGGCACGTACTACCCGAAGCCGATGAACTGCCCGATGCATTGTCTGATCTTCCGGGGTCGTCAGCGCAGCTACCGCGAGTTGCCCCTTCGTTTGTTCGAGCTCGGCACGGTGTACCGCTACGAACGCGCCGGCACGCTCCACGGCCTGATGCGTATTCGTGGCTTCACCCAGGACGACAGCCACATCTACTGCACGCGAGAACAGCTGCAGGCCGAGATCATCTCGCTCCTCGACTTCATCGTCAGCGTCCTCCGGGCGTTCGGTTTCGACGACTTCTCCTTCCACCTCTCCACGAAGGACCCCGACAAGTACGTCGGATCCGACGACATCTGGGCCGAGGCGACGTCGGCTTTGGAGGCGGCCCTGTTGACGCACGGACTCGAATACTCCGTGAAGGAGGGCGACGCCGCGTTCTACGGACCCAAGATCGACATCCACGTTCGTGACGCGATCGGTCGCACCTGGCAACTCTCGACCATCCAATGCGACTTCAACCTTCCGGAGCGCTTCGACCTCGAATACGTCTCCAACGACGGAAGTCGTCAGCGGCCGATCATGTTGCACCGGGCGTTGTTCGGCTCGATCGAGCGATTCTTCGGAGTTTTGGTCGAGCACTACGCCGGCGCCTTCCCCACGTGGCTGGCTCCGCTCCAGGTTCGCATCCTGCCCGTGGCCGAGAACCACGAGGCGTACGCCGAGTCGGTGCGCGCCGAATTGGCTGCTCGTGGAATGCGAGTCGACGTCGTCGAGGCATCCGATCAACTCGGCAAGAGAATCCGCACGGCCAAAATGGAGAAGATCCCGTACGTTCTCGTGGTCGGCGACGATGACGTGACGGCCGGAACGGTTGGCGTGAACGCGCGCGGTGCCGATGTCGAACGTGGTGTCACGGTGTCGGCCTTCATCGATCGCGTGCTGAACGAGATCGCCGCGAATCCCGTCGTTTCATGATCGAGAACCTCTGGGCCGGTTGGCGAGGTCGATACCTGTCGTCGTTGCCCGACCAGCGTGAGTCCCCGGACGGACCCAGTGTCTTTTGTCGCATCCTGGAATCGGGCCTCACCGACGAGGAAACGTTCATCGTTCATCGATCCGACAGTGTGTTCGTCATACTGAACGCGTACCCGTACTCGGTCGGACACACGATGGTTCTTCCGTATCGCCAGGTCGCGAATCTCGACGACCTGTCACCGGAGGAGACCGGCGATCTCTGGAGCACGGTCACCGCCGTCTGCCGGGCGGTTCGGCGTGAGTACGCGCCCCACGGCATCAACGTCGGCATCAACATGGGTGCCGCGTCGGGTGGCAGCGTCAACGAACACCTGCACGTGCACGTGGTACCACGATGGCGGGGCGACTCGAACTTCCTGACGTCGACCGCCAACGCCAAGGCCATTCCGGAGGCCCTCGATGTGACCGCTGCCCGGTTACGCGGCGCCATGCGCGATACAGACACCGTGGTCGAGTCCACGTAACCTGACGCACCATGGACGCACAGTCATCGGGCCAACCGACTCCGCCCTCCTCCGAGATCCGGGACACACTTCCCGATGATCTCAACGCCGTCGAGAATCGGGCCGAGTACCGCTTCCCCGACAACAGTCGTCGTCGCATCCCCGGAATCCTCTACGTGATCGCGGGCGGGTTCGTGCTCGTGTGGAGACTCACCGACGGCGATTCGTCGACGGTGAACGGTGGTCTGGTGGCCGGCGCCGTCGTCCTGCTCGGTATCGGCTCCTTCTCGATTCTCTCCGGTTGGCGGATGACCATCGACGAGCAAGGTGCGTTGGCCGCCGCCGGTGCGGCCGTCGGATTCCCCGTCGGTCACGCCTCGGCCCAACAGGTGTGGCGAGGGATCCGGAGTCGGCCCACGTGGCGCGTGCTCTGCTACTCGAACGAAGACCCTCCGCTCCGACGTGGACTGGTTCTCGTCGATGCGATCGATGGCTCGGTGAAGGAGCACTTCGTCGAGGAGAACCTCGAGACGTGGGACAACCTTCCTCGTTGATCGTTTCCGTGACGCGTCGTCCCAGCGTGTCGGACCTTCGGACCCGATTCACCCACCTCGACGGAGCGGTCTTCCTAGACTGGCAGCATGTTCGACGGCCATCTACGTAGTTCGGTCGACAAGGCCGTCAAGCCTCTCGGCGACGGGTTGCGTCGCACCCGCATGACCCCGGATCACCTCACCATCGCCGGCATGGTGATCGCCATCGGCGCAGCCCTCGCCATTGGAGCGGGTCATCTGCCTTTGGGTCTGTTACTCGTGATCCTGGCCGCGCTTCCCGATCTCCTCGACGGGGCATTGGCCAAGGCGTCGAACACATCCAGCCAGCGGGGAGCGTTCTTCGACTCGGTCGTGGACCGTGTCACCGATGCATTGCTTTTCGGCGGAGTGGCCTGGTACTTCACGAACGAGCATTCGCCCAAGACCGCTCTGCTTCCGCTGGCGGTCTCGGCCGTCAGTTCGGTGATCTCGTACGAACGAGCCAAGGCCGAGTCGCTCGGTCTGTCCGCCAAGGGTGGTCTCATGGAGCGGGCGGAGCGAATCATCCTGTTGTGTCTCGGACTTCTGTTCCCGGTCCTGCTTCTTCCGATCATGTGGATCATGTTGGTCCTCACGTCGATCACCGCCGTGCAGCGTTTCGTCAAGGTGTGGCGACAGGCCGCCGTTGCCCCGATAACGGCGGCCAAGATCGAACAGCGTCGTTCGCGCCGCCAGAGTCGTCGCTCGGCGCGTCTCGGACGTCGAGCGCGCATGACATCGCGTCTGCGCTGACCGCGTGTCCCGGTCTCCCCGTCAGGAGATCACCGACTCCCTGACCGTCGGTGCGTACAAATTGGGCTCCCTGCTGTCGAAGGGCGTGCCCACCGCTTTGTCGGCCGTGGTCGGCACCGCGCTCGGCGCGCCCGCTTCGATCGCCATGCGCGACAAACGCCTCATGGTGGAACGCCACATGCGACGCGTGGTCCCCATGGCCTCCGACTGGCAGATACGACGGCTCACGCAGAAGGTCTTCGACAGTTACGCGCGCTATTACGTGGAGAGTTTCCGACTCCCCACACTTTCCGCTCGACAAGTGGCCGAATCGTTCACCGTCGAGGGATACGACGAGTATCTGATGCCCGCCCTCGAAAACGGCAACGGAGCCATTCTCGCGTTGCCTCACCTCGGTGGATGGGAGTGGGCCGGCCGGTGGGCGGCCGACCTCGGGAACAAGATGACGGTGGTCGTCGAGCCGCTCGATCCTCCCGAACTCTTCGAGTGGTTCGTCGAACTGCGTCAAAAGTTCGGCATGAAGGTCATCCCCGTCGGACCCGATGCCGGATCGGCGGCGCTCAACGCGCTTCGCGCGAACGAGGTGCTGTGCCTTCTGTGCGACAGGGACATCAGCGGAGGCGGAATACCCACCCGTTTCTTCGGCGAGACGACCCTTCTTCCCGCCGGACCGGCGACACTGGCGCTTCGCACCGGGGCCGCGCTGTTGCCGACGGCGGTGTACTTCACCGATCGTCGCGACGGTCACCTCGGTGTGATCAGGCCTCCGATCCCGTGCGAGCGTGAGGGGCGTTTGCGCGCCGACGTCACCCGGATCACCTCCCTGGTCGCCGGAGAGTTGGAGGGGCTCATCGCCCGCGCACCCGAACAGTGGCACTTGCTCCAACCGAACTGGCCCTCCGATCCCGGATATCCCTTCGTGGTTCCTTCCACTGGATCATCCGCCGACGATGATGCGTAGGCTCGTCTCCGTGCGTTCCCGGGTACCACTGTCGATGCTCGTCGCATCGGTCGCTTTGATCGCCTGCGGCGGTTCGGCGGAGTCCACCCTCGTCCTGCGCAACGCCGATGACATTCAGGTCATGACACCGGAAGCCGTCGCCCAGATGAAGGTTTCGGCGACCACCGCACCCCCCGACGGCTCAGCGGATGCCGGAACCGACACGGGGTCGGCCGAAACGGGGGACACGATTCCGCTGAATCAGGACGATCGACCCGCCGAACTGAAGCTGTTCGACGCCTATTCCGAGTTCCAGGGCTGTATCGAGGACTCCGGAGAGACGATTCGGGGAAATCTGCAGGACCCGAACAACCCGGCGTACCAGGATCCCGCCTATCTCGAGATCATCCAGAAGTGCGCCGCCCGCAGCGACATCATCAACGTGTTGAACGAGGTCGAGTCGACGCGCACATCGCTGACACCGGAACAGATCGAGGAGCGCAACGTCGCTTTCAAACTGTTGAGCGAGTGTCTGAAGAAGCGCGGGTGGAAGATCGAGACCTCCGTGGACTCCCAAGGACTGATCAACCCGACCAGATTCGAATCCGCCGATGGCGGTCTCGATGATCGCGACATCGATCAATGCCTGTCGGAGACCGGAATCAACGACGCCATAGAGAACGGCTAGTCGGAAATGGGGAGAACGTGAGCGCTCGAATCAAGATCATCGGTGGTGCCGTCGGTGCGGCGGTGTTGCTGGTCGTCGCCATCATCGGATTCTCGGGTGGGGGAGGACAATCCGATACGTCTCTCCTCATCACCCCCCGATTGGTGGAACGACGGGATCTACAGGACGTTCTGACCGTGAGCGGAGAGGTACGTCGCGACGAGACCCGCAAGATCAACTCGGCCGTTGACGGAAAGGTCAGCTACATCAACGTCGAGGACGGCGACACCATCGACGAAGGCGACGCGATCCTGGCCCTCGACGGTCGGGCCTCGGTGGCCGTGGCCGGTGAGTTCTCCTTCTACCGACGGTTGTCCGTGGGCAGCGTGGGACCCGACGTCGAGCAATTGGAGAACGTGCTGGTGGCCGCCGGACACGACATCGCGCGTCCCGACGAATTGTTCACCGAGGAAACGAGACGAGCACTGGCGCAATGGCAACAGGCCCGGGCCTATGGAGGCGCGACCCCCGAAGGCGACGAGACCCTCACCGTGAGCCTGCTGAACAACCCCTCGGCGTACAACGTCGGTCGAGCCAACACCGTGGCCTTCACCGTGACCCCCGCACTTCCCTCGACATCGGGAGCGGGATTCCACCCTCGTGTCGCCTTGCCCGTGATCGGTATCTCTACCAACAAGACCCGGGTGAACGAGGGCGAATCGATCACGTACACGGTGACCGCATCGGCGGCACCCGCTTCGAATCTCGTCATCGCCATCGCCACCGGTGGGGATGCCAACGAAGGCGACGATCCGTTGGACGGCGACGACTACAGCGAGATCCTGGGCAACGTCACGTTGCCCGCCGGTCAGACATCGGTGACGTTCAGCACGGACATCTTCGTCGACAACGTCATCGAGGACGAGGAGGATCTGACCGTCACGCTGACCGAGCAGTTCGGCACCGACCCCGACTATGACGTCGGCCCCACCAACCAGGTGCGGACCGTCATCGAAGCCAACGGGTCGGACCTCGATCCGCGCCTCACCGTGACCGCCAGCAACCAATCCGTCGACGAGGGAGGAACCGTCACGTTCACGATTCGCACGACCGTCGAATCGAACCGTGATCTCGATTTCGAGGTCTCCTTGGCCGGAAGCGCCACCGCTGACGCCGATTTCGTGCTCCCCGACGACGACGTGTATTCCATTCCCGCCGGTGCGCGCAGCACTCAGATCCAGATCCAGGCCCGCCGTGACGATGCCGTCGAGCCCGACGAGACCCTGATCTTCACGTTGCTCCCCGACGCGCCGACCGGCGGTCGCCCGGCCGAGTATTCACTGGGCGCGTCCAACACCGTGACGGTGACCATCGAGAGCGCCGATTTACCCGAGATGACACTTCTGGGGGGCGGAACCGTCTCTGAAGGTCGATCGGGTTCGTTCCGGATCGTCGCCGACTCCCCGGTCACCGAGGACACGTCGGTGAACTACCAGATCGGGGGCACCACACAGAACGGTGTCGACTTCGACGTGCTCACCGGCACGGTCATCATGCGACGTGGCACATCATCGGTGACTATTCCAGTGACGTTCATCAACGACGACGTGGTTTTCGAGCCATCGGACATGATCGTCGCGGATTGGCCCGCGCGCGTCGGATCGGTCGAGGTCGACGAGGGTGAGTTCGTCTTGCAAGGCGCGGTGATGTTGAACCTCACCGAACCACAGTTCACGATCACCATGAAGGTCAGTCCGTCCGATCGGGCCGAACTACAGGTCGGTCAGGCAGTCTCGGTGGATCTCACCGTCGGGGGACAGGTCCTGTCCGGGGTGATCGCGGCCTTGGACGACAGTGCCACCGTCGGTCCCCAAGGAGAGGAGACCTACGAGGGAACGGTCGAGGTCCAAGGAGAATTCGCCGCGGTCGACGGAGCCACGGTGTCGATCGACGTCACTCTGGCCGAGGTTCGAGACGCGATGGTCGTTCCCGTGGCCTCGGTGTTGCGGTCGGCCGATGGTGACATCGTGCGGATCGTCAACGACAAGGGCACGATCACGCGTCTCCCGGTGGTCATCGGTCTGATCGATGGCGAATGGGCCGAGATCAAGCAAGGACTGAAGGGCGACGAACTCGTCATCGTGGACATCGAGTCGGGCTCACCGGCCACCGACACCGAAGGCGACTGACCACATGTCCGAGGTCCTGATGCGCCTCGACGGCGTGTCCCGCTGCTACGGCTCGGGGGACGCCATGGTGTGGGCTTTGCGCGACGTCTCGTTGTCCATCCACGCCGGTGATTTCGTGTCCATCGTCGGACCGTCGGGAAGCGGCAAGTCGACGATGCTCGGACTTCTCGGGTGCCTGGACTCGCCGACGTCGGGGTCGATCACCGTAGGCGGCACGGAGGTCACCGGTTTGGCCGATGGCGCACGCACCCACGTGCGCGGCCAGAGCATCGGTTTCGTGTTCCAGCAGTTCCATCTCATCCCGCACTTGGACGCCCTCGGCAACGTGGAGACCGCGTTGCTTTACCGTGACCTGAAGCCCGCCGAGCGTCGTGAACGTTCACTCGAATCACTGGAGAAGGTCGGTCTCGGCCATCGCGCCGACCACCGCCCCGTGCAACTGTCGGGCGGAGAGCAACAGCGCGTGGCATTGGCGCGTGCCCTCGTCACACAGCCCAAGATCCTTCTGGCCGACGAACCCACGGGCGCGCTCGACACCCGGAACGCGGCCAACGTCATGGAAATTCTCGCCGGCCTGCAGTCCGATGAACGCGCGGTGGTGATCGTCACCCACGACACCGGCATCGCCAACTCGGCGGCGCGAAAGGTGTCGATGCTCGACGGGCGCATCGTCAGCGACGAGGTGCTCCGATGAACGTGTTCCGGGATTTGGTTCGGGTCGCGATGGTGGGTCTGCTGGCTCGCAAGGTTCGCACCTTGCTGTTGCTCCTCGGGCCGATGATCGGTGTCGCCGCCATCATCGCCGCCGTCGGCCTGACCGATTCGGCCAAGGGCGACCTGAAAGCCAAGGTGGCCGAACTGGGGACCAACTTGATCGAAGCCTCGGCCTCGAGTTCGTTCGGTGGACAGGACCCGACGCTTCCCGAGGATGTCGTCGAACGAGCCCTGACGGTCACCACGGTGGAGGCCGTCGCGCCCATCGTCGAGCTCACGAACATCATCGTCACTCCGTACGAAGAGGCGCGGGAGAAGTATGAAACGGTTCCCATCCCGGTGGTGGCCGCCAGTACGGTCCTTCCCGAGGTGCTCGAGGTCCCGCTGGTGTCGGGGCGCTGGTTGAATTCCTTCGACGAGGAGGCACGGGCCCGCACCGCGGTGATCGGTGTGGGGTTGGCCAGGGAGTTCGGCGTCCTGCCCGACGAGTTGCGCACCATCGACGTCGGAGGCTTCGACTACACCGTGATCGGGATCCTCGACTCCGTTCAACTCGAGCCCGGATTCGACACCGCGGTGTTCATTCCCTTCGCCAGCGCCGAGAACGATTTCCTCGACGACGACATTCTCCCGAACAAGATCTACGCCCGCGTCGACCCCACGCGAGTGGACGAGTCGGCCGACGCTCTCACCACCGCGATCAGTTTGGGCGGTCCGGACGAGGTGAAAACCGACGTGAAGAGCGAGGCGCTCGAACTCGCGGCCCAGTCGGATCGACAACTTCAACTCATCGTGGTGTCCATGGGTCTGCTGGCGATCATCGTCGGTGGCCTCGGCATCGCCAACGTGATGTCGATCTCGGTGATTCAACGATCGAGCGAGATCGGAATTCGACGGGCGCTCGGTCACACCCGTCGCATCATCGCGGTTCAATTCCTGTTGGAGGCCATCGTCGTGGGTGTCATCGGGGGAGTGTGCGGTGTCCTGTTGGGAATGCTCGCCATCTTCGTGGGAGCATCCATCGCCGGCTGGGTGTTCGTGATGGCCCCCTGGTTGGCCCCGGCCGGCATCGTGCTGGCGATCACCATTTCGGTGATGGCCGGTTTGTATCCCGCCCGCCGCGCGGCTCGACTGGAGCCGCTGGAGACGTTGCGTCTCGGCTGAGGAGTCAGCATCCAGAACGGCTGAGGAGTCAGCATCCAGAACGGCTGAGACGTCAGCATCCAGTACGGCTGAGACGTCAGCGGTACAAGTCGAAGAGTTGGCCGATGGCCTTCACCTGGCCGCCAGTCGTGCTCGACATCACCGCGATCGGCTCCACGCCGATTGACCTCCACCGTTCGAAACCGTCCAGCACCGTGCGCGGAGTCCCGAACAACGTGCAGTCGGCGAGCCACTCGTCGCTCATGATCGATTCGAGTTCGTCCGCGCGCTTCTCGGCCAATGCCGACTCGATGCGTTCCATCTCCTCGACGTATCCGGCGGCCTTCCAGTAATTGCGGTAGTTCGGTAGTCGCACGTAGGTCGTCATGGTGCGGCGGTTGATCGCCGCGGCGGCCGAGACGTCCTCGTCGATGACGGTGGGGATCATGTTGGCCAGATAGAAGCCCTCGTCCCGACGAGTCCGGGGAACCAAACCCACCTGCTTCGTCGTGTGCCGGAAACTCGCGTTCGCCCACAGAGCCCCCTGTCCGATCTCACAGGCGAGGTTCAGCATGCGATCACGAAGTGCGGCGACGTAGATCGGCGGCAACTCGCCGCCGTATTTCGCGTTGGCCCGCAGCGCCTCCACGAAGCTGCGCATGTCGCTCAGCGGCGGCCCCATCGTGGCGCCGGTGCGCCGCACCATCGGTTCGTGGCTGACCCCGAGACCCAACGCGAATCGCCCACCCGACATCTCATGGGTGTGACTCGCCAACGAGCCGATCTCTCCGATGGAGTTTCCGTAGATGCCTTGGATCGCGGTGTAGAAACGGATGTCACGCGTCTCGTGAGCCAGGCTGACACCGAGGCCGAGGGCTCCACCCAGACTCGGACACGCCAAAGCCGGAAAGCCGAGACTCTCCGCCTCGCGGGCGAGTTCGATGATCGCCCGGCGCTTGCCGGGCGAGGCCACGATCGAGAGTGCCGGCAAGGACGCTGTGGAACCGGATACGAACGACATGGGGCCACGGTAGTGCAGGGATCGATCGGTATCTTGGGTGACCGTGCCGTCGAACGAACGCCTCCGAATCGGCATGCTCTGCCCGTACAGCCTCACCACCCCCGGCGGGGTGCAGGGCCAAGTCATGGGTTTGGCCCGCGAACTTCGACGCATGGGCCATGAGGTGCGGGTTCTCGGTCCGTGCGACGGGGCGCCACCGGACACCTTCGTCACCCCGTTGGGGGATTCGCTACCGACCGCCGCCAACGGTTCGATCGCCCCATTGGCCCCGGACCCGTCGGCCTCTCTGCGGACCATCCGGGTCTTGAAGGACGAGGAGTTCGACATTCTTCATCTGCACGAGCCGTTGTCACCGGGTCCGACGTTCACCTCGCTCGTGATGCAGATGGCTCCGATCGTGGCCACGTTCCATGCCGCCGGAGAGAGTGCCAGCTACAAGTACCTCAACGCGCCGTTGAAGGCGTTCGCCGCGGCCATCGAGCATCGGATCGCGGTCTCCAAGGACGCCGTGCTGCTCGCCGAGAGGTATCTCGGTGGCGACTACGAGATCCTGCCGAACGGAGTCGAGATCGAACGTTTCGCTCCGGTTCCCGACGAACCACCGGTGATGCGGCGCGCCATTTTCTTCTGTGGTCGTCACGAACCACGCAAAGGACTCGAGTACTTGTTGAAGGCTCACGCCACTCTGCCCGACGACGTCGATCTGTGGATCGCGTCGGACGGGCCGGAGACGGAGCGGCTGAAACGAGAGTGGGCCGGCGACGCACGAATCCAATGGCTCGGTCGGATCACCGACGCGGAGAAGGCCACGCGATTGCGGCAGGCCGCCGTCTTTTGCGCTCCGTCTCTCGGCGGCGAGAGTTTCGGGGTGGTGCTGATCGAGGCCATGGCCGCGAGCACCCCGATCGTCGCCAGTGCTCTCGATGGCTACATGAACGTCGCCACCGACATGGTGGATTCGGTGCTCGTCGAGCCGGCGGACGTCGAGGCCCTCGAGGTCGGATTACGCAGGATTCTCCAGGATCCGGATCTGGCCGCGCGTCTCGTTCGAGCAGGTGCGCTACGAGCCCGAGAGTTCTCGATGAGCACGCTCGCCCGCCGTTACGAAGCGATCTATCGGCGGGTGCTGGATGCTCACGAATCGACCGTGTCGACACCACGCATCGGACGACTGCGCAGATGGTGGTCGATCGCGGTTCGTTTGCGTGCCCTCGCCAGCAACTCGATTCGCCGTATGCTGGTGAAATGACAACCGGCATCATCATCGGCATCATCGTGCTGGTCGCCATCATCGGCGTCGTTCTGTACAACGGTCTCGTGCGCAGTCGCAATCAGGTCGACAATGCGTGGTCGCAGGTCGACGTCCAACTGAAGCGACGACTTGACCTCATCCCGAACCTGGTGGAGACCGTGAAGGGTTACGCCTCCCACGAGCAAAAGACCTTCGACGCGGTCATCCAGGCTCGGTCAGCCGCCATGTCCGCCGCGCCCACTCCCGGTTCGCAAGCCACCGCCGACAACATGGTGAGCGGCGCGCTTCGCCAATTGTTCGCTTTGTCCGAGGCGTACCCCGATCTCAAGGCCAACCAGAACTTCCTCGCGCTCCAGGAGGAATTGAGCGCCACCGAGGGTCGCGTCGCATACGCCCGTCAGTTCTACAACGACAGTGTTCTCGGCTATCACAACAAGTTGGACACGTTCCCCACCCTGCTCGTCGCCAAGTTCGGCTCGTTCGCCCGTCGCGAGTTCTTCGAGGCCGAGGACGGCGCCCGCACCGCACCCGAAGTCAAGTTCTGATCGTGTTCGACGAGATCCGTTCCAACAAGCGACGAAGCGTCGCGATCATCGTGGTGTTCGTGATCGTCACGGTCGCCATCGGCATGATCGTGGGCGCCTTGATCGGTGGCGGCATTCTGCCCACCATCGTCGCCTTCGTGATCGCCGCGATCACCGCCGGAGTGTCGTACTGGAAGTCGGACCGCATCGCTCTGCGCGTGAGTCGCGCGGTTCCCGCGGACCCCGCCACCTACCAACGTCTGCACAATCTGGTGGAGGGTCTCTGCATCGCGAGCGGCCTTCCGAAGCCCGGTGTGTACATCATCGAGGATCCGGCACCGAACGCGTTCGCCACCGGTCGAAACCCGCAACACGCCGCGATCGCGGTCACGACCGGGCTCCTCGAGAAGATGAACCGGGTCGAGTTGGAGGGGGTGATCGCTCACGAACTTTCCCACATCCGCAACTACGACATCCTCGTGTCCACCATCGCCGTCGTCCTGGTGGGCACCGTGGCCATCGTCACCGATCTGTCCCTACGCATGATGTGGTGGAACGGTGGTCGTGTCAGTCGCGACGGCGATCGCCAGAACGGGTCGAACCCGTTGGCCATCGTCGGAATCATCCTGCTCATCGTGGCCCCCCTCGTGGCCAAGGCCATGCAAGCGGCACTCAGTCGTCGTCGTGAGACGCTGGCGGACACCTCGGCTTGCCAGATGACGAGATACCCGCCCGGCTTGATCTCGGCCCTCGAAAAGCTGAAGGCCGACACCACCACCACACATTCGGCGAGCATGGCCACCGCACACCTCTGGATCGAGCAGCCGTTGTCCGGCGTTCGTGACGAGGGTCGTTTGGGCTGGTTCCACCGCATGTTCGACACCCATCCGCCGCTCGATGCCCGCATCGCCCTGTTGAAGGAGCTCTGACCATGATCAAGACCACCAGCAACCGCCCGAGACTTCCTCGCGCCCTGGCAACCCTGGTCGTCGCCGGGCTCGGTTTGGCGGCCTGCGGAGGTGGAACCTCCGACACCTCCACCTCGGCCCCCACCAGCGCACCCGAGGCCACCACCACCGAGGTTCCCACGACCGTGGTCGAGACCACCACGACCACCATTCCGGTGCCCACCATGCCACTCACGGGTCTGCCGGTGGTCGACGAAGCCGCCGCCGTGAGGCCGGCCATCGCCGCCAAGATCGACAATCATCCGGGTGCCCGTCCCCAGGCCGGTTTGAACAGTGCCGACATCGTCTACGAGGAGAACGTCGAGAAGTGGACGCGTTTCGCGGCCGTCTTCCATTCGAGCGGCTCCGATCCGGTGGGCCCGTTGCGTTCCGGTCGCACCCAGGACATCGACCTTCTCACATCACTCAACAAGCCCCTCCTCTTGTGGAGTGGCGGCAATGCCGCGGTCACCACCGCCATCAACAAGTCGACGTTGGTGAACATGAGCGCGTCCGCGGCCAGCAACGGTGGCGGCTTCTTCCGTTCCACCGACAAAAAGGCACCCCACAACCTCTTCAGCAAGACCACCAACATCTGGGCTCTCGACGCCGGTCGTGGCGGCACCCCACCGGCACAGTTCGTCTATCGGAGCATTTCCGCTCCGGTCGCCGGAGCCGACATCGTCGGCGTGAAGCTCACGATGGACGGCTCGATGCGCGCCGCGTGGCAATGGGACGGGAGCGCGGCCAAGTTCCTGAGGTTCCACGACTCCAAGATCCACTCCGACGCCGATGGCGATCAAGTGGCCTTCGACAACGTGGTGGTCATCGAGTGCGAGTACAAGGCCAGTCCGGCCGATCCGCGCAGTCCGGAAGCCCAAACCGTCGGCTCCGGTCGAGCATGGGTCTACTCCGGTGGCAAGGTCGTGGAAGGCACCTGGAATCGCCCCGACAATCTGTCGGGATGGAACCTGACCGACGCCGACGGCAACTCGATCGGCCTCACGCCCGGTCGCACCTGGGTGGAGTTGATCCGCGAGGGTCAGGCCGTCACCGTGCCCGCGGGGAGCACCCTCGACGCCGTTGCGTGGCCCTGATCACAGAATCTGCCTCGGCCCCCACGGGCCGTCACGGATAGCCTGACCCACATGTCCGCTCCCTCGTCCTCCGTCGGCTCGTTTCCCGTCAAGCGGGGTCTGGCCGAGATGCTGAAGGGTGGCGTCATCATGGACGTCGTCACCCCCGAACAGGCCAAGATCGCCGAGGACGCCGGTGCGTGCGCCGTCATGGCACTCGAGCGGGTTCCCGCCGACATTCGTCGCGACGGTGGCGTGGCGCGGATGAGCGATCCGGAGATGATCGAAGGCATCCAAGCCGCCGTCTCCATCCCGGTGATGGCCAAGGCGCGAATCGGACATTTCGTCGAGGCCCAAATTCTTCAGGCACTCGGTGTGGACTTCATCGACGAGAGCGAAGTGCTGACTCCCGCCGACGAGGCCCATCACATCGACAAGTTCAAGTTCGTGGTGCCGTTCGTCTGCGGAGCGACGAACCTCGGCGAGGCCCTGCGTCGCATCAGCGAAGGCGCCTGCATGATTCGCTCGAAGGGCGAAGCCGGAACCGGAAACGTCGTCGAGGCCGTTCGGCACCTGCGTTCGATCCTGGGCGACATCCGACGTATCGGCACCTCCGACTCGGCGGAATTGTTCGACTGGGCCAAGAAGTTGCAGGCACCTCTGCCCCTGATCCAGGAGATCGCCGAAACCGGCAAACTTCCGGTCCCGTTGTTCTGCGCCGGCGGTCTGGCCACTCCGGCCGATGCGGCGCTCGCCATGCAATTGGGAGCCGAAGCGGTCTTCGTCGGGTCGGGCATCTTCAAGAGCGATCATCCCGCTCCGCGTGCCAAGGCCATCGTCGAGGCCACCACGCACTTCGACAATCCCGACATCTTGGCCAAAGTATCCCGCGGTCTCGGAGCCCCGATGACGGGTATCGGGATGGACGAGATCAATCAGCGCTACGCCGAACGCGGTTGGTGACGTCGATGTCGGCAGCGAGGCCCCCAGGTGAACGAGCCTCTGCGCATCGGGGTACTCGCGCTTCAAGGAGCGTTCGCCGCCCATCTTGACGTTCTGACGTCACTTGGCGTCGACGGGCGTCCGGTTCGTCTACCCGTGGATCTCGAAGGCCTCGACGGCTTGATCCTTCCCGGTGGCGAAAGCACGACGATGTCGAATCTGCTGCACTCGTTCGATCTGCTCGAACCGCTGCGGGACTTCATCTCCGCGGGGCATCCCGTGTTCGGAACCTGTGCCGGAATGATTCTTCTGTCCGATCGAATTCTCGACGGACGCCCCGACCAGATCGCGTTGAGCTCCATCGACATCGTCGTTCGTCGTAACGGCTACGGACGACAAGTCGAATCCTTCGAAACCGACATCGTCGTCGACGGTCTCGATTCGCCCTTCCATGCTGTGTTCATTCGTGCTCCGCGCATCGAAGAGGTCGGGCCGAACGTCGACGTGCTGGCTCGCCACGAAGACGTTCCCGTGCTCGTTCGTCGGGGCCCGGTGATGGCGGCATCCTTCCATCCGGAGCTGACGAGCGACGATCGCATCCATCGGCTTTTCGCCGATATGGTTCGCAGCGCGTCGAGCGATGGTGCGACCAGTCGAAACCAGGTGAGGTGAACCATGTCCGGACATTCCAAATGGGCAACGATCAAGCACAAGAAGGGCGCCGCCGACAAGGCGCGTGGCAAGTTGTTCGCCAAGATCGCGCGCCAGATCGAAGTCGCCGCTCGGGAAGGTGGGGGAGACCTGGCGTCGAATGCGTCACTGCGTACCGTCGTACAGAAGGCCAAGGCCGCGCAGATGACCAATGACGCCATCGACCGCGCCGTCAAGCGCGGCAGCGGCGAGGCCCAGGGGGACAGTTACGAATCGATCACCTACGAGGGTTACGCACCGGGAGGCGTGGCCATGATGGTCGACACCCTCACCGACAATCGCAACCGCACCGGCGCCGACATTCGCAACATCTTCAACAAGCTCGGTGGTGCGATGGCCGAACCCGGCGCGGTCGGTTGGCAGTTCAGCCGTCGGGGAGTCATCTACGTCGACGGTGTGGCCACCGAGGACGACGTGATGATGGCCGCCCTCGACGCCGGAGCCGACGACATCAGCCGTGACGGATCCGCCTGGAAGATCCTGACCGAGCCATCGGCGGTCTACGACGTGAAAGCCGCGTTGGAAGGGGCCGGATTGACCGTTGCGTCGGCCGAGTCGACGATGGTGTCGTCGACGACCATCGACGTGACCGACGCCGAGACCGCTCGCAAGATCCTGAAGGTGATGGAGGCGTTGGAGGACAACGACGACGTCCAGGACGTCTACGCCAACTTCGACATCAGCGACGAGATCATGGAAGCCGTCGGCTGACTGGTAGTCACGAAGCCGTCGGCTGACTGGTAGTCACGAAGCCGTCGGCTGACTGGTAGTCACGAAGCCGTCGGCTGACTGGTAGTCACGAAGCCGTCGGCTGACTGGTAGTCACGAAGCCGTCGGCTGACCGGTGTCAGTCCAACGATGCGTTAGGGTCGCCGTATGAGCATCAAAGTTGGCGATCTGGCCCCCTCGTTCACCCTGCCCGGCACGGGTGGGCGCGAATATTCGCTCGCGGACTTCGCCGGCAAGCCACTGGTGATCGCGTTCTACCCCGGTGACGACACGCCGGTGTGCACCAAGCAGTTGAACTCGTACAACAACGAGTTCGAGGAGTTCGAGAACCTCGATGCGGCCGTCGTCGGCATCTCCGCCCAGGACGTGGACAGCCACGAGGCGTTCGCGTCCAAACACGGTTTCCGATTCCCGCTCCTGTCCGACGTCGACAAGACCGTCGCTGCCGCGTACGGGACGCTCGGGCCGTTGGGATTTCCCCGCCGGAGCGTTTTTGTTGTGGGGGCCGACGGTCGGCTCACGTACGTGCACCGCGCGTTGGCCGGCGTGACCTATCGATCGGTCCAGGAGATCACCGCCGCCATCGGCAAACCCTGATCATTCAGGCCATCGTTCCCACACACCATGTGTGGCTCGGTATGATCGTACGCATGTTCGTAGGGAGCACCCAGCGGGTGTTGGGCATCGACCCGGGTTTGACCCGTTGCGGTTACGCGGTTCTCGATGCCCGGGGACCGTCCATCGACGTGATCTCGCTGGGCGTGCTGCGAACACCGGCCCAGGATTCGCTTCCGGCTCGTTTGGCCCGCCTCCACCAGGATCTCTCGGAGGTTCTCGACGAGTTCCGACCCAACAGCGTGGCCGTCGAGCAGGTGTTCTTCCAGGTCAACGTGCGCACCGCGATGAGCGTCGGCCAGGCGAGTGGATTGGCGTTGGCCCTCGCCCACGCGGCCGGCTGCACCGTGGTGCAGTACACGCCGAACCAGGTGAAAGAAGCCGTCACGGGTTGGGGAGGAGCGGGCAAGGAGCAGGTGCAACGAATGGTGCAGGCTCGGCTCGGATTGAGCGTCGCACCCAAGCCCGCCGACGCGGCCGACGCGGCGGCCCTCGCGTTGTGCCACCTTGCGATCGGACCCGTTCATCAGCGACTGATCGCCGCCGGGGCACCGGACATTCACGGACGGGCCCGCAGCCGCCGAAAGGCCGGATGATGATCGGATCCCTTCGTGGAACGGTTCTCGAACGCTCGGCCGACGGCACGGCGCTGATCGAGGCCGGGGGTGTCGGATACATCGTCCATGTGTCGCCGCGATGCCTCGCCGAGTTGGAGCCCACGTCCCCGGCGTTCCTCCACGTCCATCACCACATCCGCGAGGACCTGCAGACACTTTTCGGTTTCCAGACCCGCGACGAGAAATCGACCTTCCAAACCCTCATCGCCACTCACGGTGTCGGTCCGGCCTTGGCCATGGCCATTCTGTCCACCCACTCGCCAGCGGCCCTCGTCGACATCGTGGCCTCGTCGGACCTCGGTGCGCTCACGCTCGTGCCGGGTGTCGGCAAGAAAACCGCCGAGCGCCTGCTGATCGAGTTGAAGAATCGGCTGTCGTTGCCGATTCTGCCCGCGACGAGTGACGGTGCCGGTGCATCCACCGTCACCTCCGACGTTCGTGAAGCCCTCATCGGTTTGGGATACAGCGACAGCGAGGTGCGCGACGCGCTGCGATCGTTACCCGCCAACGTCGATGCGGCCACCATGTTGCGTGAGGCTCTCGGATTGCTGGGAGTGCGACGTGCGTGAGGAGTTCCTCGATCCGAAACTAGAGAACCCCGTCGAGGAATCCGACGAGGCGGGCCTGCGCCCCAAGCATCTCGAGGAGTTCGTCGGTCAACGCGAGTTGAAGGAAAAGCTCGGCATCGTCCTCGAGGCCGCCCGACGACGCGGCGAAGCAGTCGATCACCTCTTGTTCGCGGGGCCTCCCGGATTGGGCAAGACGACGTTGTCGGGAATCATCGCCGCCGAGATGGGGGTGCGACTGCACATCACGTCCGGACCGGCTCTGGAGAGGGCCGGAGACCTGGCGGCGATCCTCACCAAACTCGAACCGTCGGACGTGTTGTTCATCGACGAGATCCATCGCCTCGGACGCACCGTCGAGGAGATCCTCTATCCGGCCATGGAGGACTTCCAACTCGACATCGTCGTCGGCAAGGGTCCGGCCGCCTCCAGCATCCGACTTGCCCTTCCCCGGTTCACGTTGGTCGGCGCCACCACGCGCACCGGCATGATCACCGGGCCTCTGCGCGATCGTTTCGGGTTGGTCGCGCGACTCGACTATTACGACGACGACGAACTGACGGCCATCGTTCGACGCGCCGCCACGATCCTGTCGGTCGACATCGACGACGAGGGATGTCACGAGATCGCCCGGCGTAGTCGAGGCACCCCGCGCATCGCCAACCGTCTGTTGCGACGGGTACGGGATTTCGCCGAAGTGCGCGAGAGCGGTCGCATCACCGGATCCATCGCCGACGAGGGTCTCGCCATATTCGGCGTCGACCAACGTGGCCTCGACAAGGTCGACCGATCACTCCTGTCGGCGCTGTGTTCACAGTTCAGCGGCGGCCCGGTCGGCCTCACGACTCTGGCCATCGGCGTGGGCGAGCAACCCGAAACGGTGGAGGACGTCTACGAGCCCTTCCTCATCCAACAGGGCATGATCGCTCGCACACCGCGTGGTCGTGTTGCCATGCCCGCCGCATGGCGACACATCGGACTCACTCCGCCGGCCGCCCAACCCGACCTGTTCTCCTGAACCGTGCACATCTCCGACTTCGACTACGAACTTCCCGACGATCTCATCGCGCAAGAGCCCGTCGAGCCCCGTGACTCGGCTCGCCTGCTGGTCGATGGTGGCGATCGACTTCATCATCGTCATGTTCGCGATCTCGCCGACATGGTCGGCCCCGGAGACGTGCTGGTGGTCAACGACACCCGGGTGATTCCGGCTCGGCTTCGTTTGCGACGCGGGAGCGGTGGAGCGGTCGAGGTCCTCCTGCTCGAGATGACCGATGCGGGATCGTGGTCCGCCTTGGTGCGTCCCGCGGCCAAGCTCCGCCCGAACGAAACACTCCTCGACGACGACGGCGACGAAGTGGTCACGTTCCTCGGTCGTCGCGAGGACGGCGACACCTTCGACGTGCGGCTTCACGACGACGGCCAACCGATGGCGTTGCTGGACCGCATCGGGTCCCTACCGCTGCCGCCGTACATCACCTCCGGCACGGGCGCCAACGAGCGGTATCAAACGGTCTATTCGCGTCGTCCCGCCTCGGCGGCCGCACCAACCGCCGGTCTGCACTTCACCCCGGAACTGCTCGACCTGATCCGACAGCGGGGCGCTCGCCTCGCACGAGTCGAACTGGTGGTGGGCCTCGACACCTTCCGACCCATCAGCACCGACGACCCGCTGCAGCACCCGATACACACCGAGCTGTACTCGGTTCCCGACGAGACCATCGACGAGGTGAATCGCGCCGAGCGGGTGATCGCCGTGGGCACCACGGCAGTTCGTGCGCTGGAGAGCACGTTCACGTCCGGGCGGCAGAGCGGTCGCACGAACCTTTTCATTCATCGGGGTTACGAGTGGAAGGTCGTCGATCTGATGATGACCAATTTCCACATGCCCCGAACCACGTTGCTCATGATGATCGAGGCGTTCGTGGGTCCCGTGTGGCGGGACATCTACCGAGAGGCCATCGAACGGCGATACCGTTTCCTGTCGTTCGGCGACGCGATGCTCCTCGATCGTCACGCCCACGACCACTGATCATGCACCCCGTCACCCTCGACATCACCGCCACCGACGGCGCCGCCCGCACCGGTGTGGCCACCACGGCGAACGGGACCTACGAGTTCCCGTGTTTCATGCCCGTGGGCACGCGCGGCGCGATCAAGTATCTCAGCGCCGCCGATTACGAACGATTGGGCGCGCGCATCGTTCTCGGGAACACGTACCACCTGATGCTGCGACCCGGCGCCGACGTGGTGGCCCGATTCGGCGGTCTCGGAAAGTTCGCCGGTTGGGGAGGCCTCACCCTCACGGACTCCGGGGGCTTTCAAGTGTTCTCCCTCGAACCCAAGGTCGACGATGACGGGGTCACGTTCGCCTCCACCTACGACGGCAGCAAGCACCGCTTCACACCCGAGTCAGCGGTGGCCACCCAGGAGCTCCTCGGAGCGGACATCCAGATGGTCCTCGACGTGTGCCCACCTTTGCCGTCACCCGAGCCGGTCATCCGTTTGGCTCTCGAGCGAACCTCGGCGTGGGCCAAACGGGCCCGGTCGGCGCACGTCAGGGAAGATCAGGCGTTGTTCGGCATCGTTCAAGGTGGCATCTCGCCCGTGATGCGCGCCGAGAGCGCCCGGCGAACCGCCGAACTCGATTTCGACGGATACGGAATTGGCGGGCTGTCCGTCGGCGAAACACGGGCGGAGATGCTGCCGGCGCTGGCGGCCGCGCTCGAACACCTTCCGCGCGACCGGCCCCGCTACCTGATGGGAGTCGGTGATCCGGCGTCTCTCGTGGAGGCGGTGTCCTTGGGTGTCGATCAGTTCGACTGCGTGATGCAAACCCGTTTGGGCCGTCACGGTACGGCCCTCACGAGTCGGGGCAAGGTGCACATCAAGAACGCCAAGAACGCACTCGACGACTCGCCCTTGGATCCTGAGTGTCGTTGCGAGGTGTGTCAGCGCCACACCAGGGGGTACCTGCGCCACCTGTTGCAGGTCAACGAGCCGACCGGATCGCGTCTGATGAGCCTGCACAACGTGGCCTGGACCCTCGACCTGATGGCTCGAATGCGGTCCGCCATCGCCACCGGCACCTTGGGGACCCTACGCCGGGAGATTCTCGACGTCTGGGGTAACGGCGGCTGATCCGGTCCGTTTCGACCACCCCCAATCCGCGGGGCCGACGAGTAGGCTTGCGCGGGTCGTCCGACCCCCTCCGATCAAGGATCAGCATGTCGAATATCGCTTTCCTCGCCGCCAACACCGAGCAGAACAGTGGTGGAAGCGCCCTTTTCACCTTCGGCTTCATGGCCCTCATCGGCCTCGCCATGTATTTCCTCATGATTCGTCCCCAGCGCAAGCGGCTTCGTGCTCAGCAGGAACTCCAGCAGGCGATCACGGTCGACGACGAGATCATCACCAACTCGGGCCTCTACGGCTTCGTCACCGCCATGGATGGCGACATCGTGTGGCTCGAGATCGCCGAGAACGTGGAGATCCGGATCGCCCGCAATGCGCTGTTGCGTCGCGTGAATCCGGCCGAAGAGCCCGCCGGCGGCGAGCCCACCGAACCCACGACGCCCGCGTCGGAATGATCGGTTTTCCATGACCCGTCGTCGTCTCGCCATCACTCTGTTCGGCCTGTTGGTCGTGGTCTTCGGTTCGTTGGCCGGAAACCTCGTCGCCGGCAACGAACCTTCCCTCGGCCTCGACCTGCAAGGTGGCGTGTCGGTCACCCAAGAGCCGGTCGGGGACTACAACTCGGAGAGCCTCGACCTCGCCGTCGAGAGAATTCGTGAACGCGTCGACTCCCTCGGAGTCGCAGAACCCGAGATCATCCGACAGGGCGATGCGATCGTGGTGAACCTTCCCGGCGTCGACAACCAGGACGATGCGATCAAACTGGTGCAGGTCACCGGTGCGGTTCTCTTGCGTCCGGTGTTGTTGTCGCAGGTGATCGAGACGCCCGATTCGACCGTCACCGACGACGCTTCGACGACCACCACGACGGGGGCGAGCACCGACGCCTCGACGACCACGTTGCCGTCGGAATCCACGACCACTCTTCCCGGTGGTCCGGCGCGTCCGGCAGCCGTGACCACCGTGGTCGCCGGCACCACCGTGCCCTCCGATGCAGCCACGACCACGACGTCCGTCGAGGCGCAATCCACGACCACCACGCTCGGCACATCGGACTCGGTCGTCACGACGGACGCGCCCGCCTCGGAGAGCACCCTGCCGACCGACTTACCGGACCCCACCGATCCGAACGCCACGGTCTTCGTGCAGAACGCCGACGGCACCGAGCTCTACCAATTGGGACCGGCGTTCGCGACCGGTGAAGTGTTCAACAACGACGCTCAAGCCGACATCATCTCGGGCGGTTGGGGCGTCCGCGTCACCTTGCGTGGCGGTGCCACCGGGGCCGACCTCTGGAACAGTGGTGCCGCGCGGTGCTTCGCCAAGGATTCGTCGTGCCCCTCGGGTCGCATGGCCATCGTGCTGGACGGTGTCGTTCAATCGGCCCCCAGCGTGAACCAACCCAGCTTCACGGGTGGTGTCGACATCACCGGAAGCTTCACCGAAGGCGAGGCCAAGGATCTGGCTCGCGTTCTCAAGAGCGGCGCCTTGCCGGTCCGCTTGCAGGTGCAGGCCGTGCAGACCGTGTCACCGACTCTCGGTAGCGACTCACTGCGGGCCGCGATCATCTCCGGCCTCATCGGTGTCGGCCTCGTTCTGCTCTTCATGTTGCTCTACTACCGCAGCCTGGCCGCGATCGTGGTCGCGGGTCTGCTCATCTCCGGCGTCATTCAGTGGAACGTGATCTCGTTGCTGTCCAGCACCAACGGACTGGCACTCAGCCTCGCGGGAATCGCCGGCATCATCGTGTCCATCGGCGTCACCGTCGACTCCTACGTGGTTTTCTTCGAGAAGTTGAAGGACGAGGTCAAGTCCGGGCGCACGTTACGCAACTCCGCCGAACGTGGTTTCAAGTCGGCCTGGCGAACCATCCTCGCCGCCGACATCGTGTCGTTGCTCGGCGCGTTCACGCTCTGGTCCCTCACGGTGGGGTCCGTGCGTGGTTTCGCGTTCTTCCTCGGCCTGTCGACCTTGTGCGACATGATCGTCGCGTGGTTCTTCACCCGGCCGACCATGTTGTTGCTGGCCCGGTCGGAGTTCATCGCCCGTCGGCGCGTCTTCGGTGTCGATTCGTCCGCCCTGACGTCCGGAGGTGCCGCATGAGCGACACAGCAATCACCAAACGACGCGGTGTCCTCGGACGCCTGTACCACGGAGAGACCTCCATCGACTTCTACGGTCGACGTCGTTACGGATTCCTGTTTTCCGGACTGCTCGTGATCGTCACCTTGATCTCGTTGCTCACCTCGGGTTTGAACCTCGGCATCGACTTCGAGGGCGGCGTGGCTTGGCAGGTGCCGGCGTCGGAGACCTTCGGCACCGACGAGGCCCGTTCCATCGTGGAAGAAGGCGGCGTCGAGGTGACCAACGCCAAGGTGCAGACGCTGAAGAGCGGCGACGTCGAATCCATTCGTATTCAGGTGGGGGACCAGACCACCGAGGTTCGATCAGCGGTTCAAGCGGCCTTGGCCGAGGCCGCCGGAGTGGACGTGAACGACGTGTCGGTCAGCTCGGTCAGTTCCTCGTGGGGTCGGTCGATCACGGAGAAGGCCGTGCGCGCCCTCATCGTGTTCCTCGTGCTGGTTTCGCTGTACATCGCCTGGCGTTTCGAATGGCGTATGGCTGTGGCCGCCATCGCCGCGATGCTCCACGACGTGCTCATCAGCGTGGGTATCTACTCGGTGTTCCGGTTCGAAGTGACACCGGCGACGGTGGTGGCGTTCCTCACCATTCTCGGCTTCTCCTTGTACGACACGATCGTGGTGTTCGACAAGGTTCAGGACAACATCGAGCGTTTCGCCGCCACCCGTACCGGAATGGCCGACATCACCAACGTCTCCATGAACCAGGTGCTCATGCGCTCGTTGAACACCAGCCTGGCCGCGGTGCTGCCCGTCATCTCCTTGCTCGTGCTGGGTTCCGGGGTGTTCGGTGCCGTGGCCCTGCGCGAGTTCGCCGTGGCGTTGCTCGTGGGTCTGTCGATCGGTAGCTATTCGTCCATCTTCGTGGCGTCGCCTCTGCTGGCGGTGTTGAAGGAGCGCGAACCCCGATTCAAGAACCTGCGCGGTCTGCATTCCACCGGCGCCGAGCTCGAACACATGGTGGTCACGGGCACGTCGAGCGGACTGAAGAACGTGCGTCGCCAGGCACAAGCCGACGATCAATCGGCGCCTTCGGCCACCATCACCCCGAGTGCGTTGCTCACGCACCCGCCCCGTCCGCGCAAGAAGAACCGGCGCTGAACGAGGCACGCATGGAACACCTGATTCGCGCCATCGAGGATTACCCCACGCCCGGGGTCACCTTCCGCGACATCACGCCGTTGCTCGGCAACGGTCCGGCCTTCGGCGAGGCCATCGTCGGACTGGCCGACCGATTCCGTTCTCTCGGTGTCGAACGCGTCGTCGGAGTCGAGGCCCGCGGTTTCATCCTGGGTGCGCCGGTGGCGGTGGAGTTGGGTGCCGGTTTCGTCCCCGTTCGCAAGGCCGGCAAGTTGCCCTGGGCCGTCGCGCGCGAGGAGTACGAACTCGAGTACGGCACGGACAAGCTGGAGATCCATCGCGACGCCGTCCACCCCGGCGAGCGGATCCTCGTCGTCGACGACGTGTTGGCCACGGGTGGTACCGCCGCGGCCACCTGTCGTCTGGTCACCGGCCTCGGCGGCGTGGTGGTCGGTCTGGGCGTGTTGCTCGAACTCGCGTTCCTCGAGGGGCGTCAGAAGCTGGGTGGAGTTCCCGTCGAGTCGTTGATCACCTACTGATCCCGGACCGGCCCGAGATCTTCGACCTCCGTCGGTACACGGACGGCCCTCGGACTGGGATAATGGATCCATGGCCACGGTGACGCGACTCCTGCCTTGGAGACGACAGAGCGGTTCACCCAACGACGAATTGTCACCGGTCATCGCCTCCTTCCGGCGCCGCCACCCCAAGTCCGGTACGGCCGCCATGACCAAGGCCTTCGAGGTGGCACGGCTGGCTCACTCGCAACAGAAGCGCAAGAGCGGCGAGGGTTACATCAACCATCCACTGGCGGTGGCCAAGATCGTCGCCGACATCGGCCTCGACGAGACCACCGTGGCGGCCGCGCTGTTGCACGACGCGGTCGAAGACACCGAGATCACCGTCGCCGACGTCGAACGGGAATTCGGGTCCGAGGTGGCCGCCATCGTCGACGGAGTCACGAAGCTCGAACGTATCCAGTTCGACTCCAAGGAAGCCCAACAAGCCGCGACCATGCGAAAGATGTTGGTCGCCATGGCCAAGGACCTCCGGGTCCTCATCATCAAGTTGGCGGATCGATTGCACAACATGCGCACCATCGCGGCGATGCCGGTGGACAAGCAACAACGCATCGCATCGGAAACACTCGACATTTACGCGCCACTCGCTCACCGTCTCGGCATGCAGGGTCTCAAACAGCAACTCGAGGATCTGGCCTTCGCTTCGCTGTATCCGAAGCGGTACAGCGAGCTCGATCACCTGGTGAGCACCCGCAGCCCCGAGCGCGACGTCTACCTCGCCAAGGCCATGGCCGACGTCCGGTCGCAGTTGGCGGAGTTGAACATCGAAGCCGACGTCACTGGTCGTGGGAAGCACCTCTGGAGCATCTACGAGAAGATGATCCAAAAGGGCAAGGAGTTCGACGAGATCTTCGACATCGTCGCCATCCGGGTCGTCGTGGACTCGGTCAAGGACTGTTACGCCGCCCTCGGTTGCATCCATGGGCGCTGGAAGCCGATCGTGGGCCGTTTCAAGGACTACGTGGCCATGCCCAAGTTCAACCTGTACCAGAGCCTTCACACCACGGTCATCGGTCCCGGTGGTAAGCCCCTCGAGATCCAGATTCGCACCCGCGAGATGCACCAACGCGCCGAGTGGGGAGTGGCCGCCCACTGGGCGTACAAGGACGGCACCGAAACACCCGACATTGATTGGCTGAACCGCATCATCGACTGGCAGAGCGACGTCGTCGATCCGGCCCAGTTCATGGAGAATCTCAAGACCGACCTCGACCAGGACGAGATCTTCGTGTTCACTCCCAAGGGTCGCGTGGTGGCCCTTCCACTCGGATCGTGTCCCGTCGACTTCGCCTATTCGGTGCACACCGAGATCGGCAACGCCTGCATCGGGGCCCGCGTGAACGGCCGGCTCGTTCCTCTCACGCATCAACTCAAGAGTGGGGACACCTGCGAGATCTTCACCTCCAAAGTGGAGACGGCCAGCCCTTCGCGCGAATGGCTCGAGTTCGTGTCGTCACCCAAGGCGCGCAACAAGATCAAACAGTGGTTCTCGCGTGAACGTCGTGAGGACCTGATCGAGGCCGGACGCGAGGAGCTCACGCGCGAGTTGCGACGAGAACGACTACCCGTCAATCGCGTCATGGAGGGTCCCCAGATCGAGGCCGAGATGGCGGCGCTCAACTACACCGACCTCGACACCCTCCTGGCCGCCATCGGCGAGGGACACGTGGGAGCGCGCGCCGTCGCCCAACGCCTGGCGCAAAGGTTCCAAGCCGTCGACTCCGACGAGAGGCTCCCGGCATCGGTGCGTCGACCGACCGAGTTGCGCCGAAAAGACAACAACGTGGGCGTCCACGTGGAGGGATTCGACGACGTTCTCGTGCGCCTGTCGAAGTGCTGCACTCCCGTGCCCGGCGACGAGATCATGGGCTTCATCACCCGGGGTCGGGGCGTGAGCGTCCACCGCTCCGACTGCGCCAACGCCGGTTCGTTCGCCGACGACCAGTCGTCGCGCCTGGTCGACGTGGAATGGGACGGTTCGTCGACCGGCACCGTGTTCCGAGCCGGAGTCGAGGTGGTGGCCCTCGATCGTTCCAGGTTGTTGCGCGACGTCGCCAACGCGTTGTCCGAGCAACACGTGAACATCGTCGCGTGCAGCACCCACACCGGCGGCGACCGAGTCGCGAAGATGCACTTCGAGTTCGAGTTGGCCGATCCCGGACATCTCGAATCCGTCCTGCGCACCATCAAGCGCATCGATGGTGTCTACGACGCGTTCCGCTCGGTGCCCGGTCGTTCCGACGGCGACGACTGACCTTCGGCATCTCGCTCGACACCTCCGCGAGCCCGCCAATCGGGACCTTTCGGTCCGATCCGCGCCGGTAGCCTTGGCGCGTGCCCGAGTTCCAGACCAGTCCCGGAATGCGGGACGTGCTGCCCCCCGAGTCGGGCCGTTGGCGCCGGTTCGTGCGCACCTTCGACGAGACCGTCTCGTCCGCCGGATACGGGCAGGTGGTTCCACCCCTCCTCGAGGACATCGGGGTATTCCACCGGGTCGGAGAGGCCACGGACGTGGTCACCAAGGAGATGTACGACTTCGTCGACAAGGGGGAGCGCCACGTGGCTCTGCGCCCCGAACAGACGGCCAGTGTGTGTCGAGCGTTCGTCCAGCACCGGCCGGCCACACCGTGGAAGGTCTGGTACGCCGGTCCGAACTTTCGATACGAGAAGCCCCAACGCGGTCGTTACCGCCAGTTCGATCAGGTGGGTATCGAGGTGCTCGGTCCGGATGATCCGTTCCTCGACGTCGAGGTGATCGCCTTGGGTTGGCGCTTCTTCCACACGCTCGGACTTCGTCAGGTCACCTTGATGGTCAACAGCCTCGGCGAGCCCGCCGACCGCACGGCTTTCGTCGCGGCCCTGCGCGACCACTTCGAGACCAACATCGAGGGCCTCACCCCCGAGAGCCGCGTCACCCTGACAAAGAATCCCTTGCGGGTCCTGGATTCCAAGCGGCCGGCCGATGCCGACGTCATCGCGTCCGCACCCCGCATCGCCGATTTCCACAGCGACACCGCGCGAAGCAGCTTCGCCGCGGTCCTCGACGGTCTACGCGCCCTCGACATTCCCTTCGTGGTGAACGAGCGACTCGTCCGCGGACTCGACTACTACCGGCTCACCACCTTCGAATACGTGGGCGGAACTCTCGACTCGGCCCAGAACGCCCTCGGTGGAGGTGGACGGTACGACGGATTGGTCGAGGACCTCGGCGGTCCGGCCACACCGGGCGTGGGCTTCGCCATCGGACTCGATCGCACGTTGCTCGCCTGCGACGACGAGGGGGTCTTTCCCGCCGACGACCAACGGGTCGACGTGTTCGTGGTGGACACCACCGGTGGACTGCACGCGCTCACGATCACCGACCAACTACGCACCGCGGGAATCAGTTCCGATCGGGCATTCGAGAACCGTTCCATGAAGAGCCAGATGAAGGCCGCCGACCGCAGCGGCGCCACCGTTGCGGTCATCATCGGCTCGGACGAGGCCACCGCGGGGACCGCCATCGTGCGACCACTGCGCGACGGGGGAGAGCAGATCAGCGTCACCCGTTCCGAATTGACCACCACCTTGAGGAAAGTCCTGTCATGAGCACATCGAATCGTCAGACGTCAATGCGCACCCACATGTGTGGCGAGATCGGCGACAGCCTGATCGGCACCACCGTGTCGGTGTGCGGCTGGGTCGCCAAGCGCCGCGAGCACGGCGACAAGTTGGCCTTCGTCGATCTGCGCGATCACACCGGCATCGTCCAGTGCGTCATCGACAACGGGGTCGACGTTCGAAGCGAGTACGTCGTGCGCGTCACCGGTGTCGTTCGCCCCCGACCCGACGGAACGGTCAACGCCAACATCGCCACGGGAACGGTGGAGATCGGCGAATGCGTGGTGGAGGTTCTCCGTACCGCCGAGCCGCCCCCGTTCCCGGTCGATCAGCGCGCCGACGAGGTGGACGAGAACGTCCGTCTGCAGTATCGCTACCTCGACATTCGACGCGAGCGGATGCAACGCAACATTCGCACGCGAGCAAAGGTGAACTCCGCGGTGCGGTCGGCCATGGAACGTCAGGGCTTCGTCGAGGTCGAAACCCCGATGCTCGTACCGTCCACACCCGAAGGCGCGCGCGAGTTCCTCGTGCCCTCGCGCAAGGAACCCGGTTCGTTCTACGCGCTACCCCAGAGTCCGCAGTTGTTCAAGCAGTTGTTGATGGTGGCCGGCATCGATCGCTACTACCAGATCGCGCGTTGTCTCCGAGACGAGGATTTGCGCGCCGATCGCCAATACGAGTTCATGCAGCTCGACGCCGAGATGAGTTTCGTGAACCAGGACGACGTACTGGCGGCGATCAGCGAGGCGGTGCTGTCGGCGGCCGAGGCCGTCACCGGCGAGCGCCCCGCACCGATCGAACGAATCACCTGGCACGAGGCCATGAACCGTTTCGGTGTCGACAAGCCCGATCTTCGATTCGGCATGGAACTGCACGAACTCACGTCCGTCTTCTCCGCGACCGAGTTCAAGGCTTTCGCCGGAGCCACGAGCATCAAGGGAATCAAGGCCACGGGACGCGCCGAGGAATTCGGACGCAACAAACTCGATCAACTCACCGACAAGGCCAAGAAGATGGGGGCCAAGGGTCTCGTGTGGTTGAAGAAGACCGTCGAGGGATACGACTCACCGGTGGCCAAGTTCCTCACCGACGCCGAGCAGAGCGCACTCACGTCGACGTTCGGCGCCGAGACCGGTGACCTGATCCTCATCGTCGCCGACGAGTGGATGACCACCTGCGAGGTGCTCGGCCAACTGCGAAACGATCTCGGTCGTCCGCCGGTGCATCAGGGCCCGTACCGGTACGTGTGGGTCGTCGAGTTCCCGTTGTTCGTCGGCGTCGACAAGGAGTCCGGTCGCCCGAAGCCGGGCCACCATCCCTTCTGTCGGCCGCATCCCGACGACATCGACAAGTTCGAGACGGATCCGATGTCCGTTCGCGCGTTGGCCTACGACCTCGTCCTCAATGGTTGGGAGCTCGGTTCGGGAAGCATTCGTATCCACGAACCCGAGATGCAACGAAAGGTGTTCACGGCACTGGGTATCAGCGAGGAGGAAGCGAACCGCAAGTTCGGTTTCTTCCTGAAGCCCTTCACCTACGGTGCGCCTCCGCACGGCGGCTTCGCCTTCGGTCTCGACCGTCTGGTGGCCATCCTGGCCGGCGAGGAGAACATCCGCGAGGTGATCGCGTTCCCCAAGACCCAGAGTGGTCAGGACCCGATGACCAACGCCCCCACGCGCGCCGAGGCCAAGCAACTGGACGAACTCGGAATTCGCACGTTGCCACCCAAGAGCTGATCGCGGCGTCATGGGCACCCAACAGTTCCGAGCCGGAGTCGCACTGATCGTCCGTCGTGACAACGGCGACGTCATGGCGTTCGAGCGGCTGGACACGCCCGGGGCCTGGCAACTGCCCCAGGGTGGCCTGGACACCGGTGAGGAGCCCTTGGACGCCGCCTGGCGGGAGTTGCGCGAGGAGACGGGGCTCACCATCGAGCACGTTCGCCTCGTGCTCGAGTTGCCGGAGTGGATCGCGTACGAGTGGCCACCCGACATCCGCGAGCGCACCCACGAAGGCCACAAGCGCCGCGGGCAGATCCAGAAGTGGTTCCTGTTCGGAGTGTTGGACGACGACGTGGAGCCACGACCCGACATGCACGAGTTCGGAGCGTGGCGTTGGATGGACCCCCACCACCTCGTGGCCCACGTGGTCGATTTCCGACGTGACGCGTACGCCCGGGCCTTCTCGCGGATTCTCCCGTGAGCGATCTCTTCAGCGCCGCCGCCGAGGAACGTCTGCGCGAACAGGCCCCATTGGCGGCTCGTATGCGTCCCTCCTCCATCGACGACGTGGTGGGACAGGAACACCTGGTCGGCCCCGGACGTCCGTTGCGTCGTCTCGTCGAACAGGACAAGTTGAGCAGCGCGATCTTCTGGGGTCCCCCCGGGACCGGTAAGACGACGTTGGCCTTGGCCGTGGCCGGAACGACCCGTCGACATTTCGCACAGTTGAGCGCGGTGACCGCCGGCGTGAAGGACGTGCGCGAGGTCATCGAGGAGGCCCGCCAGCGCCTGGGCATGCACGGGCAGGGAACCATCCTCTTCCTCGACGAGATCCACCGATTCTCCAAGGCCCAACAGGACGCCCTGTTGCCGGCCGTCGAGGACGGAACGTTGACCCTGATCGGGGCGACCACCGAGAATCCCTTCTTCGAAGTGAACGCACCTCTGCGCTCGCGCAGCACGCTGTTCCGACTCGAACCGCTGTCGCGCGCGGCCGTCGCCACTCTCGTGCGACGTGGTCTGTCCGCCGTCGGCACGACGGCCACCGACGAAGCCGTCGAGTTGCTCGTCGACCGCGCCGGGGGAGACGGACGCCAGGTGCTCACCTCGCTCGAGGTCGCCACCGCTCTCGCCCATCCGGGTGCGGTCGACCTCGAACACGTCGAAGCCGCGTTGGGAACCAGCGCGCTCAGATACGGACGCGACGACCACTACGACGTCGTCAGCGCCTTCATCAAGAGCATGCGCGGCAGCGATCCGCAAGCCGCGGTCTATTACCTGGGGCGGATGCTGGAAGCCGGAGACGACGCGCGGTTCATCGCCCGCCGAATGATCATCTTCGCCAGTGAGGACGTGGGTCTGGCCGACCCCACCGCGTTGTTGGTCGCGGTGGCCGCGGCCCAAGCCGTCGAACACGTGGGCCTTCCCGAGGCCCAGCTCAACTTGAGTCAAGCCGCCATCCACCTCGCCACCGCCCCCAAGAGCAACCGGGCGGCCCTGGCCATCTGGAACGTGAGAAGCGACATCCGCAACGGATCGGTGGGAGAGGTGCCGGCCCATCTGCGCGACGCCCATTATTCGGGTGCTTCCGTTCTCGGTCACGGTGTCGGATACCGATACCCTCATGACGAGGAGTCCGGTTGGGTGGAACAGCAGTACCTTCCCGATGTTCTGGCCGACCGGATTTGGTACGAGCCGAGTCACCACGGGCGCGAGCGCGAGGTGGAGCGGCGGATGAACGAGCATCGACGCCACGACGGAGAGGAGCAGTCATCATGACCGGAGGTGATGTGTCATGAGCGCGGGAGAGTTGGCCATCGTTCTGGCCGCCGTGCTTCTCAGCATCGGATTCGCCGCCCTCGTCGTGGTTCTGCTGCGCGTGCTCGACACGCTTCGAATCCTGCGAACCGAGTTGTCCGATCTCCGACACGAGACGCGGCCGCTGTTGGCCGAACTCCGGGCATCCACCGACGAGGCCCGCGACGCCGTGGAAGAGGCGCGCCACGATCTCGACCGTTTCGATCGCGTGTTGGGGTCGGCCGAGGCGATCTCGGACGCCGTGGCTTCATCGGGACGGGTGGCCCGACTCGCCCTGTCGGCGCCCGTGATCAAGGCCACGGCCCTGGCCACCGGGACCAAGCGTGCGGCGCGACGTCTTCGGCGACGAGAGGTTCGTGACATCGAGCGACGAACGTCCACCGGACAGCATCTGGTGGTCGTCGACGATTCTCGTCGTGGACGACGGAGGCGCGGATGATCAAGCGACTGTTCTGGTTCGTCTCGGGAATCGTCGCCGGAGTCGGTGGCGTGCTGTTCGCCGGTCGACGGGTGAAGCGGACCATCGGTTCGATGGGTCCCGTCAAGGTGGCCGGCCGCGCGGCCGAGGCGACTCGCTCGCGACTCGGCAACGTTCAGGCCGCGTTTCGCGAGGGACGCGACGCCATGCGGGACCGCGAGACCGAGTTGCGGGCACGTCGTGACGGCCGAGTGGATCACCTCGACTCGGGAACATCCATCGATCCGGTTTCCCCGGGAGACTCCGTTCTGGTCGATGGCACTCCGGTGGCGGCCAGTCGGGTGATCGTGTTGCGTCAGGTCGACGAGCCCACGGGTCGCCGACACCGTCGCCGCGAACGCCGCCGCCCATGACCACCGCGCTTCTCGACGCACTGCGGTCGGCGATCGGCCGGGACGCGGTCCATGACAATGCCGCGGAATTGATGCTCGCGGGTCACGACGCCTCCAACTTGGTGGGTCAGGCGGGAGCGGTGTGTTATCCGGGCAATGCCGAGGATGTGCGCCGAGTCGTCGACGTGTGTCGGGAACACGACGTCCCCTTCGTCGCCCGCGGGGCCGGCACGGGTCTCGCCGGTGGGGCCACCCCGATCGGAGGTGCGGTGGTCGTGTGCACCACGAAGATGAACCGCATTCTCGAGGTGGATCCTTTGGCACGACTGGCCTGGGTGGAGCCCGGAGTGCTCAATCTGGATCTCACCCGCCACGTGTCGCGCTGGGGATTGCATTTCGCACCGGATCCGAGCAGTCAGCAAAGTTGCTCCATCGGCGGCAATGTGGCCAACAACTCCGGTGGCCCACACTGCCTCGCCGAGGGTGTCACCTCGGCGCATATCCTGGCCTGCGACGTGGTCCTGAGCGACGGGTCCCTCGTTCGACTCGGCGGAGAGGAACCCGAGCCCGTGGGCCTCGATCTACGGGGTGCGTTCGTCGGGAGTGAGGGAATGTTCGGAATCGCGACGGCGATCTGTGTGCGACTCACACCCGACCCCGTCGACGTCCGAACGATGTTGCTCGACTTCGAGACCGTGCGGGCCGGAACCGACACCGTGAGCGCCATCATCGCCGCGGGGATGGTGCCTGCGGCCCTCGAGATGATGGATCGTCTGTGCCTGCAAGCCGTCGAGGCCTACATCGACGCCGGATTGCCCACCGACGCGGCAGCGGCCTTGTTGGTGGAGGTGGCCGGCGCGCCCGCCGCCGTGGCGGCCGATGCCGAGACGGTCGAGCGCATCGGCCGTGCGCACGGTGCGCGAACAGTGCGCGTCGCCCAGGACGAGGCCGAGCGAACCTTGCTCTGGAAAGGACGCAAGAACGCTTTCGGGGCCATCGCACGCATCAAGCCCAACTACTACCTGCACGACACCGTCGTTCCCCGCCGTCACCTCTCCGACGTCCTCGACCATGTGTATCGGATCGCCGCCGAACAGGACCTGCTGGTGCTCAACGTCTTTCATGCCGGCGACGGGAACCTGCACCCATTGTTGGTCTTCGACGAGCGTGAACCCGGTGTGATCGATCGGGTTCATCGCGCGGGAGCGGCCATCGTCGAGGTCAGCGTGGCACACGGGGGAGTTCTCTCCGGCGAACACGGCATCGGTTTGGAGAAGCGCGACTACATGCCACTTCTCTTCACCGACCTCGACCTGGAGGCCCAAGGCTGGATGCGCTCCGCATTCGATCCGTTCGGACTGGCCAATCCGTTCAAGGTTCTTCCCAGTCCGGCCGGCTGCGGCGACGCTCACGCCCACGTGGAGGGGCTGTGGGTCTGAATCCACGCACCACCCGCTTCGCCGAGGAGATCGGCCCGAACGGGGCGGTGTGGATCCGTGGCACGGGTTCGCGGGTCTCGGCTCCCACGGGAGTGCGGACGGTGGCGGCTCCGGCGGGCATCGACTCCTTTCAACCCGACGAGATGACGGTGTCCTGCGGGGCCGGAACCTCTCTGCTCGAATTGGACGAGTCCCTTCGTGAGCACGGGCAGTACGTGAATCTCGGACAACATCGACATTCCTCGGGGACCGTCGGAGGCGCGTTGGCCACCGGATGGAACGATCATCTGCGACTCGGACGCGGCCACGTTCGCGAGTCGTTGCTCGAGGCGCACATCGTCGACGGACGTGGCGACGTTGTGAAGGGGGGCGGACCGACGGTGAAGAACGTCAGCGGCTTCGACCTCTGTCGATTGCTCGTCGGTTCACACGGTCGTCTCGGGGCTCTGGCCGCCGTCACGTTGCGCACGCGCCCACTTCCCGCCGCGACCCGGTGGTTCCGGGTCGAGGACGTGTCCGCCTCGGGAATCACCGATCTGATCACCCGCTTTCATCGACCGTCGTCGGTCCTCTGGGATGCTCGAAGCGCGTGGGTCTGCTTGGAGGGTCATCCGAGCGACATCGACGCCACCATGGCCGACCTGGCCGGAAGCGGACACGTCACCGAGGAAGTGGAGCAGGTGCCGAGCCCGTACCGGTTCGCTCATCGCTGGTCCGTGGCGCCCGGCCGGGTGTTCGATCACGTGTCCGTTCGCGCCGGACGGGTCCTGGCCGAGGTGGGAATCGGAGTGATCCACACCGACGAAACACCGCCGGACCCGGTGGTCGATCCGGTCATTCTCGAGATCCATCGACGTTTGTGGACGTCGTTCGACCCCGATCGACGCCTGAACCCCGGCGCCGGCGACGTGCCGTTCGTGACCGCTCGATGACCGCCGACTCACCGCTCGTCGCCACACCGGTTCTCGCCGGGGATCCCTCTCGTCATCAACGGGCCGACGAACTGGCACGTCGTGTCGCCGAACGTCTGGGTCTGCCCGAACCTCGTCTCGAACGCGTGAGCATGAACGCGGTGTATCGATCCGGACCGTGCGTGATTCGGGTGTGTCGTCCCACCACCGATCCCGTCGTCGCGCTGAGAACCTCGCGCTTTCTCACCGAGATCGGCATCCGAGTTCCCTCACCGTACGACCAACGTTCCTTCGTCGACGTCGATCTCGACCCCGAACTGTGGGCCACCACGTGGGAACACATCGACTGCGATCCCCACGCCGAACCCGATTGGGCGATGGTTGGTCGGATGATCCACGAATTGCACACCGTTGATCCGGACCTGATCGCGTCCCTCCATCCGTTACCGATCGCCGGTCGGTTTCCATGGTGGGACGTGGCGGCGACCCTCGAGGATCTCGCCTCGTTCATCGCGCCCGAACGACTACACGTCCTGAGATCGGCCCACGAGCGTCTGTCGTGGGTGGTCCCGCACATTCGTGCCTCCGATGACGAGTCCGTCGTCGTGCACGGGGATCTCCACCCGGGAAACGTGGTGGTGGAGCGCGTCACCGGACGCACCGTGATCCTCGACTGGGACTTGCTGGCGCTGTCACGTCCCGAATGGGACCACGCACCCTCGTTGCGTTGGGAGCAACGTTGGGGCGGGCGGCCGGGCACGTACGCCGAATTCGCCCGGGGCTACGGGCGGGACCTCACCGACGACGATCTCGCGCGGGGAATCGCCGACATGCGTCTGCTGGTGGCCACGGTGATGCGCGTGCGCGCGTCGGTCAGCGACGCCAGCGCCAACGACGAGGCGGACAAGAGGGTCGCCTATTGGGCGGGCACCGACACTCGACCCTGGGTCGCCGCCTGATCAGATCCCGAGGCTGGACCACGCTTCGGACGCGTGCGGGTCGCCGAACGCCACCACTCCGGTGTGTCGCCGCCCCCACGCCGCCAACAACAACCCCACGGCCGGTCCGCGCCAGGCCACGTCCCCCTTGGCGTGCTCGTGGCGAACGTCCACCGCGTCGCCTTGCGGCACGATCATCCATTCACCGGGCCCATCGGTGCAATGCAGATGGAGCGACGACGTCGGAAAGGATCGACTCCGCCGCTTCATCCCGAAGGGCAGGATGACACCATAGGCCTCGTCGATCCCGTCGCAGGCGAGGTCGCGATCCATCGTGACGGTGACCGCGATCGCGCGCTGCAGATCGCACACGTGCACGGCGGTCTCGTGGGCCATTCGTCGGTGGTAGAACCCCCCGGAATGGTCGTCGGACCAGGTCCACACCCGCTCGTCGGGGGCGATACCCGAGATCGACTCGATCATCGCTTCGCAGCGTTCGTCGATCCACTCCATGATGGCGGCGCCCGTCGGGGCGACCCCCGCGTCACCCGGGTCCACCGGTCCCGACGCCCGCGCGTCGATGATGGCGCTGACACTGGCGTACACCCGACCCAGGTGAGCCACGACGTCGCGACCCAACCAACCCGGGCAATCCGGAACGATGGTGTCGTGTGTCGATCGAGCCAGGCGACGGAGTTCGTCGGTACCGGTGCGAACCGCGCCGAGAAGGTCGGGAGTGCTGGGCATGATGAAACCTTATGCGGTTCCGGCGACTCCGTGCTTGCCGTCGAACTCTCGCCCCTGCGACTACCGTGACGTCGTGACGTCGAATCGACTCGCCTCCGTGTCGCCCGACGACATCGCCACCTGCGTGGGATGCGGTTTGTGCCTCCCGCATTGCCCGACGTTTCGAGTGTCGGGGGAGGAGGCACTGTCACCGCGCGGTCGCATCGCGATCATGAAGGGGATCGGCGACGGCCGTCTCGACATGGATTCCGACTCGGTGGGATTCCTCGACACGTGTATTCAATGTCGGGCCTGCGAACCCGCGTGCCCGAGTGGCGTTCCGTACGGTCGCATGATCGAGGCCGCCAAGACCGACCTCGCACACGAGGGTGTGGTGAGCCCACGCTGGCTTCGCTGGGGTCTCGGGCTCCTGCGACACCACCGTCTGCTTCTGTGGTCGCGACCGGTGTTGGCCTTGGCCCAACGCCTGCGACTCGTTCCCCGCCGCATCGGTCTACCGCGCCTGAGTTGGCGAAACGAACCACCGTTGCGCGGCCTGTCGGGCGCCGCGGACGTGTGGATCTTCACCGGCTGCGTGATGGATGCATGGCAACGAAACACCCATCGTTCGGTCGCCGATCTGGCGACACTGCTGGGACTCCGCTACCGAATCCCCGATCGGGACGGGTCCTGTTGCGGAGCCCTGCACACCCACGCCGGTCTGCACGACGAGAGCACCCGTCTGGCCGAGCGCACGATGCGCTCGATGCCCGGCGATGCCCCGATCATCGTGGACTCGGCCGGATGTGGTGCCGCCATGAAGGAATACGGCCGTCTCATCGGCACCGACGAGGCGCGGGCCTTCTCCGTGCGGGTGGTGGACGCCGTGGAGTGGTTGGCCGACCTCATGGACCACGACGACGCCGCCCACCTGCTCGCACCCGCTCGCACCGACCGGCCCACGGTCGTCATCCAGGACCCCTGTCACCATCGCCACGTTCAGAAGGTCCACGGCGCGACACGTCGCGTGCTCCGCGATCGGGCCACGTTGATCGAGTTGGCCGATGACGGACTGTGTTGCGGTGCCGGTGGGGCGTATTCGATCCTTCATCCGCGCATCGCCGATCAGGTACGGGCTCGCAAGGTCGATGTCATCGAGGCCGCCCGAGCCGGACGAGGCGACGTCGTCGTCGCGTCGGCCAACCCCGGTTGTTCGATGTTCCTCGCCGCGGCGGGATTGCCCGTGCGACACCCGGTCGACCTCGTGCGCGACTCCATCCTCCGCGATCACACCGAAGGAGCCGAACGATGACCCACGACCCATCCGACGAGGAACTCGATCCCCGCCAACGCGAGCGTCTCGATGACATCGCCTCCGACCTTCGCGACGCCCTGTCACGTCTGGATGACGTGCAGTTCGACCTTCTTCGGGAGGCCTCGGCGCGCCGTCAGGGACGTCCGGCGATCGACAAGACCCTCTCGCAGGCTCGACGTTCCATCGAGAAGGCCATACACCTCATCGGCGACTGAATCAGAGCGAACGTCGTTTGGCGCTCAGAGCGTCGAGCAACTCATCGAAGCTCTTTCGGAACGACGCCACACCCTCGGCTTCCAGCTGTCCGGCGACGTCGTCCATGTCGATCCCGAGAGCCGGAAGAATCGACCACACGCGATGGCTCTCGTTCACGTCGACGTCGATCCTCCGAGCCACGGTGCCATGATCGGCGAAGGCGTCGACCGTGGCATCGGGAAGGGTGTTCACCGAGAACGGGCCGATGAGCTCGTCGACGTACAGGGTGTCGGGATAGGCCGGGTTCTTCGTGCTCGTCGAGGCCCACAAGGGACGTTGCACGCGTGCGCCCCGAGCGGCCAGCGCCTCCCAACGTGATCCGGAGAACGATCGTCCGAAGGCCTCGTAGGCCAACTTCGCCTGGGCCACGGCCGCCTTGCCTCGTTCGGCCAGGGCCGACGCGGTTCCCACGGCCTCGAGTCGCTTGTCGACCTCGCTGTCGACTCGACTGATGAAGAACGACGCCACGCTCGACACGCGGGAGACGTCCAGTCCGGCCGCCACCCGATCCTCGAGACCCTCGATGTAGGCGTCCATCACCTTCTGGTAACGGTCGAGACCGAAGATCAAGGTCACGTTCACGTTGCGACCCTCGGCGATCATGCGGCGGATGGCCGGTAAGCCCTCGACGGTGCCGGGGATCTTGACCATCAGGTTCGGGCGATCCACGCGATCCCACAAGGCGCGCGCCGCATCGAGGGTTCCCTCACCGTCGTGAGCCAGATTCGGATCGACTTCCACGCTCACGAAACCGTCCTGGCCACCGCTCGACTCGTACACGGGCGCGAACACGTCGAGGGCTCCGTGGATGTCGGCGAGAACCATCTCCCAGTAACTCTCGATCACGCTGGCGCCCGACGCGTGCAGGGAGGCGAACTGCTCGTCGTAGTCGGCCGACCCTTGGATGGCCTTCTGGAAAATCGTCGGGTTCGACGTGAGCCCACGAATTCCCGAGTCTCGAACGGCGACCAAGCCGCCACCGACGATCAGATCGCGACGCAGATTGTCCAGCCAGGGGCTCTGGCCCTGCTCGGTGTGCAGACGGTGGAGACGGTCGGCTGTCGACATGACGGTCAGGCCGACGCCCCGCGTCCGAGCAGATCCTGAACGACGCGCACCACGTTGCCGGCCTCGATGCCCAGATTGGTCAACGCCACACCGCCCGGTGCGCTCGCACCGAAGCGATCGATCCCGACGCACTCGTCGGCGTACTTGTGCCAACCCAACGTGGCACCGGCCTCGATGGAAACGGTCTTCATGCCGGAGGGGAGAATCGTCTCGGCCCGGGCGCGATCCGAGCGACGCGTGTTCTCGAATCGATCCCACGACGGCATGGTGACGACCCGCGCGGAGACACCGGACTCGGCCAACCGATCAGATGCCGCCAACGCCACCGCCACTTCGCTGCCCGTGGCCACGAGACACACGTCCGAGCCCTCACGCAGGATGCCGGCACCCAACCACACCGCACCACCGTCGGAGACGACCGGAAGGTTCTGGCGACTGAGGACCAACGCCGTCGGACCGTCATGCTCGATCGCCGCGCGCAAGGCGTGCGACGTCTCGTTGGCATCGCAGGGGCGGATCACCTGCAGATCGGGGATGGCACGCAACGCGGCCAGATGTTCGATCGGCTGGTGCGTTGGACCATCCTCTCCCACGCCCACCGAGTCGTGGCTGAACACGAAGATGCACTTCGCACGCGACAATGCGGCCAAGCGCACCGGTGGCTTCATGTAATCGAAGAACACGAAGAACGTTCCGCCCACGGGCAACAGACCGCCGTGGAGCGCCATGCCCACCATGATCGACCCCATGGCGTGCTCGCGGATCCCGTAGTACACCTGCCGTCCATCGGGAGTGGTGGGGGAGGCCGCACTCTGCCCCGTCAGTTTGGTACCGGTGTTGCCGGTGAGGTCGGCCGAACCCGAGACGAGACCGGGGACGTCGCTCGAGACGGCGTCGAAAGCCTTTTGAATCGCCACGCGCGTGGCGATGGATTCACCGAGATCGAACACGGGCAGGGAGTCGAACCACCCGGCACCCGGACCGTCGGCGAAGGCCCGCCATTCCGCATGGGCCGCCGCACGGGTCGACCAAGCGTCGCGTTCGGCACGACACCGCGAGGCGGCCGCACGGATGGTCGAGACCACCGGCTCCGGGGCCCAGAACGGCTCGTCGGGAATGCCCATGACGGCCTTCGTACGCGACACGTGTTCGGCCGTGAACGGGTTGCCGTGGGCCTCGTGCTTGCCGGTCCAGTCCGGGGAGGGAACACCGACCTTCGTGCGCAGGATCAACAACTTCGGTCGCTCATCGACGGAGTCCCGCGCATCGACGAGAGCATGCTCCAACGCATCGAGATCCTCTCCGATCTCGCCCAGTGAACGCACCGACCAGCCGTAGGACTCGAACCGCTTGGCGACATCGTCGCTGCACGTGAGACCCGTGCCACCGTCGATGGTGATGCCGTTGTCGTCGAACACCACCACGAGACGCGACAACTTCTGGTGTCCGGCGAACGACGCCGCCTCGTGACTGACGCCCTCCATCAAACAGCCATCACCGGCGATCACCCAGGTGTGGTGATCACAGATGTCGGATCCGAACCGCGCGCGCAGATGACGTTCGGCCATGGCCAAACCGACCGCATTGGCGATTCCCTGACCGAGCGGACCGGTGGTGACCTCCACGCCGGCCGTGTGTCCGGCCTCGGGGTGACCGGGGGTCGCCGAACCCCACTGACGGAAAGCTCTGAGATCGTCGATCGTCAACCCGTAGCCCTGCAGGAAGAGCATCGAGTACTGCAGGATCGAGGCGTGACCGGCGGACAACACGAAACGATCGCGATCCGCCCAGTGCGGGTCCGAGGGATCGTGCTTCATGACGCGGCTGTACAACACGTGGGCCAACGGGGCCAACGACATCGCGGTGCCCTGATGTCCGCTCTTGACCGCCAACGGTGCATCCATGGCCAAGCCGCGAGCGATATCGACGGCGGCACGATCGGTGGTCGGATCCAGTGAAGTCGGCACGCTCCGACTGTAATCCGCGGGTCCCGACGACCCGACGACCCTCGGGGATCTTCCCCCGAATCAGGCCGGCGGTAGCAGGGTGAAGGGAACCAGGTGCCACGGGCCACGATCGACCCGACAGTGGGCGAAGATCTGGCCGTACTCGGTGAATTCCAACTCGGCCTTCACGAGGCGGTAGGTGAACTTGCCCGGTTCGACGGTGAACGGGCTCACGTTGCGTGCGAGCTGCTCGTCTTCTTCGTTCATTCCGCGACGGAAAATGACCTCGAACACTCCGGCGCCACTCTGGTGGGGCGCGCAATGGATCAGAGCGATCAGATGCGGGTCGAGGGTGACGGGGACCGGGGACGGCGACGCCATCGAGAACATGGCACCGGTGATGTCGATGCGGGTGCTCGGCCCGGGGGCCTGGCGCATGGCGAAGTTCTCCACGAAGAGAGCCGAGACGATCTGCATGCCGGTCAGGGTACCGACCGATCCCCGCTCAACGCCGTCGTGTTCCGTCGAGCCAGACACCGACCACGTCGAGGTCGTCGTTCAACGCCACCAGATTCGCTCGGGCACCCACACGGATGGAACCCACGTCATCACGACCGATCACCCGGGCCGGCGTCGACGTGGCGGCCCGCAACGCGTCCTCCAGAGACACCCCGGCGTCACGGCAGACGCGCAGGCTCTCGGACATTGTTGTGGCACTACCCGCCAGAGTTCCGTCGGCCAGGCGAGGGGCACCGTCGACGAGGGCCATGCGCACCGGACCCGCCCGACCGCTTCTCCACGCCACCGAATCGGTGACCAACGCGACCGCCCGTGGCTTGCACCGAAACGTCAGATGCACGATGTCGGGGTGAACATGAACCCCATCGGCGATCAGGCCGACGGCAACCCGGTCATCATTCAACGCCCACGTCGCCAGGCCGGGTTCTCGGTGAGCCATTCCGCTCATCGCGTTGTGCACGTGCGTCACCATCCGGGCTCCGGCCCCAACCGCGTTCTCGTAACCCTGACGTTCGGGGCGGGTGTGACCGATCGATACCACCACCCCGCGGCGGGCGAGCTCACGAATCGTCGTGGGGACGTCCCGGTGTTCGGCCCCCATGGTGACGATCGCCGGAAGATCCGGCAGACCGTCGAAGAAAGTCACGTCGGGCGGAGCGACCAACTCGGCTCGGTGGGCGCCGGTCGTCGTGCCGAGGAACGGACCCTCAAGATGCACGCCCGCGATCAACGGCGCCCCTTCGCGTCTCGCCCGCCCGGAAACGAACGTCATCGCCGGTGCGTACCTGTCCGAGCGTGCCGTCACCAGCGTCGGGCACCATGCACCGACCCCGCGATCGAGGAGCAGTTGTTCCAACCGATCCCATCGGGCATGGTCGCCATCGAACGCCGCCGACCACACGTCGACGTCGTCGACTCCGTTCACCTGCAGGTCGACGAACGCCGGAGCGAGGATCGAGCCCACCGAGGAGCCGGTGTCGCGAGGGTCGAGCGCGTCTCGCGACTCGACGGCGACGATGAGACCGTCGTCGACGATGATCGTCGCCGGACCCGTACCGCCTTCGGGCAACAGCACTCGGTCGTGACGAATCCGCTCCACCCGCGCATTCTGCCCCACGGGGGGCACACGTGACACAGTGTCACCATGAAACACGACGAGTTGAACTTCGAGGAGTTGCCGGCCGACGTCGCGGAACGTTGGCTTCGTTTCGGGCAATGGGATCGGCTCTACTTCCCCAAACTCGTCGGATTACAGGTGGAAGCGGTGCGGCTCGACTATTGCCGGATGTCGTTGCCGTTCAAGCCCGAACTCGAACAGCCGATGGGCATCGTTCACGGAGGCGCGATCGCCACGCTCATCGACGCGGTCGTCGTGCCCGCCATCGGATCGGCCTACGGACCGGAAGTCGGATACAGCACCATCGACATGCACGTGCAGTACCTGTCGGCGCTCGTGAAGGAGGACGCGGTGGCCGAGGGTGTGGTCGTCAAACGGGGTCGATCGATCGTGTTCTGCGAGGCGAACGTCCACGGTCGCACTTCGGGCAGACATCTGGCCCGTGGATCCTTGACCTACAACGTGACATCTCCACGGCAATGACTCAGGTCGGCGGGATCGGGATCACGACGCCCACGTAGTGCGTCATCCACCACGCCTCGGACACGATGTCGATCAAGTCGTCGGTCCGCTCCGGTTGCTCACCGTCGATCAGGACGGCCACCGAAGCGCCATCGGGAAAAGCGATCATCAACGCCTTGATCGACTCGATGGAACCGGTGTGTCCCCAGCTTCCACCGGAGAACAGTCGCACCCCGAGCCCGTACTCCCACACTCTTCCCCCCGATGCCAATCTCGCGGGACTCTTCATGGTGGCCCACATCCCGGGACTCAACGCACCTCGCCCGACCTCACTCGACACCAGAATCCGAGCGAAGCGAGCGAGATCGGTGGAAGATGCCGACCATGCGCCCGCTGCACCCAGCAACTCCATGTAGTTCGAGCCGGGATCGACGTAGTAACCGGGCTCGCCCGGCTGACGAGCCGACGAGGTTCGAAATCGAAAGGAGGTGAGGTGGTTCGGTTCGAGAATCGATGAATCGACTGCTTGGGCGTAGCTCATGCCCGTCAGATCCTCGATCAGCCACCCGAGAAGCAGGTAGTTGAAGTTGCTGTATCGATACGAGCCGCCCGGAGTGGACCGAAGATCGCGCGCGCAGAAGCGACCGACCAGTTCACCCGGGTCGTCGACGACCTCGTCGAAGAACCACTCACGTCCCGAATCGAACCCCGAGGTGTGGGCCAGAAGATCGCGCACCCGGATCTCCGAGATCCCGCTCATCGAGCAACCCAAACCGCGACGTTCCAGAAGAGCCGGAACGGGACGGTCGTCGAGCGCCAGCGATCCTTGGTCGACGAGTCGAAGGACCGCCGCGGCCGTGACCGTTTTGCTGATACTGGCGATTCTGAACGGGGTGGTGGGCGTCAGTGGAGGTTCGGTCGCGCCACGTTGCCGCACGGCCCCGAACGGAACGCCACCCTCGTCGACCACACCCACGGAGACCGCGTCCCCGTCCCGCTCCAGAACCTCCGAGGCGATCATCTGCACGAAGAGGTTCGCCGCGAACAACCGGGGGCCGGCCTCTTCGTCCTCGCGACCCATGGCGGCGGTCGGACCCGTGCCCCGGGTGGCGCCGATCGCGGGTGCGACGACGGCCGCAGTCACCGACAGAGCGAACAGGACCGCGATACGAACCGACCACCGAACACGCGATGGTCGGTCACGGCTCATTGCACGTCGGGAAGACCCAACACCGCCAAGGCGTTCTCGCGCAGGAACTTGGGCCACACGTCGTCCTTGAGGGGAACGTGGGGCATGTCACCCATGATGCGCTCATAGGTGAGACCCATCGGCCAATAGCCGGCGTAGATCACCCGATCGGCACCACGCGTGTTCGCGTAATCGATGATGCGCGGGTCGTAATGCTTCGGAGCGAACGCACTGGTGGAGTAGTAGAGGTTCGGCCACTTCAACATCAGCTTCACCATCAACTCGGTCCACGGTTGGCATCCGTGTCGGGTCACGATCTTGAGTTCGGGGAAGTCGTAACAGACGATGTCGAGAAGCTCGACGTGTTGGCACATGCTCGGGACCCGCGGACCGGGGATTCCGGCGCAGATGAAGATGGGGATACCCAACTCGGCGCACACCGAGTAAATCGGATACCAACGCGCATGGTCGATGGGCACCTGAGGCGTGCAACCCGCGGGGAAGGTGCCGACGGCCTTCAATCCGTGTTCGTCGTGGAGACGGCGGATCTTGCGCACCTCGTCGACTCCGTTGTTGGCGTCGGCACTACACGACGGGATGAAACGTTCGGGGTACTCCGTCAACGCCCGCACGCCGGGGTCACCTTCGATACCGATCATGGAACGATCGATTCCGAAGTGATCCATGGTGTTGATGGCCACCTCGACGGGGTCGATGTCCTCGGTCAGGGCCCCCGGAACGTTCTGCTTGAACAGATACTCGACCGGGAACATCGTCTCCTTGCTCTCCTTGTCGCGAATGTTGCCGCGAAAGAATTCGTAGAGACGACGGGGATCAGGGTCGGGGAACCCCATCATGGTTTCGATGATTCCCAAGCCCCCGGGACCCACGTTCGGCATCGCCATGATCAGGATCCGCCCAACGCGAGGAACTCGCGGGCGTTGTCACGCATGACGCGACGCACGGCGTCGGGCGAGAAGTTGGCGATGTCGTGCACGAAACGTGTGGGCACCGCCAGACCCTCGGCGTGCGGATAGTCGCTTCCGAACAACAGACGGTCGTCACCGAGAACCTCGGCCAACAGGTCGATGTCGTCCTCGTAGAAGGGCGCCACCCACACGTGCTCACGGAACTGCTCCACCGGATCCTTGGCGAACATGAACGGCTGCTGCGAATACGCCTTCTTGAACTTCTTCACCAGATTGGGCACCCAGTCCGCACCGGCTTCGATCGATGCCGTGCGCAACTTCGGGTGACGGGAGAAGACGCCATGACTCACCAGAACGGCGAACATGTCGAACGGAGCACGATCACTGGTCATGACGCGCATGGGAGAGGACTTGAAAGCCTCGAAGTCGCCGAAGGGCTCCCAATCGTCGATGTACTTTCCGTAGCCGGCGTCACCGGAGTGGAAGGCCACGGCCACACCGGCCTCGGCCAGGCGAGCCCAGTACGGATCGTAAATCGCGTCGCCGGGGGAGCGGGTGCCGCCGGAGGGATCGATCGCCGGCGACGTGCGCATCACGACCACCTTGACCCCCTTGGAGATGGCCCAATCCGCCTCCTCGACGGCCCACTGGGGATCGGCCAAGGTGATGTACGGCGCGGCGTAGATCATGTTCTGGTAGGCGAAGCCCCAGTCCTCCTCCACCCAACGATTGAAGGCACGGAAAGCGGCGCACAGAGCCACCGGGTCATCACGCAACGATTCCTCCATGCCGACCGCCAAGGTGGGGAAGAACATCGCTCCCTCCAATCCCTGCTCGCGCATCAACGCGACCCGCGCGTCACGGTCGCGGTACGCCGGACTGATGGGATCGAGCTCTCCGAACAGCTTGCGCATGTCGTCTCCGGCCACTTGCCCACGGAAGTAGGCGTCGAGGGCGCCGGGCTTGGACACCGGATCGAACGT
>Ga0315905_10000322_pt1 | contig 52841 bp, 56 predicted proteins | sample LakEriMetagenome_5_FD_203522 | JGI IMG/M metagenome (GOLD analysis project Ga0315905, IMG submission 203522) | Freshwater fungal communities from buoy surface, Lake Erie, Ohio, United States - Buoy 4 MA121 | ecosystem: Environmental > Aquatic > Freshwater > Lake | place: USA: Lake Erie, Ohio...
TGATGGCCTGATTGCGCGCGTTCGCTCTGGGGCTGCTGGCAGGCGTCTTCTGGCTGCAATCTCAGTCCGTGTTGCCTGATGCGATGACTTGCGCAGGCTTGGTGCTGATCGGCATTGTCTGTCTGCCGTTTGCGCATCGTCTGGCTCCACGCAAGTTGAATCAAATCACGATACCCCAGTTGTCATTGCGTGCAGTGGCCGGTATTGCTTTCACGATCGCCATCGGTATCGCCATCGGCATTGGGTGGTCTGGGCTGTTCGCGCATGTGCGACTGAATGAAGCATTACCCGCGACACTCGAGGGTCGAGATCTTCAGGTGATCGGGGTTGTGGATAGCTTGCCGGATGCCGTGGCAAGCGGTGCCCGGTTCCGTTTGCGTGTGGACAGTGCGCATCTTCCCGGTGGTGAGAAAGTTAAGATTCCCGAATTGCTGTCGGTCGGCTGGTACGCAGACGGTGCGCAGAATCCGCCCACGGTGCGGCCGGGGCAGCGCTGGGAATTCACACTGAGGCTTCGTCTGCCGCATGGCCATGTGAATCCGGATGGTTTTGATTACGAGGCCTGGTTACTCACCGAAGGCGTCCGTGCAACGGGTTATGTGCGCCCCGGCGTACAAAAAATGCACGATGCGTTCGTCCCCAGTTTTGCTGCTTACATTGGACGCGCGCGGGATGTCTTGCGAAATCGTTTGCAGCATGCCTTGCCCGATGCCCAATATGCGGGCGTGATCATTGCACTGGTGATTGGCGATCAACGTGGGGTGAGTCAGTCGGATTGGGATGTATTCAATCGCACGGGCATTGGTCATCTGGTCTCCATTTCTGGATTACACATCACCATGATTGCCGCGCTGTTTGGTGGCCTTGCGCGCTGGTTATGGCGCCACTCTTTTTTCACGCGTGCGAATCTGCCACTGATAATCCCTGCGCAAAAAGTCGGAGCGGCTGCGGGTTGGCTCACTGCGCTAGTGTATGTGGCGCTGGCCGGATTTGGCATACCCGCGCAGCGCACCTTGTTGATGCTTACGGTGGTTTCTGTTGCGCTCTGGCTGGGCCGGATCGCCTCGATATCGCATGTGCTGTGTCTATCGATCACCGTCGTTTTACTGTGCGATCCCTGGGCTGTACTGTGGCCCGGGTTCCGGCTCTCATTTGTAGCGATCGCCTGCATTGTGTATGCATCCGTGGGCCGTACCGCAGACAGGGGCGAATGGGATAGGGCTGAAGCAGGGACGACGTCTGCGACCGGCTTTCGCTCGTGGCTGAAACAATCACTTGCGTCAGCAACACGTACCCAATACGCGGTCACACTGGGTCTGGTGCCGTTGACGATGGCCCTGTTTGGTCAGATTTCCCTAATTGGCCCGCTGGCTAACGCGATTGCGATTCCGCTGGTCAGCTTTGTGATCACACCCTTGTCGCTGGCTGGAAGCATTGCCCCGGCGCCCGTGTCGGTCTGGTGTCTGCAGTTTGCGCATGCGTTGGTGAGCGCACTGGCGCAATGCTTGCAATGGCTAAGCGAGACTTCGTTCGCTGTATGGCAGGCACCGCGTCCGGATGCGATGAGTGTGGTGTTGGCGATGGTGGGCACGCTTTGGCTGCTCGCGCCGCGCGGCTGGCCTCTGCGATGGGTGGGTGTGCTGGCCTGGCTGCCAATGCTCATGGCCAGACCCGCGACGCCGACACAAGGATTCTGGCTCACCGCATTCGATATTGGGCAGGGCAATGCGCTGCTGATCGAAACCGCAAATCACCGTTTGCTGTATGACACAGGGCCGGCGTATTCAAGTGAGTCCGATGGTGCAACTCGCGTATTGCTGCCTTATTTGCGCGCGCGCGGCATTAGTCAACTCGATGGTCTCATCATCTCGCACAGCGACAACGATCATGCCGGCGGTGCCGCATCTGTTATCGAGGGTATTCCGATTAACTGGGTACGCTCCTCACTCCCGGAGGACCATGCTTTGCTCAGGCAAATGTCCTCGCATACCGCCTGTCGCGCAGGGCAAAGCTGGACTTGGGATGGTGTGCAATTCGACATGCTTCACCCGGATGAATACTATGCCAACGCCGACCAGCCCAATGCACGTAGTTGTACCTTGCGCATTCGTTACCGCGAGCATGCGGTATTGCTGACGGGTGATATCGAAGCGCCGCAGGAACGCGCGCTGCTGGCGCGTGCCGCGGATCAGTTGTCTGCTAGCGTGCTGTTGGCGCCGCACCACGGCAGCGGCACGTCGTCGACGCCTGACTTTCTTACGGCCGTGTCACCGCAGCTGGCTTTGTTTCAGGTGGGGTATCGCAATCGTTATCGTCATCCCAAAGCCGAAGTGCTCGATCGTTATTTGCAGCGAGGTATCAGAACCTTGCGGACCGATCGTGATGGCGCAGTGCGGGTCATGATCGGGGATGACATAACGTTTAGTGCGTATCGCTGCGAACGTCAGCGCTACTGGCTTGCGCGTGATTGTTCCTAAACGAATTTTGCTTGCGATTGCACAGGGATGCCTACGCCGTATCCGTGTCAGCATTTCGAATTTCAGGAATGCATGGGATTCGTAAGCCGACACGCAAGCCGACACGCAAGCCGACACGCAGGCACAATCAAACTGCTGATAGTGGTGACAATTCTCGGGATGCAATGTGATGGTCTTGGTGCCGAGGAGTCACTGCAGACATTCATTAACGAAGGACGTCCCACCAGCACGCTGGAAATCGACAATGATTCATTGCTCATGCGACGCGATGACGGTTTGTATACGAGTGGGGTGCGCTTTTCGCACGGCTACCGACTCAGCACGGCGGAGGGCTGGCGTTCTGCTGGTTGGCGCGTAGGTCAGCAGTTATATACCCCCTCCGATGTTCGCGTCCGACCGGCTAATCTGAGTCCGCTCGATCGGCCGTACGCCGGCTGGTTATATGGTGGATTTTTTTACAACGTGGCGAATTTTGATGGCAGTGAACTGGCATTCGGACTGGATGTCGGTTGCCTCGGTCCTTGCGCCGGTGGGCGGCTGACCCAGACCTTCGTTCATAAATTGTTTGATCAATTCGAGCCGCTTGGTTGGAGCACGCAGATTCGGAATGAGGTTGGTGTGGTACTCAGGTCGGGTGCGCGGGCACCTTACTGGCGATTGAATCGTCATGCAGACATACGTCCCGGCGTGTCACTGAGGCTGGGTAATATTTTTACTGACCTCACCGCCGATGCTGTGCTGCGGGCCGGACGCCTTGAGTCCTCGGCGGAGGCAGGGGGAGTGTATGTCTTTGCGCGAGGCGCTATGCGAGCGGTAGCTTACGATGCCACGCTGGAAGGTGGCATGTTTTCGGATGATCAGGTGCGGACGGTCAAGCCCCGGCGCATGACTGGCGAATGGGAGCTGGGATTGCAGTGGTATCAGCGCTCTTGGGCATGGCGGCTGTCGGTCGTCAGGCGCAGCAGTGAAATTAACGGGCTGTCGGAGTCACTGGGTCGGCAGGATTTTCTGCGCTTGGCCATCAGTTATTTCCCTCAATGACTAGCAGACCCCGGAAAATGGCGGCCCATATTGGGTAACTGTCGGAGTTCTTTGCGTTATAATTCGAATTTCCTGCGAGTGCCGTTCGGCATATCCTGCAATGACCAAGTTTGTATTTGTCACTGGCGGCGTCGTCTCATCCCTTGGTAAAGGGATTGCTGCCGCTTCCTTAGGCGCGATTCTCGAATCGCGCGGTCTTAGAGTCACTCTCCTAAAACTAGATCCCTACATTAACGTTGATCCCGGAACGATGAGTCCGTTTCAACATGGTGAAGTTTTCGTTACCGATGATGGCGCGGAAACGGATCTTGATTTGGGTCACTACGAGCGCTTTATCAGCGCGCGCATGAAGAAGGTCAATAATTTCACCACGGGCCAGATTTACGAATCGGTTATTCGTAAAGAGCGCCGCGGTGAGTATCTGGGCAAAACTGTTCAGGTCATTCCGCACATCACCAACGAAATTCAAGAATTCATTCACCGCGGTGCAGAAGGTTTTGATGTTGCCATCGTCGAAATCGGCGGAACCGTGGGCGATATTGAATCATTGCCATTTCTTGAAGCAGCGCGGCAATTGTCGCTGCGCGGCGGACGAAATCATGCCGCCTTCGTTCATCTGACGCTGGTGCCTTACCTTGTCTCAGCTGGCGAACTGAAAACCAAGCCGACGCAGCACAGCGTGCAAAAACTGCGCGAAATTGGCATATCGCCCGATGCTTTGCTGTGCCGTGCGGATCGCCGCATCCCGGATGACGAGCGCGCAAAGATTTCACTGTTCTCTAATGTCGAAGAAGATGCGGTCATTTCCGTTTGGGATGCCGACACCATCTACAAGATTCCCCAAATGCTGAACGATCAGGGACTCGATCGCATCGTCTGCGAGAAATTAGTCCTTTCGCCCAAGCCCGCCGATTTGTCGATGTGGACACATTTGGTTAATTCGCTCGAGCATCCCAAGCATGAGATCAATATCGCCATGGTCGGTAAATATGTCGATCTGACTGAATCCTACAAATCGCTCACCGAAGCACTGCGGCATGCTGGTATACACACCGAGTCGCGCGTCAATATTGAATACGTGGATTCGGAAGAGATTGAAACCCAGGGTGCAGCCAGGCTGTCAAAATTCGACGCGATACTCGTGCCCGGTGGTTTCGGCAAGCGCGGTGTCGAAGGAAAAATTGCAGCTGCCGGCTACGCGCGTGAAAGCAAGACACCCTACCTCGGTATTTGCCTCGGCATGCAGGTCGCGCTGATTGAGTACGCTCGTGATGTTGCAGGTCTTAAAAACGCCAACTCCACCGAGTTTGACCCCTCAACGGAAAATCCCGTCGTGGCACTGATTAACGAGTGGCAGAATCATGACGGTGTGATCGAACGCCGCGATGAAAACTCCGATCTGGGCGGCACCATGCGTTTGGGTGCGCAGACGTGCGACGTCAAGCCCGGTACATTAGCAGCTGAGATCTATGGTGGGCAGGTAACCGAGCGTCATCGGCATCGCTACGAAGCCAATAATCATTATCTCGACCGTGTGGAGCAAGCCGGTCTGATCGTTTCAGCGCGCACGCCCCACGAGGCTCTCTGCGAAATCATGGAGTTGCCGCGCACGGGTGACAATGCGCATCCCTGGTACATGGGTGTGCAGTACCACCCGGAATTCAAATCTACGCCTCGCGATGGTCATCCTCTGTTCATTTCTTTCATCAAGGCTGCGCTTGCTCATAAAGAGGCCATCAGTCAAAGGAAGGCGGCATGAAGCTTTGTCATTTCACTGCAGGTCTCGATCAGCCATTTTTTCTCATCGCTGGTCCGTGTGTGATTGAATCGTTGGACATGGCGATTGATACCGCCGGTCAGCTGAAAGAAATCACGAACCGCCTTGGCATTCCATTTATTTATAAATCCTCGTTCGACAAGGCCAATCGTTCATCGGGCAACTCTTTCCGCGGCTTGGGTATGGAAAAAGGTCTCGACATCCTCGCGGAAGTCCGCAAACAGATTGGCGTACCGGTGCTGACCGATATTCATGAGATCGACGAGATCAAACCCGTGGCCGCTGTGGTCGATGTGCTGCAAACGCCGGCGTTCCTTTGCCGTCAGACGGATTTCATCCGTGCGTGCGCGCAATCCGGCAAGCCGGTCAACATCAAGAAGGGCCAGTTCCTCGCGCCGAATGACATGAAAAATGTCATCGACAAGGCGCGTGAGGCCGCAAGTGAGGCCAATCTGCCCACGGATGTGTTCATGGCGTGTGAGCGTGGTGTGTCATTCGGCTATAACAATTTAGTATCTGACATGCGATCGCTGGCCATCATGCGCAATACGGGCTGCCCAGTGGTATTTGATGCAACGCATTCGGTACAGCTCCCCGGTGGTCAGGGCACGACCTCGGGCGGACAGCGTGAATTCGTGCCGGTGCTGGCGCGTGCGGCGATTGCGGTTGGCATTGCTGGTCTTTTCATGGAAACGCACCCGGATCCGGCCAATGCGAAATCCGATGGCCCGAACGCGGTACCTTTGCATCGCATGCGTGAATTGCTGACCAGCTTGGCGGCGCTTGACCGGGTCGTCAAACAGCAGCCTTTCCTTGAAAATGATTTTGCCTGAGTACCCGGCAGTGCAATTTGGGTTAAGCGTGTTTGAATCCTGACTAAATTCTGTTTGTCATTTGTGGAGATACTGAATGAGTGCAATTGTTGACATCGTCGGCCGTGAAATTCTTGATTCGCGTGGCAATCCCACTGTGGAATGCGATGTGTTGCTCGAGTCCGGTGTGATGGGTCGAGCTTCCGTTCCTTCGGGTGCTTCGACTGGTTCGCGTGAGGCAGTCGAGCTGCGCGACAGCGATAACACGCGCTACCTCGGTAAGGGCGTATTGAGAGCCTGCGAGCATATCAACACTGAAATTTCCGAAACGGTGATGGGTCTGGACGCCAGTGAGCAAGCGTTTCTTGATCATGCACTGCTCGATCTGGACGGTACCGAAAACAAATCACGATTGGGTGCTAACGCAATTCTGGCTGTCTCAATGGCAGTTGCGAAGGCAGCGGCAGAGGAGGCGGGGCTGCCTCTCTATCGTTATTTTGGCGGCTCGGCGGCGATGCAGATGCCGGTGCCCATGATGAATGTGATCAACGGTGGCGCGCACGCTGACAACAATCTCGACATTCAGGAATTCATGATCATTCCGGTGGGCGCGCCTAGCTTCCGTGAAGCGATGCGCTACGGTGCCGAGGTGTTCCATACCCTGAAAAAAATCCTGCAAGCTCGCAAGCTGACGACCTCGGTGGGCGACGAAGGCGGTTTTGCGCCCTCGGTGGAAAATCACGAAGCTGCGATCAAGCTGATCATTGAAGCGATTGAAAAAGCTGGTTACGAGCCAGGTACCCAGATTGCGCTGGGCCTTGATTGCGCCGCCAGCGAGTTTTATCGCGATGGCAAATACCACCTGGCAGGCGAGGGCTTGAGCCTCACCTCGGCCGACTTCACCAATTTGTTGGCCACTTGGTGCGACAAGTACCCCATCATGTCGATTGAAGATGGCATGGCTGAGAATGACTGGGATGGTTGGGCAACGCTGACAGGCGCTCTGGGCAAGAAAATTCAGTTGGTCGGCGACGATCTCTTCGTCACCAACACCAAGATACTGCGCGAAGGTATTGAGAAAAACATCGCCAACTCCATCCTGATCAAGATCAATCAGATCGGTACACTCACCGAAACTTTTGCCGCCATCGAAATGGCCAAGCGGGCTGGTTACACCGCAGTGATTTCACATCGCTCGGGCGAGACGGAAGATTCGACGATTGCCGATATCGCGGTCGGTTGCAATGCCTTGCAGATCAAGACCGGTTCATTGTCCCGTTCCGATCGCATGGCGAAATACAATCAGCTCCTGCGCATCGAGGAAGATCTGGGCGATATCGCCAGCTACCCCGGCCGCCAGGCTTTTTATAATCTGCGGTAAGCTTCCCAACCGGCAGCGCTTTCGCTAGCCTGCCGGTAATGAACGAGATTCTCACGCATGCGCCTGTTACTCATATCGCTGACCGCTTTGATTGTACTGATCCAGTATCCGCTCTGGCTGGGCAAGGGCGGCTGGCTGCGTGTCTGGGATTTGTCGCGTCAGGTGGACGTGGCGCTGGTCAAGGAACAGGAACTCAAGGCGCGTAACGCCAAGCTCGCTTCCGAAGTGCAGGACTTGAAAGAAGGTACCGGCGCCATCGAGGAACGTGCGCGCTATGAACTTGGCTTGGTCAGGGATAGCGAGACATTCGTTCAGGTACTTGATGGGAATGGCAAGCAGCAGGTGGCTGGCGTCAAACCCTGATTCATCGAGCCCGTCGCCACAAAATCCGCAATACCCTCCCAAGTACTGCTCAAATCCCTGCCATGTTCAATGCTGCGGCCCAGTTGGCTGCTGCACCGCATCAGCGATCGACTCCAGCGAAAACAGCTGCGTGCAATCCACAGGGTCAAACAGATAGTACTGGCCACAGAAATCGCAATTGATATCCAGTTTGCCCAGATCAGCCAAGGCAGAATCGATTTCCTCGCGACCGAGCATCTTCAGCATATTGCCGACTTTCTCGCGCGAGCAGCCGCAGTGAAATGTCGGATGGCGCGGATCGAAGACCCGTACCGTTTCTTCCCAATACAGTCTTTGCAGCAAGGTCATGATGTCCGTGCTCAGCAGTTCCTGCTGATTCAGCGTCGAGGCTAGCGTCACGGTACGGTTCCAGGCATCGGCATCGGCCAGCGGGGCAAGCGTGCCGCCATCATCAGGAAGTTTTTGCAGCACCAAACCGCGAGCAACCTTGTCATCGGCGGCCAGCCACAGACGGGTGTCGAGCTGTTCTGATCGCATCATGTAATTTTCAATGACAGTGGCGACAGATTCGCCTTCTAGTGCGACGATGCCCTGATAGGCTTGTTGTCCCGGTTGTTTGTCGGTGGGGTCGAGCGTGATCGCGAAACGTCCTTCGCCATTTGCATTGACCAATTCCTGCAGGCCGGCTTGTTCGGATATTTCGGCATCTTCCCGCAGCTTGGCCGTTGCTCGCAGACGAAGCGCAGCATCGCATTCTGCAACCAGCAGCTGTACCGGTCCATCGCCATGGATCTGCATGATGATAGTGCCGTCGAATTTCAGATTGGCGGATAGCAGGGCGGCGGCGGCCATCATCTCGCCCAGAATGGCACTCACCACCGACGGATACGTTCGCCGCGACTGTACCTGTTGCCACGCATCTGAAATCTCGATCAGCTCACCGCGGACCAGTGAGTTTTCAAACATGAATTTTTGCAGCGTATCCAAACTTAATCCAGACGTTTCAAATGCTTTTGGTAATAGGCAGCGCGTGCAGAATAACTATTAGCACTTTGTTTGAGCGCAGCGACCTGTTCATCAGTCAGTGTGAGCGCTACTTTAGCGGGAGATCCGATGATGAGCGAGTTGTCCGGGAACTGCTTGCCTTCGGTGACCAGCGCGCCCGCACCGACCAGACAATTCTTGCCGATTATTGCGCCATTCAGAATCACGGCTTGTATGCCGATCAGGCTACCTTCGCCTACCGTGCAACCGTGCAGCATGGCCTGATGACCCACGGTCACATCTTTGGCCAATGTGAGCGGGTAACCCATGTCTGTGTGCAGCACGCAGTTTTCTTGCACATTGCTGTTTTCGCCGATGTGAATCAGCTCATTGTCACCGCGCAGGGTGGTACCGAACCACACATTGGCGCGGGATTCGAGCTTGATTTTACCGATGAGCGTCGCGGACTCGGCGACCCAAGCATCTTCGGCGATCTCTGGGACATGGTCGCCCAATTGGTATATCGGCATGGGGATTAAAATGCGTGATTGGAATAGCCCGCATTTTACCCCCGACCGCATGAGCACCGCCGATACTGACCACCTTTGCCAGTCCCGCCAACCCCGTCAGCCCGTCATCGAACCCGGCGAGTTGCGCGCAGAGGCGCTGCGACTCTTGGCCGAATCCAATGCACCGATAAAAGCTGATTCAACCATAGCGCTCAAGCACCGCTGGGAAGCGGGTGAGCTCAGCCTCGATAGGGCAGCGGTATTGCACAGCGACGCAGCGATACCCGGTCGACCCACGCGCCCGGCGTTGGTATCGCCACGTGCCTTGGAACGCCGTCCGATGAATACAGTGGCCGGCCGTGCTGCCTTGATTCACGCACTGGCACACATAGAGTTCAACGCAATCAATCTGGCGCTGGATGCGATCTGGCGTTTCTCGGATATGCCCCCTGAGTTTTATGCTGATTGGCTGCAAGTGGCCGCTGAGGAGGCGTTGCATTTCAACTTACTCAATACTCATTTGTCTTCTCTGGGCTACGGCTATGGCGACTTCAATGCGCACAACAGCTTGTGGGAAATGGCAGAAAAAACCGCGAAGACGTACTAGCCCGCATGGCATTGGTACCCAGGACGCTGGAGGCTCGCGGTCTGGATGCCACGCCAGCCGTGCGCGCCAAGCTGGCACAGGCGGGTGATGAACCGGCCGCTGCCATACTCGACATCATCTTGCGCGACGAGATAGGTCATGTCGCTATCGGCAATCGCTGGTATGGCTGGTTATGTCAGCAGCAGAAAGCCGAGCCCTTGTCCACCTACCGCGAACTGGCACGACACTACAAAGCTCCCGTTCTGAAAGGCCCCTTCAATCTGGAGGCGCGAAGAGCAGCGGGCTTTACGGAGGAAGAGCTGATTGCTTTGAATAAGGATTGAGTTGATAAGGCTTCAATTATTAAGGCTTGAGCTAAATAAGGATTGATTTGAACGCCAATCAAAGTAGATCAGAAATCAAAAAACCTGAGGCTCTTCTGCACGGCGTTTCAAGAGCTGGCGCGCTCTGCCTCCTGCAAACGCAAGATACGACGCTGCACCTTACCCGTCGTCGTCATCGGTAGCGCATCAATAAACTCGATCTCTTTCGGATACTCATAGGGCGCAAGTAATCCACGCACATGCTGCTGCAGCGCGTCGATTAATGTTGCATCCGCGCTCGCGCTCCGACGAGTGCCTTCGACCAAAACGACAAACGCTTTGATCACATTGCCGCGGTCGGCATCCGGTTTGGGTACCACCGCAGCATTAGCGACGGCGGGATGTTTGATCAGACAGTTTTCTATCTCCGATGGACCAATGCGATAGCCTGCGGCTTTGAACATATCGTCTGCACGACCGCGATACCAGAGGTATCCGTCTTCATCTATCTTTGCTAGATCACCAGTTCTGAGCCAATCGCCGCTGTATTTGTCGCGTGTTGCTTCTTCGCGATTCCAGTAGCCCAGAAAAATCACGGGGTCAGGATGACCGTGGATGTCATAGCGATTCAAGGCAACCTCACCGGTTTCGCCGGCTTTGACAGGATGACCATCATCATCCAGCACAGCGACCTGATGACCGGGATACGGTCGGCCCATGCTGCCGGGCCTTGCAGGCCATCGTGCTTCGCAGTTGCCGACGATGTAGTTGGCTTCGGTTTGGCCGAACATTTCATTGATCGTGACGCCGAGTGCTGATTGTGTCCAGCCGAACACCGTATCGCCCACCGCCTCACCGGCACTCATGATCGCGCGCAGTTTCAGGCGATAGTGATCACGCGGCTCTGGTACGGCTTTCATCATCATCTTTAGTGCAGTGGGAAAGATGAAGCCGTTGGTGACTTTGTATTTCTCCATGAGCTGGAAAGCAGATACCGCTGAAAAACGCGCGCGACTAGCGACTATGGGTCGGCCAAAATACAAAGTGGGCAGTAGCGCATCCATCAAGCCGCCGGTCCAGGCCCAATCAGCTGGCGACCAAAACACATCGTCTTTCTCTGGAAACCAGTTCTGCGATGCGACGAAGCCAGTCAGGTTGCCGAGTAGCGCAGACTGCGGTATCAGTGCACCTTTGGGAGAGCCCGTCGTACCGCTGGTGTAAATCAGGATCGCCGCATCATTGGCTTGCGTGCCGACGGCATTGAATTGATCGGAGGCCGATCGCATAGCGGTTTCCCATGTCAGGCAGTCGCGACCGTAATCATCGACGGCGATCACACGTTTTAATTCAGGGCAGGTCGGTCGTATTTGCCGGATGTTCTGCAAGCTGGCCGGGTCAGCAATGACAATCATCGCACCGCTGTCTTGAAGACGGTATTGGAGTGCATCAGGACCAAAAAGCACTGACATCGGCATGGCAATTGCACCGAGCTGATGGCACGCCAAATGCGCAACGGCGGCTTCCGGACGCTGGGGCAGAATGATCGCCACACGCGTGCCGCGCGTAACGCCTAGTCCTTGCAGCACATGGGAGAGTCGATTTGCATCTTGCTGCAGCTGGGCATACGTGACAACGCGATCACCGTGGAGATCATCGAAAAAAATGGCAATCCGATCAGGATCGCTGGCCCAGCGGCTGCAGCACAACTCGGTGATATTGAAATCTGTAGGTACTTGCCATCGGTAGGTCTCGTAAAGATTTGCGTACGCGTCTTTCTGCTGCCGGGCGGACATACTTGCTCCTTTATAATAGTGCCGCGATCCTACCGGTAGCCTTTGTTGCTGGCAAGCTGCCTCGCCATTCATTTTTCCGACGCTCATGCCCCTACCGATGAAATCCTCCCGATCCGAATTTATTACGCTGCGTGGTTTGCGTACGCATGTCAGGCATTGGGGTGCGGAGGATGCGCCCAAGTTATTCATGTTGCACGGTTGGATGGACGTGGCCGCTTCATTTCAGTTTGTAGTGGACTGTTTTGTGCGCGATTGGCACGTCATCGCACCGGACTGGCGTGGCTTCGGATTGACCCAGCGCGCTGCATCAGACTGCTATTGGTTCGCCGATTATGTGGGTGATTTGGATGCCTTGCTCGATCATTACGCGCCCGATGAGCCGGTGCACTTGGTGGGTCACAGCATGGGCGGCAATGTCGCGGGAATTTACGCAGGTGTGCGACCCGAGCGCGTCTCGCATTTCGTGAACCTTGAGGGCTTTGGTCTGCCACTGACGCGTCCCGATCAAGCGCCCGCACGTTATGCTAAATGGCTCGACGAATTGCGCGAGCCACCCGAGATGCGTACCTATCCGAACAAAGATGCCGTGGCGGCACGACTCATAAAAACCAATCCGCGTATCTCGGCGTCACGCGCCGATTTTCTGGCGGGTCACTGGGCTGCACCGAATGCCGAGGGTGCATGGGAGATTCTGGGCGACCCGGCGCACAAGATCACCAGCGCCACCTTGTACCGTACGGAAGAAGTGATGGCCTGCTGGTCGGCGATCACGGCACCCGTATTGTGGGTAGAGGCGGCAGATACCGACGTGTGGCGCTGGATGGGCCCGAAAGAAGTGGCGCGACTCGAAATTGACCGCCGCCGGCAGCACATTCCCCAGCTGCGGTGTGAAGTCATTCAAGATGCCGGCCACATGCTGCACCATGATCAGCCAGAGGCGCTGGCTCTGTTGATCGAAGGGTTTCTGCCTTGAGCCCATGCCGGCGGCAACTGCCGCAGGCGCGTACAATGCATTAGGTTTTTCATTCCCGTTTCTCCTTCTGAAGTGCCCCATGCTCAATATTGATCTTCACTGTCATTCGGTTGTCTCGGATGGCACGCTGTCGCCCGGCGATTTGGCTAGACGCGCTGCGGCCAATGGGGTTGACGTTTGGGCACTGACAGACCATGACGAAGTGGGCGGCATTGCCGAAGCACGTGCCGTGGCGCAGGATTTGGGCATGCGATTCATCGCTGGCGTGGAAATTTCCATTACGTTTGCCGGCAAGACGGTGCATATCGTCGGTCTGGACATCGATGAGCAGCATCCTGACTTGTATGGTGGTTTGGCGAGCGTTCGTGAGGGACGCGTCCAGCGTGGTCACCTGATAGCTATGCAACTTGAGCTCACGGGACTCAGCAATGTGTTTGAAGGTGCGCTGAAGTACGCAGGAAATCCGTCATTGATCGGTCGCACCCACTTCGCGCGATATCTGGTCGAGTTAGGAGTGCAGCCCACGGTCTCCGAGGTGTTCCGTCACTATCTGGTCGAGGGCAAGCCTGGCTTCGTACCGCATCGCTGGACCACGCTGCAAGAGGCTGTGAGTTGGATACGCGCCGCCGGCGGACGCGCTGTGATTGCGCATCCGGGACGCTACGCTTTTGACCAAATGCAATTCGATGCGCTGCTGTCGGAATTTATCGCGCTGGGTGGCGAGGGCATCGAAGTGGTCACGGGCAGTCATACGCCCGATCAGTTCGGCGAGTACGCTGCGCTGGCGCGTCGTACGGGCTTACTGGCGTCGCGCGGCTCCGATTTTCACGGTCCCGCGGAGTCCCGAGTTGATCTGGGCAGCTTGCCTCATCTTCCTGCAGATTTGAAGCCGGTCTGGCATGATTGGCAACTCTGAGTTTTTTCAATCTTGAAATTTCGTTCTGCGCCCCAACTTTCAAACCGGATGTGGGTGTGTGCTTTGGTAAATAACGTTTCTCGGGAGAATCCTGGATGAAAAGAATTCTGCTGTTTGTATTGAGTAATGTCGCTGTTATCGCGGTGTTGACGATCGTACTCTCGTTGACTGGTGTCGATCGCTTCCTGACAGCGCAGGGCCTGAATGTGGGCATGCTGCTGGTGTTCTCGCTGATTGTTGGCTTTACGGGCGCCTTCATTTCTCTGCTGATGAGCAAGCCGATGGCGAAATGGTCAACGGGTGCTCAGGTGATCGAACAACCATCCAACTCGACAGAGCAGTGGCTGCTCGATACCGTGCGCAAGCTCGCCGAACGTGCAGGTATCGGCATGCCTGAAGTCGCTTGGTATGAGGGAGAACCGAACGCGTTTGCGACTGGGGCTTTTCGCAATGATGCGCTGGTGGCGGTGTCCTCAGGTCTTTTGCAGAATATGACGCGCGAGGAAGTCGAGGCAGTATTGGGTCATGAGGTGGCGCACATTGCCAATGGCGATATGGTGACGATGACGCTACTGCAAGGCGTGGTGAATACGTTCGTGGTATTCCTGTCACGCGTGGTCGGCTACTTCGTTGATCGCGCGATTTCGCGGAACAATAGCGATGGGCCCGGTATCGGTTACACGATTACCGTCATTGTTTGTCAGATTGTGTTCGGCATACTAGCGCAGATGATCATTGCTTGGTTTTCGCGCCACAGGGAGTTCCGCGCGGATGCTGGTGCGGCGCAATTGATGGGTAATCGACAGCCGATGATCAATGCGCTGACGCGGCTGGGTAGTATGCAGGAGAGCCATTTGCCGCAATCAGTTGCAGCGATGGGCATCAACAAGTCCGGCGGGCTGATGGAATTGTTTTCCAGCCATCCGCCGCTAGAGGAACGTATTAACGCTTTGCGGCAGGGTTGATTGTTCGGAGAACTTCTGTCGCTTCTTGCGTATTCGGGCAAGGCGGGAGATGCTTGTATAACCAGCTAAAGACACTGGATCCCGGCTTTCGCCGGGATGACGATCTTGAGGCCAACTGTTCCTCGAACGTCATACTGGCGCAGGCCGGGATGCAGTGGCGCTAAAAATTTTCAATGCCTCGGCAACATCTTCAGATCAACGCAATGTTAGCGCGCCTTCGTCTGGATGAAATTTGAGGAACGGCTAACCTTTAAATCGTCATCCCGGCGAAAGCCGGGATCCAGCGTCTTTCGTGGCACACGGTTAGCGCAATTACTCGCTGCCGACATTAGCCCCACGCCACGAAACACGAATTTGCGTATGCATTGCCATTTGTTTCACCCTTTCACGGCGCCAGCCTCAGGCTGTCGCCGTTTTTGATTTTCTATGAGCCAGTTTTTTCAAATCCATCCGGACAATCCGCAGCCGCGGCTGATTCGGCAAGCGGTACAGATCGTCGACGCGGGCGGTATCGTCGCATTGCCGACTGATTCCAGCTATGCGCTCGTCTGTCATCTCGATGACAAGAGCGCGGTCGACCGCTTGCGGCGTATACGCGGCGTGGATGATCGCCATCACCTGACCTTGCTTTGTCGCGATCTGTCAGAAATTGCCAATTACGCCAAAGTGGATAACCGGCAGTACCGGCTACTCAAAGCGGCAACCCCGGGGCCATACACCTTTATTCTGGAGGCAACGCGAGAGGTGCCCCGGCGACTCTCTCATCCTTCACGCAAAACCATAGGGCTGCGTGTACCCGAGCATGTGATTGCGCACGCGCTGCTAGAGGAATTTAAGCAGCCCCTGTTGAGCACAACACTGATTTTGCCGGGCAGCGATCTGCCGCTCAATGAAGCCGAAGACATACGTGAGCAGCTGGAGAAACAGATCGATCTGGTCATTGACGGTGGCAGTTGCAGCCGCTTGCCCACCACGGTGGTCGATTTGACCACCGGCACGCCGGAAATCGTGCGCGAGGGCAGGGGTGATGTCTCGCTCTTCCGTTGAGTGGGCCCCCGAGTAGCCGTCTGCTAAAATCAGCCCGATGAATGAGATTATCCAGACGATTGCAATCTACGCATTGCCCGTCATTTTTGCGATTACCCTGCACGAAGCCGCCCATGCCTATGCCGCCAAGTATTTTGGCGACCTGACGGCTTTCTCTCAGGGTCGGATGAGTCTCAATCCGATCCGGCATATCGATCCTATTGGTACCATCCTGATACCGTTGGCCCTGGCCTTGCTGAGTAGCCCTTTCATTTTTGGCTACGCCAAGCCGGTGCCGGTGGATTTTTCCCGTTTGCGCAATCCCAAGAAACAGATGGCCTGGGTCGCGCTGGCGGGTCCGGCGGCGAATCTGGTCATGGCTTTTTTGTGGATGCTGTTATTTTTTGTTTTGCAGTCCGTGGGCGTTAACGAAGTGTTTTTCTTCGAGATGGCGGAGGCGGGCGTGAAAATCAATCTGATCCTGTTCGCCTTCAACCTTTTCCCGTTGCCGCCACTGGACGGTGGAAGAATCGTGACGAGTATTCTGCCCAATCAGTATGCGTTTCGTTTTGCGCGTATTGAGCCTTATGGTTTTTTCATCGTACTTGGCTTAATGATGCTGAACCTGCTCAGTTACTGGATGAAGCCCGTCATGATGCTCGCGGCGATGCTACTTCAAGTGCTGATATCTCCTATTCAATCCCTGCTCATCTGAAATCACCATGTATCCTGATCGTGTTGTCTCTGGCATGCGTCCTACCGGCGCACTGCATCTTGGTCACTACCACGGCGCACTGAAAAACTGGGTTCGGCTACAGTCCGAGCATCCTTGTCTTTTTTTCGTGGCCGACTGGCATGCGCTGACCACCCATTACGATGATCCCTCCATTATCGAGACCAGCACCTGGGACATGGTGATTGACTGGCTCGCTGCGGGTATTGATCCTTCACAGGCAACGATCTTCATCCAGTCCAAGGTGCCCGAACACGCGGAGTTACATCTCTTGTTGTCCATGTCCACGCCGCTGGGCTGGCTTGAGCGTGTGCCGACCTACAAGGATCAACAAGAAAAACTCGCCGATCGTGATTTGGCGACCTACGGTTTTCTGGGCTATCCCCTGCTGCAGTCAGCCGATGTGTTGATTTATCGTGCGAGCATGGTGCCAGTTGGTGAGGATCAGGTACCACATATCGAAATGATGCGAGAGATCGCGCGTCGTTTTAACTACCTGTATGGCCGTGAAAAAGATTTCGACGAAAAAGCGCGCGAGGCGGTAAAAAAACTGGGTACCAAGCGCGCCAAGCTGTACAACGAACTTCGCACTGAGTATCAAGAGCAGGGCAAGGATGATGCACTCGAGCAGGCTAAAGCCATGCTCGACGATGCGCAAAATTTGTCGATGATTGATCGCGAACGTTTGTTTGGTTATCTCGAAGGCAGCCGTAAACTGATTCTGGTTGAGCCACAGGCCTTGTTGACGGAAGCCTCACGCTTGCCCGGACTCGATGGACAGAAAATGTCCAAGAGTTACGGCAATACCATCGCGCTGCGTGATGATCGCGATACGGTCACAAAAAAAATCCGCACCATGCCGACCGACCCGGCGCGCGTACGACGCACCGACCCCGGCGATCCGGAAAAATGCCCGGTTTGGCAGTTTCATATGGTGTACTCGGATCAAGCGACTCGCGATTGGGTGACCAAGGGCTGCAAATCTGCTGGTATTGGTTGTCTCGAATGCAAACAACCCGTGATTGACGGCATCCTGAAAGAGCAGGAGCCCATGCGCGAGCGCGCCCAGCAGTATCTGGATGATCCCTCGCTAGTGCGTGCGATTGTGGCCGATGGGTGTGATCAGGCGCGCAAATATGCACAGGAAACCATGCGCGATGTGCGCGAGGAAATGGGTTTGTCTTACAGCTGAGCTCGACGGCATACATTCGCATCGATGAACATGCATATCGCCCAAGACGACCCATCGGCGTGGGTGGCCCGGTTTGCCGGACTGATACCCGCCGGCCGAGTGCTGGATCTGGCCTGCGGCGGTGGCCGGCATGCGCGCCTCATGGCCGCGTTGGGACATGCTGTGTTGGCAGTCGATCGCGGTACCGCCGCACTAGCGGCGGCAAGCGGTCCCGGTATTGACACGCTGGCATTCGATCTAGAGCATCCGGAGGCGCCGAGTCATCCTGATTGGCCACTTTTGCCTAGGGTTTTTGCCGGCATCGTGGTGAGTAATTATCTGCACCGCCCCCTGATGCTGCCTTTGCTCGATAGCCTCGCTCCCGGTGGCGTCCTGATCTACGAAACTTTTGCGTCTGGAAATGGCCAGTTTGGCAAGCCTTCCAACCCGGATTTCCTGCTGAAACCGGGGGAATTGCTTGAGTGGGCGAATTCAAGGCCCGCAAGTCGCGTGATTGCCTACGAGGACGGTTATCAGCAGCGACCCCGCCCGGCAATGGTGCAGCGTATCTGCCTGTGCAAGGCGAATTCTGCGTCCGATCTGCTGCCTCAGGCGCTGGCGCTGGATGTCGGCAGCGATCCTAAGCTTGCGCAATAAGGATCGCGAATCTCTCTCCCTATCCGTTACAATCACGGTTTCAATTTTTTGCAACGGCACAACAATGATTCAGGGCAGCATTGTCGCGATTGTGACTCCGATGCACGAGGACGGTAGCCTCGATGCAGAGGCACTCAAAAAATTATTGGACTGGCACATCGCCGAAGGTACGGATGCCGTTGTCATCGTCGGTACGACAGGCGAGTCGCCGACGGTATCGGTCGAAGAACATTGCGAACTAATCAAACTGGCGGTTGATCACGTGGCGGGACGCATACCCGTGATCGCTGGTACCGGTGGCAATTCCACTTCGGAAGCGATCGAGCTCACCGCATACGCGAAAGAAGTGGGCGCGGATGCTTCTCTGCAGGTCGTGCCCTACTACAATCGCCCGACACAAGAAGGCATGTATCAACACTTCCGCCGAATTGCTGAAGCGGTCGATCTTCCGGTCATTCTCTATAACGTTCCAGGTCGTACCGTTGCGGATATGAGTAACGATACCATCGTGCGCTTGTCTGTTGTGCCTGGCATCGTCGGCGTCAAGGATGCCACCGGCAATCTCGCGCGGGGTACGGAACTCTTGCGCGATGTGTCGAAATCCTTTGCTGTGTATTCCGGTGATGATGCGACGGCGATGGCGCTCATGTTTTGTGGTGGGCAGGGCAATATCTCTGTCACCGCAAACGTCGCGCCCAAAGCCATGCATGAACTGTGTGTGGCTGCCATGGCGGGCCGTATCGCCGACGCCATCGCGATTAACAATCGTCTGATTCCTCTCCATAACCGTTTGTTCGTTGAGCCCAATCCCGTGCCCGTCAAATGGGCGCTTACGCAAATGGGCCGCATGCACTCGGGAATTCGTCTGCCGCTAGTCACGCTGGGTGCCGGCTATCATGATGTGGTTCGTTCCGCGCTGCGTGAATCCGGCGTATTGCAATCACGACCCCGCTAACCTCTACTCGATTACCAATTCACATGCGTCTTTCTTTCTCAAGTATTTCTTCTTTAGCGCCGTTGCGTTCGCGCTCTTTGCTGATGGTGGCCCTGTTTTCTCTGGCCGGCTGTAGCTCAGTGGGTGACATGCTCGAACCCGACAAGATTGATTACAAAAGCGCGGGCAAGGCGAACAAAGGTAACAAGCTCGAAGTACCGCCAGACCTTACGCAGCTGCGCAATGATGGTCGCTATGCGGTGGGCGAGAATCCAACTGGAACCGCCACCGCATCTACCTACAATGCTCAGCGCACGACCAGTAGTACGAACACAGCAGCGCCCAACAAGGCAGCCCCTGAGGTTAGCGCAGCCGCCGATGTGCGGGTTGGTCGTGACGGCAATCAGCGCTGGTTGATTGTCAAGCAGACGCCTGAGCAGTTGTGGCCACGCATCAAGGAGTTCTGGCAGGAGAGTGGTTTTCTGCTCGCGATCGAAACGCCTGAAGCTGGGGTGATGGAAACCGACTGGGCAGAGAACCGCGCCAAGATCCCACAGGATTTCATTCGCAACACGATAGGCAAAGTATTTGATTCGCTGTACTCCACCGGGGAGCGCGATAAATTTCGTACCCGTCTCGAGCGTACCGCCGATGGCAGTACCGAGATCTACATCAGCCATCGTGGTGCGGCAGAAGTCCTCACTGGGCAATCGAAGGATCGCGCGATGTGGACGGGCCGTCCTTCGGATCCGGAGCTGGAAGCCGAGTTCATCGGCCGTTTGATGGCGCGCCTCGGATCGGATGTGAAAGTGGCCAAGGCCGCTGTGAACGAAGCCAAGCCAGCGCCGCAGCGAGCGCGCGTAGCCAAGGATGCGAAGGGCAACCATGTGCTGGTTGAAGAAAGTTTCGACCGCGCTTGGCGCCGGGTTGGTCTCGCACTTGACCGAGTGGGTTTCACGGTCGAAGATCGTGATCGTGCCCGGGGTCTTTACTTCGTTCGCTATGTTGATCAGAAATCCGATGCGGACAAAAAAGCGGGTGAGCCAGGTTTCTTCTCGCGCTTGTTCAGCTCCAAGGATGACAAGAAGCAGGCGCAACGCTATCGTATTCTGGTCAACAGCTCGGGTGAGGCAACCCGTGTGAGTGTGCAGGACGAGAAGGGCGAGTCTGAAACGGGTGGCATCGGCGATCGCATTCTGACGCTGCTGAGTGAACAACTGAAATAACACTGCGCCGGTGCATCTGCAACCATCGGCCTGGAGTGTCGCATGAGATTTGCGAGCCTGGGCAGCGGTAGCGAAGGTAACGCGCTACTGATCTCTGCCACATCAGGCATCACGGAAACGCAGGTGATGCTTGATTGTGGCTTTGGGCTGAGAGAAGCAGAATCCCGTCTCAGTCATCTTCACATCGACCCCAAACAACTCTCCGGCATCATCGTCACGCATGAGCATCAGGATCATGTGGGCGGCGTCTTTCGTCTCGCACGCCGCCATAAAATCCCTGTCTGGATGACGCATGGCACTTTGGAATCGGTGCGCGATGAGGCTGATGGCGTGACGGTGCACATCTGCCGCGATGGCGAGCCCTTCGTCATTGGTGATCTTGAAATTCAACCATACACGGTACCCCATGACGCGCGTGAACCTGTGCAGTACACCGCCACGGATGGTATTCGCAAACTCGGTGTGCTGACTGATGTCGGGCACTCGACACCTCACCTGATGAAGGCACTCGATGGGTGTGACGCACTCCTTCTGGAATTCAATCACGACACCGACATGCTCTCTCAGTCTGTTTATCCTCCCTGGCTGAAATCACGTATTGGCGGGCAGTTGGGACATTTATCCAATCAGCAGTCGGCAGACATTTTGCAGGCGCTGGATCGCAGTCGTCTCCAGTGTGTGATCGCGGTACATTTGTCACAAAAAAATAACTCACCTGACAAAGTGCGCTCTCTGATTCAGGGCGTGCTTGCGGGAAGTGATGTTGAGATAGTGATTACAGATCAGGCGTCAGGCTTCGACTGGATGCTTTGAAATTTTAAGATCAGGCATTAACTTGCGTAATAGTCTTCATCATCTCCCACCTTGGTAGATAGAAAAAATTTCAAGGCTTGTAAGCCTTTATCCTGACGATAGTTCAGAGAAAAAATCTGCTGCGTGGCATCCATTCGTGTGCTGCATTCTTCCAAAAATTCACCCATAAAATTTCTTGTCGCTGCACAAGTAATTTCCGTTCGTTCGAAAAAAAATTTTTTATGGTGATGATGTCAATGTACGGACAAAGTATAGAAAAAAGTATGTTTTCTAAAAACATGCTGCGCTACTGAGAAATGCTCCCATACTTAGCAATCTAAATTTGAAGTACGTAAGTAGAAATTTTTTTATGGCTCGATATTTTCTTTAATAGGCCATATTTTTGGTGAAAAAGTAATGTCTTAGTCGGAGAGTTTTTGAAAAAATATGTAGATGAAGTTTTAATGCCAATGGTGGCGCCAGTCCGGTTACCAAGTCTGATGCGAGTACTTGAGCAGCGCTTCTTGTTTGATGCTGCTGCACTCATTGACCATAGATACCGCCTCACGCGTATTGCCATCGGCGATCCTCTCATCGACGCATGGTGGTGCGGTAGCGAGTTTGAATTCACAAGCGGGGGAAATGTTGTTTCATGACGTGCACTACCGCATACGTATTGAACCCGATGTAAAGACACCCGTACCCCGAGTGCTACGCGGCACCGTTTACATCGAGGGTGACAGTTTGAAGGCGCTGATGGTGATGCCGCAGCGAATGGCGCGGGCGATCGTTCGTGAACTGGGATTTTGAATCGCTCAGCGAATCGTGGCGATGGGTGATGTTGTTTGCAGACCTTGTTTGCAGATCAGGTGCCATCACGAAGCTTTGATGGGAGCACGGCTCGAAGGCTTGTATTGGGACATTTGGAACAACAAAAAAGCCGTCACAAGGACGGCTTTTTTGCTCGGTTGCCCGTGATTACTTCTTTTCTTCAGCAGCAGGTGCAGCAGGAGCAGCAGCGTCAGCTTTTGGTGCTTCAGCAGCAGGTGCTTCAGCAGCAGGAGCTGCAGCAGCAGGAGCTTCAGCAGCAGGTGCTGCAGGAGCAGCAGCAGGTGCTTCATCTTTTTTGCCGCAAGCTGCCAGAGCCAGGGCCAGCAGGGAAGCGATCAGCAACGATTTTTTCATGATTTTCCTTCAGTTAAATATAAAAAATTACACTTTAATTTGTTTAATAACTACCGGTAGTTATCGCACATCAGGTCGTTTTTTCGGGCGTGGCAGTCGAAATTGACGCACTGCCGCACATTCGAAACTTCCTAGCCGGAAATTATACTGGTCTTATTGAAAAGCTTGCAAGCCGTTTTATATGTTTTGCGTGGGCGCAGGCTAGGTTTCGTCCAGGAAAATTATAACCAGATGCGGGTGAATTGAGCGCTAAAAGAACCCTAAAGCAGTTTTGTTATCCTTTTTGAATGTCTCGAAGCGTTTGAAGATCGATCCAGCCATCCAGATACCATCGATAGAGGCTCTCCCGCAGGTCAAGTGAGGCCTGAGCAAGGTCGTGGGCGTCTAGTACGCGCTGGTCCGCCAAACGCTTCAGCATGCGACGGTCAGAGGCATTGGGCGCGTAGGATTCGCCATTCATGAAGATATGTTTGCCGCGATGCAGCATTCGGGTTTTTCGATGCAGCCGAATGCCGTCGCGCGCAGTTGCTTTGTCAAATTGCAGAGCGCCGAGCGGCTTGGGGCGTCGAGCGAAGCTAACGGCCGGTTTGGGCTCGGACAGATACTCCCCGAGGAAAATCTCTCTGTCGGCCGTTGTGCTGGCGAGTTTTTGCAGCGTGCGGTGGACGGCATCCATCATCTGATCGCTGATGGCGCCCGGCGTGCGGGTCGGTTGGAGTGCCGGATCACTGTAGAGGCCAGGGAGTTCAATGGTGTCAGCCATGAAGGCGAGGAACGCCTCGCCCAGCTCTTGCCAGGCGGGTGCTCGAAAACCGATGGAATAGGTCATGCATTCGCCTACAGCCACACCCTCATGCGCGTATTGCGGTGGCAAATAAAGCATATCGCCAGGATTGAGAATGAATTCCTGTTCGGGTTCGAAATGTCTGAGGATTTTCAGAGGCAGATCCTCGCGCAGACGTAGATCCTGCTGCGCGCTGATGCGCCAACGTCGCTGTCCATGGGCCTGCAAGAGAAAAACGTCGTAGGAATCCACGTGAGCGCCGACGCCACCGCCGTCTGTGGCGTAGCTGATCATCAGGTCATCAAGGCGGCAGTCGGGAATGAAGCGGAACTGATGTAGCAGTTGATCTGCCTGATCATCATGCAGATTCACACCTTGTACGAGTAGGGTCCAGTTCTTTTGCGTGGTCGAAGGTAAATCAGCCAGCGGACCCGGCTGCATTTTCCACTGTCGGCGAAAATTCGTGATCAGTCGAGATTCGACATCCTCGCTTGCAGCAAGACTGAACAGGTCTTCGCGGCTAAGCAGTGCCTTCATCTCGGGGATGGCATTGCGAGTCAACAAGGGTTTTTTCTGCCAATGCCTGCGCAGGAACTGATCTGGCGTGAGACCACCGAGTAGCTTGGTATTTTTCATCCTTCCCATTATATCGACGGCCTGCGAACGCATGACCAAACGGGGGATGATCTGGGCTCGTCGGGTATACTCCGGCACCGATTCAGCGAAAGGATGACATGATGAACATCGGCAAAGACACCGTCGTTACTCTGCACTACAAGCTCTCTGATGCGCAGGACAAACTCATCGAACAGAGCGAGCAACCCATGGTTTACCTGCATGGTGGCTATGCCAACACGCTGCCCAAGATCGAGGAAGCACTGGCAGGCAAAGCCGCCGGTTATCAGGTCACGATCCAGGTGGAGCCGGAGGATGCTTTCGGCGAATACGATGCTGATCTGGTGAAAATCGAGCCGCGTGAGGCCTTGCCGGATCCGCTGGAAATCGGCATGCAGTTCGAAGGCGCACCTGAAGTAGGCGAGTCGAGCGAGGCGAGAGTCTTTACCGTGACCGATATCGCTGATGGCAAAGTGGTATTGGATGGAAACCATCCTTTGGCGGGTATGGCCCTGCGTTTCTCACTGAATGTGGTTGAGGTGCGTGAAGCGAGTCCTGAGGAAATCGCCCACAGGCATGTACACGGGCCGCACGGCCATCATCATCACGACGACGATGATGACAGCGACCAATTCCGCTCGATTCAGTTGCAATAAGCAGTCTGCCTACGGTACTTCATTGGTCAGTGCGAAGGGTTGGGTTGCGTTGAGATCGGCGGTCAGCATGCTGACGCCGGTCGGCAGGGTGACATAGCCCAGCCGGTCGGCTCAGACGATTTCGGGTGGAGTTTTTGCTGTGTCGACCGACGAGCCTTGTACGACTAGCACCCACAGACCGGATTTCTCGGCGAGTTCTCGTAGTTGCTTGCGAATGTCTTTGTAACCATCTCTTCCCTGAGCCCGCTGCCATGGAGCGGGTAGCGGATTGCCATCACAAAAGATGACGATAGCACCGCGATGCTCTCGCGCTGCGACTTCGGCAAGTCGCTTGATCCAGTCGCGATTGGCAACCTGCCTGTCTTCAAATTCACTGCTCCGACCAGCAGCCTCGAGATACTGATTATTGTCGGCTGCTACATGCAGCGTCGCAAACAGAATGCGATCGTAGACCCAGCGTGAATTTTCCGAATAGCTGCGGTAGGCCGGCATGGCACTCTGGTGTTTCAGGGTGAGGGCCGAGTTGCTTTGCGTGCTGATATCACCGGCGATTTTCTCTCGCAAAAAATTTAGCCAGACTAAACCCGCAGGGCGGTTTTGCCGGTCACGACAATACGCCCAGTCGGCGGCTGCCATTGACAAGATAACGGGTACGCTCGCTTGCGCCAGCAGATCGATACGTTGCTGGTACAGGGTTTCGTTGCAACGCTCGCTGGAATGCTTGAGCCCGTTGACAACGATGAAGGCAGATTCGTTTGTCTGTGCATGCTCGATTGCGATTCGCCATGCATTATCTTCAATGCTTTCTTCAGGCATCCGCATCAGCACGCTAAAGCGAAATGCTTCGGCATGACAGAGCGTGGGTAGTATTGATATTCCAATCGCCAGCCAGAGTACGAGAGTTCTCATGATCGAGATGACGGATCCTCTGCCAGTTGGCGCAGACGGTAGAGTGCGTCCAGTGCTTCGCGGGGAGTCAGGCTGTCGGGGTCGATACCTAGCAGTGCTTCTTTCAGCGGTGAGGCCGTGTCGGTCGCAGGATCGGCAACCATTTCTTCAGTCGCTGCGCTGGCAAACAAATCGAATTGCGTGTCGGACTGTGCGGCATGCGCTTCCAACGCTGCGAGATGCTTGCGTGCAGCGCGAATCACGTTTTGCGGGACGCCTGCGAGTTGCGCAACCTGCAAACCATAGCTCTGCGATGCGGGACCCTGTTCTACCGTATGAAGAAACACAATCGTATCTTTGTGTTCGACGGCAGACAAGTGCACATTCGCACAGCCAGCGTGTGTTTGTGGCAGTTGTGTCAGCTCGAAATAATGTGTGGCAAAGAGCGTGAGGCTGCGATTGGTTTGCAGTAGCGCGCTGGCAATCGCCCAGGCCAGCGCCAAGCCATCGAAGGTGGAGGTACCACGACCGACTTCGTCCATCAGCACCAGCGAGTGCTCAGTGGCGCCGTGCAGGATGGCAGCAGACTCCACCATCTCCAGCATGAAGGTGGAGTAGCCCGCCGCCAGATCATCGGCGGCGCCGATACGCGTGAAGATGCGATCGACCGGCCCCAGCGTCGCTTGTGATGCGGGCACGTAGCTGCCTGCATAAGCGAGCAGGGTAATCAGCGCGAGCTGACGCATGTAGGTAGATTTACCGCCCATGTTGGGACCCGTGATCAGCAATAGCCGGCGCTCGGGTGAGAGTTCGCAGTCATTGGGCATAAAGCGCTCGATGACATTCTCCACCACGGGATGCCGACCTTGGACAATATGCAATCCGGGTGAGGTGTGCAGCTGCGGTTTGCACCAATGGTGACGTTCTGCGTGCACGGCAAGCGCCACCAACACATCCAGCTGCGCTGCTGCTTCGGCAACGCGCTGCAGCTCGGGAATGAAAGACGTCAGCGATTGAAGTACTTGCTCGTACAAGAATTTTTCGCGTGCCAGTGCACGGTCTTGTGCCGAGAGTGCTTTGTCTTCGAAGGCTTTGAGCTCGGGCGTGATGTAGCGCTCGGCATTTTTAAGTGTCTGACGACGGCGATAGTCATCGGGTACTTTGGCGGTCTGCCCGTGGGTAACCTCGATATAAAAGCCATGCACCTTGTTGTACTCGACGCGCAAGTTGGCGATGCCGGTACGGGCGCGCTCGCGCGTTTCAAGATCCAGCAGAAACTGGCCCGCGTTTTCTGAAAGACCTCGTAGTTCATCCAGCTCGGGATCGTAGCCATTCGCGATAACACCGCCGTCGCGGACCTGCGCCGCTGGATCTTCAGCAATGGATTTTTGCAGTAGTGCCATGCAGGCCTGCGGTGTACTCAGGCTCTCACTTGTATGCACCAAGAGCACCGATGCTTGCAAGGGACCCTGAGTGCGCAAAGTCGACTGCAGCAAGGGCAATTGCGCCAGTCCTGCTCGCAAGGCAGACAGATCGCGGGGCCTTGCGCTCAGCAAAGCGATACGGCTGGCGATGCGTTCGATATCAGGCATGCCAGACAAGCTGTCAGCCAGATGCGCTGACTGCGATGCGGCAAGCAGGGCTTGAATAGCCTCGTGTCTTTGTTGCGCGACCGATTGATGTCGACTTGGATGATGCAACCAATTACGTAGCAAGCGCGAACCCATGGCCGTCTTGCAATGGTCGAGCAAAGAAAATAGGGTGGGTGATGTCCCTTCAGCGTAACGCAGCGGCTCGGTGATTTCGAGATTGCGTCGCGTGGCAGCATCCATCGCAATGGTGTCGTTCGCGCGCTCCACAATGAGGCTGCGCACATGCTGCAGATGTTTGCCCTGGGTGCTGCGCGCATAGTGCAGCAAGGCACCGATCGCACCGAGTGCCGGGCCAAGGTGTTCAGCGCCATGGCCGGCAAGTGTGGCTGTCGCCAGTTGCTCGAGCAGCGATTTTTCGCCACCAGTGGGATCGAAGTGCCAATCAGCGACTGTGGTTGGACGAACGCCGGGCAGGTCTGCGAGCAAGTCGCTTGACGCGCTGTCGCAGAGAATTTCTGCAGGCGAGATACGTTCCAGTTCTTGTCGAATACAGGACGTCAATTGCGACGAGTCAGCAACGATTTCAGTGACGCGCATGCGTCCACTGGCCAGTGACAACCATGCCAGACCGAGCGTGATTCCTTTGACGCCTTTGCGTTGCCTAACGATATGGAGCGCCAGCAGTGGGCGGTCTGATTTTTCGGGCAGTAGTTCGGATTCGGTGAGCGTGCCGGGTGTGACGATGCGTTTTACTCGGCGCTCTACCGGTCCTTTGCTGGTTGCCGGATCACCGATTTGTTCACAGATGGCGACCGACTCGCCGAGCTTGACCAGTTTGGCCAAATACTGGTCGGCTGAGTGAAAAGGCACGCCGGCCATTTTAATCGGATTACCATTTGACGCGCCGCGCTGAGTCAGCGTGATGCCAAGCAGGCGCGCTGCTTTTTCAGCGTCTTCAAAAAACAATTCGTAGAAGTCGCCCATCCGATAGAACAGCAGGGTGTCCGGATGGTCGGCCTTGATGCCCAGATACTGGCGAATCATGGGCGTGTGATTGTCCAGGCTGGAGCGCTCGGGTGCGGTCATGCGTTGCTCGGACTAAGTTGAATTAAAAAGTTTAAGTGACTACCTTGGCTCTAGGTCTGATGCTGGTTGGTCAAACAAATTCGCTGGATCCCCCTACGGGCCACGGTTTAGCTTGCGAGCCAAACCGCTTCGGCAAGTGCAACGCATGCGTTGCTAATTCCCTGCCTCACTCCGTGCAGGGATGACTTTTGGAGAGCGGCTAGCCTCAAAATTGTCATCCCGGCGAAAGCCGGGATCCAGCGTCTTTCATCGAAAACCAATCATTTTCATCATCAGGTAAAACTTCAGAAACAGCCCACCTGTCGCACGTTTTGAACGACGCGAAAATGTAGCACAGCCTGCACAACTACGGCAGGCCGGGCTGGTTAGCGCTGACCGCTGCGACGCTTGTTGGTACCCGAGTTGGCTGCCGGCTGGCCCAGCAGCGCCGATGTGCGAACCCCCGTCGCGCGTTGCGGTCTGGCTGCGGTGGTGCTCGCGGTACCCGGATTTTGCGTACGTGGCGCACTGGCAGTTCCCTGAGTTGACCGTTGCGAGCCATTACGCTGGCCTGGATTGCCCGGCTTGCCACCGCTTCGTCCAGCCGGCGCTGCAGGACGTTTGCCTTGCTGATGTCGCGACTGACCGCGGTGTTCCTGGCTGCGTAGTTGTATCGGTTGCGGCCGCGCGTTGGGATCTGGCTCGAAACCGGCGATTACTTCGACGGCGATTTCCCGTTTGATGAAACGTTCGATATCGCGCAAAAGTCCGTGCTCGTCTACGCAGACCAGTGACACCGCTTGGCCAGTGGAGCCGGCACGGCCAGTACGACCGATGCGATGGACGTAGTCTTCAGGCACGTTCGGCAAATCGTAATTCACGACATAGGGCAGTTGATCAATATCGATGCCGCGCGCAGCAATGTCGGTGGCAACAAGTACCTGCAAGTCGGCGCTTTTGAATTCTGCCAGTGCTCGGGTGCGTGCAGCCTGGCTTTTATTACCGTGAATCGCGAGCGACGGTATATCGGCTTTGCTCAGTTGCTCTGCCAATTTGTTGGCGCCGTGCTTGGTACGTGTGAAAACAAGCACTTGAAACCAGTTGTGCTCTTTGATGAGATGCGTGAGCAATTGATGCTTCTTGTCGCGATCGACAGGGTGAATTCTTTGCGAGATCACTTCGACGGTTGAATTGCGTCGTGCGACTTCGATCATCGCGGGGTTGTCCAACAGGCCGTCGGCTAACGCTTTAATTTCATCGGAAAAGGTCGCCGAGAAGAGCAGGTTTTGGCGCTTGGGTGGCAGGACCGCCAGCACTTTGCGAATATCGCGGATGAATCCCATGTCGAGCATGCGATCAGCTTCATCCAGTACCAGAATTTCTACCGCACGCAGATCGACCGCACCTTGCTGCATGAGATCGAGCAGACGACCGGGTGTGGCGACGAGAATATCGAGGCCGCGCGCGAGTTTTTGAATCTGTGGGTTGATGTTAACGCCGCCAAAAATGACCGCAGAAGACAGGCTCAAGTACTTGCCATAAGTACGCACGCTTTCTTCCACTTGTGCGGCGAGTTCACGCGTGGGGGTCAGCACCAGTGCGCGCACCGTGCGCGCTGCCGGACGTGGCTTCCCAGACAGCAGTTGCAGCATGGGCAGCGTGAAGCCAGCGGTTTTGCCGGTGCCCGTCTGGGCGCCAGCGAGCAGATCGCCACCTTTTAAAACGGCGGGTATCGCTTGTAATTGAATCGGTGTGGGTTGGGCATAACCGTTTTCCGTGACGGCACGCAAGATAGGTTCGGCGAGGCCGAGTTCAGCAAATGACATAGTTTTTGAAAATAAGTCGACCCGCCGCCGCATCAGGGCGCCAGTCACAGGTCAAGGGAAGATTTACAGGAGGGGCGGTCAGGAGACTGGAACAATGACCGAAGTAGCGCGGAGTATAACAGGGTCCGACAGAGTCAGTGCTCCTCGTTCTTCAAAGACTCTGCATCAAAACAAGCGTAGCGGTTGCTGGCAAAGTGCATCCAACGGCAGTAACGGCATGTTGAAAGAAGTTTTGAGTACGATTGGCGATGCCGATCTCAGGCAAACGGCGAGAGCACATTCAGCATCTGACTGAAAATTTTAGGTGAGCCGGCAATTACATTGCCCTTGTAGATATAGTCAGACTCACCTGAAAAATTCGCAACAATACCGCCCGCTTCGGTGATGAGCAGGGCGCCGGCTGCAATATCCCAAGGCTTGAGATTTTTTTCGAAGAAGCCATCAAGTCTGCCCGCGGCGACATAGGCGAGGTCGAGTGCTGCTGCACCGGGACGACGCAGCCCAGCCGACTTTTGCGTCATGAGATGGAACATTTTCATGTACTCATCAAGACCAGAGAGGTCGCTGTAGGGAAAGCCAGTACCGATCAATGCATCAGCCAGCCTGTCACGTTTTCCGACCCGAAGTCGCTTTTCATTCAGGAAGGCACCCGCACCTTTGCTAGCAGTGAAGAGTTCATTGCGCGTTGGGTCATAAATCACCGCTTGCGTAATCTGTCCACGATACTGCAGCGCTATCGAGACAGCGTATTGGGGAAATCCATGAATGAAATTCGTCGTGCCGTCCAGCGGATCAATGATCCAGACGTACTCCGTTTCATCATGAAGACTGGCAGAGGCACCTGACTCTTCGGCAAGAATCGCATGGTCGGGATAAGCCTGTCGCAGCACATCAATGATGGCCCGTTCAGCCGCCTGATCAACTTCGGTCACGAAATCATTGTGGTTCTTGGTAGTGACGCGTAGTTGTTCAACCTCGAAAGAGGCGCGAGTGATGACCGAGGCGGCACGACGCGCGGCTTTCACCGCGGTATTGATCATGGGGTGCATGGTGGTTCCGTTAAAATTGGGCTGGGCACGGATATCCGTGACAGCCACCACAGTGAGAATGAACGATGCGGCATGAATGCCGCGAATTGCCGCTATTTTAAATGAACCCGTCAAACTCACCCACTTCTAAACTCCCTATCTTTGAACGATTGCGTTTCGTTCTGGTTGAAACCAGTCGGGCGGGCAACATCGGTGCGGCTGCTCGCGCAATGAAAACAATGGGTTTCTCCGAGTTGGTGCTGGTCTCTCCGCGCGAGGCTGATCCGCGCCAACATGAAGAAGCCATTGCTTTTGCCAGCGGCGCAAACGATGTGCTTTCCCAAGCCCGCATTGTCGATAGCCTTGATGAAGCGCTGGCAGGTTGCAATCTCACTGTGGCACTGTCGGCACGACTGCGGGAGTTTTCGCCGCCGCTGAAATCGCCTCGAGCACTGGCGCAGCAGTTACATGCGGATACCAGCTTGCGCTGTGCGCTGGTCTTTGGCAATGAGCGGTTTGGGCTTTCCAATGAACAGGTTGAAAAATGCAATACGCTAGTCAGCGTTCCAGTCAATCCCGAGTATTCATCACTTAACTTAGCTCAGGCGGTACAGGTTCTTGCGTATGAATGTCGTGTTGCTGCCATGGGTGAACAGCGGGAGGTGATGGAGATCGGTTTTCAGGGTGAAGCGGCAAGTGCTGAGCAGATTGAAGGCTTGTTCCGACACCTTGAACAGACGCTGATTGAGATTGAGTTTCTGGATCCGGCTCACCCGAAGAAACTGATGCCGCGTCTCCGGCGCCTGTTCTCGCGCACGGGTCTCGAGACGGAGGAAGTCAATATTTTGCGAGGCATTGCGACGCAGATAATCGAGCGACGCAAGCGCTTGAAATAAGCGGCCCGCCCCGACGCGTGGTTTCCGAAACAGTCGCTCGCGACTTCGTCAACTAGACTAAATCACGTCGGGGCAGCTTGTTTACCTGCCACCATCGCCAAAAGTTTAACCCCACGCCCTCAGTAAACCAACGGCAAGACCTTCAAGTGCAAATTCATGTCGGCCCGGCTCGACGCGGATGACATCAAAATCTGGATTTTCCGGCAGCAGTTCCACGACACCCCCATTTTTGCGGAAGCGCTTGACAGTGACTTCATCATCGAGCCGCGCAACGACGATCTGGCCATCGCGTGCCTGATCCGTTTTTTTCACCGCGAGTAAATCGCCATCCAGAATGCCAGCGTCCCGCATCGACATGCCGCGGACCTTGAGTAAATAGTCAGGTCGAGCGGTAAACAAGGCGGGATCGACTTGATAGTTTGCCGAGATATGTTCCTCGGCCAAAATGGGTGAGCCTGCAGCGACCCGGCCGATCAGTGGCAAGGAAAACTGCATGATGTCGGGGTGAGGCAGTACCATTTGGGCGATGCCGAAGCGTCGTGGACGGCTGTCCGATGGTCGGTCCAGCAGACGAATGCCCCGAGAGGTGCCCGGCGAGATTTCAATGGCGCCTTTGCGCGCGAGTGCTTGCAGATGCTCCTCAGCCGCGTTGGCAGAACGAAAACCTAATTCGTTGGCGATTTCTGCCCGAGTGGGCGGGAAGCCCGTGTTCTCAATGGCATTCCTAATCAGTACCAGGATTTCTTCCTGGCGGGCGGTCAGTTTAATCATGGCAACTCCCCGGCAAATCGACTGTTCTTATAAACAGGCTGTATTTTTATACAGCATTGGCCGAAAGGCAAGCAAAATGTTCGACGTTTCCTTTCAGGATTGCCGGATAACTACCTGACGACATTGAATTTTCTCTTTTTACGCGGTATAGTCGCAGGCTTTCCTCTTCCCACACTCGTCCTGACGCCGAGGTGGGCGATTTAGTAATCCGACCTTAAGGAGAAATGATGCGTCACTATGAAATAGTTTTTATTGTCCACCCGGATCAAAGCGAGCAAGTACCCGCGATGATCGAACGTTACAAGGGTCTGGTCAGCGGCCGTGGCGGCAAAGTCCACCGTGTCGAAGACTGGGGTCGTCGCCAGATGGCCTACATGATCCAAAAGCTCGCCAAAGCCCACTACGTTTGCATGAACATCGAATGTGACGGCGACACCTTGACCGAGATCGAAACCGGCTTCCGTTTCAACGATGCCGTGCTGCGCCATCTGACCGTTCGCATGAAGAAGGCCGAGACTGCGCCTTCGCCCATGATGAAGAGCGTGCAGAAAGAAGACGCAGCCAAGAGCCAGCGCGCCGAGGCGCCTGCGGCCTGATCGGCACGTGTCAGTAACGGAGCGAGGCGACAACAGTTTTCATTGCATAGCAACCCTGGCCGAGCGTGATGTATTGCGCTACACGCCAGCAGGCATACCGATGGTGAGCGCAATACTGACCCACACATCGGAACAGCTTGAAGCTGGTATCAGTCGGCAAGTCGGATTTGAACTACATGCAATCGCAGCAGGAACAATCGCAGACCGGCTGGAGCGGGCTCAGATGGGTGCTTTGTTTCGGTTTAATGGTTTTATGGCCAGAAAAAATCGAAACAGCAAAACACTGGTGTTTCACCTCACAGATTTTGAACTTATTTCTTAAATTCAGGAGCCAGCAAAATGGCATTCGGTAAAAAATTCGACAAGAGCAAACTCAAGGAAAAGCGTAAACAGCAAAATCCGCTGTTCAAGCGCAAAAAATTCTGCCGCTTCACCGTGGCCAATGTAGAGCAGGTGGACTACAAAGACGTCGATACGCTCAAGGACTTCGTGCAGGAAAACGGCAAGATCATGCCAGCACGTCTGACAGGTACCCGTGCGCATTATCAGCGTCAGGTGGATACCGCGATCAAGCGCGCACGTTATCTCGCGCTGCTTCCTTACACCGATCTGCACAGCGCCTGATCGTCCCACCCTCTTTGAATCCTGGAGAAAAAAATGCAAGTCATTCTGATGGAAAAAGTGGCGAATCTGGGCGACCTGGGCGCCGTAGTTCGCGTGAAAGACGGCTATGCCCGTAACTTTCTAATCCCACAACGCATGGCACGCCGTGCAACTGCTGATGCGATTGCTGAGTTCGAAGCGCGTCGAGCAGAACTCGAAAAAGCAGCCGCAGCCAAGCTCGCAGCAGCCCAGGCGCAAGCCGACAAAATGTCGGGCCAGGCGGTCAAAATCTCGCAAAAGGCGGGTGTTGACGGTCGTTTGTTTGGCTCTGTGACCAATCACGATATTGCTGAAGCACTCGTCAAGTTGGGTTTCACTGTCGACAAGGCGCAAGTTCGGATGCCTCAGGGCCCGCTCAAGACCACAGGCGATCATTCGCTGACCGTGGCATTGCACACTGATGTCGTTGTAGAAATCAACGTGGCTGTCATCGGCGAGCAAGCTTGATTCGGTACGCGCTCTTTCAGGAAATGCCGGGTTAGCCCGGCATTTTTTTGTACTTTTATAGTCTCGTAATGAAGCTTGCAATGGTAGAGGTAAACCCCTTCGCTGCACGGTTTCTGTACGCGGGGCAGCAGGCCTAACAGGTATAATCGGTGCCCATGAGTAACCGCGTTGATCCGCAAATCGAATCCCTTCGCGTACCGCCGCATTCCATTGAGGCGGAGCAGTCGGTTTTGGGTGGTTTACTGCTTGATAATGCCGCGTGGGACAAAATCGCGGACATGGTCAGCGCCGACGATTTTTATCGTTTTGACCACCGTCTGATTTTTCAGCATATCGTCAAGCTCATCAATGCATCTCGTCCTGCGGATGTCATTACCGTATTTGATTCTTTGACTTCAGCGGCCAAGGCAGAAGACGCCGGCGGCATTACCTACCTTAATGCACTAGCTCAAAACACACCGTCGGCTGCCAACATTCGTCGCTATGCAGAGATTGTTCGTGATCGTGGTGTCCTGAGAAAATTGATTACAGTCTCGGATGAAATTACCAGCGCTGCATTCAATCCGCAGGGTAAAGAAGTCAAGCAAATGCTGGATGAAGCTGAATCCAAGATTTTTTTGATTGCTGAAGAGGGCGCGCGTGGATCTCAAGGCTTCCAGGAAATCCAACCACTGCTCACGCAGGTGGTCGAGCGGATTGATGAACTCTACAACCGCGACAATCAAAATGATATTACCGGTGTGCCCACCGGTTTCGTTGATCTCGATCGCATGACCTCGGGCTTGCAGCCGGGCGATCTCATCATCGTTGCGGGACGACCTTCCATGGGTAAGACCGCGTTTTCCGTCAATATCGGGGAAACCGTGGCAGTGGAGAGCGGTTTACCTGTCGCGATTTTCTCCATGGAGATGGGCGGCACTCAGCTGGCGATGCGTATGCTGGGATCGGTCGGTCGTCTTGATCAGCATCGTCTGAAGACTGGTCGTCTCAATGATGATGACTGGCCGCGGCTCACGCATGCCATTCAAAAGATGAATGATGCGCAGATCTATATCGACGAGACGCCTGCCCTGAATTCCATCGAGTTGCGTGCCCGTTCGCGCAGGCTGTCACGTACTTGCGGCAAGTTGGGTCTCATCATTGTTGACTACCTTCAGTTGATGTCCGCCAATTCGCCGGGCGAGAACCGGGCGACCGAGATTTCGGAAATATCGCGCAATCTCAAAGGTCTGGCCAAGGAATTGAATTGTCCAGTGATTGCCTTATCACAGCTGAACCGATCGCTGGAGCAGCGGCCTAACAAGCGGCCGGTGATGTCGGATTTGCGAGAGTCCGGCGCGATTGAGCAAGATGCTGACTTGATTTTGTTTATCTACCGCGATGAAGTCTACAACCCTGATTCTCCCGACAAAGGCATGGCCGAAATCATTATCGGCAAGCAGCGTAACGGTCCGATTGGCAGCGTCCGCATGACCTTCATTGGGCAGTACACAAAATTTGAAAACTATACAGGTAGCTCTTCACCCTACAGCAGCAGTGAATAAGCCTGGATAGAGACGGATGAATTCAAAGGAGCAGGAAGACTATGTTTGGACGTTTGATGCCTACCGAAGGCAAATTCTTTGATCTATTCATTCAACATGGCGAGCTGTGTGTCAAAGGTGGAAAAGAGCTTGTATCGCTGATGACCAATTTTGATGATCTCGAACATCGTGTGCATGCGATCGAGACCATTGAAAAGCAGGCCGACAAAGTTACCCACACCACGCTTGAATTGTTGCACAAGACTTTCATCACACCGCTGGATCGCGATGATATTCATAAGCTCATCACGCGTATGGATGACATCCTTGATTTGATGGAAGACGTTGGGCAAACGATCTGGCTCTACGATATAAAGGAAATTACGCCTGAGGCAAAGCGACTGGCCGAGCTCTGCCAAACCTGCTGCGAAAAAGTCTTGGCCAGTGTCTCCTTGCTGAGCAACATGAATAACGCGCGCGAAATACTGAACATTTGCGCTGAAATAGATCGACTCGAATCCGATGCTGATCATGTGATGCGTGCAGCCATGTCCAAACTCTTCCGTGAAGAACCTGACGTACGCAATCTCATCAAACTTAAAGCGATCTACGAAATTCTCGAAACTGTGACAGATCGTTGCGAGGATGTTGCCAACATCGTCGAGGGTATTATTGTCGAGAATGCTTGATTCAGAGCCATGCAGACTTTAAATATCAGTATTTATGTGCTCGGTTTCCTGATTGTCCTCGCTCTGCTGTTCGACTTCATGAACGGATTTCATGATGCGGCGAACGCGATTGCCACCGTTGTGTCGACCGGCGTACTCAAGCCGCACAATGCCGTCCTGCTAGCAGCTTTCTTTAATGTCATCGCCATTCTCGTTTTTCAGCTGAATGTAGCCACCACCATCGGCAAGGGGACCATCGATCTGGCCATCGTCGATCACTATGTTGTGTTTGGTGCGCTGGTGGGTGCCATTGCCTGGAATCTGGTGACTTGGTTTTACGGTATTCCTTCGTCATCCTCACACGCGCTCATTGGTGGTTTGATTGGTGCAGCGGTGGCCAAGGCAGGAACAGGCGCACTGATTTCCAGCGGCCTGATCAAAACGATCAGCTTTATCGTACTTTCGCCACTGCTGGGCTTTCTGATTGGATCAACCATGATGCTGCTGGTCTCATGGCTTTTTGTGAGAAGCACACCACAGCGCGTTGATAAATGGTTTCGGCGCATGCAGTTGATCTCTGCGTCCATGTACAGCCTAGGTCATGGGGGCAATGATGCGCAAAAAACCATGGGCATTATCTGGATGCTGCTGATCGCAGCTGGCGTTAGCACGGCCTCGGATCCGCTTCCGTGGTGGGTAATTATTTCCTGCTATGTCGCCATCGGTTTGGGCACCTTGTTGGGTGGCTGGCGTATCGTCAAAACCATGGGTCAAAGAATTACCAAGCTCAAACCCGTCGGTGGATTTTGCGCAGAGACGGGCGGTGCGATTACTTTGTTCATCGCAACCGCCATGGGCATTCCGGTCTCAACCACCCACACCATCACCGGTGCCATCGTCGGCGTCGGCTCATCACGCAAAATGTCAGCCGTTCGCTGGGGCCTCGCGGGCAATATCGTCTGGGCATGGATCTTCACGATCCCTGCTTCAGCGTTTATGGCGGCAATCGCCTGGTGGTTAGGTCAGCAGTTGCTCTAAGCGTCTTGTAATGCCTTACAAGACATCGCTCGCGTGATCGGCCAGCCTTGAACGTTCGCCACGCGCAAGCGTGACATGGCCACTGTGACCCCAACCCTTGAAGCGATCCACCACGTAGGTAAGGCCACTGGAGCCTTCGGTCAGATAAGGCGTATCAATCTGCGCGATATTGCCAAGGCAAACGATCTTGGTACCCGGACCAGCCCGCGTGACGAGCGTCTTCATTTGTTTCGGCGTCAGGTTCTGGGCTTCGTCAATGATCAGGTACTTATTGACGAAGGTGCGACCTCGCATAAAATTAAGCGACTTGATCTTGATACGCGACCTAATCAATTCCTGCGTCGCAGCGCGGCCCCATTCGCCGGCGTCCGAGTCGGATTTATTGAGTACTTCCAGGTTGTCATCAAACGCGCCCATCCAGGGTGACATTTTTTCTTCTTCTGTACCGGGCAGGAAGCCGATATCTTCGCCCACCGGTACAGTGACGCGAGTGACAATAATTTCATTGTAGGTTTTGGACTCCAACACCTGCGCCAAACCTGCCGCCAGCGCCAGCAAGGTCTTGCCCGTGCCCGCCTGTCCTAGCAGCGTCACAAAGTCGCATTCCGGATCCATCAGCAGATTGAGTGCAAAATTCTGTTCACGGTTACGTGAGGTAATCCCCCAAACATTATTTTTGTTGTGAGCAAAATCGCGCAAGGTTCGGATGACGGCTGTTTTTCCGTTGATTTGCGCCACTTGCCCGTAAAACGAAGGCTCGCCGTTGCGCGGCTCCATATAAACAAACTGATTGACCAGCATCGCCGCGACCGTAGGTCCGGTCACGCGGTAGAAGGTCGTGCCCATACCCTGACGATTTTCCTGCCAGGATTCCATGCCTTTGCCATGACGTATCCAGAAATCATCGGACAGGGCCAGGATGCCGGAGTAGAGAAGATCCGTGTCCTCGAGAACATGGTCATTGAAATATTCTTCCGCAGGCAGACCTAGGGCACGCGCCTTGATCCGCATATTGATGTCTTTGGACACCAAGACCACCGGCCTGTCCGGATGCTGCTCCTGAAGCGCGCGCACCACGCCCAGAATTTGATTGTCGGCCTTGCCCTCGGGCAGTCCTTCCGGCAAGGTGTAGCGGCCAAGCTTCGTTTGAAAGAACAGCCTTCCGCTGGCGTCCTTGTTGCCGAGCTTGCTCAGCGGTATGCCACCATCAATCGCGTGATCTGACACGTCGGCGACCAGCGCATCCAGCGAGCGAGAGACCTGCCGCGCATTGCGCGCCACCTCGGACATACCCCTCTTGTGATTATCCAGTTCCTCCAGAGTAATCATGGGCAGGTAGACATCATGCTCGGCAAAGCGAAACAGGGATGTTGGGTCGTGCATCAGTACATTCGTATCGAGCACAAATAACTTAGTTACGCCGCGCTTCTCCGTTGAGCGGCTGGTCGGCGATTTGGAATGCGTGTCACTGCGCTGGGGTTTATGGCCTGATTTTTCTTTGACGGGTGCTTCCGATCGCGTTTTTGCCTGTGGCGTCGATATCGGAGGGGCAGGCCGTTCAACCAGAGCGATTACGGGTTTGACGGGTTTGCCTTTTTCTGCTTTGGGATAATCAATGGGTGAAAGCAGTGCTGCGGGTTTTGCAGGCATTTTAGGCAAAGGCATCAGATCCTCTTACTTTTAAGGTTTAAAAATAAAACCAGCGACATTCAACAAAATCAACTTATCGCTGAAATAACTGAAAAGGCTGTTTAAGTAAAAGGCGACGAACCTTTTTCTTAAACAGCCTCGTATTTTAAAAATTGTTTAGTTTCAATGGGTTGTGACAAATCAGGCAAGGCCCTCAATAATTTCCAGAACTTCATCGACATGTCCAGGAACTTTCACTCCCCTCCATTCTTTCACTATTTTGCCGGCAGCGTCAACCACAAAAGTCGAGCGTTCAATACCACGTACTTGTTTACCGTACATTGATTTCATGACGATGACATCAAACATATTGCACACGGTTTCATCCGTGTCTGAAATTAACTCAAAGGGCAACTCAAGTTTGGCTTTGAAACCCTCGTGAGAGCGTAGACTGTCACGACTAATACCGAATATTTCGCAACCGGCGGCTCGAAACTTGGCATGATGCTCGCGAAACTGAAGACTTTCCGTCGTGCAGCCGGGGGTGTTGTCTTTGGGATAGAAATACAAGACAATTTTTTTACCTTCATGATCTGACAAGCGAAACAGCACGTTCCCGGTCATCGGGGCACTGAAATCCGGTACGGTCATGTTCAGTATGGAGGGACGTTCGCCCATTTAATCTCCTTGTTCTGGGGTCTTGGTCTTCTGGTCGGGGAAGATCAGCGCAAGTGCGACCTTTCTTCCTTCAGCCATCAGAATATTGTAAGTACGGCACGCGGCCTGATTATCCATGCATTCCACGCCGATGCGCCGGGATAGCAGGTTGCGGATCAATCCGGGCGCGACGAAACGTTGTCGGAGCCCCGTGCCTAAAATGACGAGGTCGGGTTCGACTGTTTCCAGAGGGCCAAAATCCTCGGCGCTAAGCGCTTCGAAAGCTTTGACCGGCCAGATCACCGGGGCAGACTCTGGCAGCACGATCAGGCTGTGAGCAAACCTGACCGCGTTGATCTCTATCCAGTCTGCCTCGTACCCTGTGACGGTCTGGTATTGCTGGGTTGTGGTGGCGTGTAACTTCATAGGCGCGGACATTTTATCCCGAGATGCTCAGGCCGGCGGCAATCACTAGGCAGATGACCAAAGACGGTATTTTATAGCCAGACAGCCTAGCGGTGCGGTGTCGCAAGGCCCAGAAGCCGCCGCAGGATGCCCTTTCAGTCAGTCCAAAAGATTTCTGCAGAACGTAATCGGCGGCGCCATTGGTAAACCTGCCAGTTTTGGGGCAAAATGTTCGTTTTTTCGCGGTGCAACACTGTGCCCGCGCGCCAACCGGAGCAGGATCCTGCCGTGAAAGCTATTCAAAAATCCAAAAAACTGGCTGACGTCTGTTACGACATCCGCGGACCTGTGCTGGAAAAGGCCCGACAGATGGAGGAAGAGGGCCACAAGATTATCAAACTCAATATCGGCAATCTTGCGCCGTTTGGTTTCGATGCGCCTGATGAAATCGTCCAGGACATGATCCGCAACATGAGTAACGCCTCAGGCTATACGGACTCCAAGGGTCTGTTTGCGCCCCGTAAGGCGGTCATGCAATATACCCAGGAAAAAAAGATCGCCGGCGTGACCATCGACGATATCTACCTCGGCAATGGCGCATCCGAGCTGATTGTCATGAGCATGAACGCCTTGCTCAATTCAGGTGATGAAGTGCTGGTGCCAGCGCCCGATTATCCGTTGTGGACCGCAGCCGTTAGCTTGTCCAGCGGCAAACCCGTTCACTACGTCTGCGATGAGCAAGCCGATTGGTATCCGGACCTTGACGACATTCGTAGCAAGATCAACGCGAACACCCGCGCCATCGTCGTCATCAATCCCAACAATCCCACCGGTGCTTTGTATCCGGTGGAATTGCTGCTGCAAATTGTCGAGCTGGCGCGCCAACACCAGCTGATCATTTTTGCCGATGAGATTTACGACAAAGTTTTGTATGACGGCGAGAAACACACTTCGCTAGCATCGCTCGCAGATGATGTCTTGTTCATCACCTTCAATGGTTTATCGAAGAACTATCGGTCTTGCGGTTATCGCGCTGGCTGGATGATCGTGTCGGGCGAAAAAAAGCACGCGAAAGACTACATCGAGGGCCTGAATATGCTCGCCTCGATGCGCTTGTGCTCCAATGTTCCGGGACAATTTGCCATACAGACCGCCTTGGGTGGTTACCAAAGCATTGATGATCTGGTCGGACCGGGTGGGAGATTGTTGCGTCAACGCGATCTGGCGCACCAATTACTGACCGCAATTCCCGGTGTTAGCTGTGTCAAACCAAAATCAGCGCTGTATGTGTTTCCCCGTCTTGATCCAAAAATGTATCCGATCAAAGACGATCAGCAGTTTGCCTATGACCTGTTGGCCGAAGAGCGCGTACTGATCGTGCAAGGTACCGGCTTTAATTGCCCAACCACAGATCATTTCCGCGTCGTCTTTTTGCCGAATGCAGATGATCTCACTGCGGCCGTCGGTCGTATTGCCCATTTCCTTGATGGCTATCGTCGTCATCACGCCGCTTGATATTCGATAGCCCTGTCTGTCACTGACTCATTCATCATGAAACCTATCAAAGTTGGTTTGCTCGGTATCGGCACTGTCGGTGCCGGTACGTTCACTGTCCTTGCGCGCAATGCAGAAGAAATACGTCGTCGGGCAGGGCGTCCGATTGAAATCACCATGGTCGCTGACCTCGACACCGAAAGGGCAAAGCAGATTACGGGTGGCAAGGTCGAAGTCGTTGATGACGCGAACATCATCGTCAATCATCCCGACATTGATATCGTCGTTGAATTAATTGGTGGTTATGGCATCGCACGCCAGCTGGTGATGACGGCCATTGCTAACGGCAAGCATGTGGTGACTGCGAACAAAGCGCTACTCGCAACCCACGGCACCGAAATTTTCAAAGCCGCGCAAGAAAAGCGCGTGATGGTGGCGTTTGAAGCCGCGGTGGCCGGTGGTATCCCCATCATTAAAGCCTTGCGCGAAGGCCTGACGGCGAATCGCATTCAGTGGATCGCCGGCATCATCAATGGCACCACCAATTTCATCTTGTCGGAGATGCGTGACAAAGGTCTGGACTTTGATGTCGTGCTGAAGGAAGCGCAACGGTTGGGTTATGCCGAAGCCGATCCGACCTTTGATATCGAAGGCATCGATGCGGCGCACAAGGCAACGCTGATGTCGGCGATTGCCTTTGGCATTCCCGTTCAGTTTGAGAAGGCGTATGTGGAAGGGATCACCGGACTGCAAGCGGCCGATATCCGTTATGCAGAGCAGCTAGGGTATCGCATCAAATTGCTGGGCATTGCGCGCCGCGCTGCCAATGGCATTGAATTGCGTGTTCACCCCACACTGATACCGTCAAACAGACTCATCGCCAATGTCGAAGGTGCGATGAACGCTGTCTTGGTGCATGGTGACGCAGTGGGCGCCACGCTCTATTACGGCAAGGGTGCCGGCGCTGAGCCGACAGCGTCAGCTGTCATTGCCGACTTAGTCGATATCACCCGCCTAGCGACAGCGGATCCGGAACATCGTGTGCCTTACCTCGCATTCCAACCCGACGCGATGACGGATACCCCGATCCTTCCAATGGACGAGATCACCACCAGCTACTACCTGCGTATTCGTGTCGCTGACAAACTCGGCGTGATGGCCGACATCACCCGCATTCTGGCTGACGCTGCCATTTCGATTGATGCGATGCTGCAAAAAGAACCTGCCGCGGGTGAGACCGAGGCAGACATCATCATCCTGACGCATCAGACGCAGGAGAAAAAAGCAAAGCAAGCAATCACCGCGATAGAAGCACTCGAGGCCGTGTCAGGACAAGTCGCCCGAATTCGCCTCGAGTCGCTGGGCTGACCCAGCAATCAGACATTACCTATCGTCAGCCAATTTTTGAAGCAGTTTGTTTCAGAGAGTCCGATAGCTCCTTGGTGATGGCACTAAAAATACTTCCCGTGAGTGTGTACTTGGCCATTGATGACTGTATCTTCAGCAGCTGAGCTGTAGTGACATCACCGCCGTCGCTTATCTTGTCCAGTTCGAGTTTTAATGCGTCCTCTGCGTCCTTCATCTTGGGGGTTACTTTTTCGGAGACTGCATTAATAGTGGTAGCTTTCATTAGTCACTTCCTTTCTTCGAAATTAACAGCGGATTCAAACAGTTGCATCAATGCGGTCGAACTTATGACAGCAGTCTCGGCAGCCTTGATTTTTTCATGCGTTGAACGATCATGAAGTTTTCTGGCCTCTGTAGCGAGGCGTAACTCAATTTTTTTAAGCTGCTTGTAAACCTCCCTTGCGTATTCGCCCGTTTTGTCTGATCGGAGGCGTTCCTCTACCGATAATGATAAATTTTCCATGGGTTTACCTTGCTATTTTTATCTTCTCGTTGCCGTCAAAAATCACTTCGGTATCTTTGATCGTCATTAGGGTGTGACCATTGATATCACCGCCACGAGTCACACGCTGACCGCTCTCGGTAATCAGAAAAGGCATATTTCCGCCAACGACGATCTGGACGTTGAAGGGCGATTTCTTTTGAACGACACGTATCGTTGCGCGAATCGGTAGAATTTTTCCGTAATCCTCATTGAACTCCGTCAGAACAGTCTCCCAGCTTCGCAAATCTTCTTCGGTCATGGCGCCGCGTAAAACGAATTCGGGTTGTCGGCTGACCACCTGAAGTTTTTTAGCAAGGCCTACCGATATAATTTTTTCCTGAAACTGCTGCGGAAGGTCATCTGCTTGCAGAATCACGCCATCGATCTGACGTAATCCCGGCACCTCAGATTTGACTAGTTCATAAGCATTTTCCTTGGCAGTCTGTGTCAATACTGCGCCGCGTACTTTCAGCACGCCGTTAGTGACGCTGTCTGCTTTTAGCTTGGCGCGAGCCGGATCTAGCTTGTCTGCCAGTACTTTTTTTGCAGCTTCCAGTAAGTCGCTGTCAACATACAGTTCCGTCTTGGGTGAGGGGGAGATATTGTCGAGTGCTTGAATCAAGCGTTTTTTTGTACTGCCGTCGGGTAGATAACCAGAAACACTGATACTGCCTTTATCGGCAACTTTCATCTCCACCGAGCTGGCCAAATCCAGATTCTGAATAATTTGCAGGATTTTTTGCTGATTAACGGGGATAGTCGGCACAACAGGTTTAGAGACGGTCGCGACGACCTGAGGATGTGCCTGCTGCTCTATCATCCAGGCCGCCAATGAAATACCAGCCAAGACAATCAGGGACAAACCTACCGCAGAAATAATTAACGTGATTTTTGCCCGATTGCGCAAACGACTAGCAGGATTGTCTGCCGCCCGAGTCGGAACTTCACTCTCGGTCACTGTTTGTTCTACCGGGCTGGGTGGTGCCGGCGTAGGTAGTACGTCAGCCGGATCTGGCCAGCGCGCGTCTACGCTGTCAACGCTGACCCAGACACCACCCAGATCAACGGGCATCCCCAGCGTCAGGGGGAATGTATCCATGATTTCATTGCCCTGGGCATCGCAGACCTTGCCCTCGACGGGTTTGACCGTAATTTGATCCCCATCAAAACTTATTCTCGCGTGAATCGCCTCCAGCCGAGAACCCATCAGAATGATCTCGCAGTCATCGGATGTTCCCAAGGAGTAATCACCTATGCCGAGACTCAGGGAGCTGCCTGCTTGGGCGCCGACCAGTACCCGTAGTTCGACCTGGGCCTGTAAGGTATCGAGGCTGGGTTCTAATTTCATGTAAAGCTTTCGTGAACTTTTATCGGAGTCTGGATACAATACTTTTGTTGCTTTAAATTCCTATAAAAAACAGATAAAAAATGACGATACATACTGAAATCCGTGGTCAGGTACTTATTGTCCGACCCAGTGGCGATATTAGTAAAATGGCTGCCAACGAGCTGCATGAACTGCTCGACAATGCGATAGCTGAAGGCGTAACCCGGCTTGTTTTTGACTTTTCTATCCTTAGCCATATCTCCAGTGACGGCTTGCGTGTGCTTCTCAAAGCCACTGAGGAAGTTCAGTCCCGCAAAGGGCAGGTCGTATTGGCCGAGATGGGTGAGCAGGTTCGCGGTGTATTTGAAGCCAGTGGCTTCTTGGGACTGATCAGAGAATTTACTGATCTTGAAGTCGCGGTCAATGCCACGAGTGCCGAGGTAAGTTGAAAAAATAGAAGACATCGTCACAGCTCCACCCGTGCCAGCGGCTGAATATTGATTTCCTGTGTCAGCTCTTGAAACGAGAGCACGGGCAATTCATATAAATCCTGCTCGATCATTTTCCGCATATAATTTCTCACCATGTTCATGGCTATGCCAAAAAGCCAGGTTGATAATTTCGAATCACCCCGAAAACTAGCTATGGTGCGGGCTGCTTCAACAAAAGCCTGTTGAGTGATATCGGCGGCATCATCGGGGTGGTCAATGTACTTGATGACGAATCTGTAAAGTCTTCGCTGATGCTGATCGATCAGGTCACGGAAGAGAATCTCTTGATCTCTTTCAAGTAGCGGTATATCGGACAATGGGTCCGATCGGAGTTCCAAGGAGGAAAAAATTTTCTTTGTGGCGGAGGGCTTTTTCCCGGAGTAGCTCTCTTCCGGTTCGAGTTCATCGTCAGATTCGATGTTATCGAGATCCCCATCTATTTCAACAATGAGATCGTCCATGAGTAATAAAGGATCAAATTCATTCTCTTCGGATGTCAGAAGTTGGTCGTTCATCGAATCGTTCCTTCGTTTTGAAGAATTCTGTCCCACTTGCGTAACCTGAGCGGATAGGTATGACGCGATTTCAACCAGTTATGAGAGGTAATTGCTGCCAGGTACGATCGTGTGATTGCATTGCTTAAAAAAACGCTTGATGAACTTTTATTTCTGTATGGCAAGCAAATTAATCGCAAAATTACCTAATTCATGGGATTGACAAAGCGAGATTAATTGTTTAAACGAGCATTGAAAATTCTCATGAAAAATGAGTCTTTTGACATTCATAAAACTCATGTGCCGATAGCCGTCGATAGTTCGTTTGTCTGCGGAAACTGCCTCAGCGCTTATAATTGGGACTCTGTTTTTTAGGAGTTATGTTGGTGATGCACTATTTGTCGACCCGCGGGCATCAAGCCGCATCGTCCTTTTCCGAGATCCTGCTCGGTGGTTTGGCGCCGGATGGCGGCCTTTACCTGCCGTCTCATTACCCTCAGGTAAGCGGTGAGGAACTGGATCGGTGGCGTGGGCTGTCGTATGCCGGGCTGGCCAGTGAAATCCTGAAAAAATTTGCGACCGACATCCCACCGGCTGATATCGATCAGCTGGCCGATCGAACCTACACAGCAGCCGTTTATCGCAATGCACGCGCTGACGAAGACACCTCGCGTATTACCCCTCTGCGTGCACTAGAGACTTCGGGTGACTTTTCCCTGCTTCTGCAAGCCATTTCCAATGGTCCGACCCTGGCCTTCAAAGACATGGCCATGCAACTGCTGGGTAATCTGTTTGAGTACACGCTAGCGAAGCAACAGTCCGAGCTGAATATCTTCGGAGCAACTTCAGGTGATACCGGGAGCGCTGCTGAATATGCGATGCGAGGAAAGCGAGGCATCCGTGTCTTTATGCTGTCGCCTCATCAAAAAATGAGTGCATTTCAATGCGCGCAAATGTTCAGTCTGCAAGATCCGAATATTTTCAATATTGCGGTGAAAGGTGTCTTTGACGACTGCCAGGACATGGTCAAGGCCGTGTCAAACGATCTTGAGTTCAAATTCCGTCAGAAGATTGGTACCGTCAATTCCATTAACTGGGCACGCGTGGTGGCGCAGGTGGTGTACTACTTCCGCGGCTATTTGTCGGCCACGACGAATAACAAACAGCGTGTCTCTTTTACTGTCCCTTCTGGCAATTTCGGAAATATTTGCGCCGGCCACATCGCGCGGATGATGGGTCTGCCGATCAGTAAACTGGTCGTGGCGACCAATGAAAATGATGTGCTGCATGAGTTTTTTCAGACGGGTATCTACCGGGTACGCAAATCTGCAGAAACCCTGCACACCAGCAGTCCCAGCATGGATATCAGCAAGGCGTCGAATTTCGAGCGATTCATCCACGATTTGCTTGAGGGTGATCGCGATAGGGTACGTTCGCTGTTCATGAAAGTCGAAACCCAGGGCGGTTTCGATTTGTCGGGCCAGCCGGGAAGTGATGGCGATGAATTCAAGCGCGTAGCTGAATTTGGGTTTGCTTCAGGGAAATCCGTGCACGCGGACCGCCTGTCCACGATTCGTGATGTGTATTCCCGCCACGGGCTGATGATCGATACCCACACGGCCGATGGCGTGAAAGTCGCTCGCGAGCATTGGGAGCCGGGTGTGCCAATGATTGTGCTCGAAACGGCGCTGCCGGCAAAGTTCGGCGAAACCCTGCGCGAGGCGCTGGGGCGAGACGCTGAACGACCTGCGGGTTTTGAGCAGATTGAATCCTTGCCGCAGCGTTTCGACGTCATGGAGGCGGATGTGGCTGCGATCAAGACCTACATCGCTGCCCACACTGGACTGTAGGATGGGGCCCGCTTAGTCGATCACAGTAAGCGATCACAGTAGGCGACCACAGTAGGCGACCAAAGAGGCGTTACAATCCGGCGCGAGACAACAACCCCGGCAAAACAATGACAACCAAAGCCCCCATGCTGAGCGTGCAGGAAGCGCTTGGATTTCTGCTGACAGCTGCTCGCCCGGTGACGGAGACACAGACTGTATCCACCCTCGAAGGGACGGGCCGTGTGCTGGCTGCCGACCAGCGCTCGCAGCTGGAGGTGCCACCCATGGACAATACGCAGATGGATGGTTACGCGGTTCGTGCCGCCGATTGCGCCAGTGGCCATGCATCGCTGAAGGTGGCGCAGCGCATTCCTGCTGGTCATGTGGGTCAGCCACTCGAAGCCGGTACTGCTGCGCGTATTTTTACTGGCGCACTCATCCCTGAAGGCGCAGACGCCGTCATCATGCAGGAGCAGTGCAGCTTCGATCAGGACAGTGGCTCGGTGACGATCTCGCATACGCCGCAATCCGGTGAGTGGATACGCCGCGCCGGAGAGGATATTCGTGCCGGCAGCACCATCCTGCCTGCGGGCACACGCTTGCGCGCGCAGGAGTTGGGCTTGCTGGCGTCGGTCGGACTGGCCAGTCTGCCGGTATTTCGTCGTTTGCGCGTGGCCGTGTTTTATACCGGCGATGAGCTGACCATGCCTGGCGAACCTCTCAAGCCCGGTGCTATCTACAACTCCAATCGTTTCATGCTGCGTGGTTTGTTGGATCACCTAGGTTGTGAGGTCACGGATCTGGGCAACGTCCCTGACTCGCTGGATGCGACCCGGGCCGCCTTGCGTCAGGCGGCGTCAGGCCATGATCTGATTGTTACTTCTGGTGGTGTGTCGGTGGGTGAAGAGGATCACATCAAGCCCGCCGTCGAGGCCGAAGGGCGTCTCAATCTCTGGCAAATTGCGATCAAGCCTGGCAAACCACTCGCCTTCGGTGAAGTGGGTCAGGGCGAGCGGCCCACGTTTTTTGTTGGCTTGCCCGGCAATCCCGTCTCGAGCTTCGTGACCTTCTTGCTCTTTGTGCGGCCGTTTATTCTTGCACTTCAAGGCGCGAAGCCATCCAATCCACCACGCTTTACGATGCGCGCCGATTTCAGTTGGCCCAAGGCAGACCGGCGGAATGAATTTCTTCGAGTTCGCATTAATGAGGAGCGGGGATTGTCCTTATTTCCCAACCAGAGCTCGGGTGTGTTGACCTCGACTGTCTGGGGCGACGGATTGGTCGACAATCCGCCCGGCCAGACCATCGCCGCGGGAGATACCGTACACTTCATTCCTTTCTCGGAATTGCTTTACTGAGCCCGTCATGCAGATACAGTTGAAATTCTTTGCCAGCCTGAGAGAGGCGGTCGGCGCCTCCAGCGAGACGCTGACGCTGCCAGCCGAAATACGCTCCGCCGGCGAAGTGCGGGCCTTGCTGCAGTCGCGCGGCGGTGTCTGGGCCGAGGCACTGGCTGAGGGCAAATCCCTTCGCATCGCCTGCAACCAGCAGATGGTGGATGCGACTGCCATGCTGAGCGAAGGCTGCGAGTTGGCCTTTTTCCCGCCCGTCACCGGCGGTTGAACCGAAGCGGAGAATCTTCATGGCTGTACGAGTACAAACCGCAGACTTTGACCTCACGACTGAACTCGCGCAACTGCGTGCCAACACACCTAAAGTCGGTGCGGTCGTCACTTTTTTGGGCACGGTACGTGACTTGAACGAAGGTGAGCATGTCGCCGAAATGGAGCTCGAGCATTATCCCGGCATGACTGAAAAATCCCTGGAGGACATCGTCAATCAGGCCAAAGTGCGTTGGGATATTTTTGAAGCGCTGGTGATTCATCGCGTCGGGCCACTCAAGCCACTGGATCAGATTGTGCTCGTGGCGGTGACATCGGCCCACCGCGGCGAAGCGTTTGATGCCTGCGAATTCATCATCGATTACCTCAAGACCGACGCACCCTTCTGGAAAAAAGAGCAAACACCTGCCGGTGCGCGCTGGGTGGATGCCCGCGTTTCCGATGATGAGGCCATGGCGAAATGGGCTCCAGCTTCCCAAGCCTGATTGCGATTGCAATCGGCGCCACGCTAGGGGCCTGGTTGCGTTGGGGGCTTTCCCTGTGGCTGAATGCGCGCGTTGAAAACCTGCCTCTGGGTACACTCGCGGCGAATCTGGTCGGTGGTTATCTGATTGGGGTTGCCGTTGGGCTTTTTCAAAGCCTGCCTGACTTGCCTCCGGAATGGCGTCTCTTGGTCGTCACGGGGTTTCTCGGTGCGCTGACTACTTTTTCCAGCTTCTCAGCCGAATCCCTGTTGCTCTTGCAACGCGGCGCTTATGGTTGGGCATTCCTGCATACCGGCGTGCATTTGTTGGGGTCTCTGGCCTGTTGCATGGCTGGACTGGCGACTTGGCGCTGGTTTGCTGCCTGAAAGTATGCCCCGCGGGGGGTCTTTGTTCTCGCACAATGTTCATGGTGCTGTATGACTATATGGTTGAGAAAATGGCGCCAAGCTATTGATTTTAAAGGCTTAGCTTTTGTACTCCAGCGTTGTCTCTCCAGAAGACTGGTGTTTATTCAACCTTGAATTCCAGCCAGTCAGCCCAATAACGATTCCAGACCGAACACCACTGGAGTTGATTCATGCGCCTCGACAAACTCACGACCAAGCTGCAAGAAGCGCTTTCCGATGCTCAGAGCCTAGCCGTAGGCAGCGACAACCAATACATTGATCCGCTGCATCTGCTGATGGCCTTGCTGAATCAGGACGACGGCAGCAGCCGCTCCTTGCTTCAACGCGCCGGGGTCAATGTGGGTGGACTCGTCAATCAACTCAAACAAGCCATCGATCGCTTGTCCAGCGTCACCGGCGCGGGCGGCGAAGTCCAAGTAGGGCGTGAACTGGCTGCCTTGCTTAATCTGGCCAACAAGGAAGCCCAGAAGCACAATGACCAATTCATCGCGAGCGAGATGGTGCTGCTGGCGCTGACCGATGACAAATCCGAAGCCGGTCGTCTGGTACGCGATCATGGTCTGACACGCAAATCAATGGAAGCCGCGATTCAGGCCGTGCGCGGTGGTTCAAAAGTCGATTCGCAGGATGCCGAAGGCCAGCGAGAATCATTGAAGAAATACACCCTTGATCTGACCGAGCGCGCGCGACAGGGCAAGTTGGATCCCGTCATCGGTCGCGACGACGAAATTCGCCGCGCGATTCAGGTACTGCAGCGTCGGAGCAAGAATAATCCCGTACTGATCGGAGAGCCCGGCGTTGGCAAGACCGCCATCGTCGAAGGTCTGGCTCAGCGTATCGTCAATGGTGAAGTGCCAGAGAGTCTGAAAAACAAGCGCGTTCTGTCACTCGATATGGCTGCCCTGCTGGCGGGTGCCAAGTACCGCGGTGAATTCGAAGAGCGCCTGAAGTCCGTACTCAAAGAACTCGCACAAGACGAAGGAATGACCATCGTCTTCATCGATGAAATGCACACCATGGTGGGTGCTGGTAAAGCCGAAGGTGCTATGGATGCCGGCAATATGTTGAAGCCCGCACTGGCGCGTGGTGAATTGCATTGCGTCGGCGCGACCACGCTAGATGAATATCGCAAGTACATCGAAAAAGATGCAGCCCTTGAGCGTCGCTTTCAGAAAATCATGGTCGACGAGCCCAGTGTCGAAGCGACCATCGCCATCTTGCGCGGGTTACAGGAAAAATACGAAGTCCATCACGGCGTGGACATCACCGACCCGGCGATCGTGGCTGCTGCCGAGCTCTCGCATCGCTACATCACGGATCGTTTTTTGCCCGATAAAGCAATTGACCTGATTGATGAGGCTGCAGCAAAAATTAAGATCGAGATTGATTCCAAGCCCGAGGTCATGGACAAGCTGGACCGTCGGCTGATTCAGCTCAAGATCGAGCGCGAAGCGATGAAAAAAGAAAAAGACGACGCATCCCAAAAGCGTCTGGGTTTGATCGAAGAAGAAATTACCCGGCTAGAGCGCGAGTACGTTGATCTTGAAGAGGTCTGGAAAGCTGAAAAATCGGCGGTCCAGGGTAGCCAGCACATCAAGGAAGAAATCGAGAAGCTGCGCCTGCAAATGGAAGAGGCGCGTCGAAAGGGCGACTGGCAGAAAATGTCCGAGCTGCAGTACGGCCGCATGCCCGAGCTGGAAGCGAAACTCAAGCAGGCCGATAAGAGCAATGCTGCGAGCGACAAGCCGAGGCTGTTGCGCACGCAAGTCGGCGCAGAAGAAATCGCCGAAGTTGTTGCACGCGCTACCGGTATCCCTGTAGCCAAGATGATGCAGGGTGAGCGAGACAAGTTACTGCAAATGGAAGATGAGCTGCACAAGCGCGTGGTAGGGCAGCACGAAGCAATCGGCGCGGTTTCGGATGCGATACGGCGTTCACGTGCGGGTCTGGCTGATCCTCATCGCCCGTATGGTTCGTTCATGTTCCTCGGACCCACGGGCGTGGGCAAGACCGAGTTGACTAAGGCGCTCGCTGCCTTCCTATTCGATACCGAAGAATCGCTCATTCGTCTGGATATGAGCGAATTCATGGAAAAACATTCTGTCGCGCGACTCATTGGTGCGCCGCCGGGTTATGTGGGCTATGAGGAGGGCGGTTATCTGACGGAGGCCGTGCGTCGCAAGCCCTATAGCGTGATTCTGCTCGATGAAATCGAGAAGGCCCATCCTGATGTCTTTAATGTCTTGCTGCAGGTACTGGATGACGGCCGCATGACTGACGGGCACGGTAGAACCGTTGATTTTCGTAATACCGTCATCGTCATGACATCGAATCTCGGCTCGCACAAAATTCAGTCCATGGAAGACAGCGATCCTCAGCTGATTAAACTTGCTGTGATGGCTGAGGTGCGTGGTCATTTCCGTCCCGAAT
>Ga0315905_10000323_pt1 | contig 52733 bp, 43 predicted proteins | sample LakEriMetagenome_5_FD_203522 | JGI IMG/M metagenome (GOLD analysis project Ga0315905, IMG submission 203522) | Freshwater fungal communities from buoy surface, Lake Erie, Ohio, United States - Buoy 4 MA121 | ecosystem: Environmental > Aquatic > Freshwater > Lake | place: USA: Lake Erie, Ohio...
CGCCAAAGCCTTCTATTCTTGCGGATTTAAGGTCCTGTTAATCAGCTTACTTGTGTTTTGTGAAAATGAAAATTCCACTCTTTTTGGGAGTGGAATTAGTAATCGGTTAAGGAAAATTAAGCTTTCATCTCTTTTTCGATGATTACTTGTCCTTTGTAGTACAGTTTGCCATCCAACCAGAATGCTCTGTGAGGTAGGTGCATTTCGCCAGTGGTAGGGCATTTTGCTAGACCAGGAGCCTCCAGCTTGTAATGCGTTCTTCTTTTATCTCTTCTGGTTTTCGAAATTTTGCGTTTAGGATGTGCCATTTTATGCTTGATTTATGGTTATTCTTTATTTTTTAATTTTTTAAGTTTCTCCCAACGGGGATCAACTGCTGTTGTTGATTCTTCTTTAGTCTCTTCTGCTGAATCTTCTGATGAGGCCTCGTCTAGGTATACGAAACCACCTTCCAATTCATTATCTTCCTCATCCAATTCATTTTTGTAATCCGGATGAATTTTTTTCAAGGGCAGGGCTAGTAAAATAAATTCGTAGATGAGCTGCGCTATATTGATGGAAGGGGTATCCCTTGTAATCATCATGACGCTCTCGTCAATTTCTTTTACTTCTGACCCAAACTTGTAGATCATCTTTTCAGTGAAATCCAAGGGATGTTCAAATGTTTCTAGACTTCTGTCGCAAACCAGCGTTACTTTCCCAACGATATGGAAAGTGAGTTCAATCAGATTTGCTCCTTTGTCTATCCTAACCCTTGCGGTTAAGTTTCCTTTTTCCAAAAGATCGTTTCCTTCTACCTGCTGAAAGAAAGCATCTCCAATTGAGAAGTCTACATCATGTAGCCCTTCCTTAAATTTGATGACTTCAATATCAAAGGTTTTCCAAAACTTCACGTTACTTCCTTTCGAATTAAGTCCGCAAATTTAGGTAATAATTTATCATCAGTGAAACAGAAATTGAAATATAATTCGGTTTCATCAATCTTTTTTCCTTTTTAAGGCTATTCTGTGCTTGGTGAATGCCGCTCCACGATATCAGAAGCAAGGAAAAGTGCCGCTCTCATGGAAGAGCAGTCCGCTTCATTTTTTCCAGCGATGGAATAGGCCGTGCCGTGATCTGGAGAAGTACGAACCACCGAAAGCCCTGCAGTAAAGTTCACTCCATTACTAAAGGCAATGGATTTGAAAGGGATAAGGCCTTGATCGTGGTAAAGTGCAAGCACTCCATCAAACTTTTGTTGGTGCATCATTCCAAAAAATCCGTCAGCGGGGTAGGGACCAAAAACGTAATGACGGGCATCTTTCAATTCTTGAATGGCTGGCTTGAGGATTGTTTCTTCCTCCGAACCCAACAATCCATCTTCCCCTGCATGCGGGTTTAGTCCTAGGATGGCAATTTTTGGTTTATTGATTCCAAAATCTTGCTCTAAGCTCTTGATGAAAATCTTAGTTTTCTCGATGACTTTTTCTTTGGTTACCGCAGCAGCCACTTGCGATAGGGGAATATGACCGGTGACCAGGCCTACTCGTAGGTCTTCACCTACCAGCATCATTAGTCCAGAAGAACTTCCAGTGGCCTCAATCAAATATTCCGTGTGCCCAACAAAAGGGACTGCCTCTGAGTTGATGTTGCTTTTTGAAAGGGGAGCGGTGACTAATCCCTGGATTTTTCCAGACTTCAAATCCTCCACTGCAGCTGCAAATGAGGCGAGAGCTAGTTTTCCCGCTTCCTGCGTTTCTACCCCAGGAATGACTTCAGGACATTCCTCTAGGCAATTGATTACGTTCACCTTCCGGTGTTGGATTTCCTCATGGTTTCGAACCTGGGTAAAGTAAAAATCTTCCAGATTCATCAACTTCTTGTAGTGCGATAAGGCTTTGCCATGCCCATAAATCAAAGGAGTGAAATTACTGAAAACGCGTGCATCAGCAAGTGATTTTAGAATTACCTCTGGTCCAATCCCATTGATATCTCCAATACTAATTCCTAGGATGGGTCTTTGTTTCTTTGTTTGCATGGCGGTAGGTAGGTCAGATGCGCGAAACAAATTTCCGTGCCATCTGGGAATAATCCCTTAATTTTGGATCGGCAATTTACAAAAAAAAACCAGAGGGTTACGATGGAAAAGGTCAAACCTAAAAAGCATCTCGGTCAGCATTTTTTGATTGATCTCAGCATCGCGGAGCGAATTGCCGAGTCAGTAGATGGCCACATGGGTGTAAAGCAGGTGCTAGAAATAGGTCCTGGAATGGGGGTTTTGACTGATTTTTTGGTAAAGGGTAATTTGGAAGTGCACCTGATTGAAATTGATCGAGAGAGCATTGCCTATTTGAATCAGAAGTACCCGGATTTACAAGATAGAATTATAGCAGGGGATTTTTTAAAGTATGAATTGTCCAGCGCATTTGCGGCTCCTATTGCAGTGGCAGGCAATTTTCCCTACAACATTTCCTCTCAGATCTTCTTTAAGGTCTTGGAACATAAAAACCAGGTTACAGAGGTGGTGTGCATGCTTCAAAAAGAAGTGGCACGACGGATTGCCTCACCAAAAGGAAGTAAGGAATACGGGATTCTTTCTGTCTTACTCCAAGCCTGGTACGACATAGAGTACCTGTTCTCGGTTCCTCCAGGGGTCTTCAATCCGCCTCCAAAGGTGAATTCTGGAGTCATCCGGCTTAAGAGAAATCAAGTACAACACCTGGATTGCAACGAGAAGCTTTTTCTTCAGGTGGTCAAGGGCGGATTTGGAAATCGACGGAAAACCCTTCGAAATTCCCTAAAATCATTTCAACTTACAGAAGAGTTTAAGGCAAATCCAATTTTAGATAAGCGTGCAGAGCAATTGGATGTGGCTGATTTTGTATTTTTGACACAACAAATCGAAAAAGGGCGTGGAGCAAATTAAAAAATTTGAGCTTTCGAAAGACTATCTAGAACGTCTCGAGTTAGAGATTGTCCAAGAAAATGCTGCATTTATTTTAGCTTCACTGGAAGGGGTAAACGTAGCAGATATTGCTGCTATATTGGATGAACTTGAAATTTTAGATGCTTTGTATGTTTTGCGCTTGGTAGATAAGCAACTAGCAGCAGACATTTTAATTGAATTGTACGAAAGCACCCTTGTCAAGCTTCTTCAGGAGGTAGAGACAGAGGAAATTGCCGATTGGATTGTTTTGATGGACTCCGATGATGGAGCAGACATCATTAGCTTCTTTTCAGAAAAGGAGCGAGAAGAGGTAATTGCCGAGATAGATGACCGAGTTAAGCTGGAGCAAATCTTGGAACTGCTTCGCTATGAGGAAGATACTGCTGGGGGAATTATGGCCAAGGAATTTATTCGGGCTAATAAAAACTGGAATGTAGTTCAGACGATTAACGAGATTCGTAGGCAGGCTGAAAATGTGGATAAGTTTTATTCCATCTATGTGGTCAACAATAAATTGCAATTACTCGGTAGAGTATCGTTAAAAAAAATCATTCTAGCATCTTCGGAGACACTTATTGCTGATATCCTTGAAGAAGATATTATTTCTGTTCCAGTGCACATGGAACAAGGAGAGGTTGCGACCTTGATGCGAAAGTATGACTTGGAATCTGTACCGGTAGTCAATGCAAAAAACAAATTGGTAGGTCGGATCACGGTAGATGATATTTTGGACGTCGTACAGGAAGAAGCTGAAGAAGATATCCAAGCCATGGCCGGGGTTTCGGCTGATATTGAGGAATCGGATTCGGTATTTACCATTTCCAAAGCTCGATTGCCCTGGCTTTTAATTGGTGTCATAGGAGGGTTAATGGGAGCCAAACTGATTGGTTTTTTTGAAGGGGGACTTTCGAAATACCTGGCATTGGCTTCGTTCATTCCCTTGGTTGCTGCTACTGGTGGCAATGTGGGAATTCAAGCCTCCTCGCTGATTGTACAGTCTTTGGCCTCGAAATCTGCCTTTGATGACACGCTTTGGCAGCGATTTTTTAAGGGTTTTTTGGTAGCCTTACTGAACGGTTTTGTGCTCGGAATTTTTGTCTTCCTGGTGGTTGCTTATTTATATGGTTTCGAACCTGTATTTGGCATTACAGTAGGGGTAGCTCTATTTTGCGTGGTGCTTTTGTCTTCATTTATGGGCACGGTTACCCCTTTGGTTTTGCATCATTACGGCATCAATCCAGCCATTGCATCTGGGCCATTTATCACCACTACGAATGATTTACTTGGTTTGGCGGTGTATTTTGGCGTAGCCATGTTGTTATTAAATCTCTAAGAATGAAAGTACTGATTGTAGACGAAATGCATGAGAGCATCCTCGGGCTATTGGAAAAGTATGGATTTGAAGTAACCTATTTGCCTAAAATTACTCGAGCAGCCATTTTTGAACAAATCGGTTCCTATGACGGGATAATTATTCGATCCAAGACACCATTGGATCGTGAACTACTTGAGCGAGCTACCCGACTTAAATTTATAGGCAGGGCAGGAGCTGGTTTAGATCAGTTGGACCTCGGTTATTTAGAAGAGCGGGGAGTTGCACTTTTTCATGCGGCCAAAGGCAATCGAGACGCGGTAGCTGAACATGCCCTTGGAGGGTTATTGGCACTATTCAATCACTTGGCTCAGGCAGATCAGCAGGTAAGGAAAGGGATTTGGGATAGAGAAGGAAACCGGGGCATCGAACTGAAGGGAAAGACGGTAGGGATCTTTGGCTATGGAAATATGGGGAAGGCATTTGCCAAGCGGTTGAAGGGATTTGGCGTGAATGTGCTCGCCTACGACAAATACAAAAAAGATTTTGGGAAAAAAGGGGTTCAAGAGGTAAACTGGGAAGCCCTTAAACAGGAGGCAGATGTACTGAGTATCCACGTTCCCTTGACTGCTGAAACCCGAGATTTTTTCACGCTAGAGGAATTGAAAAGTTTTTCGAAGCCCATCTGGTTGATCAATACGGCGCGAGGAGAGGTTGTCCGCATGGAAACCCTCAATCAAGCACTGGACCAAGGGATCTTAAAGGGAGTTGTCTTGGATGTATTGGAGAATGAAAAGTTTGAGCGCTTCAGTCCGGAGCAGAAGCTTCAATTTGAACTGCTTGCCAAGCGAGAAAATGTGCTTTTTACGCCTCATGTAGCAGGCTGGACTGTAGAATCCTATCAAAAAATAAATGAAATTTTGGTGAAACAGATTCTTCAAATTTTCGGAAAGCAACTCCATAATTTCATTGATTAGGGAAGAATCGAAGGTGCTTGCTTTGTGAAAATGCTTTCCTATCTTTGTGGGGTATTTAAAGGCATCAGGAAGTAACGGTCTCCAAAAAGTGACCGTTACTTTCTTTTTTGAGCCTTTTGAAAAATAATAAGCTATGTCAAAAGTACAGTACTACACCGAAGAAGGACTTAAGAAATTGAAAGATGAGCTTCACGAGTTGAAGACGAAGGGAAGAATAGATATTGCCCATCAGATCGCAGAAGCCCGTGATAAAGGGGATTTGAGTGAAAATGCGGAATACGATGCTGCAAAAGACGCACAAGGACTTTTGGAACTTAAAATCGCAAAGTTGGAAGAAGTAGTGGGGAATGCGCGTGTATTTGACAACAGCAAAATTGACACTTCCAAAGTTGGGATCTTGTGTACCGTTAAAATCAAAAATGTCAAGAATGGCATGACAGTAACTTACACACTCGTATCTGAGGAAGAGGCTGATCTCAAGGCAGGGAAAATATCCCTAGCATCTCCTTTTGGTAAGGGCTTGGCGGGTAAAGCAGTAGGCGATATCGCTGAAATCAATGCCCCAGCCGGGAAGCTCCAATTTGAAATTTTAGAAATCTCTTTTTGATAACAAGCCTGATTTAAGGCTTCATCTGATTTATACTACGTGGTTATGGCTAGTTTATTTTCAAGAATCATTTCACGCGAACTTCCAGCTGAGATTGTGGCTGAAGACGAGCAGTTTATTGCTTTTTTGGATATTATGCCCTTGGTAAAGGGACATGTGCTGGTCGTTCCCAAGCGTGAGGTATCCTATATTTTTGATTTGGAGCCGAGTGAATTGTCAAGCCTTCATTTGTTTGCTCAGCAGGTAGCCAAAGCCATGGATAAGACCTTGACTTGTACCCGTATCGGGATGGCAGTGATCGGCTTGGAAGTTCCTCATGTACACATCCACCTGGTTCCTCTCCGAACAGTGGATGACATCAATTTCACCCGCCCTAAGTTGAAGCTGACCCAAGAGGAGCTTGCAGCTACTGCTGCCTCAATCCGCAAAGGATTTTAAGCTGAGTGTAATTCGGCCTAGTTCAAAGGCTTAATCCAAATGTTTCGGTAAAGTACATCATGACCTTCAGCTTGAAGCTTTAGGCCTCCTGGGGTATCTGTGATGCCTTTTCCACCGTCATTGCCTCCATCGATCCCTGAATTTGGTCCTCCCCACACTTGCTGTATGGAGACCTGATCGTGGACTTTAACGCCATTGAAATACAGGGTTACTTTTGCTTTTTCTGCCAACTTGCCCCCACTGAATTTTGCAGCTGTAAAGTGAATGTCGTAGGCATTCCAAGTGCCAATTCCGGTGTAGACTTGCTTGGTGGGTAGCGTTTCGTTGATGACTGCAGCCATGCCATGCAATCCGTAATCACCATCTAAAACTTGCATTTCATAGCGGTTTTGTAGGTACACGCCGCTATTGCCGCCTTCTTTTGGAATGAGAAACTCCACATGGGCCTCAAAATCTCGGAATTCATCCTTGGTTACAATGTCGGCAGCACCATATTTTCCCCCAGCACCTGCAGGGTCGTTGCTTGAAATTGCCTTTTTCCCATCTACCGGGTCGATCATTTCTGGCCATTTGAGTGGAGGAGTTGCTGCCAATCGTGGACCATTCCAATAGGTCCAATTTTGCTGCAAGGAAGCATTGCTACCATCCAAATAGAGTTTGGCTCCAGGAGGTGGTGGAGTTCCTAAATAGGATTTTTGCTGGCCAAAACTACTGGTACAGCTAAGCATAACCAGGAAAAGCACTAGGATAGATTGGAGCTGGACTTTCATCAGTATTTCGGGTTTGTAATGGGTTTGATGTCGATTGAATGAATAAGTTCGGGAATTTTGAGTCAATTCAAAGCTAATTTTTAGGATTGGCTTCTACTTTAAAACCAACCCAGCGCTGCGCCAAAACTTTTTATCCCCAAAATCAGGGTAATTAGCCAAATAAAGGAGCCAAACAAAATTCCTTTGAGGCCAAGCGCATGGCTACCTAAAAGGGTTTTGCTGCTGCTCAACCAAAGTAGCCAGCCACTTATTAGGGGAAGCAGAATCCCATTTGCCAATTGGGCTAGGGTGATCAGCGTCACGGGTTTGATTCCAAAAGAAGAGAATAGAATTCCCAGTAGTAAAATTACGCCCATACTTGCACGCATGGGAGTGGATTGTATCGATTGGTTCCAACCCAAAATCCCGCAAATCACTAGACCAGCGGCGAGGGGTGCAGTCAAAGAAGAAGTGAGGCCGGCAGCCATTAAGCCAAAGCCCATCAAATAGGTACCAAAAACTCCAAAAACCCCAGTTAGGCCTCTGGCAATATCCTGAGCTGTTTCTAGGTTGGCGGATGGATTGGCAACTCCTGCTACCAAAATTGCACCTGAAACAAGCCCACCCAATACAATAGAAATCCAAAGATCGCGTCGCATGGAGGGGAGTTCCTCAGCTGTGGTCCATTGCTTTTGAACCAAGCTGGCATAAAGAAATAAGTTATAGGGAACTACTGTAGTGCCAATTAGCGCAACAAGCGTTGGGAGCTCTTCGGAAGAAAAGGTAGGCACAAATCCCTGCAGGAGGGCTGTAAGGTCTGGTTTTGTCAATGCCGCTGCAATGATGAATGCGATGGACATCAAGATAACCAGGCCCACTAGGATAAACTCCAGCCGTTTGTAGTTTCCAGTCCAAAGAAGCCCTGCTGCAAGGAGACCTACCCCTAAATTACCGAGTTCAAGGTTTAGCTGTCCAAATTGCCAAGTGGGTACTGTTACAAAAATTCCAAGGCCTAACGAGGTTCCTGTGATATTTCCACCCTGGTAGGCGGCATTCCCTATTCCGATGGCCAAGAGGATAAGCGTCATGATGGAATACTTTTGCCACTTGCTGCCTGTTCCTGATCGGACGAGCTGACTGAGGTCCATTCGAGTTAAAATTCCCAGTCTTCCAGAAAGCTCTTGCAAAAAAACCGTGGCCACTACGCTGAGTACTAGTGCCCAAATAAGGGTATAATCGTAGCGGATTCCTGCCAAAGTGCAGACCGTGACCGTACCTGGTCCTATAAAGGCTGCGGTAATCAGTGGCCCTGGCCCGATGGAATCGGTTAATTTTTTAAAGTTCACAGCTCGAATTTTTCGGAAAATAGGTAATTGAACAGAATTTTTGTAGGTTTTCAGGTATACTTTTAAAAAAATAAAATGAGCTGGATTAAAAAAATCGGGAAGGTTTTAGGGGTTTTACTGCTCTTAATGGTGCTATTTCTTGCTTCCTTGTATCGCCCGGATTTTTCAACAGAGGAAGTCAATGCCAAATACCTTACCCCGGAATCTCAATTTATCGAAGTAGATGGGATTCGTGTTCATGTGCGGATTATTGGTGAAGGCGAGCCCATTTTTTTACTCCACGGTAGCTTTGCATCCTTGCATACTTGGGAGCAATGGCAACAGGAATTGAGTCCCTACTACCAAACCATTTCCTTGGATTTTCCAGGACATGGATTAACTGGTCCTGATTCTTTAAAGCGTTACAGTACATTGGATTACAGTCAGTTAGTTCATGCCTTGGCTCAGAAATTAAATCTACCCAAATACCACTTGGCTGGCAACTCCATGGGTGGAGGGGTCGCACTGCAATTGGCTTCCGATCATCCAGAACAGGTACTTTCGCTCAATCTGATAGATGCAGCGGGGGCAACAGCATCAGAGAAAAAGCCGGCAGATTCCAGTGCCCAAAAGAAAACAAGGTCAGGAGGTGCTTGGATCTTCCAGGTAGCCAGACACCCTTTGTTTTCTAAGCTGCTGCTTTCCTGTACCCCCAAGTTTCTTTTTGCACTCAACATGAAGCAGGTGTACGGGGATGATTCCAAAGTCACAGATGAAGTAACTACCCGATACTACGAACTGATGTTGCGCGAAGGCAATCGACAAGCAACCTTAGATCGACTGAGCATGCCAAGAAATGGAAATGGCATACAGTTTGAACGATTGACTATGCCCACACTCATTCTCTGGGGTGCATTGGACACTTGGATTCCTTTGTCTCAAGGTCAGCGGCTGCAGCAACTGATTCCGGGAGCAAACTTGGTTGTTTTTGAGACGGCAGGACATGTACCGATGGAAGAAATACCGGCGGAGACTGTTGCAGAATACCTCAGTTTTCTCGGTGTGGAGGTTCGAAAGACCTACCTTCAGCCGTCGAAACAAGTAGCCTATGCCCATTGAAATTTTAACGTAACTGCGGTTATCATTGCTTTACAAATTAGGAGCGCTTTTGGAACGTACCCAAAAGAAAATTAACGAGGCAAATACAGAATTGGATAAGTTGGTCGGGGTGCGTACCCGCATCATCCAACGCAAACTCAAAGAGGTGCAGGAATTGCCAGAAGGGGAGAGCACTCAAGTTTTGGAGGAGTAATCCTTGGGTCTAGATTTTTTTCCGCGCCTCAAGAATCCAAATTCATCTGTGCTAGTATTTTAGTGATTTTATCTTCTACCGACTCTGAGGATAGGCTAGTTCGGCTCAAACGATCGACTAAGATTGGGAAAGAGAAGGGGGTAAACTGGCTCGGATAGCGAACTTGGATGGATTGCCCGTTGATTTTTCGTACGGCTTCCACAAACATTTCTTGTTCCATCTGCTGGTTTAACGCTTCGGATCGTGCTTGTTTGAGCAGGAGATTTTCTGGATCATATTCTTCAAACACCTGAAAGAGTAGCCCCGAATTCGCTTGAATGTGTTTGAAGCTGGTGGGCTTGCCAGGATATCCTTGAAAAACGAGTCCTGCGATGCTGGCGATTTCCCGAAACTTGCGTTTGGAGAGTTCACTTTCATTTATGCAGTGAAGAATATCTTCTTCCAACTGATCAAGGCTGAATAAATCCTCTTCCAGCAGTTCCTCGATATCCACACGTACATCTGAAAATAATTCGAAACCATAGTCATTCATGGCCATGCTGAAGGATATTGGAAATCGCTGCGCAATGCGGTAGGCAAGCAGTGCGCTGAGCAGTTCATGCACCATTCTACCTTCAAAGGGATAGAAAAAAAGGTGATGCCCTTCACGCGTTTGCAGCGATTCAATCAGGAAGGTTTGATTATCAGGCACCAATGATAGTTGCTGCTGTAGGTCCAAAATGGGCAAAACCCGCCTCACTTCTTCGGAATTTATGATGCCTTGGTTGTACGACTTGAAGATTTCCCTGAGCTGATGCGCCAGTTTGGAGGAAAGCGACATGCGTGCACCCATCCAACTCACCACTTGATTGGTTTTTTTGGTGGTCACTTGAACGACTGCGTCCAATCCTTTAACGTAAAGTAATTCTAGATTTCTCCCTGCAAAATAAAAGCGATCCCCCACCTTCAGCTTCGCAATGAAGTATTCCTCCACAGTACCCAAGTAGGCGCCATTTTTGAATTTCACCTTCATGGATACATCACTTACTATGGTACCCATGCTGAGGCGGTGCTTCATGGCAATCTTCTTGTTTTTTACACGGTAGATCCCATCTTCTTCTACGACTACTTTCAAGTAGTCATCGTAGCTACCCAAAGAACTTCCGCCTTTGGTGATGAATTCCAAGATCCACTGGTATTCTTCATGGCTTAGCTCTGCGTAGGACTTTGTTTTCTTCACCAGTTCAAAAAGTGACTGAGGTTCAAATCCCTCACCAACCGCCAGCGTTACTAGAAATTGAATCAATACATCGTAAGGAAGGACTGGTGGATATTGGGATTCCAAATCCTCTTCTTCGATGGCGTGTCGCAAGGCGGCGGCTTCAATGAGTTCCAAGGCATTGGTTGGAACAAAAAACACTACAGAAGGCAGACCAGGTTGGTGGCCCGCTCTTCCCGCACGCTGCACAAATCGAGAAACACCCTTTGGGCTACCTATTTGGATCACTCGATCTACGGGACGGAAATCCACCCCCAAATCCAAGCTGGAGGTGCAAACCACTACTTTGAGAATGCCCTCATGCAGCGCATTTTCTACCCAGGTGCGGATGCTGCTATCCAAGGATCCGTGGTGCATGGCCATCCATCCCGCCCAATCGGGTCTGATCTCCAAGATTTTCTGGTACCACATCTCCGTTTGGGAACGGGTATTCGTAAAAAGTAAAACAGATCTGCCGGCTTCGATGGTCTCGATGACCTGGTCCACCAATCGGAGCCCTAAATGCCCGGACCAGGGATATTTTTCTATTTCTTCAGGAAAAATGGACTGTAGCCGAATTTCTTTGTGAAGGTTTGCCTTGATGATATGGATGGGAAGTTCATTGCCCAACAAGGTGCTTGCCGCTTCCTGCAAGTTGCCAAGTGTCGCAGATATCGCCCAACGCATAAAGGGATGGCTGCATTTTGCTTGCAAGTAGGCGAGGGCCAATTGCACCTGAACACCCCGTTTGTTGCCCACCAGTTCATGCCATTCGTCTACCACCACGCACCTAAGATTTTCGAAAAGGGGTTGGGTATCTTTTTGAGATAAAAGGATATGCAGCGTTTCCGGAGTAGTAATCAGGCATTCAGGGGGATTTCGTTTGAAGCTCGCGCGTGTTTTCGCATCGGTGTCCCCATTCCGTACCGCTACAGTCCAAGGCAAACCTAGGCCATCGCAGGCTTCCTGCATCGCTTTTTGTAGGTCTTGGGCAAGGGCTCTGAGGGGAGTAACCCAAATGACTTGCAGCCCATTTTTTCGTGGGGATCGCCAGTCTGTTGGATTGTTTTGAATGTAGTTCAAAAGCACTCCAAACCAGAGCGCATAGGTTTTTCCAGAGCCTGTGGGTGCATTGAGGAGACCAGATTTTCCATCCAAGAAATCGGTCCAGGCTTGAATCTGGAAGGGGAAGGGGCTCCAACCTTTTTGGCTGAAGTAGTTAAGACCTGGTTTTAGGCGATTATCTTCCATGTCAAGCAAGCAGGGCTTTCAAGTCAGCCAAAGTATTGGCCTGGTCAATGGTCTTGTCTTTTCGCCACCTTGCGATGCGTGGAAATCGTAAGGCAACTCCACTTTTGTGCCGCGGGCTTGCTTGTATTCCTTCAAAGGCGATCTCAAAAACTAGACCTGGGTTTACCGTTCGAACAGGCCCAAATTTTTCCTTAGTGTTTTTTTTGACATAGGCATCCACCTCACGAATCTCTGCATTTGTCAATCCAGAGTAGGCTTTGGCGAAGGAAACCAATACCTCCCCGTCCCAGACCCCAAAGGTGTAATCTGTAAATAGGTCTGCTCGTTTGCCATGCCCTTTTTGGGCGTAGATGAGCACTCCATCAATGTGTAAAGGGTCTAATTTCCATTTCCACCAAGCGCCTCGTTTTCGGCCAGTTTCGTAGAGGGAGTCCTTTTTTTTCAGCATGAGACCTTCTGTTTGTAGGTCTCGTGCATTTTCCCGGACTCGAGCCAGTTCCTCCCAGGAACCAAAATGGAGCGTTGATGATAATTTAAATTTTGGGTGATTTGCCTGCTGAACAAGTTCTTCAAGAAATGCTTTTCGTTCAGAAAGCGGTTCGTTTCGAAGGTCTTTCCCTTCCCATTCCAAAAGGTCAAATGCGATGAAACTTACGGGAGCCTCCAGCAAGATTTTTTTGGAAAGACTTTTTCGAGTGATTCGTGTTTGAAGAACTGAAAAAGGAAGGGGACTATCCTCTTGGTAGGCCAGCAGCTCTCCATCAAGTACGGTACCGTCGGGAAGTTGATCTAAGAATTCTAGAATTTCGGGAAACTTGTCATTGACTAGCTCTTCACCTCGGCTCCAGATAAAGGACTGCTGCCCTCTGCGGATAAGTTGCCCTCGGATGCCGTCCCATTTCCATTCGGCGATCCAATCTGCGAAGGTGCTACTCTCTAGAAATTCTGTTTCAATGGGATGCGCCAAGAAAAAAGGGTAGGGTTTGGAATAATCTTCTTCTTTGTTTTCGGGATGCAGGAGCTCTTGCAGGCTGATTTGTTCAGGATTCCAGTTGCCCATCAAGCGATGTGCCACCTGGGCTTGTGGCAAGCCAGTAAATTTGGATAGGGCTTGAATGAGTAGATTCTGACTCACTCCAATTCGAAACCCTCCTGTGATTAACTTATTAAAAACAAACCGCTCCAGGCTAGTGAATTGATCCCAGGCAGCCAGAATTTCTTGTTTTTTCAACTCTTCATCGGCAGGCAGCTCTTGAAGCCAAGTAATCCAGTCGGTGAGGGATAGGCTATGGGTTCGAGTTGGAGCAGGGAGTAGGAGGGCGATGGTTTCGGCGAGATCTCCTACAGTTTGGTAGGATTCTTCAAAGAGCCAATCCGGCATCCCCGCTTTTTCTTGGCACCAATCCCGGAGTTGACGGGTGGACACTTGACGCTTAGGCCGTCGATGAGAAAAAATAGCAATCACCCAAACTGAATCCGCTGCCGCCGCATTCGAAAAAAACCAGTCCAAGGCTTCTAGCTTGTCTCCAGTTTTATTCGATTGATCGAGTCTATGGATTAGTTCTGCAAAAATTTGCATGAAATCAGGAGATTTAAATGAGTTTGAATTATCAAGGATTATTTAACACCTGAAAAGAATCCGTATTTAGGGATAGGTTTGAACTGGAGTTTTTTAGTATCTAATACAAGTTTACAAAGGTAAATTAGAATTTAAGTTAGTAGTACCTAGATTTTGACTAACCTTTACCTGGTTCAACTTCTTTAATTTAATTTCAACAATCACTAAATAGATCAAGTGTACCTTTAAGTAAGTGCTTTAACTAAAAAAAGGGGCTAATCCATAAGAATAGCCCCTTTTTTCAGGTGATTAAAAAGTTTAGTTCAAAATCACAGGGAAGGTGAGATCCAAGTCTGTTTCTCCACCTGCCTGTGCGAAGTTTGCAAAGGTAGGGCTAGTGGCACCTGGAAAGTTTTTGTTCAGGTCGTGTCGAAGTACCACCCGCATGTTGCTATTGTTAGTCCCTGGAGAAATGGAAACCGTCACTGTATTTTTAAGACCTAGTGCAACTCCTCCAGCATCAGCATATTGAATGCTAAATATATTGCTCTCAAATACTTGGCCCAAGAAGAAAAATTGATGTGCTGCAGCTTCTGTCAAAATTTCTTGAGTGATGTCTTCCCCTTTGATTCCGTTGGTGACTTCAATAGTCATCTGGTACTTTTTGCCTTTTGCCAAGCTGATGGACTGAATTGTTGGGGTCTTCCCAACTTCAATGCCTTGTGGGTCACTTGCTTTGAAACTTAATACTGATCCAACTAGTGCATTCGATGCATCCAATTCCTGAAACTTTAGCGTAACGTCTGTGATTACTTCACCGTCATTTTCTTGAGTTGGATCTTCACTCTTGCAAGAAGCGAAACCAAAAACCATTAACGCAAGCAGGTAAAGGGATACTTTTTTTAGGTTTTTCATGGTGAATAAATTTAGAATTGGTAATTGAGTTTGAGTTGAAAATTTCTTCCCATATCGGCTGTAAAATACCGAAAACGGTTCATGTATTCTTTGAATTCAGTATTCAACAGGTTATTCACTTGCATGCTCACACTGAAATCATGTTTGAAAAGCTGTATTTTTTTGGAAAAGCCCAAGTTCACCAAGGAGTAGCCTGGAGGTGCAGGCGCAAGGTCAAAATCCGGTTCTCGACTTTGTTGAGCGACCAAAACCTGGCTTAGCGTCAGGCGGTTTTGACGTTCTGGATCTTTCCCAAATTCATAAGAAAGTCCCCAATCCATTCGATCGGAAGGGATAAATGGGAAGTAGCTATTCGTTTCGGTATTTTTTGCTCGAATGATGGAACCCTTTGCATAGCCATTGAAATGATCGAAGAAATTGTAGGTTCCTGATAGATCGAAGCCATAAAAGAAAGCATCGGCTTGGAGGTACTCGTAGACATTAAAAGTTCCCCGTAAGCTTACGAACGCTTCTCCGGTAGGATTAAGGTAGATGTAATCTTGAATCTTATTTGTGTAGCCGGTCAATTCTATGCTTGTCCGCTTGGTTTCATACTCCAAGGAGTTGACCCATTTGAGGGACTTTTCTGAAATTAAGTCAACATCTCCAAGTTCGACTGCAGCAGCACCATGGTGTAGCCCCTGGCTAAAAAGCTCATTTACATTTGGGGGTCTCCAAGCAGTACCTAGGTTGGAGGTAAAGGCTAAGTTGGGATTGAGTTGGTACATGCCTCCTAGAAAAGCCGAACCATTTTGATAGTTTAGGTTAGCTTCCTGCAGGTCATTGCCGATGTATCGTGCCGCTGAAAGGGTTCGGTAATCGTAACGCAGCCCTGCTTCCAATTCCAAAGGACCTTTCAGGTATTTCTCCATGAGGTAAATGCCCGCATTCACTAAATCATAATTTGGAATTAAGGGAGTAACACCTGTTCCAGGCAAGTTGCTGTTGGCTTGCTGAATCAGGTTCAATCCAATGGATCCGGTCCATTGGGATTTTAAATTGTGCTCTAGAAACAGTTCTGCAGTATTGGTAAACAGTTCCAAATCCAAGCTTGGCCGTGCATTCAATTCACCTCTTCGCCTGTCGAATTCTTGGCGGTTGTTTTGTTGGAAACCATACTGAAAATTGAGTTTCCAAGAGGGATTCAAGTGGTAATGCGCTTTGATTTTGGCCAAGTGGTGGGTAACCACCTGTTTGGGATTGTCGATGGAATAGGTAAAGTTCGCTTGGGTAAATGGAGCTCCATTTTCAATAATTTCGAGCAAGTCGGAAAGGTTCCCGGTATGTGAATCTCGGAGAATGCCGAGTTGAGTCTTAAAAAAGCTGTAGTAGACTTCAGTCCCTAGTTTGGTGGAACTGTAACCCAAAGCGGCAGACCCACTGCCCTCAGCCATTCCGGTATTGCCTTGAAAATACTGGGGAGTTCGGACATTTCCTGCACGTCTTGCGGCTCCTTGAATTCGGTAGCCAAGGCCTTTGATCTTGCTAGAGCCACCCGAATGGGACACTGCCACATTTCCAGCCCGACCATTGCTATGACCGACAAGGTTGAGTTCTGTTTTTGATTTATCCGTGGTAGGCAGGGCAGGAGGGTTGACCAAAATCACGCCACCCATCGCTTCAGGTCCATAGCGAACCGTCTCTGCACCCTTGATCACGGTCAGTTCATCGGCCAAGAATGGATCTATTTCTGGCGCATGTTCTGCTCCCCACTGTTGCCCTTCCAGCCGGATTCCATTGTTGAGAATTAAGATTCGATTGCTGTGAAGTCCATGGATGACGGGTTTGGATATGGTATTGCCCGTGGAGAAGGTAGTTACGCCTGCTACACGCTTCAAACTTTCACCCAAACTTTCACCTCTAGATTGAAGGAGTGCTTCCCCATAGAGGGTGGATACTGCGGTGGTGGTTTGCACAGCCTCTCGGTGCCCATGTACCTCTACACCCGTGAGCGCTACCGCTTCTTCCTCCATTTTGAAGGTGAAGTTACTGGTACCCGCACTGAGCAGGATGCTTTGCTTTACCTCCTTATGACCAATAAAGGTAAATTGGATGGTCTTTTTGCCAGGGCAAAGATTGCGGAAGGTGAAATTTCCATTTGCATCTGTAGCCACTCCAAGCGATGATTCAGGAAGCCAAACGTAAGCCGCTTCAATCGGTTGGTTATTCTCCAAATGAAGTACCCTCCCTCGTAGGACGAGGTCACATTCCTGTGCCCTAAGGGTACTCAGCGAAGCCACCATAGCCAGACAAAGCAAAATTGCTTTTTGAATCATAGTTGCAAAAGTAAAGTTTCATTTAATACTACCCAATCTTTTTGAAACAAAGTTGCAAATGATGACTAAAGGTAAAATTTATGGATGTATGAATATGCTGGTGCTCAGAATACAGCTAAAAACAAAAAATCCAGCAATGCTGCTGGATTTTTAAATTTCAACTGGCTGAAGAAGATCAGTTGCCTAACCAGCTGGACCAAGGAATTCGGCTTAGAATTAAAACTAATCCAACTGCGTACATCATGTAGATGCTTCTAAATTTGGCGGTTGAACTTTCTAATTTCTTGGCGCGGATGAAACCAACAGAAATCAATACTATCGCTAGAATGTTGATGAGCGGGTGTTCCAATGCGGTCAAACGAGCAGTAGCATCAGCCATTGCCCCACCACCTGCAAGCAAGGAATAACCCAATGGGCTCACAAAGTAAAGAATCAAACCTACTAAAAGTTGGATGTGGCAAAGGATAAATGCAATCAAGGCAATTTTCCGGTCTTTCTCTTGAAAGTCTCTGCCTGAGAGTGCGCCAACTAAGGCCCAAATAATGACAAGAACTAAGGCAAGTAGTGCTAAGTAAGCTAGGCCGGAGTGGGTGTGTTGAAGTCCAGTGTACATGGATAGGGTGTTTAGGAGATGAATTTTGGTGAACTAGTTAAATTCGATAGGCAATATCTTTGAAAACTACTCGACATACAAGACCAAGCCCTTCAAATATTCAGTTTCTGGATGAAAGCAATTGATTGGATGGTCTGCAGGCTGAGAGAGCTGATGCAGGATGCGTACATTCCTTTTGCTCTCGAGGGCTGCAGCAGTAATTGTATTCGCAAAAAGCCGTTTGTCCACCACCTGACTGCAGGAGAAGGTAAATAGAATCCCTCCGGGTTTTATTTTTCGAAGCGCCTCTGCATTGAGGCGCTTGTAAGCCTGCACCGCATTGTGTCTTGCTTTGAGGCTTTTAGCAAAGGCTGGAGGATCCAAGACAATGAGGTCGAAATCCTCGCCAATCTCCCGAATGTATTTGACTACATCTGCAACGATGGACTCGTGTTTGCCTTTGAAACCTGCATTCAGCGCTACGTTTTCATCCGTTAGTTCAATGGCCTTTTGAGAAATGTCTACCGAATGCACTTCTTTGGCGCCTTCTTGCAGGGCCAGAACGGAAAATCCTCCTGAGTAACAAAAAGTGTTCAGTACCTTTTTTCCTTTGGAGTAGCTGGCTACCAATTTTCTGTTTTCACGTTGGTCGATAAAAAAACCTGTTTTCTGGCCTTTCTCCCAGTCGATTTTGTAGCTCGCTCCGTACTCTTTGACTACATCGGTCTCTGCTTTCCCCCAAACCCATTCGTTGGAGAGATGCCCTTCCGTTTTGGGTAATGTTTCGGCGCTTTTGTCATAAACCCCTTTCAGGTGCTTGCCATAGACGGCCTGCAAGGCATCACTGATGGATGCCAGGTGCTGATGCATGCCAATATTGTGCGCTTGGATCACCGCTGTACCCTGGTAATAATCGATAATCAAGCCCGGCAAGCCATCGCCTTCCCCATGAACCAGCCGGTAGACAGTGGTTTCCTTTTGCTCAGTGAGCTGCAAGGCTTTTCGAACAGCATGGGCTGCACCTAATTTCGATATCCAAAATTCCAGGTCAATGGCGCGCTCTTCGAAGGAAATAATCCGTACCATGATGGATCCTTGAGAAAAATGGCCGATGCCTAAAAACTCATTTTTGGACGAGTGAACGGCTACCAAATCTCCATTCTTTACCTCGTCTGTTCCTTTGGCAATGGCCCCAGAAAATACCCAATGGTGTTTTCTAAGTAGGGAAACTTCTTTTCCTTTTTGGAGGATAAGCTTAGGATAGTTCATCGAGAGTTGAAGTTTGGGTTGGGAAAATTAGGCTACCTACACCCATGGCTAGTCCACTAGCGAAAAGTCCAATGAGGTGCGTTTCTTGATTGGGTACAACCGTTTCTGCAGCAAGATAGGCACCCATTCCCACAAATAAAGCAAGAAAGGCTCCTCCGGGTGAAGCTTTTTTCCAATACAATCCTGCGGTGAGGGGAACAAACAAGGACACGAGCATCAAAATAGATGCTCCAGCTACTAGTTCGTAAATATCTGATTTCCACGAAGCCATGATTAAAGCAATGCCAGCCACCAGGACTACATTTGCTCGGAGGACCCAAAGAAAATGACGGTCTTTCAAGTTTTTACCGAAGTAGGGGCGAATCAAATTTTCGGAAATAATCGCAGCAGGAGCAAGAAGCCCAGAACTGGTGGTACTCATAATCGCAGAGATCAATGCACCAAAGAAGAGTACCTGAATGGGAAGGTTGCTGTGCTGCAATACCATTGCAGGCAAAAGCATTTGCTTATCTGCTAAATACAGCTCAGGATATAAGATTTTGGCTCCTAAAGCGATGAACAAAGGCAGCAAACCAAAGGTCAGGTAAAAAATCCCCGCCAAATAAGTGGATTGCACGGCCACCTTTTCAGATTTGGAAGACATCACCCGTTGGTAAATATCCTGAGAGGGGATACTCCCCAAACCCAGAATGATCCAAGCCCCAAAGTAAGTAGTCCAAGCTGCGAAGTTGGGTTCAGGAAAAAACTGAAAGCTCTCAGGTGGAGCTTTTTCAAAAATCACCCCAATACCACCTGCTTCAGAAGCCACTAGGTAGGCGACAGCAAGTAGTCCAATCACGATCAGCGTAGTTTGCATAAAGTCGGTGATGGAGATGGCCCACATCCCACCTAAGAAGGTGTAGAACACAACAATCAAGGAAGAAATAACCACACCTTCCATGAGGCTGAGATCGGTAACTGCTCCCAATACTAGGCTTAAAGCAATCAACTGTGCCGCGACAAAGCCAAAATAAGCCGGAATCATAAAAATGGAGGCAACCACGGAGAGTCGCTCACCAAAGATTTTCTTAAATACATCCCCAATGGTCAGCACATTCATGCGGTACATCGGGCGAAGGTAAAAAAGACCAAATAAGATCAGGCATAATGCACCACCGAAGGGATCTTCGATGACTCCAATCAGGCCCTCTTCCAAGTAAACTGAGGAGGCACCAAAAATGGTTTCAGATCCAAACCAGGTCGCAAAGAGTGCGGAAGCTGACAGAAAAAGCGGAAGCGATCGACCTGCAAGCACAAAATCATTCGAATTTTTGACTAGCCGAGCCGACCAAGCTCCAATCGCAAGGGTGATGGCTAGGTAAATCAGAATCGAAGTGAGCAGCACGGACCTTGTTCGGGTTACACTTTACCGCCGTACATTTTTTCGCGCAAGGCCTTGATTTCTGGGTTCATCAAGTAGTCGTCGTACGGCATGCGACGATCAATTGTTCCGGTAGGGGTAAACTCGATGATTCGGTTGCAGGAAGACTGCACGAATGCATGGTCATAGGAAGACATCAACACGGTTCCATTGAATTCAATGATGGCATTGTTGAAAGCGGTGATGGATTCCAAATCAAGGTGATTGGTAGGTTCATCCATTACCAGAAGGTTTGGATTCTGAAGCATCATTTTGGAAATCATGCAACGCACTTTTTCTCCTCCCGAGAGAACGCTACATTTTTTGAAGGTCTCCTCTCCTGTGAAAAGCATCCTTCCCAAGAAAGTTCTTACGTAGGCTTCTTCTTGGTTGGTAGAGTATTGGCGCAGCCAGTCAATCAGGTTCAGGTCTGTCTTGAAGTAGTCGGAGTTATCGTTGGGTAGGTAGGCCTTGTTGATAGTGACACCCCACTTCAAATCCCCTTTGCTTGGTTTAATTTCTTCCACAATGGTTTGGAAAAATTTATTGACCGCCTGCTTGGTTTTGGAGATAAAGGCAATTTTGTCGCCCTTATCCACCATCAAGTTGACATCGGTGAAGTAGGTCACGCCACCTTCCTTTAGCTCGATGTTTTCGGTCATGAAGATTTGGTCACCGGCTTCGCGCTCTGGCTTGAAGATGATGCCAGGGTACTTTCTGCTTGAGGGTTCAATGTCGTCAACATTGAGTTTCTCCAGCATTTTCTTACGAGCGGTGGCTTGTCTAGACTTGGCGACGTTGGCGGAGAAGCGGGCAATAAAATCCTGAAGTTCTTTTCGTTTTTCGTCCGATTTTTTATTCTGATCAGACCGTTGCTTCAAGGCCAGTTGGGAGGACTCGTACCAGAAGGTATAGTTACCGGAGTAGATCTTTACTTTTCCAAAGTCGATGTCTACCACGTGGGTAGAAACAGTATCAAGGAAGTGTCTGTCGTGGGAAACGACGATAACTAGATTTTTGAAATCTATCAGGAAGTCTTCCAACCAAACGATGGTGTCTGCGTCAAGGTCGTTGGTAGGTTCATCGAGAATCAAGATATCTGGATTTCCAAATAGCGCTTGTGCTAGTAGAACGCGCACCTTTTGATTTCCAGCGAGATCTTTCATCAGTTGGTAGTGGATATCCTCAGAGATCCCTAGTCCGGAGAGTAAAGAGGCAGCATCTGACTCAGCATTCCATCCATCCATTTCTGCAAACTCGGACTCCAGCTCAGAGGCACGAAGGCCGTCAGCTTCTGTAAAATCTTCTTTGAGGTAGATATCATCTTTTTCTTTCATGATAGCATACAATTTCTTGTGTCCCATCAAGACGGTTTTTAAGACATCTATCTCGTCAAATTCAAAGTGATTTTGCTTCAATACCGCCATGCGCTGCCCTGGGGTAATGTTGATTGCACCAGAGGTGGAATCCATTTCACCAGAGAGAATTTTCAAAAAAGTGGACTTTCCTGCACCATTTGCACCAATCACACCATAGCAGTTGCCCGGGGTAAATTTTAGGTTGACCTCCTCAAAAAGGGTTCGCTTGCCAAACTTTAAGGAAAGATTATCTACTGAAATCATGTTGTATTGAATTTTAGAAGCGCAAAGATAGGGATTAATCCCTTTTTTTGAGGATTTGTCTATCTACTAATCGGCTGAAATTTATCCCTTCACGCATAGCTAAATTGTTTCATAAATTACTTTTATATTCACCTCGTTATTTTAATTTTGCTCCATGCGCGTGTTTTACCGTGCCCTTCTTCTTTTCTTGATAGTTCTTGCTTCCTCTTTGCAAGGCTATGCGCAGCTATCTACTACGGGAAAGGAGTTTTGGGTGGGATTTATGGAAAATAACCGATCTCTTCCTTCTACTCCAGATTTTGCAGTGATATTGGTAACGGCTACCGAAAATACGACTGGGGTGATCGAATATCTTGGGAAGACGACGCCTTTTACCCTCACGGTGGGGCAGCAATTTATTTTTCGACAGTCTTCTGCGGATTTAGATTTGCTTCACCGCAGTTCAGGGGTGATTGAAAACCTAGGTATACACATTACCGCATCAGGGAAAATTGCGGTTCATGCCATCAACGAACGCTATCGAAGTGCAGATGGTACAGTGGTGCTCCCACTCACTGCCTTAGGCAAGGACCATTACATCACTTCGCATTTTGAAGTCAACCCTTCTGCCAACTTAAACGTCAGCAACGAGAGTACACTCTTGGTAGTTGCTACGGAAGACAATACTCGCATAGAAATTACGACTACCCAGAATTCCATTTCTGGTAATACCAAAGGAGTTCCCTCAGAAATCACCTTGAATCGAGGACAGAGCTACCAGATCAAGGCCCGTGGAGATTTGACGGGTTCTCGAGTGCGTGTAATTGGAGACAAAGCCGATGATTGCAAAAAAATTGCAGTATATGGAGGGAATAAATGGACTTCGGTCGGGGCCTGTGGACAAGCCAATGACCACCTGTATCAACAGGCTTATCCCATAAATACCTGGGGGAGTTCCTTTGTGCATACTGCACTTTTGGGAAGATCCTCAGGGGAATTGGTCAAGGTTTTGGCAGCTGAAGACAATACCGAAGTGTGGGTCAATGGACTTCTTCAAGCAAAGGTGTTGAATCGTGGCGAATGGATGTCCTTGGAGTTTGGAGCCAATGTTTCAGGCAAAATTGATACCTCGAAGCCCTCTTCGGTCACCGTTTTTTCAAAAAGCCAGTCCTGTAACAATCCTACTGATCCTTTTGCAACGAATGGAGACCCTTTCATGATCTCCTATAGCCCTACAGAGCAATTACTCACTGAATTAACCTTCAATGCCTACGCATTGCCTTCAATTGTTAATCATTACGTGAACATCGTCGTCAAGGCAGGCGAAGAGAATAAAACCCGTTTGGATGGGGTGGCGGTTGGCGCGAGCTTTCAAATGCTACCAGGTGATCCAACGTATAAAGTTGCCCGAATTGAAATTACACAGGGAGTTCACAATCTTTCCAATCCTTCAGGTTTTGCAGCCTATGTGTATGGATTTGGCAATATTGAATCCTATGGTTATGCAGCAGGAGCATCCTTGAATAGTTTAAATTTTGAGACGGAGCCAGATTATGCCTTTGAAGTAGTTGGAGAAAATGTAGCCTGCCTCAACCAGGAGGGTTCCTGGACAGTGAAACCTGAAAATCCAAACTTCACCTATTTTGTGTGGAACTTTGGAGATGGAACCCCAACCAAAATTGGTAAAACAGTAACCCATACTTACACCAAGCCAGGAAAGTACGAAGTCATTATTGTCTCCTCCTTAAGTCCGAACTCTTGTGATGAGCAGGAGGAAACTATTTTTGAGGTAGAGGTTTTGGAGACCAAAGTGGAATTGTATGGATCCCAATCCGTTTGTCCGCTGGTAGAAGAGGTGATGTATCGGGTAAAAAATAAGGAAAACATCTCTCGAATGGTCTTTGAAGTTGAGGGAGGTACCATCCTTCAGGCTTATTCCGACTCGGTTTTGGTTCGTTGGGGCCCTTCCAACACAAATGCGAAGGTTCGTGTATTGCCCTTCTCTGCCAATGGATGTCCCGGTGCTGCCGTTGAACTTCCTGTCGTCGTCAATCTTCGAATTGTCGTCACAGAAGCTTTAGGCGAAAAAGAGGTATGCTATGATCCCTTGGTTAATTTCACCTATTCGGCACCAGACCCTTTGCCTGGTAGGAGGTATGAATGGATTGTGAAGGGAGGAACCTTAGTAAGCGGTCAAAATTCGGAGAAGATAACTGTCGTTTGGGATCAAGCAGATGTTAGGGGTACGATAGGGTATACCGCTTACAGTTTGGTCGATAATTCTTGTGCTGGTACAGCACCAGATATTCAAGTGAAAGTGGCGAAAGAGCTTACGCTGGCCGTTTTGACAGTAAGTCCTGTGGCTTGCTTTGGTCAAGCTACTGGAAAAATTGAAGTGATAGCCAATGGAGGAACTCCTCCTTACACTTTTACATGGAGCCACGATGCTACCTTAAAAACCGTACTCGCATCAAATCTAAAAGTAGGTTTGTACTCGGTGAAGGTTACCGATGGTCTCGGCTGTGAAAAAACCATCACGGGCATTGAAGTAAAAGAACCTCCTTTATTGGAGCTTTCAGTTATTACAGCCACCCCCACTACCTGTTTTGGAAAAAAAGATGGTAGAGTGAGGTTGGAAGTGATCGGTGGCGTAGCACCCTACAGTTTGGAGTTTGGAGGAAAACAGACTTTTTCTGGAGTGTTTGAACTTGATACGCTCAAGAAAGAGAACTATGCCTGGGAGGTGACGGATGCGAATGGCTGTAAAATCCCGGTTGTCTTTGAAATCACCTCTCCTCCGCCTTTGGTAGTAGATGTATCCCTAGCGAAAACAGCATGTCCTGGAGAAGCCAATGGAGAATTGTTGGTGGTTCCTTCTGGACCTGAGGGACCTTTCAATTACGTTTGGACACCAAGCGCGCAAACCACCGATCTGGCCATTGGTCTCGCCAAAGGTACCTACGAAGTACAAGTAACCGACGCTGCTGGCTGCATTTCATTTGGAACTGGTATCGTAGTAGAGGAGGCTCCAAAAATCCGGATGCCCAATGCATTTAATCCTACAGAAGCTCCTGGCAAGTTTACAGGGGTATCCAATTGTGTGGTTGATTTTTCCATGATCATTTACAACCGTTGGGGACAGCTTGTTTACACCGGTATCGAGGGTTGGGATGGAACTTTTGCAGGAGATATTGCCCCAACAGGAACCTATTCCTATGCCACTACCTACAGCTATCTGATGGAGGGCAATACGGTTCAAGTTACTTTCCGAGGTTCCGTTTTATTGGTTCGCTAAAGGCATGTATCGGATAGCATTTAGTGTTCATGTGTCCCATTTGGGATAAAATTCCTAGTTTTGTCTCCTCAACTTTTTTGAAATGAAAAAAATATTAATCACCGGTGGGGCGGGATACATTGGTTCCCATACTGCCGTAGAACTTTGGAATGCAGGCCTTGAGCCAATCATTTTAGATGATTTTTCAAATTCCCATGAAACCGTCCTGGATCGACTGGAAGAGATTACTGGAAAGCGATTTTTCTTTTACAAGGGAGATTGCAACCAGCGGGATATTTTAGATCAAATCGCCCAAGACCATCAGCTTGCTGGTGTCATTCATTTTGCTGCCTTTAAAGCAGTGGGAGAGAGCACCAAACAGCCCTTGGCGTACTACAAAAACAACCTAGGCTCCTTGCTCGTTTTGCTTGAATTTATGCAAGACAAGGGAATTCAAAACATCGTATTCTCTTCCTCTTGTACAGTATATGGGCAGCCTGATGTCCTGCCAGTGACCGAAGCAACCCCTCGTAAAGATGCAGAAAGTCCTTATGGCAATACCAAGAAGATTGGAGAGGATATTTTGGTGGATTATGTGAAGAGCAAGCCGGGAATCCGTGTGGTGGCGCTACGCTACTTCAATCCAGTGGGAGCACACCCAAGTGCAAAGATTGGGGAGTTGCCGATGGGTACTCCACAGAATTTAGTTCCTTTCCTCACCCAGACTGCTGCGGGAATTCGAGAGAAGCTCACTGTTTTTGGCAACGATTACGACACCCCAGATGGCAGCTGTATCCGGGATTACATCCATGTTGTGGATTTGGCAGATGCCCATGTCAAAGCACTTGGCTTTCTAGTTGAGAAGCCACTTGATTTTTATGAGGTATTTAATGTGGGAACTGGCAGAGGCAATACCGTCTTAGAAGTGATTCATGCCTTTGAAAAAGTAAATGGCATTCAATTGGCCTATGAAATTGGACCAAGAAGGGCAGGGGATGTGGTCAAAACTTGGGCTGACACGACCAAGATCAATCAAGTGTTGGGTTGGTTTCCCAAATTTTCCTTGGAGGACTGCATGCGCGATAGCTGGCGTTGGCAGCTGTCATTACCTCGATAATACAACCGAATAGGATAAAAAAAATCCCCTTAGATTAATTCTAAGGGGATTTTTTTTGACTAGTAGAGAAATTTATTCTTCCTCTTTTTTAGCATCTTCCGGTTTCACGGCAACCATTTTCTTTACTTTATCGCCTTCCTTGAGTTCTTTGCTTACCACAAAATAAGGGCCTGCAATGACTTCATCACCTTCTTTTAGTCCTTCCAAGATTTCGATGTTCTCGTAATCAGAGATTCCTGTTTTTACTTCGCGCATTTTGGCTACGCCATTTTCGCTTACAAATACAATTTCTTTCGGCTTTACGTTGCTAGTGGCCAAGCTATCCTTCTTTTCTTCTCTGGTAGTTACCGCAGAAAGTGGGATCGCAAGGGCGTTGTTTTTGGAGTTGGTCAAGATCTCCACCGATGCAGTCATGCCTGGACGGAATGGATATTTGTTGCCTGCCTTCACCAAGTCCTGATACGATTCATTCAAGATTCTGATTTTAACTTTAAACTCAGTTACCGCATCAGGAGAAGCCTTGGTATTCGCAGTATTTGCAATGCTGGTTACGACTCCTTGAAACTTCTTACCAGTGGAGGAGTAGGCATCTACGTCAATGATGGTGGTGTCTCCTAGGGAAAGACGTACGATGTCGTTTTCGTTCACATCGACACGAACTTCCATCTTGGAAAGATCCGCGATGGTCATCATTTCTGTACCTGCCATTTGCTGGGTACCTACCACGCGTTCGCCTTGTTCCACTTTCAAGCTGGATACAATACCAGAGACAGGGGAATTTACATTGGTTAAGCGAAGGTTTTCAGAGGCCTCGTTTACGGAGGCCTGCGAGCTTTTAATGATAAACTCAGATGCTACTACGCTTTGTTTGGCTGCCTCTAGGTCTTTTTGAGCAGAGGTATAGTTTGCCTGTGCTTGCTCGAAATCCGCATCAGAGATGGCCTTTTGCTGGTGTAGCGTGCGCTGACGCTTGTATTCCAGTTCAGAGCGGGTAAACTGTGCTTCTGCGCGCTGCAAATTGGCACGGGTCTGCGCCAGATTGGCCATTTGCTGATTCAGGTTGGCACGAGTACGATCCAAAGCAGAAATAAAGTTGTCAGGGCGAATCTTAACAAGCAATCTTCCCATCTCAACGGAATCTCCTTCTTGCACATTCAACTCTATGATTTCACCTGCTACATCGGGAGAAAGTTTCACTTCCACTTCAGGTTGAATCTCGCCTGAGCTGCTCACTTTTTCGACGATAGCCACACGCTTGGCCGTAGCAAATTCCACCTCGGTTTCCTTGGCGCCACCAATCCAGCCAGCAGATTTTCCGATAATGGCAAAAATGATAATTACACCTACTGCTCCGAGTAGGTAATAAAGCAATTTGTTGGACTTTTTAGTAGCCATGGTTTAGTTTAGATTAATGGGGTTACCAAGATAAAAATCAAGGACTTTAATTCTGAAAATGTAAGTGTACTTCGCATTCAATAGGTCCGCCTGAGAATTAAACAAGTTGTTTTGAGCAACCTGAAAATCCACCGAATTGATGGCCCCTAAATTAAAGCGTTGTTGCGCAATTCGGAAGGTTTCTTCCAAGCTCTTTACCCGAACAAGGGATGCTTGGTAGGAGAGTTCAGACGATAGCGCTGAATTGTAAGCGGTTTCAATATCTTGTCTTAATCTGTTCTTGGCCTCAGTCACTGATACCTCCGCCAATTGCTGCTGTACCCGAGCACGCTGCAAGTTGGATTTGTTGCTAAATCGAGTGAACAAAGGAATGCTGAAATTGAGTGTGCCAGACTGAGAAAAGTTATTGTCCACCTGGGTTTTGAAAGGGATGATTTCATTTGTCCCACGAATAAACGCCTGATCTACGTAGTTGGAGAAAGCGGATAAACCTGCGTCTAAGGTGGGTAAAAACCCGCCTTTTGCAATTTTTACGCCATATTCAGCACTTTTTGCAGTTGCTTCAGCGGCCTTGATTTGAGGCATTAACGCTACAGAAACCTCGAAAATTTCAGCTGGGGTACCTGTTGCTAATGCTTCTTTAGAAACCTCATACACTGGTTCGATCACGTCAAAGTTCTCAGTAAAAGGAATTTGGAGTGCTTGTGCCAAAGCGAGTTTTGCAAGGCGAAGGCCATTTTTCGCATTGATGACATTCAATTGGTTGGTTGCATTTTGAGATTGCAAATCCAACAAGTCTGAATAGGGGAGGGAACCTGCATCCACCAACTGCTGGGTTCGTCCCAACTGTTCTTTGGTGGTATTGAGTTGGTTCTCTGCAATTTTTACTTGCTCTCGGTTGAAAACCACATCGATGAATAGGTTGATGACATTCAACGTAATGTCGTTACGCGTAGCTTCCAAGGTGTACTGACCTGATTTCAAGTCAGACTTTGCTTGGCCAATGCTATTGGTGATGCGCATGCCTTGGAAAATAGGTGCTCCTGTATTTCCAAAAAGGTTAATGTTTCCAATTCTTCTCGTTTCAAACAAGTTGGTCACTGGGTTGATTGATCTACCCCAACGGAAGCCTGAACTTGCTCCAGTAGTTAAACTTGGTAGTCTTCTTCCTTGGCTTTCCAATAGATTGGCTTCGGAAACGAGCTGGTTGAGTTCCGACCGCTTCAAGGTCAGGTTATTTTCAATCGCAATGGACACGCAGGTAGCTAAGTCCAAAGGCCCTGAGGGAACTTCTGTCTGGGCTTGTGCCTGTTGCCAGGTAATCATCCCGAAAAGAAGCAGGATAAAAAGTTTTTTCATGTGTGGTAGCTGTTGGTTTATGAATTCGTTAAAGGTCAATGTCTGGAATATAGATTAATTCTTTTATCCAAGGTAAAGAAAGAAGGTACTGACGCGTAATCTCTTTTATGCCAGAGTCCATTTCGATGACATGGCAGGCCATGTCATGCTTTCCTTTCCTGGAAACGGACATGGTAGCAATATTTACTTTTTCCTGAGCAATGATGCTCGAAATAAAAGCGATGGCACCCGATACATCCTCAGCTTTGATGATGAGCGTGTGATTTTGTGCAGAAAAGTTGGCTACAAACCCATCTATTTCTGAAATGTTGATGACTCCACCTCCCAAGCTCTCTCCAAAAATCTCTACCTGTCGATCTCCTTTTTTAAGCAAAAGTTTGATCGTGTTGGGATGGTGTACCGAAGAATTACCAATGGATTTGAAGGTGTATTTTACCGGTTTTTCCTTGGCCAACTCCAGTGCGTCTTTGATGCGCGCATCGTCGGTTTTGAAATCCATCAGTCCTCCCAAAATTGCGCGGTCACTTCCATGGCCTTCGTAAGTTCTAGCAAAGGAATTGTAGAAGGTGATTTGCGCCTCATCAGGAATGCCTCCGAGCACCCGTATAGCCGCTCGAGCGATTCTGACCACTCCAGCGGTGTGTGATGAGGAAGGACCGATCATGATTGGGCCGATCATATCAAACACACTGCTTTTATTTGCCATAAGCGGAGTAGCTCCAAAAATGATGCTAGTTCAAAAACTGCCCCAAGTTTACTCTTTTTGTTTCAATAAATCTCTATTTCTCCTTCAATTTAAGGGGTTAATCGCTTCTTATTTAGCAATATTTAAGACACAATTGGTAATTGTGATCGAATTTGAACAGTTCAATGCACGGTAGCGATACAGTCCCAAAGTTATGCCTTTTTTTACTGTTGGTCTAGGTTTGAAAATGGTAGGTTTTACACAGTCGGAATGGAATTTAAGCCTGTTCTTATTTTTTTTACGCCAGAACCTTTTCGAAGAAATAATTATGACAATTGACCAATTCCATGCGTACACCTTTAGTTCAATCGCTTATATTTAGCCAGTAGAATTAGTTCAGTATAAAAAAATAGTGCTTTTAAACCCAATTCAACCTGTTTCCCCTTTGACCTATGCTCTTAGAACCTCTTGATTTACTTGTTTTTCTCGGCTACGCATTTTTAATCATGGGCATGGGATTCTTTGTGTCTCGTGAAAAAGAAGGCCACGTAAAAGATTCCAATGATTATTTTCTTGCCAGTAAGGCCCTTCCTTGGTGGGCAGTGGGAGCCTCTTTAATTGCTTCTAACATTTCTGCAGAACAGTTTATCGGGATGTCCGGCTCTGGCTTTGCACTCGGATTGGCCATCGCAACCTACGAGTGGATGGCTGCGGCTACGCTCTTGGTAGTTGCTATATTTTTCTTACCCGTGTACCTCAAAAAAGGCATCTACACCATGCCAGGCTTTCTTTTTGATCGCTACGATGGGCGAGTACGTACCACAATGGCCATTTTCTGGCTGCTCTTATACGTATTTGTCAACCTGACTTCGGTGCTTTATTTAGGTGCCTTGAGTTTGAATACCATCCTGGATATTCCCATGACATACAGCATCTTTGGCTTGGCACTTTTTGCGATGCTTTATTCTATCTACGGAGGCTTGAAAGCAGTAGCTTGGACCGATGTGGTACAGGTCGTGTTCCTGATTGCAGGTGGTTTGGCGACTACTTACATCGCACTTGGGATGGTGGGAGATGGCAATGCTTGGCAAGGTTTGCTTACGCTCAAAAATGAAGTTCCTGGACATTTTTCAATGATCCTTTCCAAAGGTGAAATGATGGTAGCAGATGGTAAAGGAGGAATGCGAGATGCCTATTTAGATCTCCCAGGACTCTCTGTATTGATTGGAGGGATGTGGATTACGAATTTGAGCTATTGGGGTTTCAACCAGTATATCACCCAGCGAGCCCTAGCGGCAAAGAATCTTGATGAAGCACAAAAAGGGATGATTTTCGCAGGATTTTTGAAATTATTGATGCCACTCATTGTAGTAATTCCAGGAATTGCTGCGCTAGTCATTGTGAACAATGGTACGGACCTTGGATTTATCGAATCCATGAAAGACCCAGTTACAGGATTGATCAAATCGGATCGAGCCTATCCTTCGCTTCTTCAAATCCTGCCTACAGGTCTAAAGGGGCTTGCTTTTGCAGCGTTAACCGCTGCTATCGTTTCCTCACTGGCTTCTATGGCGAATAGTACTTCTACCATTTTCACCATGGATATTTATGCCAAGTATTTTGGTAAAGACTCATCCGAAACCACCAAAGTACGAGTAGGTCGGATTACCGCGGTTGTGGCTTTTGTGATTGCTGCCGTTGTGGCACCTGCCTTGGGACAACTCGATCAGGCCTTCCAATTTATTCAGGAATATACCGGCTTTATCAGCCCAGGTGTATTTGCAATTTTCTTCTTTGGCGTATTCTGGAAAAAGACTACTTCCAATGCAGCTCTTGTAGGTGCTTCCTTGAGTATTCCGCTTTCCGTGGTACTTAAATTGGTATTCCCAGCGCTGCCATTTATCGACCGAATGGGTTGGGTGTTTATAGTCCTTGCTGTTTTGATGATTGGTATTTCTCTAGTTGAAGGGAAAGGCAAAGACCATCCGAAAAGCATTGAGATATCGGCTGAATTGTTCCGTACAAGTACAGGATTCAAAATTGGTGCGGTGCTTATTGTAGGTATTATTGCGGCACTTTATACTGTTTTCTGGTAAGATGCGAAAGTTACTATTAGGTCTTGATCTTGGAAGTTCCTCGGTCAAAGCATGCATTCTTGATGCGGATACCGGAAAGGCCCTTGCCTCCAAAGCTTTTCCAGAAGTTGAAATGCCCATCCAATCTCCTCAAAGTGGCTGGGCAGAACAAGACCCTGAACTTTGGTGGAAGCATGTCAAGGAGGCAATTAGCTATGTGTGTGGCCAAGCAGCAGTTCGTTCTGGTGAACTGAAATCCATTGGAATTGCCTATCAAATGCATGGGCTGGTATGTGTAAATAAAGAACATCAAGTTCTTCGTCCGTCTATCATCTGGTGTGATAGCAGGGCAGTAGCCCTTGGTGAAAAAGCATTTCAAACCCTTGGTAAGGACTATTGCTTGCCACATTTGCTCAACTCTCCTGGAAATTTTACAGCTTCCAAACTCCGTTGGGTCATTGAGAACCAGCCTGAGATTGCATCCCAAATCCATAAAATCATGCTTCCTGGAGACTTTATTGCCATGAAGCTTAGCGGCGAGATTCTCACCTCAGAAACAGGCCTTTCCGAAGGTATATTTTGGGATTTCAAGAAAAATGGGCTCAGTGATCCATTACTTGCAGCTATGGAAATACCAAAGGATTGGATTCCTGAAGCTGTTCCTTCTTTTTCTATTCAAGGAAAAATCTCTGAAGCCGCTGCACTGGAAACAGGCTTGGAGGCAGGTATCCCAATTTCTTACCGTGCTGGTGATCAGCCCAATAATGCCTTTTCCCTTCAAGTGCTCAAGCCAGGGGAGCTCGCTACTACTGCCGGTACTTCAGGTACCGTATATGGCGTTTGCGATAAGCCATTGTACGACCCGAAATCACGCGTCAATACATTTGTACATGTGAATCATACGCAAAGCAAACCTTCCTATGGAGTATTGCTTTGCATCAACGGTACAGGCATCCTAAATTCTTGGCTAAAAAGAATGTTGGGAGGAAGTTCCTTGAGTTATGAGGAAATGAACGTCCTTGCAGCAGGAGCGCCAATTGGTTCGGATAAATTGGCTTTTCTCCCTTTTGGAAATGGGGTGGAGCGCATTCTTCAAAATACTCCAATGGGAGCACATTTGATGGGCTTGGACTTGCTCAAGCACGATCAAAAGCATATTCTCCGTGCCGCTCAAGAAGGGATCGTAGCTGCCTTGACCTTTGGATTCCGCATCATGAAAGACATGGGAATGGATCTCAAAACCGTCAAAGCTGGACATGCCAACATGTTTTTGAGTCCGCTATTTCGAGAGACTTTCGTGCAAATGAATCAAGTAAATCTGGAACTTTACGATACGGATGGTGCCCAAGGTGCTGCTCGTGGAGCAGGAATTGGAGCAGGGATTTTCAGCACGGAAGAGGAAGCTTTCCATGGACTAACGCTCCTTCAAACCTTGGCTCCAGATCCAACTGGGGCAGATCGTTACGAGGAGACCTATCAATATTGGCTTTCGCGTTTGGAGCAGCTGCGTCAACCGCTTACAACTTAATTCTAAACCTATTCATTACCCACACTCAAAATAACCTACACTACTATGGCTAAATCATTTTTTCCAAACATTGGAAATATTCAGTTTGAAGGAAAAGAAAGTGACAACCCCCTAGCTTTCCGCTACTACGACCCCAACCGTATTGTCGCAGGAAAATCCATGAAGGACCACTTTAAATTTGCGATAGCCTACTGGCATTCCTTCTGCGGAACCGGGGGCGATCCCTTTGGTCCAGGTACGATTGTACATCCTTGGGATGCAAGTGCAGACCCAATCCAGCGGGCTAAGGATAAAATGGATGCTGCCTTTGAATTCATGACTAAGATTGGAGCAGAGTATTATTGCTTCCACGATATCGATTTGATTGAGGAAGGACCTAGCTTGGCCGAATACGAAAAGCGAATGCAACTCATTACGGACCATGCAGCTGCGCACCAAAAGGCAAGCGGCATCAAACTATTGTGGGGTACAGCCAATGTGTTTAGCAATCCACGCTACATGAATGGTGCCTCCACCAACCCAAATTTTGATGTGTTGGCATTTGCAGGAACGCAAGTCAAAAATGCAATTGATGCTACCATTAAGTTGGGAGGAGAAAACTACGTATTCTGGGGAGGCCGCGAAGGCTACATGTCTTTGTTGAATACAGACATGAAGCGGGAAAAGGAGCACCTTGCTCGTTTCTTGACTATGGCCCGAGATTATGCACGAAAAAATGGGTTTAAAGGCACCTTCTTCATTGAGCCAAAGCCGATGGAGCCTACCAAGCACCAGTACGATTACGACTCTGAAACGGTGATTGGATTTTTGCGTCATTTTGGGTTGGATAAAGATTTCAAACTCAACATTGAAGTGAATCACGCTACTCTAGCGGGACATACCTTCCAGCACGAACTTCAAGTAGCTGCTGATACAGGCATGCTGGGTTCCATCGATGCAAATAGAGGAGATTACCAAAACGGTTGGGATACCGACCAATTTGCCCTTAACCTTCAAGAGTTGGCTGAATCCATGCTAATCATCCTAGCTGCAGGAGGATTGCAAGGTGGGGGTGTCAATTTTGATGCGAAAATCAGACGAAACTCTACCGATGCTGAAGATTTATTTTTGGCACATATCGGAAGTATGGATGCATTCGCTCGTGGCCTACTCATCGCAGCCGATATCCTTGAAAAATCCGATTACTTGGCCCGAAGAAAAAATCGCTATGCTAGTTTTGATGCAGGCAAAGGGAAGGCTTTCGAAGAAGGAAAATTGACCTTGGAGGATTTAAGAGCACATGCCTTTGAATCTGGTGAACCAACCACATTCAGCGGTAAGCAAGAGTATTTCGAAAATCTCATCAACAAGTTTATCTAAACAAAAAAAAAGGGAGGTTAACCTCCCTTTTTTTTTGTTTTATTTTTAGCGGATGCTGTCCAATAATTGGTTAGCCTTAGTCATTTGCTCCACCCGCTGTTGGTATGCCTCCTGGGCAGGTACTCCCACTATTTTTTCTAGAAACTCGATGCTGGAGAAAAGAACCGTTTGCCAGTCTTTGGAGGTGATGGAAGAGGCAATTACGTGGTCTCCTGTTTTCGGAAATGCAATTTCTTTTTTCATTGAAGAAGGGGTACCAAGTTGGCTGTACATTTCTTTCATTTTAGCTACAGATACGACCATGTCCTTTTCTTGCTCATTTTTGAAATAATAGCCCATGAATACCGGTTGCTTTACTTGCGCAAAAGTCTCTTTGTTCATCTCACCGTACATCAACATGGCCAAACTCTCGTAGCCATTGGCATGGTATTCTTCCGACCAATACGCTTTCTTCTCTCCCTCGCGTTGCTGAATCATCACCCCGTCCTGTAGAAGTGTCTTCTTCATCACCCAAAAGGTCCAAGGTTTAAATAATCCTTCCAGTAACCTTGCTTCATCACGAATAGCAGGGGAATAAAGGACAAGCGCATGAAGATCTGGTTGCTGACTAGCAAGTAAGAGACCAAGTGACCCACCCATAGAGGTACCTACCAGGATCACTTTATCTCCTAGACTTTTTCCAATTTGGTAGGCTTCTCCTGCAGCATTAGCCAAGTCCTGTGCGGTCATGTATTCCATCCCATTTTTGCGACTAATCCCATGTTCCGGGAGTCGGGTCACAAATAAGTTGGCTCCAAAATGAGCTGCCAAAAAGCGATGGACTGGGTCGCCTTCCATGGGACTTGCACCAAAGCCATGGATGTAGACGATAGAATAGGGTGTTTTTTGTTTGGTAACGGAGTCTGCCCAAATGATGTAAGCTTCGTTTCCAGGTTTTAATCCTTTTACTGAATCCTCTCGGTTAGACAAGTACTGCTCTAGGCCCTGAGCATCCATGGGAATTTCAGGGTAGGCAATTGTCAATTCCTGAGTTTTTACCTTGGGGCCAAGCATGTAGATGACCAACAAGATCATGGCGGTAGCAAATAGACCTAGAAATATTTTTTTCAGTAGTTTCATAAAAGGTGGGATTGGCCCATAAACGAGCAGACAATTTCACAAATATTCTGGATTTTATTTGGATCTGGACCTTTTCCTTCCGGATTTAGCTTAGAATTTCATGCATACAACCATTCTTAAAATTGAAGCGTTTAACTTTGGGAATTCCTAACCGCTATCCTCATGAAAAAGCTAGTACTCGCAGTTGTTTTACTTCTTAGTTCTTTCGTTGTATTTGCGCAGGATCAACATCTTCCAACGCGTTCGGTTTTTATGGAGTTGGGAGGGTCAGGTCTGGCCTACAGCTTCAATTACGATTTCCGATTTGATTCCACCCGAATGGATTCTTGGGGGATGCGCGTAGGTGCTGGAGGTTACAGCATCGATGGGGATTCTTTTTATTCGCTACCTGTATTGGTCAATAAGTTATATGGAAAAGATGGTCGTTATTTCGAGTTTGGACTTGGCATGACTTTTTTTGGAATCAAGAATAATACCTACACCTATTGCTCTTCTGGCTACTACGATGCGAATGGAATGTATGTCTGTTTAAGCCAAGATGTAGAGTCCGACATCAATTTCATCCTTCCCGTAGATGGCTCCCCAAGCTTGATGGGCACGATGAACATCGGGTATCGCAAAATTCCGGTAGATGGTGGCTTTACTTGGAGAGTTAATCTGACTCCCATTTTTAACAACAATGGCTTTTGGCCCTTGTTTGCTGGCGTAGGTTTCGGCTACGCTTTTTAAAAGCAAATCGCTTGATTCTATTTTTCCTGTGACTTCAACAGGTGCAAGGTCAACCGTTGAGCCTGTTTTTCCAGATCGATTCCAAGTTCATTACGAGTCACCCGAACTACTTTTTCTCTCTCGGAGACAGGTAATTTAGCATACCCATTCCAAGCTCCTAGTATTCCACCTGCCAAGGAAGCCGTGGTGTCGTTGTCTCGACCGTAGTTGGTGAGGAAGGTCAGCGTGCCCATGAAATCAAAATCTGTGAACAACATGGCGGTTAGCGCTTGTTGGTAAATCTCACCCGCATGGAAAGGCATGTCCTGTTGACGGCGATCCAATTCGCTGTAGGCATAGACCAAGGCGGGATTACCCAAAGCCAACCGAGAAGGTAGCGAATCCAATTTATTCGCTTCGCGAATAATATTAAGCGCATCCTTGAGTAATTTATGTGATGTTCTCCCCACCAATCTGCTTTGGAAATAGCCTTCTGGATCCAGTCGCAGTGTAGCCAAAAGGCTGTCCTGACTTGCCTTTGGGGCCATCCCGGCTGCAGTCATGGCTGCGGCTAGGGAAGTCAAATCGCGGGCATAGCCCAGGTCAAAAATTGAAAGTTTGTAAGCCTCCTGGTAGGCTTTGTTCGGATTACCTGGAAAAAAGGCCCCCAATGTAGGTGCATAAAGCAGACCTGCACAGACCATTTCTCCTCCATAAAATTTAGACAAGGAGTCTGCATAACCCCCTAAATTATCTTCTAGGTAGGGTGAGGCTACTTTTGCCCACTCCGAAAGCCAGTTGGCTTCCTGAAGTGCATTTTCGAAAGGCTCCACGGCTTTACCTTCGGTATTTTTGAGTTTATCCAAACTACTCGTATAGGTTTTTAAGAGGTGTGAAGCAAAGGCTTTGGAATCAAGGGATTCGGATTTTTGACTAAGCAAGTAGTCTACCGTCAGGTTTTTCCATCGGGTGTCATCCGTGGTGCCTCCGGCAGGTAAGTTGGCCTTCCAGATTCCCTCTGGAGATACCTCGCGGACCATGGAGTCTAGCCCTTCTACAAATCCATATTCCAATTGTATGGATTCTCGCGACCACATTTCGGTGGGAGCTCCCATGGCATCACCGATGGCGGAACCCACCAGCATGCCCAAAACTTTATCGTAGAGTTCTGCCTCGCTTAATCCAAATTCGGTAGGGATGTCCTTGGAAAATGAGGTGGATGCCACTTCGGCTTCCTGTTTCGCACACGAGAAGGATAGTAAGGCAATAAAAATAAAGGCTAGCTTTTTCATTTAGGACAAGAGGTAAGTTCGTGCACGGGCAAGAAGGGATTTTTTTTCATCTAAACTTAAAGTTACGGGCAATTGCGCAATTCCGATTAATCGGCGGAGGAGTTCCACGCCTCGGTACTGCTCCACCAAAGACCAATCTAGGGGGGTGTTGTACGTTTCCTGCACTAGTTTACTGAGCCGCTCGTCCTGCTGTGCTAGATCAAGATGTGCGAGAAATACACCAAGGTCAAATTCAGCATCTCCCAAGCCACCAAATTCGGGATCAATGATTTTGATGCCAGAGGCCACTTCTAACCAGCTTCCTAGATAATAATCTCCATGGATAAGGGTTTTGCCTGTTTTGAGGTAGCGCTGTCCAAGCGAATGAATTATTTCTTTGAGTGCCGCGTCTCGTTTGTAGGGGAGGCTCGCCTCTTGCAATCCCGACTGGATTTGGTCTAGGTCAAACCCATTTTCTTCCAAAAAGGGAAACTCAAAAATATGCTCGTGGTTTAAGGTGCGCATGCCGTCGGTATCGGGGAATTCGGTAACCTGCACCTGATGAAGGTGCATTAAATACTCCACTAAATGAATGAGTTCATTGGGTTGAAGCTGCTTGATTCCTCCATACAGGGAGAGAAAATCGCTTCCTTCGCCCAGATCTTCCAAGAGCATGAGGTGCGCTTGGGAATCGTAATGCAGTACTTTGGGAGAAAGTGACGCAAGGTAAGGGTCGGAGCTCAGGAGCTCCAGGAAACGGTATTCGACCTCTATTCGTGAAATTGGAGCTGGAATTTGCGGGTATTTCCGAACATACGATTTGGACTGCTTAAGGATATAGCTGCCTTGGTTGGTCCGAATTCGAAGTACCAAGTTCATATTACTCTCTCCGGGCACTGAAATGTGACTAATTTTTTCTCCTGACTTCCAAAAATCGAGTGTCTGGAGTAGTTCAATGGGGGAATTTTGTTGAATATCGATCATATGCTCACAAGTTGTCAAATTTAGTCTTTCGGAAGAAAGAAGTGGCCGGTTTGGTTAGAATATTAAATTAGAAAGGGAGGATTTGTGCTGGCTATCGGAGCGATTTCTTTATTTTTGAATAAGAAAACTAAACCCAATTATGTTCGGACTACATCGATCACTCTTCACAGAGGAGCATGACTTGTTTCGCCAAAGTGTCAGAGATTTTATTGCAAAAGAGATTATCCCAAATAATGCGGCTTGGGAGATTCAAAAAATGGTCAGCAGAGACTCCTGGCTAAAGCTCGGAGAAAACGGATTTTTAGGAATACAAGCACCACTGGAATTGGGAGGTTTGAATGTCCAGGATTTCCGATACAATGCGATCTTTATTGAGGAATTGGGTTTGAGTGGATGTTCAGGTCCTGCAATTGGCTACCCTTTGCACAACGACATTGTGATGCCCTACATTTTGCACTATGGTACTGACGCCGCTAAGCAAAAATACATTCCCAAGATGATTTCTGGAGATTGGATTGGAGCAGTTGCAATGACTGAGCCCGGTGCTGGTTCTGATCTACAGAGCATGCGCAGTACTGCTGAGGACGAGGGAGATTTTTTCTTGATGAATGGCTCCAAAACCTTCATCACCAACGGCTACCTGTCCGATGTGGTGGTGGTAGCTGCCAAGACGGATTCCAGCAAGGGGGCAAAAGGAATTTCCCTATTTGTATTAGAAAAAGGCATGCCTGGATTTTCCAAAGGGGTACCTTTTGAGAAGGTGGGGTTGCATGCCCAGGATACTTGTGAACTGTTTTTTGAAGACGTAAAAATCCCAAAAGAGAACTTGCTTGGTAAACTAGGGGAGGGTTTTACGTACCTGATGACCGAGCTGGCGCAGGAGCGTTTGGTCGTGGCATTGGCGGCGATTGCACTTTCTGAATATGCCCTTAAAAGTACCATTGACTACGTGAAGCAGCGAAAAGCCTTTGGAAAGGCCATTAGCGAATTCCAAAATACCCGGTTTAAACTAGCCGAAATGGCTGCCATGGTGGAGCAGGGGAGGATTTATTGCGACTACTTGGTGCTTTTACACAATGAGGGAAAGCTAGATTCTGCCATGGCATCTGCCGCCAAGTACAACATGACCGAACTGCAATGCAAGGTGGCCGATGAATGCGTGCAGCTTCACGGTGGATATGGGTACATGTGGGAATATGGGGTAGCTCGCGCTTGGGCAGATGCTCGTGTACAACGTATCTATGCAGGCACCAATGAGATCATGAAAGAACTGATCGCTCGAAAAATATTGAAATAGTGTTGGTGATGCTTGGCGATGCCCAACTATTTTAAGTAATTGAACTTTTAATACACCCAAAATAGTAGACAAATGAACGATTTCTCTTGGTTTAAATTTTATCCTTCCTCCGTTCCTCAAGAAGTAGATTGCACCGCTTATTCCAGCGTCACGGAACTTTTTGAAGAAAGTGTCAAAAAATTTGGAAGTGCTGTAGCCTACGAATGCATGGGCAAAACCCTAACTTTTAAGGAGTTGGACCGCTTGAGTGCACAGTTTGCGAATTACTTGATTTACGAGCTAAAGCTGAGCAAAGGGTCTCGGGTAGCGATACAGATGCCCAATGTATTGCAGTATCCTGTAGCCATGTTTGGTGCCCTTCGTGCAGGGATGGTGGTAGTGAATACCAACCCATTGTATACACCTTCTGAAATGAAGCATCAATTCAATGATTCAGGAGCAGATGTGGTTGTGATTGTTGCCAATTTTGCTTCCAACTTGGAAAAGATTCGTTCAGATATTCAGGCCAAGCATGTGATTCTTACCGAGCTAGGAGATTTACTAGGCGGGTTGAAAGGATCAATTGTGAATCTAGTAGTTAAACATGTTAAAAAGATGGTGCCAGCCTACCAATTGCCTGGTGCCGTTTCATTTAAAAAGGCTTTGTCTCTAGGAGCCAATCATAGTTTCAAGAAAGTTGCAAGTACTTTAGAGGATCCTGCATTTCTTCAGTATACAGGTGGTACTACTGGCGTGTCCAAAGGGGCAGAATTGAGCCACGGAAATATTGTGGCCAACATGCAGCAGATTTCGGCCTGGATGAAGCCCAAGCTTGTGGAGAGTCAAGAAATTGTAATTACTGCGCTACCACTTTACCACATTTTTGCATTGACTGTGAACTGTCTTGCCATGTTGAAAATTGGTGCGCATAATGTACTGATTACCAATCCAAGAGATATGAAAGCCTTTATTGGAGATTTAGCTAAGAAGCGCTTCACTGTAATCACGGGAGTGAATACCCTTTTCAATGGATTATTGAACCAGGAGGCCTTTGGTAAATTGGATTTTTCAGGTTTGAAGATTGCGGTAGGAGGCGGCATGGCTGTACAGAAAGCTACTGCTGAAAAATGGAAAGCGGTAACAGGCGTACCCCTTGCGGAGGGATATGGCCTAACAGAAACAGCTCCTGTAGCCACTTGTAATCCCATTGATGGAACCGAACGAATCGGCACCATCGGAATGCCATTGCCAAATACAGAGGTGATGATTGCGGATGATGCAGGCAATCCTGTGCCTTTGGGTGAGCGGGGCGAGATTTTCATCAAAGGCCCCCAAGTCATGAAAGGATATTGGAATAGACCAGAAGAAACGGCTTTAGTGATGCATGGCGATTGGTTTAAATCTGGAGATATTGGCGTCATGGATGCAGATGGTTATACCAAGATTGTAGATCGTAAAAAAGAAATGATTCTCGTGTCTGGATTTAATGTTTATCCCAACGAGGTGGAAGATGCAATTGCCTCATGTGCTGGGGTATTGGAAGTGGGCGTGATTGGAATGCCTGATCCGAAATCCACAGAAAAGGTGGTCGCTTATGTGGTCAAGAAAGATGCTGCACTTACAGAAGAAAAAGTAATCGAGCACTGCAAAGAGTTTTTGACGAATTACAAGGTTCCTAAGGAGGTCTTTTTTACGGACGAGCTTCCAAAGACCAATGTGGGCAAGATTCTACGTCGGAAAATCAAAGAAGCGCACCTTGAAAAGCTAGGCTTAGCTTAAAGGACTCCGACTTATTTCATCTAAAAACCGCGATTTCGCGGTTTTTTTTGTTTTTTTGTGATCCAATTTCCCTGCTTCACCCTCCCTAGATGGGGAAGCTTCATTCGTTTACCCTCATTTTTATGACCTGGCAACTGATTAAAGATGCCCTTTTAGGTAAAGAGCAAGATTTTACCCGTCTTCCTTTGAAGACGGCCATTTTTATTCTTGCGCTACCCATGATCTTGGAAATGATGATGGAGTCATCATTTGCCATTGTGGACCTATTTTTTGTAGCACAACTTGGGGAATACGCCATTGCGACGGTGGGATTGACCGAGTCGGTCATTGTGTTGACTTATGCGCTGGGTTTTGGCTTGAGCATGGCCGCGACCGCACTCGTATCTAGACGATTTGGTGAAAAAAACTACAAAGATGCAGGTTCAGCTACCTTTCAATTGTTGCTGGTGGGGACTTTTATTTCCATAGTTCTAGGGGTGTTGGGTTGGTTGTTTGCAGCGGATCTACTCCGCTTGATGGGTGCCGAAGAACAGTTAATTGAATCAGGATCAAATTACGCCAAAATTGTTTTTGCAGGGAATACGGCCATTCTTTTGCTTTTTTTATGCAATGGCGCATTCCGAGGTGCAGGTCAAGCGCACCATGCGATGCGTTCCTTAATGATTGCGAATGGGCTCAATATTGTATTGGATCCGCTATTGATTTTTGGAATTGGCTCTTGGGAAGGGTATGGGCTAGCTGGAGCAGCTATTGCTACTACTTTTGGTAGAAGTATGGGAGTGCTTTACCAATTGTACCACTTGTTCAATGGAAAGCACAAACTCAAAATCCTCAAGGAAAACATTGCGTTAAGTTGGGAGACGATCAAAAAGATTCTTGAGTTATCCTTTGGAGGTATGGGACAATCCTTGATCGATTCCCTTTCTTGGGTAGCCTTGACCCGAATGAATGCGGAATTTGGTTCGGCTGCTTTGGCGGGCTATACCATCGCATTTCGGATATTGATCTTTACCATTTTACCTGCCTGGGGATTATCTGGGGCTGCTGCCACTTTGGTTGGGCAAAATCTAGGCGCCATGAAAACAAAGCGAGCCGAATTAGCCGTATGGTTGACTGTTCGCTACAATGTGATTTTCATGGCATCAGTTACAGGAATTTACCTAATCTTCAGCAAGCAATTGGTTGGGCTGTTTACCAGCATTCCTGAAGTAGGGGAAGTCGCTGCACAGGGCTTGTGGGTGATTGCCCTTGGCTATGTATTTTTTGCGATTGGGATGGTGCTTACCCAAGCATTCAACGGAGCGGGAGACACTAAGACCCCCGCTTGGATCAATGCCGTGGTATTGCTGGGTATTGAAGTTCCAATGGCCTACCTTCTCGCTTTCCCACTAGAATTGGGCTATTTGGGAATATTTATTGCCATTGCAGCTTGCCATTCCCTGCATGCGCTCGTTGCGCTTTACTTTTTCAAGAAAGGGAAGTGGAAATTGAACAAGGTTTAATTCCTTGGTGATTTTTGAAGACTTTTGGCAGATTTGAAGCAAGGGTGAATTACGGCGTTCCTTCGGCATGGTCTACCACTTGACCATCCAAACTCAAGTAGCTTCCCATGCAATCTGCCGTCATGCAGGAATGCACAGGCAAGATCCCTAGCAAATCGCCGACTTTTACGGATGCCAAGAGTTCGTCCGAAGCCTGAATGATCCCATGTTCCTGGGAAATGCTTTTCACGAAGGAAAGGTGGCTTGGAATGCTCCAACCTTTCTCGTGCAGCATAACAATCTCCCCGAAATTTTTGCTTCCATCTTCGTTGATCAGCACATCTTTTGCCAAATGAACCCCTCCTCCATGAATGAGGATCTCCTTTCGATCTTTTCGAATGTCTACTACCGGTACTGCCAAGCAAACGGCAATGTCCTCTTTGGTGCAGCTGCCTAACTGCACCTGCATCAGGTCAAAAAACACAAAATTTCCTGGGCCCAATTCATCTACTTCTCCAAATTCACTTCGAACGGCACATCCGGGCGTATCGCCTAGGCGAGTCACTAAGTTGGGGTAGCGATTCAGGTACTTTGCTTTCATTTTGGCAAGTGCTTCTTGACTTTCCAAATGGATTTTATCCATGTCTTTTCCGTAGTAGGTGTGCCCAGGATGGATGTAAAAGCCCTTAAATTTTAAGAATTCGCTACCACTTGCTGTAGTTAAAATTGATTCCAATTCTGCTTCTTGAGTAGCTTGAATGCCTGTTCGCCCGTAGCCTGCATCGAGTTCAACAAAGAATTCCACCTTTTCGGTCAATCCCTCAGCAAGCGCTTTCGCCGTAGCAGCATTAACTACTTGTACCGAAATCCCTTGCTGTGCTGCCAGTCGATTGAGTCTTGGGATTTCACGGATATTGAAAGGGAAAGCGATGTGAATGGAATCCCAGCCTTGCCCGCAGAGGTATTCGGCTAGGGATATGGAAGATGCTGTCACTTCCCGGATGCCACAGTCTTTTGCCCAGTTTCCGACGATTCGAGATTGGGCAGTTTTCCAGTGAGGAACCAACTTTTTTCCCAGCACCTGTGCTTTATTGGCCATCTTTTTAAGATTGGCTCGAGTTATTTTTTCGTCGATAAGGAGGGTGGGTGATGCAATCTGCTTGAGGTAGGACATGGAGATGGGGTTCGAAAAACGAATATAAAAAGAATCTTCTGTTTTCATTTTCCACAAACTAGAATCGGACTAGTGTAAAAAATTATCAAAAATAAATCCTACAATCCAGCCAAAGCTTTTGTCAAAAACGCAAATACCCGTGCATAAGCCAGTCAATTCTATTAAATTTGTGGCTTGCATTTGTATATATTTCACAGATGTACTCCAACTAGTTTTAGCCACTGTACCGACAATCTTCCATGGAAGCCAAAAAAATCAGAAGTACGTATATCGAGTTTTTCCAATCCAAGCAGCACCAGTACGTTCCTTCTTCTCCCATTGTAGTTAAAAATGACCCTACGCTGATGTTTACCAACGCGGGGATGAATCAATTCAAAGATGCTTTTTTAGGCAATGAGGTGGCCAAATTCCCCCGAGTAGCCAATTCTCAAAAATGTCTTCGAGTAAGTGGGAAGCACAACGATTTGGAGGAAGTGGGGGTAGATACCTACCACCACACCATGTTTGAAATGTTGGGGAACTGGTCTTTTGGAGATTATTTCAAAAAAGAAGCCATTGAATGGGCTTGGGAACTGTTGACCGATGTTTACAAGTTGCCCAAAGACTTACTGTACGTTTCCGTATTCCAAGGAGATGCTGGAGACAATCTAGCCAAGGACCAAGAGGCCTATGACCTATGGAAAAATATAGTGGCAGAGGATCGCATCATCATGGGTTCAAAGAAGGATAACTTCTGGGAAATGGGAGATACCGGTCCTTGTGGTCCTTGCTCAGAGATTCACGTTGATTTGCGTACTGCTGCTGAGCGCGCTGCAGTTCCAGGTCGTGAGTTGGTCAACAACGACCACCCGCAGGTGATTGAGATTTGGAACTTGGTATTTATGCAGTTCAACCGTCTATCTGACGGAAGTTTGAAACCACTTCCTGCTACGCATGTGGATACAGGAATGGGCTTTGAGCGTTTGGTACGAGCGATTCAACACAAATCCTCCAACTACGATACCGATTTGTTTATGCCTTTTATCGCTGCATTGGAGCGTAAATCAGGCAAATCTTATGGTAAAGATGAGTCTACAGACATTGCCTTCCGGGTGATTGTAGACCACATCCGAGCGATATCTTTCACCATTGCCGATGGACAGATCCCGTCCAACAACAAGGCGGGCTATGTAATTCGAAGAATCTTGCGTAGAGCAGTGCGTTACGGATATACCTTCCTAGGTTTCCAAAAGCCATTTTTATTTGAGTTGACACCGCTGATCGCTGAGAATTTTGGAGATATTTTTCCAGAAGTTCGTGCGCAGCAGGAATTTATTGCCAAGGTAATTCAGGAGGAAGAAGCTTCTTTCTTGCGTACGCTGGACAATGGACTTCGGATGTTGGATGGCATCAAGGCAGATTTACTAGCCACCAATCAGCAGGTGATTTCTGGTAAGACAGCCTTTGAGTTGTACGATACCTTCGGATTTCCTTTGGATCTCACTTCCCTCATCGCCCGTGAGAACGGATTTTCAGTCGATGAAAAAGGCTTTGCAGAAGAAATGGAAAAGCAAAAGACCCGTTCCCGAGCAGCTTCTGAGCAGGATACCGGAGATTGGGTGATGGTGCAAGAGGATTCAGGAGTGGAATTTGTCGGGTACGACATGCTGGATACTTATTCGCACATTGTTAAATACCGCACCATTACCGACAAAAAAGGTGATCGATTCCAACTGGTATTGGATCGAACCCCTTTTTATGCGGAAAGTGGAGGCCAAATTGGTGATACGGGTTGGTTGAAGACCGATTCGGAACAAATTCGTGTTTTGGATACCAAAAAAGAGAATGACCTGATTGTTCATTTTGTAGAGAAACTTCCTCAGCATCCTGAAGCGCAGTTTTTTGCCGTGGTGGATCGGGAGAAGCGTCAGCTCACTATGAACAACCATACTGCTACGCACCTGCTTCAATCTGCGCTCAAGTCCGTTTTAGGGGAGCATATCCAACAGCGTGGTTCTTTGGTCAATGAGCATCTGCTACGCTTTGATTTTTCCCACTTTGGTAAAATGACTGAAGAAGAGATTGCGCAAGTTGAGGCTATTGTCAATGCCAAAGTGCGTGAAAATATCTCCTTGATCGAGCAGCGCAATGTGCCTATTGAAGATGCTAAAAAGCTAGGTGCGACAGCCTTATTTGGGGAAAAATACGGGGATTTTGTTCGAGTGATCACGTTTGATCAAGATTTTTCAGTGGAACTTTGTGGAGGTACTCACGTGTCCCAAACGAGTCAAATCGGATTATTCAAAATCAGCAGTGAAGGATCTATTTCCTCAGGAGTGCGTCGTATTGAAGCAATTACCTCCACGGCTGCTGAGCAGTATTTGCGTGAGCAGGAAGCCTTGGTGAAGGAAATCCAGGAGCTGCTAAAGAATCCAAGAGATCTGGTCAAGGCAGTTGAATCCTTGGTTCAAGAGCGAAACGATTTGAAAAAAGAACTGGAACAATTGCAATTGGAAAAGTCCGCAGGCATCAAGGAGCAGCTAAAGGGACAGTTTGTGCAAAAAGATACCATGCAGGTACTAATTGCTGCTGTGACGCTTCCCAATGCAGACTTTTTGAAGAAGTTGGTGTATGAATTGAAAAATGAGGTTGCGAATGCTTGTATCGTGTTGGCAGCTACCATAGAGGACAAGCCTCAGGTCGCAGTCTTTATCGATGAGTCCTTGTTGGAGACGACCGGCTTGCATGCAGGAAACCTCGTTCGTGAACTTGCCAAAGAAATCCAAGGTGGAGGAGGAGGGCAGCCCTTCTTTGCAACTGCTGGAGGGAAGGATCTTGCTGGTTTGCCCCAGGTGGTTGCCAAAGCGAAGTCTATTTTATTGTAATTGAAAGTAGTAGCGCCATGTTGTCCAAAGAACTAGCAGTTAAGTACCAATTGGTAGTAGGACTGGAAGTGCATGCGCAACTGGCAACTTCCAGTAAATTATTTGCTGAAGATGCGATTGGCTTCGGGGCAGATCCCAATACCCGAGTTTCTGTGATTTCTTTGGGACATCCTGGCACCCTTCCCAAGCTCAATATGCGAGCAGTTGAATTTGCTGTTCGTATGGGTTTGGCCTGTGAGTGCACGATCAACCGCCACTCAAGTTTTGATCGGAAGAATTATTTTTATCCAGACCTACCCAAGGGCTACCAAATCACGCAGGACAAGGAACCGATTTGCCTAGGGGGCAAGGTGCCACTTCTTTTGGAAGATGGAAGCGAATTAGATGTTCAGCTGAATCGGATTCATTTGGAAGAGGACGCTGGTAAATTGATTCATGCTCCTGGAAAGGAAGAGAGTTGGGTGGATTTCAATCGAGCAGGAACAGCTCTGATTGAAATTGTGACCGAGCCTTGCCTTCGATCTTCTGAAGAGGCAGTTACTTTTTTGAATGAAGTGAGGAAGCTGGTGATGTATTTGGGGATTTGTGATGGGTCGATGGAAGAAGGTTCACTGCGCTGCGATGCCAATGTATCGGTGAGACTTCGTGGAACAGAAACGCTTGGAAAGAAAGTGGAAGTCAAAAACATGAACTCTTTCCGCAATTTGGGTCGAGCCATTGATTATGAATACGAGCGTCAAGTAGGTTTGCTTGAATCGGGAAGCGCCATTATTTCTGAGACGCGCACCTTTGATGCAGATGGAGGCTATACAAGTAGTATGCGAACTAAGGAGGAACTGAATGATTACCGATATTTTCCGGAGCCTGATCTACCCCCTTTGGTGCTCACCCAGGAATGGATTGATTCGGTAAGTGCAGACTTACCTGCCCTGCCAAATGCCTTGTTTCGGAAATTTAGGGAGACTTATGGATTGCCGAGATACGATGCGGCCTTGCTCACAGAAAGTAAGGAGATGGCTCTCTTTTTTGATGCGCTTTGCAGCAAGACTAGACACTACAAAGCAGCTTCCAACTGGATGATGGGGCCTATGAAGTCTCATGCCAATGAAACAGGGACTTCTTTCGCCGATTTCCCGTTGAACGTGGAGGTGATTGCCCAGCTAATTGAATTGGTAGAAGAGGGGCAAGTTTCTTTTTCGGTTGCAGCACAAAAGATTTATCCTGAACTAATCCTTAATCCAGGAGTTACACCCTTGGAAATTGCGCAGCGTCTCAACTTGATCCAAGAGAGTGATTCAAGCTACCTGATCCCACTGGCAAATGAGGTGCTTCTCGAAAATCCAGAAAAGGTAAAGGAGTTTAAGTCTGGTAAAAAAGGACTTTTGGGATTGTTCATGGGTGAATTAATGAAAAAATCAGGGGGAAAGGCAGACCCGAAAGTTGCTTCCCGCATTTTCAGTGAATTATTAGCGAATTAAACTATGAAAAAATCTATGTTCGGAATTTTATTGAGTGCGACCATGGCCTTGTTTTCCTGCGGAGAATCAGATTCTGCTGGGGGTAAAGTGGTAATTACAGGAAACCTACAAAATGCTCCAGTTGGAGTTGTGGTACTTTCCCAATATACAGACAGTAGACCGAAGGTATTGGATACCTTGGAAATTAAGTCTAATGGAGACTTTACCTACGAATTTGATTCTATAGGTGCTCCGACTTTTTATGAATTGAACCTTTATGGGCAGCGCGTCGTCAAACTGGCTCTATTCAAAGAAAATGTGGATGTAAAGTTCAATTTTTCGGATCCAAATAGCCTTCAAATCGAAGGATCCCAGGACAGCAAAGAAATGCTGAAGCTGGAAAAACTCATGGAAGGATACCAAGCTCAAGTCAATCAGCTCAATGAGCGTTACTACGAAGCAATGAGCAAAAACGATGCGGAGGTCATTCGGCAAGTCCAACTAGATGCCATGGCCTTGGAATCCCAGCAAGTGGTAAGCGTGAAGGAGATGATTGAGAGTATGGGTACTTCATTTGCTTCCTTGGCAGCTATTGGGCTTTTAAATCCACAAAATGATTTTCTCTTTATTGATGGCTTGATCACCAAGCTGAATGAGAATTACCCAGGAACCGCCGCAATTCTTCAGATGAAGCAGCAGCTGGATGAATTGAGAGCATTGGCTGTGGGGCAGGTTGCTCCTGATATCGTACTTCCAGATCCGAGTGGAAAGACAACCAAGTTATCTGATTTGAGAGGTAAGTATGTGCTGATTGATTTTTGGGCGGCTTGGTGCAAGCCCTGTCGACAGGAAAATCCAAATGTCGTTCGCCTATATTCCCAATACAATGCAAAGGGATTTGAAGTTTTTGGAGTTTCTTTGGATCGATCTCGTGAGGATTGGGTAAATGCGATTGCAGACGACAAATTGAATTGGACTCAGGTTTCTGATTTGCTGTACTTCAACTCTGCTGCTGCGGAGTTGTATCAAATTCAAGCCATTCCTTCTACCTATTTGATTGATCCAGACGGTAAAATCATTGCCAAGGATTTGAGAGGACCCAGCCTCGAGGCCAAGTTGGCAGAACTCTTCGATTGAGGAAGTTCAATTAGAATAAAAAGCCTTCTTTCCGAAACGATTCCATGCGGGTTAAAACCTAAAGGGAATTGTTTCAGGAGGAAGGCTTTCTGTTTTTGGGAGCAATTCAAAAAAGTAAAAGAAGGAAAAAATTACTGTGTAGTCCTTCTTATAAAAATAGCTTCATTTAAAAAAGAAATGTTAAAAGTTTTATCACCCGTTATAAAACTAATAAAAATATTTAAAAACCAAAATAGTTTTAAATTAAAATTAAAATATAAAATTATATTTAAACAAGAAAATAAAATCTAATTGTCCCCATTTTTAAATTTACTTTTGCCTTAATCGGCAAAAAGGCAATTACATGACCGTATTTGGGCCGATTAAATTCTTGGCAGAATCCAATGAAAAAAAAATATTTTTTTTGGCTTAGGCTGATTTTTTTTTCATAGTCAGCCATTCGCTCGTTTTTTACCTGCTTTGGTCTAGGTCAATCCTATATTTTTAGTCAAGTTCTTCTGAGAAAATTTTACCTTTGTGGCTCATACAATTCTTTAAATGCCAAAGCTTCTCCTTCTTTCCACCGAGCCAATTACTTTTAAACTTTTACTCTCGGGCCAGCCTAAATTAATGAAAGAGGAAGGATGGGACCTGCTACTCGTAAGTGCAGATGGGCGAGAAGTGCAATCCATTTGTCGCGCCGAAGGAGTACAACATGAGGTTATTCCCTTTGTGAAAGGGTTCAACTATGTGGAGGACTTAATTTCTTTTTGGCTGCTCTTCCAATTGATCCGGAAGGAAAGACCTGATGTAATTCATAGTTACGACCCCAAAACTGGCTTTTTGGGCATGCTTGCAGGTAGCTTGGCTGGAATTCCGCATCGAATCCATAGCATCACTGAGATGCCTGTACATGCGAAAGACCCACAAAAGGGACTTACTTTCCTTGAAAAGTGGACTTTTTCGAAAGCCACAAGCCTTTGGGTCAATTCCACTGGAATGCTTTCTTTTTTTACCAGCAATTCAGGAGTTGAAGCTTCCAAGTTTAAGTTGCTTGGAAGTGGCTCTACGTTAGGAGTGGATTTGGAAAAATTCAATAGATTGGTTCTCAAAGAGAATCATTTGGTAGCAGCGACCATGCGCATTTTGCCCGGTGAGAATGATTTTATCATTTTGGCAATAGGAAAGCTAACCAAACGAAAGGGTGTTGAAGATCTTATCACTGCTTTTTTAAAATCTAAGATTGTGTCTAGGTCCAAATTGGTGCTTATTGGTACTTTTGAGCCCGAGGAAGAGGCCCTCAGCCAAGAAACTATACAGACGATTCGAGAACATCCACGTGTCGTACAAATCGATTGGACCGAACATGTGGAACACCACCTTGCCTTGGCGGATGTGTTGGTTCAACCTTCACATGAAGAAGGTTTTTCGAATGTTCTTTTGGAGGCGGCAGCCATGCAAGTGCCGATTATTTGTTCCAACTGCATTGGGAATACCTCTTTCATCAAACAGCAAAAGACAGGCTTGGTTTTCCCAGTGGGAGAGGTCTCTGTATTGAAAGAAGCCTTGGAGTTTGCCTTTGTGAAGCAGGATACGTTAGCAAGCTATGCGGATGCTCTCTTTGAAGAAGTTCAAGAGAAATATGACCGAAAAGTATTGCGCAAGCTACAGGTAGATGCTTACCGTCAATTGCTAAAGAATCAAGATTAAAGGGCACCATGGTACTATTTTGTAAGCTAATTCTGTTTTGTAATCCATGAAATACCTAGTTACAGGAGCTGCTGGTTTTATTGGATTTCATGTCGTCCAACACTTACTCGAGAGAGGAGAGGAAGTGGTCGGCTTGGATAATATCAATTCCTACTATAGCCTTGAACTTAAGTTTGCCCGATTGGCAGAATCGGGAATTGCTCGGAATAAGATTGTAGCTGGTGTTTTAGTGTCTTCACAGAAACAATCAATTTATCGCTTTATTCAGCAGGATTTGGTAGATAAGGAGTCTTTGCTTCGCTTGTTTGAAGCAGAAAAGTTTGACGTAGTGATTCATTTGGCAGCACAAGCTGGCGTGCGAAACTCAATTCTTCATCCCGAAGATTACCTGCATAGCAACTTTACTGGATTTTTGCACCTATTGGAAGCCTGCCGATTTTATCCAGTAAGGCACTTCGTATTTGCTTCCTCCAGTTCGGTTTATGGAAGCAATGCCAAAATGCCCTTTGCGACTTCCGATGGAGTAGATCATCCGATCTCACTGTATGCGGCCTCCAAAAAGTCAAATGAGCTGATGGCACATAGCTACAGCCACCTTTTTGGAATCCCAACTACTGGACTTCGATTCTTTACGGTATATGGTCCTTGGGGAAGACCTGATATGGCGTATTTTCTGTTTGCCGATGCGATTCGTAAAGGGGAGCCCATTCAAGTATTTAATCAGGGTCAAATGAAGCGGGATTTTACCTACATCGATGATATCGTGGCTGGTGTAATTCGCGTAGCAGATCGGCCAGCTACTTCCAACCCCAACTATGACCGGCAGCATCCGGATCCTTCGAGCTCTACTGCTCCCTACAAACTCTACAATATCGGGAACTCGTCTCCCGTGCCCTTACTAGAATTTATCGAAGCCATCGAAAAAGGGATTGGAAAAAAGGCCAAGATGGAGTTTCTTCCCATGCAGCCGGGAGATGTGGTCGAAACACATGCCGACATCAATGAGTTAGTACAGGATATGGGCTACGAGCCCAAAATTTCAGTGGCCCAAGGGGTGGCGGAATTCACCAAGTGGTATATGAACTTTTATCAATCTTAATATGTCAAAGTCAATTTTAATTACCGGAGGAGCCGGATTTATTGGATCTCATGTAGTCAAACTTTTTGTGGCTACCTATCCGCAGTATCGAATCGTCAACCTAGATGCCTTGACTTATGC
>Ga0315905_10000326_pt1 | contig 52534 bp, 38 predicted proteins | sample LakEriMetagenome_5_FD_203522 | JGI IMG/M metagenome (GOLD analysis project Ga0315905, IMG submission 203522) | Freshwater fungal communities from buoy surface, Lake Erie, Ohio, United States - Buoy 4 MA121 | ecosystem: Environmental > Aquatic > Freshwater > Lake | place: USA: Lake Erie, Ohio...
GGACAGCTCATATCACCGTCGAATTGGAGCGGATCTCGGATCTGTAGTGGTGCACCATGGGACAAAAGGTTAATCCGGTCGCGTTTCGAACTGGCATTGTCATTGGCTGGAAGAGCCGATGGTATGCGAGTAAGAAGGAGTATGCGGAACTTCTGGTGGAAGACCAGAAAATTCGTAACTTCATTAAGAAGCATCCCAGCAAATCGCAGTATCGTGCGGCAGGGATCGACCGAATCGAAATTGAGCGAACTCGCGACGAAGTCCGCGTTTTGCTCTACGTCGCTCATCCTGGTCTGATCATCGGGAAGAAGGGCCAGGACGTCGAAGTATTGCAGGAAGAGCTTCAGAATCTGATCGGCCGCCGGGTCAATTTGAAAATCGAAGAAGTCAGTCGCCCTGAAATCCAGGCGCAACTGGTGGCCGAAGATCTAGCACAGCAGATCGCAAAGCGAGCTAGTTTCCGACGGACAATGAAGCGAGCCATTGAGCAGACGATGGAGGCGGGGGCCAAGGGGATCAAGATCCAGATGGCTGGACGTCTAGGGGGAGCCGAAATGGCGCGACGCGAAAAGGCGAACGCAGGCGCGTTACCTTTGAGCACCCTACAGGCGAAGATCGACTACGGTTTCGCTGAAGCATCGACGCCGCAAGGCAATATTGGAATTCAGGTTTGGATCAATCAGGGTACTTACGCGGGAGATGGTAGCGATGGCGCTGATGCCCAAGCGGGTCAAGCACCGAAAAAGCCAAAGAGGACGTATAAAAGGTAACGCGACACGCGGCAATAAGGTCGTCTTTGGTGATTTCGGACTTCAGTGCGTTCAGCCTGGTTGGATCCGAGCCCAGACGATCGAAGCCGGTCGTATCGCAGCCAATCAGTATGTCCGTGGCGAAGGACGCCTTTACATCCGGATTTTCCCTGACAAACCGGTTTCATCGAAGCCGCTCGAAACCCGAATGGGTAAGGGTAAAGGGGAGCCGGAATACTGGGTCGCGGTCGTCAAGCCGGGGACTGTTTTATACGAATTGGCGGGAGTCAGTGAGCAGCAGGCGAAGGTCTGTTTCGCTCGTCTGGCTGCCAAGATGCCAGTGAAGGTCAGATTGGTTCGGCGACGGCCTGCGTAACCAGTCGGTGGATCGGTGGAGTGGTACTGGTCCAGCGTTGGATGCAACTAGTAGGGGAACCGGGGATGAAAATTGCAGAACTTCGCGAGATGAGCGACGAGCAACTGGAACTGACAGCGAAGGAAGCGGCTGAGACGCTCTTTCGGGTGCGGATTCAGGCGCAGACCGAACGGGTTACGAAGCCCAGCGTGGTGCGTAGCAATCGACGCCTGATCGCTCGGGTTAGAACGCTGCAACGGGAGCGGTCGGGGAAGAGCAGTTAGTGCCGCCGGATGCTGGCTCCTGATGAGTCAGGCTCTAGGCGGTGGTGGTGAGTTACAGCAGACAGACAACGCAACTGGATCAATCGGGAACAGTCAAGATGCCAAGGCGCGTGTTGGTGGGTGTCGTCAAGACGGATCGCGTGTCGCAATTGCGGCGAGTGGAGATTGAGCGACTTGTTCGACACAAGAAGTACAAGAAGATCATCCGCAACCGGACGGTCTGTCACGCGCACGATGCCGACAACGTATCGTCCATCGGCGACCGGGTGGAGATCGAAGAGACCCCTCCCATGTCGAAACTGAAGCGTTGGCGGGTGGTCCGCGTGGTGGAAAAGAACAAAGAAGTCGACCTCGCCTCCATGAAGGCGCGGCGTAGCGAGGCGGCTGGCAGCGGAGAGCTGACGGCGGTCGTAGGGGAGTAAAGCAGCAATGATCCAGCAGGAAACCAGATTGCAGGTGGCCGATAACACCGGCGCCAAGGAAGTGATGTGCATCAAGGTGCTCGGTGGATCGCGTCGTCGATTCGCCGGCATTGGGGATGTGATCATTTGCTCGGTCAAGAGTGTGATCCCCGGCAGTGAAATCAAGAAGAAGGCGGTGGTTCGTGCCGTTGTGGTGCGTTGCAAGCAGCCAAGCCGCAGAGCGGACGGTAGCTACATTCGCTTTGACAGCAACGCCGTGGTGATTATCGACAAGGATTCGAATCCTCGCGGGACTCGTATTTTCGGCGCCGTGGCGCGAGAACTGCGGGATTTGAATTTCATGAAAATCGTCAGTTTGGCGAGCGAGGTGGTTTGATGTGGATTCGTATCAATGACATGGTGGAAGTGATATCGGGACGAGACCGCGGGCAGCGTGGTAAGGTTCTGAAAATCGATCGTGAGGGAAACCGAGTCGTTGTGGAGGGGATGCAGCGGGTCTACAAGCACGTGCGCAAGAGCCAACGCAACCCTCAAGGGGGTCGGTTGTCGAAAGAATCCTACATCGATGCTTCGAACGTGATGCTTGTTTGCCCACAGACTGGCAAACGGACTCGCGTCGGAGTGAGGTTGACTGCGGCGGGTGCCAAAGAGCGATTCGCCAAGAAGAGTGGTGTTTCGCTTGGGGAAATCTCACCGGCCAGTCGGTCCTAGTTCAGATTTAAGAGATTGTTTAACAGCGGGTCTTCAACCTGGCGACGCGGACTATCGGCGACACGATAGCTCGGCATTGGGTGCCAGACGAGACCTAAATACCAGATGGAAATGAGTAATCCGATGGCTCCTCGATTGCAACTGAAGTACCAGCAGGAGATCGCTCCAGAGTTGGCGAAGCGGCTGGAGATTTCCAATGTGATGGCGGTTCCTCGACTGGAGAAGGTCATCATCAACATGGGCGTTGGTTCGGCCATGCAGGACAAGAAGAACCTGGACATCGCCGCGGATGCACTAACCGAAATCGCAGGCCAGCGTCCTGTGCTGACGAAGAGCCGTGCTTCGATCGCCGGTTTCCGTTTGCGGGAAGGGGTTCCGATTGGAGCCAAAGTGACGTTGCGGCGTGCGAAAATGTATGAATTCCTTGATCGGTTGATCAGCATTGTTCTGCCGCGAGTTCGTGACTTTCGTGGTGTTAGCCGAACGGCGTTTGATGGCAATGGGAATTACTCCCTTGGGCTTTCCGAGCAGTTGGTTTTCCCGGAGCTCAATCCGGACAAGTTCACCAAGCCGCAGGGGATGAACATCACCGTGGTTACGACGGCCAACACGAACGAAGAAGCGTTCCAGTTGCTGGAACTGCTAGGAATGCCTTTCCGTGCTCCACGAAAGCCAAAAGGCAGTTGAGATCAGCCAATTGAAGTGTCAATGAACGACAGGTTCCTGGTTTTTGAATTGGAAGCGTAAGCTGTGGCAAGCAAAAGCAAGATCGCGAAGGCAAATCGCGAACCGAAATTTTCGACGCGGCGGGAGAACCGCTGCAAGTTATGCGGACGCCCCCGCGCCGTTTTCCGCAAGTTTGGAATCTGTCGCATTTGTTTTCGTAAACTGGCGGACCAAGGGTTGATTCCTGGTGTCCGCAAGGCGAGTTGGTAAGGAGGGGATAGCACCATGATGACCGACCCAATCGCCGATATGTTGACCCGAATCCGCAATGCGGTGCGCGTGGAGCGACCTTTTGTGGAGATGCCCCTGTCGAGTGTTCGACGCGGTTTGGCTGAAGTGCTGAAGCGCGAAGGATATATCTGGGATGTCACGGAAGTTGATGGCGAGACGTTCAAGCAGCTTCGGTTGGAATTGAAGTATGGGCCAAATGGCGAGCGATTGATTCAGAGCATCAAGCGAGTCAGTAAGCCTGGACGGCGAGTTTACGCCAAGAGCAAGGAGTTGCGACCAGTCCTCAACGGTCTGGGAATCTCCATTGTCAGCACCAGCCGAGGTGTGCTCAGCGATCGCGAAGCGAGGCAGCAGAATCTCGGTGGCGAAATCCTTTGTGAAGTTTGTTAGTGGACTGGTAGCAACATGTCACGCATTGGTAGAAAACCGGTCTCTGTGCTCGATGGCGTCAAAGTCAGCATCGCTGGCCGTACGGTCAGTGTCGAGGGTCCCAAAGGGAAGCTGGCGTTGGAGCATCGGCCGGAGTTGACTGTCGAAGTGTCCGGGGACGGAAAGAGCGTAACGGTCAACCGCCAGGATGATGAGCGGATGAGTCGCTCGCTTCATGGTCTGACCAGGGCTCTGATCAGCAACATGGTTGTTGGCGTCAAGAACGGGTACGAGAAGCGGCTTGAGATTCAAGGTGTCGGATACCTTGCGGCCATTAAGGGAAAGGTGCTGCAACTTCGTGTCGGGTTCGCCAACGAACTGCAAGTGGATATCCCCGATGGTTTGGAAGTGACTTGCCCCGATCAGACGCACGTCGTGATCAAGGGTTGCGACAAGCAACAAGTTGGGCAATTCGCTGCTGCGGTTCGGTCGTTGCGTAAGCCTGAGCCTTACAAGGGTAAGGGGATTCGCTACCAGGGTGAAGTGGTCAAGATTAAGGCAGGTAAGAGCGCGAACTAAAATCGCTTGATCGAGCGGTTTTTGTTTGATCCGGATGGGGCGTGGTGGTCCAGGCGACAAGAGAGAGAGTGTGGGACTGTGAAGATTCGAAAGATTGTCAACGGACAGCGGCTTCGAAGGAAGTATCGAGTTCGCAACAAGATTCGCGGAACTGCTGATCGTCCGCGGCTTACAGTTCATAGGACCTTGACAGGTTTCTCTGCCCAGTTGATCGATGACCTTGCCGGAAAGACCTTGGTTTCAGGGTCGACGCGTGAGAAAGACCTGCGGGGTTCGATCGGCTACGGCGGCAATTGCGCTGCGGCCGCGAAGCTCGGCAAAGTGGTGGCGGAACGAGCAAAGGCGGCTGGGATTGAGCGGGTGGCTTTTGATCGTGGCCACTGCCGTTACCATGGGCGGGTTGCTGCGTTTGCAGATGCTGCACGCGAAGCTGGGCTAGATTTCTAATTCGGAATAGGAACATGGGCTGTGGCCCGCACATTTTGTACAGCGAGTGGAGCATAGCGTGTCAAAGACTACTGAGACCGGCACACAGCAGGGTGATTTGATTGATCGGGTGCTCAAGATCAAGCGATGCGCAGCGGTGGTCAAAGGGGGCCGGCGTTTTTCGTTCGCTGCCTTGGTCGTCGTAGGCGATGGTAAGGGGCGCGTTGGCTATGGCTACGGAAAGGCGAATGAAGTACCGCCTAGCGTCGCCAAGGCCCAGAAGCAGGCGATGCGAGACATGGTTGACGTCCCGGTGACCGACGGCACCATCCCACATGCCGTCTGGGGCCATTACGGCGCTGCTCGCGTTCTTCTGATGCCAGCTAGCCCAGGTACCGGGATCATTGCTGGACAGGCCGTGCGTGCCGTTTGTGAAGCGAGCGGGATTCACGATATCCTGACGAAAAGCTTCAGTTCAAACAATCCAACGGTTTTGATCAAAGCTACCTTCGACGCGCTCCGCAAATTGCGGACACGTGAAGATGTAGCGCGTTTGCGAGGAGTGAGCGTCTGATGGGACTCCATGAAGTCAATGAAGGTATTCAGACCAACCGGAAGCGAAAGCGGCTGGGGCGCGGTTTGGGGTCGGGCTTGGGTAAGACTGCCGGACGCGGTAGCAAGGGACAGAAATCCCGCAATGGTTATTCGCGCCATCCCACCTTCGAAGGTGGGAACTTGCCGATGGTTCGCCGTGTTCCAAAGCGGGGGTTCAACAACCGTTTCGCTAGAACCGTCTATGCCATCAACGTCGGCGAATTGAACCGTCGATTCGATGGCTCGCAGCCGATAACGCCTGAACTGCTTCGGTCGAGCGGCGTCGTGAAAGCCGTTTGTGACGAAATCAAGGTTCTTGGTGACGGGGAGGTCACCAAGAAGCTTCAGGTTGTGGCCAATCACGTCAGCCAGGCCGCTCGTGAGAAAATCGAGAAGGCGGGTGGAACGGTGACCGTCGTTGCGGCTCGCCGGACCCCGGACGAGCGTGTTGAGGCTTTGCAGGCAGGGCAGAGTTGATCGGGTGAGGTCGGTCGTTCCATATGGACAATCGGCTTCGATGTGGCGACAATAATGCCGACTTGAGTCGGTGGCCTAGTATTGCCCGGACCGCTCGTCAGTGGTCCGGGATTTTTTTTGTCGATACACTCCGTGGTCCGAACACGGGATGCTAGAAGGATCGCCAGCATGTTGGAAAAGCTTCGCGTTGTTTTTACCATTCCGGAGTTGCGGCAAAAAATCCTTTTGACGCTTCTTTTGCTAGGTGTGTATCGCATCGGGTATCAGATCCGTTTACCGGTGGTCAAGAACACGTTCCAGCAGTCGGCTAGCGACCTGAACTCCTTCCTGGAAAAGGTTTCGGTCTTTGCCGCAACAGACTTGCGATCGCTGACCATCTTTGGTCTGGGAATCATGCCCTACATCTCGGCGTCGATCATTTTCCAGTTGTTGGGTACCTTCTGGCCGCCCATTGAGCGTTTGCGAAAAGAGGGGGAAGCGGGTCGCAAGAAGATCAACGAATACACTCGGTATTTGACCGTGCTGATCTGTGTCATCCAGAGCTGGGTCTATCTGAGATACATGGGAATGGACGGCCAGACCGGCCGGGTCGCGGAACAGTTCTTTGCCGACGGAACCCAGTCACTTTCTTTTGGATGGCAACTTGCGGCAGTCGCCATCATGACTTGCGGCACCGTCTTCCTGATGTGGCTTGGCGAGCAGATCGATGAATACGGGATCGGGAACGGGATCAGCCTTTTGATCATGGCGGGCATTGTAGCGCAGATGCCTAAGGCGATTTGGGACATTCGTCAGAACATGCAGTCATCCCTATCTGGCTTGACGCAAGGAAAAATCGGCCCCGATGTGCTACTGGTGCTAGCCGTGCTTTTTGTTGCTGTTGTCTTTGCGGTGGTGTTCATCACCCTGGCGCAACGTCGTATTCCGACTCAAAGCGCCAAACACGTCCGAGGTAGGCGAGTTTACGGTGGTACCAAGCAGTATCTGCCTTTGCGGCTCAATCAGTCGGGTGTGATGCCGATCATTTTTGCCAGCAGTTTGCTGATGATTCCAGGGGTGCTTTTTGGAGCATTGGCGGCGTTGGTCGCCGGACGTTCGGATTGGTGGACTGCTCTGTTCAGCGGTTTGGCATCGATGTTTCAGGGTGGTACGTCGTTCATGTACAACCTGCTCTTTATCGCACTGATCTTTTTCTTTTGCTATTTCTGGACGTCGATCACCTTCAACCCGAAGGAAATGTCAGACAATCTGAAGGATCACGGGACCTTCATTCCTGGATATCGACCTGGAAAGCGGACGGCGGACTACCTAGAGAAGGTGATGGTTCGCATCACCTATGTTGGGGCGGCCTTTTTGGCGGCGATTGCGATCATCCCAACAATGGTCTCCTCTCAGGTTGGCGTACCCTACAACGTCGCTGCATTTTACGGTGGAACCGGCCTATTGATTGCCGTCAGCGTTGCCTTCGATTTGATACAAAAAATCGACAACCATCTGCTGATGAGGAATTACAAGGGACTATTGGAGTCGTAATCGGACTGTGCCTGACTGAAAGGCGTGGCCCCCTGCCTTCTTGGGATTGATCTGGTGCGCTGCCGATCAGCCGTTTGGGTTGGGACAAAGGGGTAGACCCAGTCGGCCACTCCAAGGGAAATACCCATGCGCATTGTGTTCATCGGGCCCCCAGGAGCCGGTAAGGGGACCCAATGCAAAAAATTAATCGATCTCCTGGGCATTCCCCATCTTTCGACTGGGGATATGCTTCGTACCGTGCGTGAGCAGGATACGGCGTTAGGAAGATTGGTGGGGTCCTATCTGGATTCTGGGCAACTGGCTCCCGATCATCTCGTGATGAGAATCGTCACGCTTCGGCTTCAAAAGCCAGACTGCATTCCGGGGGTCTTATTTGATGGATTTCCCAGAACGCTGATTCAGGCCCAATTGCTGGACGAGTATTTTGAGCAGCATGACCAAGGTCTCAACTTGGTCCTTCAACTCGTGGTCCAGGAATCGGCTTTAATCGACCGATTGGTGCGCCGCGCCGCCAAAGAAGGCCGACGGGACGATACCTATGAGACGATTCAGGCTCGATTGAATGTCTTCAACCAGCAGACGATGCCGCTGATCGATTACTACCGGAAGAAGAATTTGCTGGTACCGATCGATGGGATGCAGGATCCAGAAGTGGTGTTTGAGGCGATACAGGTCGAGTTGCAGAAGAGGAAAAATGCTCCCATCGGCTAGTGAGCCGCGATTCCCGCATCAAAAAAGATGCGACCCTGTGACCTGCAATGGGAAACTTGATCGGGATGCCTTGAACTCCATCGCTAGACAGAATAATCCCTGATGGTCAAGATTCTTCGCCCCCATGTTTTCTGGCAACATCCTGCAGCTCCCTCCTCGGCTCGCGCGAAGCCGCGAAGGCATGGCGAGCCCATTGCTTTGCGATCCCTGACTGGGGATCCAGTTAACTTTTTTCGGTGGGTTGTATTTTTTAGCTGCTAACCGAACCGTCAGGTCAAATCTCGCATGGCGAGTCGTCGTGATCAGACGAACGATCTGATTCTGTTCTTACTTCGCGTCTTGGCGTCTTCGCGTGAGACTGGTCTGCTACGAAAAAACTGATCCATGGGTGATGAAGGTCTCGTGAGCATTTTTGCAAGGAGACCTTAGATGAGCAAGCAGAGACGGAAACGGCACACTCCGGAACAGATCGTGGCAAAGTTGCGTGATGCACCATCCTGCAACTACCTCCTCGGCTCGCGCGAAGGCATGGCGAGCCCAATCGCTTTGCGATCTCTGCTTGGGGATCCAGTTGACTTTTTTCGGTGGGTTGTATTTTCTAGCTGCTAACCGAACCGTCAGGTCAAATCTCGCACGGCGAGTCGACGTGATAAGACGAACGATCTGATTCTGTTCTTACTTCGCGTCTTGGCGTCTTCGCGTGAGACTGGTCTGCTACGAAAAAACTGATCCATGGGTGATGAAGGTCTCGTGAGCATTTTTGCAAGGCGACCTTAGATGAGCAAGCAGAGACGGAAACGGCACACTCCGGAACAGATCGTGGCAAAGTTGCGTGATGCACCATCCTGCAACTCCCTCCTCGGCTCGCGCGAAGCCGCGAAGGCATGGCGAGCCCAATTGCTTTGCGATCTCTGCTTGGGGATCCAGTTGACTTTTTTCGGTGGGTTGTATTTTCTAGCTGCTAACCGAACCGTCAGGTCGAATCTCGCACGGCGAGTCGACGTGATCAGACGAACGATCTGATTCTTTTCTTACTTCGCGTCTTGGCGTCTTCGCGTGAGACTGGTCTGCTACGAAAAAACTGATCCATGGGTGATGAAGGTCTCGTGAGCATTTTTGCAAGGCGACCTTAGATGAGCAAGCAGAGACGGAAACGGCACACTCCGGAACAGATCGTGGCAAAGTTGCGTGATGCACCATCCTGCAACTCCCTCCTCGGCTCGCGCGAAGGCGCGAAGGCATGGCGAGCCCAATTGCTTTGCGATCCCCGACTGGGGATCCAGTTAACTTTTTTCGGTGGGTTGTATTTTTTTGCTGCTAACCGAACCGTCAGGTCAAATCTCGCATGGCGAGTCGTCGTGATAAGACGAACGATCTGATTCTGCTCTTACTTCGCGTCTTGGCGTCTTCGCGTGAGTCCAGCCGACTCCAATAACCGATCGAAAGGGCCATCACGAGGCAGAAGACTCCCTGCCTAGAGGCCAAGTGCCAAGTTTTCCCTAGCCCATCTGGGATTCATGTCGTTGGTGGTCCCGCTTCGAATTCGTCATGGAACGCCACCGAAAGGTCCGTGATCTAACGCGAAGAGCGGGCTGCAATTCGAGCATGGAAAAGGTTGTGTCGTTGTGGAGGGGCCATGAACCTGCAATACCGCCCCTCATGGCACGGGCGTCCCGCCTGTGCTGGATAGCAATGAATCTAAAAAATCACACTGGCTCTCACGTCGCATTGGTACAAACAGGTTGGCCGGACGGATTCCTACTAAGCGCATAAAAAAACGCACTCTGAAAAGAGTGCGTTTTCTTAGAATGGCTTTTGTCGCGTTCGATGTTACTTGCGACGGAATCGGCGGACAGCGAATCCAGTTGCACCGAGACCAAAAATTGCCAGCGACGCAGGCTCGGGCACCGCTGCAGGTGGATCCATTGCAAGCGTTACCGCCACGGAATAGAAGCTTCCGGTCTTCGTGACAGAGATATTCAAGAGCGCGGGGGTGTCTGTAAACCCTGCCCTTGACATGGTTCCGGCGAAGGACATCGCTCGGGTGCCGTTGCTTCCACCCGATGAGGTCCAAGTATCGCCAGTCCATGTGCCGCTGAAGTTGCCAGCTGCACCTGAAATTGGTCCCATGGCAGTGCCGTTGGTGACCTGGTAGGTGCTGATGTTCAATGTGCCCCAGCCCATGCCGACCGTAAAATCGCCAGCGGCTGTGTTTGCTGTCTGGAAATCAATGATCTGCGAAGCCGTTGGCAGCGTTGGGTCGACAAGGTCGGTCAGCGAATTGTTGAAACTCGCACCACCCGTCAGCATCGCCGCAAAGGAAACTGAGCTTGTTGCGATCGTCGCAACCAAGCCCATCACCAAACTCGAAACGAATTGTCTCATAAGCCATCTCCCGTCAAAAAGTTGAAAAAACATGACTCCAGATATTCCGCACCTGAATAGAGCACCGTATCGGATTTTGGGATCGATTGCAATCAAAGTGCATGGGAATTCATCGTGAATTAAAAGTCACTTTTTAGAAGGCTTCATGCAACCCGATTCTTCGGCAATTTTTAGCTCCAGAGTGTGAATGGGTTGATTGCGTCGAGTGGGAGGCTTGAGTGTTTTGTGTGGTTTGAAATGATTGTGATGGGGCTTACCATCTCCTTGGGGTGCAAATCATGCGACTAAACGTGGGAGCGTTGCGTAAACGTGAGAGCATTGCGAGGAAGAGGAACAAGCAGGTATGGGCCTTATCTTTCTGTTCCATCCATCGCGGAATATGCAGACCCAATCGACCGATAGAGCATCCCTCCCTGCTTCGTCGTTCCTACGCAGCGAGCCTCCTTGAGGGAGGATAAAGAGTCGATCTGCCCCGCCATGATGCAGAGTCACAAACAAATCTCAGCCTACCTGAGGGAGGCTGACTGGATGCTGTGGCCACCAATCATTTTTGAGTCGCGACGGTTTAACGATCGCAATCCACACAAATCCCAGTTGGGCCTTAACAGGTTGGTTTGACGAAAGGAAATATGCTGCTAGCAAAGACCGGAGATGGTCATGGCCTACTAGGCATCGCAATGCACCTGATCTTGAACGTTCCGTACTGGCTGGCGTGCGGTGGGCTGGGCGTCCGGACGTTCATGGAACGGATACGGCATAGCCGAATAATTTCCGCAAGGTGAATTTATTACCCAGACTTCCATGCTGTTAATCTGGGATGTTCTTGCTGGGGAAGACATGCCTTGTCATGCCGCCGACCTCGCCGAACCGATTCTAAGGAGGACTCGGTCGGGAAAGGCGTTCGCCCGGCGGAACCGTTGTTGGCCCCAGCGCAAAGTGCTCTTCGCATGACCGACCTGCTACATTCACTCCCCGTTCGCTTATCCCTGATGGCTTCTATCGTCGGTGGATTTGCACTGGGGATGGCCGATCGGTCGGCCGGCTCGGAGGGATCGCTTCGCGAAACTCCGATCGTCAAGGCGATTCAAAATGCCGAAGCTTCGGTAGTTAACATCCAGGGAAGCAAGTCCGTCAAGGGGGAAGCTGCCGACGGTGGTCGTCCTCAGTTGGTCAATGGCATGGGAACGGGGGTGATCATCGACCCTCGCGGCTATGCGGTGACCAACCTGCATGTCGTTCAGGACGTCGCCAAGATCGAGGTGACATTGGCCGACGGCACCGAGACGACCGCCAAGCTGCTCAATTTTGATCCCTCGACCGACCTTGCCTTGATCAAAATCGATGCCAAAGATCCTCTGCCGGTGATCGCTATCGGCAGTAGTCATGACTTGATGCGGGGCGAGACGGTGATTGCGATCGGTAACCCCTTTGGTTATCAGCACACCGTCACTGTCGGCATTGTCAGCGCCCTGCACCGGAATGTTCCAGTCAATGGAACACAGGAATATTACGATCTGATTCAGACCAACGCGGATATCAACCCCGGAAACTCGGGTGGCCCGCTGATCAATATCGATGGTGAGATGATCGGGATCAACGTGGCAGTCCGAGTGGGGGCTCAGGGAATCGGTTTTGCCATTCCAATCGATGCCGCCCTGGAAGTCATCGCCGATTTGGTTGCCAGCAGTCAGCGACAGCAGGTTTCGCTGGGGATGGCATTTCGCGGTGTACGCGATTCCGAGGGTTCCTACTTGGAGGTTGCCAGCGCCTCGCTACATGGTCAGCAGCCCTCCGCCGACATCGCCTCGGGTGACCGCCTGCTGGCCGTCGACAGTCAGCCAATTCGATCGCGACTCGATTTGGAGCTGCGTCTGCTGAATCGGCAGCAGGGCGAAGCGTTGAATCTGGAGATCGAAAGGGGCGGCCAAAAATTGGCGAGGACTCTATCGCTGATGGGATCTCCACTGGCCGCTGCCAGTAGCAAAGTGAACCTCGACGACCTCGCCTGGGAGCGGCTTGGTATTCGCGTGACCGAGTTGCGGGCTGAGGAAATCCGCACCGCCAGTGGTAGCTACAAGGGTGGTCTGAAGGTGGTTGCGGTGCGAGGTAACTCACCAGCGGCACAGCGGCAGATCCAGGTTGGCGACGTCCTGGTAGGGATGATGAACTGGCAAACACCAACGATCGACCATCTCCAATACGTTCTTCAGTCACCTGAATTCAAGCAATCACCGAAGGTCAAGTTCTACCTGATGCGTGGCACGATGACCTACATCGGCGATCTTCAGAACACCGCCAAAGCGACTCGTTAGAATCCACCAGAGCATCTGGAACTGGATTGGACCATCCAGTTCTTGAACTCACTGGTAAGAATTCTTTCCGCGCTGGCATCAATCTCCGATGCACACCAGTTGCTCTCGCCTCTCCTGACCGTCCCGATACGCTACCCGCATCAGAATCTGACCTCGGCAGAAGGTGGGTGTCGCGAACTGCTCCTCTCCCAGGCTATTTTTCCCCAGCAGCTCAAAGCGTTCCGGATTCGCTCGGTAGATAAATGTCTCGCCGGCTTCATTGGTCGCGTAGATGAGATTTCCCACGAGGACTGGTGAACTGCTGATATCGCCTCCCAGTCGTCCTTTCCACATCTCCTTGCCGGTTGCCGCGTCCCAGCAGGCAGCGATCCCCGCGTCCAGGGTGCCATAGAGGTAGCCATCGCGGATCAGCAAAGAAGGGACGTAGACGCGGTCGTTGGTTTCCCATGCGATTTTGCCCGAGCCATCGGCTTCGATGGCTGCTAGGTGATTCTTCGGATAACCACCCGACGAGTAGACTCTCTTTCCATCGGTGACCGTCGTGGTGACGCATTCGGTGGTGGAGCCCTCGATTTTCCAAAGCGTTTCACCGGTGGTTGGATGAAGGCTCTCCACTTGGTCCAGGCCAGTCAGGATCAGTTGCTGACGACCGGCTACTAGCAGTACGATGGGAGATGGGTAGTTCGGATTCGATGGGCGATCGCGCCGCCAAGCGATGCGGCCGCTTTCTCGGTCGACCGCCACAATTGCCCCGCCGCCCTTGGTGTCTGCAACGGAGTAAACCAACCGATCATGGATTGCCGGGGAGGCACCGAATCCCTGGTGCACTTGGTAGGCAGCCACCTCTTGCTGCCAGAGGATCTCTCCCTGCAGATTGAGCGCCGTCAAAACGACGCGTCCCTCATTCGCGAAATTGACAAACAGTCGCTGGCCGTCGCATGCCACCGATCCCGAAGCTCCCGAAGACTTTGCATTCTTGCTCATACTGCCACTGGCATGGATCACTTTCCGCCAGAGTTCCTTACCATCGCGACGATGCAGAGCCATGATGCCCTGAGCCCCGGAATCTTCTTGGCAGTAGGTAAGATAAATCGCATCACCCACCACGATGGGCGATCCATGGCTTCGTCCCGGTAGATCGGCGCGCCACTTCACTCGTTCCGTTTCCGACCACTGCTCGGGATAGCTAAAAGAAGTGCTGGCAGCTCCCATCCCTCCTGGGCCACGCCACCAGGGCCAGTCGTCCGCACTGATCCCGGCGGGCAACTGAGCGATGGCAGGTTGAGCCAACAAGGAGGCCAGGCAAATAGCGAATCCCAGTCCCAGAATTCCCATCATCCCATTTCGGTTTCGCGAGAGCATCTTTCCTGAACTCCTCATCCCTTGACGCGAGGTAGACTTTGCCAGTTCTTGATCTTCCATCATAACTCTTGAGAACTTTCAGGGGACCTTCAGCCATCGCTCCTTTGGGCGCCAAGCTATCCTCCCAACGCAGCGCGTGCAGTAACGGGAAAGCGTGCGGGAGCCTCGCCATGCCGCTGGAATCAACCTGCTGGAAACCGATATGGGAAAGCTCGCCGTGCTATACTCAAAGAGTTCCTGACTTGGAGGTCTGTCTTTGGACATCCTCTTGAATCTTCTGGGATTCCTCCCGCTTTCCAACAGGAGTTGCATCATGCGTTGGGGTGTTCGATCGACCTTCGTTTTTTTCCTTGGTGCTTCCAGCATCGCGCATCCTTCCCTGTTCGGTCAGGAACTGCCTTCCGCCGAGTCGACCAAGCCGATCGAGCTCCTTCAAGTCGACTCGTACAGCGAAGGGGTGGTTTTTGGTCATCAAGGCGAAGGCTATATCTCCTGGGCCGACACCATCACGCGATTTGATCTGACTGGTAAGCATGAGGTTTTTGCCAAGACGGGTGCTCCCAACGGCCACAAGATCCTCGCCGATGGGACTCACCTTGTGTGCGACGCCAGTCAGCATGCAGTGCTCCATCTTTCGGCCGATGGAAAGCCGCTGGAGCCTGCGTCGAAGGAATGCGACGGCAAGCCGCTGCGCGGGCCCAATGATTTGACATTGGATCCTGCGGGGGGCTTCTACTTCACCGATCCAGGCGACTCCTCGCTGGAGAAGCCGATCGGAACGGTTCATTATGTCGACACCGCTGGCAAAACCCATCTGGTTGCTTCGGAGCTTGCCTTCCCCAATGGCATCGTACTGACTGCTGATGGAAAGAAATTGTGGGTCGCCGAGAGCCAAAAGAACCGCGTCCTGGAATATCCAGTGCTCTCACCTGGCAAAGTCGGTCCGATGAAGGTGTTGGTCGATCTGCCGAAGAGCGCCAGCGGGAAGTGGGAAGACAATCAGCCAGACGGGATGTGTCTGGACCAAGCGGGCAACCTCTATGTGGCTCACTATGGCATGAAGCAAGTCCAGGTCGTTGATCCCTCCGGCAAAGTCATTCGTCGCTACGCTGCAGGCAATCAGCTGACCAGCAATGTTGCCTTCGGTGGTCCCAAGCGAGATCAACTGTTCGTCACCGGCGCGATCGAATTCAGCGGAAAGCCTGGGGCCGTCTTTCGCCTGGATCTAAACGTCCCCGGACGTCAGGTGCTGCCCGCAAAGAAGTGATGAGGTTGTTGCGACGTAAGCCTCGCGGTATTCCCAGGCTACGCTAGCGGATGGTTGCGTTGGATTTGAGCGGATCGATCTGTTGGATCAGGAGTGTAATTCCTTGTTGAATCGTCCATGCAGTTGCCTGTGGCTTTGGGCTATCCTTTGGGTTTTTAGCCTGTCGGAAATGGCGTTTGGAGAGGGCGCTGGCGAATGGGAGAAAATGAGAGCCCGCCGTCCCAAAGGGTACGTCTGCGGCAAGGTCGATCATCCGCCGGTGATCGATGGGGATCTGTCGGAGGCCGCGTGGCAAGATGCACCCTGGACCGATCCGTTCGAAGACATCCAGGGCCCCGATCTCCCCAAGCCTCGGCATGCGACCCGCGTCAAAATGGTCTGGGATCAGACGAACCTCTACATCGGGGCTCGTTTGGAAGAACCTCATGTCTGGGGAACCCTCCGTCAGCATGACGCAGTGATTTTTCAAGACAATGATTTCGAAGTTTTTCTCGATCCTGATGGCGATCATCACCGGTACCTGGAACTGGAGCTCAATGCGCTGGGTACCACCTGGGATCTGTCGCTCGATAAACCCTACAAGGATGGAGGCAACGCCGACAACCAGTTCGAGTTTGCGGGAATGCAGAGTGCCGTGCAGGTTCTAGGGACGATCAATAACTCCTCAGATACCGATACCGCTTGGCAGGTGGAGATCGCCATCCCGATCGCTTCGATCACCATGGACGGAGTGCCACCGGAAGTACCGCGGGATGGTCAGTTCTGGCGAATCAACTTCTCCCGCGTGCAGTGGCAGCACGAGATCGTCGATGGCGCGTATCGAAAGGTGCCCAATCGCCCGGAAGACAACTGGGTCTGGTCGCCCCAGGGGATCATCGACATGCATCGCCCCGAGCGATGGGGGTATCTGGTTTTTACGGAAAAAGGTCCGGGTGAAGTCGCTTATGTGGAACCAGAACAGGCCGCCATTCGGGATTTGCTGATGGAGATCTACCACCGACAGCGGACTCGCCTTTCAGAAGGCCAACCGCCAGCCAGTTCAATCGAACCACTTGGCATTTCTGCGGCGTCGATTCCTGAGAGCATGGCGGTATCCATAGCGACCTGGCCGGAAGGTTGGGAAGCGACGATGGAGCCCAAGGAGTATCGCCTAGAGTCGCCGCGTTGGACCGTCAGTAGCGATTCGCGATTGTGGAACGCCAAGGCAACCATGGCGCTGAGAGAGTCGCTTCAGCGAGTTCCCGAGCGAATGGAGGAGTGGCAGAAGGCGATCGCCAGTGCGCCGGTCGAACAGCGGCCCTCGATGGAATTTCTGCTCGAGCACATGCCGATTGGCGATCTACAGAAGTTGCCCTCTGAGTTTCTTCGCAGGAATACGCAGTTGGCTCACGAAGCATGGGTGCAGAGCCCTTGGAGGGAGCAGATCCCCAAGGAGGTTTTTTTCAATTCGATCCTTCCGTATGCGAACATCAACGAGCGGCGGGATGATTGGCGGGAGCAACTGAGAACCAAGGTGCAGCCGATGATCGCAGAAGCAAAAAGCCTGTCGGAGGCTGCTGCCATGCTCAATCAGAAGGTCTTTCCGGAATTCCAGGTGCGTTACTCGACGCAGCGTCGGCGAGCCGATCAGAGCCCTCTGGAGTCGATGGAATCGGGATTGGCTTCTTGCACGGGACTATCGGTGCTGCTGATCGATGCCTGTCGCGCCCTGGCGATTCCCGCCAGGTTTGTGGGGACACCGCTATGGACCGACGGAAGCGGCAATCACTCCTGGGTCGAAGTCTGGGATGGCGACTGGAAATTCACGGGGGCCGCGGAGCCTACGGGAAGCCAGTTGAATCAGGCATGGTTTGTCGATCGCGCTTCAACCGCCATCGCGGACGATCCTCGGCATGCGATCTACGCAGTTAGCTATCGCAAGACTCCGCTGACCTTCCCGATGGTCTGGGCAGCAGAGGACCAGCAGATTTCCGCCGTCAATGTCACCTCGCGCTACCAGAAATTGGGGCAGCCACTTCCAGAAGGCTTTTTCATCGGCCGGATTTCCGTGCGCGATCCATCCGGTCGACGCGTCGCGGTCTCTGTCCGCGTCCTAGATCCGCAGGGAAACGAAGTGCAGCAAGGAAGAACTCGCGATGAATCGTTTGATACCAACGATCATTTCAGCGTCCCGCTGCGCCGCGGAGATCGGTATGAGGTGGAGTTCCTCGACGGTCAAGTTCCAGAACGAGTGACTCTGGATGCGATTCCTGAGAGGTCGCCCTGGATTTTTGTTCGGGCGACGGACACTCTAGGGATGCAGCCGGAAGAAGCTCGAGAAAAGGCACAGGGCGCGACGGAAGATCCTTGGGCCAGTTGGCTAGCCATCGATCGAACGGTTCGCCCCGCTTTGCAGGATCAGGCATGGGCCAATCAGCCGCTTTCGCGAGACGAAGCGAAGAAGTGCGCTGATGCCTTTTGGCAGGACCACTTGCAGGCGATACGCCAGAGTCGCAAGGCCGAAATGGAGTCGCGGCGGCTGGAGGTGGGGGGGCAGTCGATGCCGTTCTTTTATTCTGTCCATGGCGAGAAACCAGCCGAAGGCCGGAGCCTTTACATTTCCATGCATGGTGGAGGAGGGGCCCCTCAGGCGGTCAACGATCAGCAATGGGAGAACCAGAAGCGACTCTACCAAATCGAAGAAGGCGTCTATGTGGCACCGCGAGCCCCGACCAACACATGGGATCTCTGGCATACCATTTCGATCGACCCTTTCTTCGATCGTTTGATCGAAAACCTGATCGCCTTTGAAGATGTGAATCCCAACCGCGTCTATCTTCTGGGGTATTCGGCTGGAGGCGATGGAGTCTACCAGTTGGCGCCTCGCATGGCCGACCGATGGGCAGCCGCTGCCATGATGGCGGGGCATCCCAATGAAACCAGTCCGCTTGGGCTGCGCAATCTTCCCTTCACGCTGCACATGGGAGAACGGGATAGCGCTTACAACCGCAATTCGGTCGCTGCTGAGTTTGGGAAGCAACTGGAAGCACTCCAGAAGGACGATCCCCAGGGGTACGTGCATTGGGTAAAAATCCACCCTGGCAAAGGCCACTGGATGGATCGACAGGATGCTGAGGCGCTTCCTTGGATGGCCAAGCATATCCGTTCCACCCATCCTGAAAAAATCGTCTGGAAGCAGGATGATGTACGGCGAGATCGATTCTACTGGCTGGGTGTCGATCCAGAGGCGATTGGAGATCGAGCGGAGGTGAGGGCGCAGAGATCGGGTCAGAAGATTGAATGGAGTGCTACTGGCGTCGAGAAAATCGTCCTGTATCTCTCCGATGACTGGATCGATCTGGATCGACCCATCGAAGTTGTCTCCCAGGGGCAGACGCTTTTCGAAGGGAAGGTCGACCGCACGGCACGATTCTTGGCGGAGTCATTGGCATCGCGAGGCGATCCCCACATGATGGCTTCGGCAACGTTATCGATCCAGCTACCAAATCCAACCGCCCCGTAGAGCTCCCATCCCGATGGGGATGTTCAGCTTCCCCGGCAGGATTCCGCTGGATTGGCTGTCGATGGCGGAACGAAAAAAGGCAAATCGCATTGTCGGTGCGATTTGCCTTTTTAGAGCGTTGCAGTTGGGGGATCGTTGATCAGACCGCAGCAAGCGTTCGCCGGCGCCGTCGAATCGCCAATCCTGCCAAGGTGATGCCAAAAACAGCCATCGAAGTCGGTTCGGGGACTGCCGCGAAATTGGACAGCGTCACTTCCCCTCGGCCGAACACATTGTCGCGAGTGTGCACTCGCAGCGTGAAGACTTGCCCTGGCAACACTCCGAACCTGGCACTACCTGCCTGGTCGAATAAGAAAGGGTTCGTGATTTCTGTAAAGACTCCATCCACTCCCACTCGGAATGGATCCCAATAGGCGCTGTCGGGCGTCGTGTAGGACCAATCGAAGGTGACCGCGATCTTGTAGGGATACGGGTTGACGATGGAGAAATCGGTATTCCCAGCGCCACCAGAAAAGTTGTCTCCTCCAACAATCACCACCGAATTGGGTGCCCCGGAGGTATCGACCCAGCCGTCTGCATTCGTGTTGACGAAGCTCCAGTTCGACACATCGAAGGGCCCCGTAAAGCCAATCGACGCAGCGGAAGCAGGGGCTGCGTTCAAGGCAAGCAGGCAGAGGGCGAAGAGATGAAAAGCGATTGCTTTCATACAGAAAGACTCCCCATTTAGGTTTCCGAAAACGTAACAGAGCTTTCTCAAGAAGACAGAAGCTTTTTTCAGAAACTCAGTTCTGGCCTTCTTGCACTAGCTCACATTAGGGGCATTGAAGCCGGTTGAAGAGCGGATTTCAAGTAGAATTATGGCGATTTTTCTGAATTTGAGGTCTTCGGGCGAGGGGTGGTTTGGTTTTCTTCACTGCCAAGATTGCAGCGATACCGCTCAAGCAGCTCTTTCGGACCAGGAAATCGCTGCCGCTGGCCTCCCCACCAAGTGATCAGAAGGGCGACTATCGTGGCGGCTAGCACCCAGAGGGCACGATCATTGGGGGGAAGCATCCCCAGGGCGATCAGGCCAACGCAGCCGATCACAGAAAGAGCCGCCAAGGGGCGGTAGGCCCAACCCACCTGCCACGGCCCCATCTGCTTCCATCGCTTGCCGTAAGCGATCCAGCCCAAGAACGAGGGGATGACGTAGGAGATGTAGAGGAAGATCACCGACACCATGGTGATGGTGCTGTAGACCGGGGTCCAGACGGAAAAGAGAACGGCAAATGTGGCGACCAGCCAGACCGCGCGATCGGGAGTCTGCCAACGTCCGACTTGCTGCAGCCATTTCGAAGCGGGAAGGCCCCCATCGCGCGCGAACGCGAACACCATGCGCGAGGCGCTGGTGACAGTCGCTAGGCCACAAAAGAACTGGGCCATGGCGATTCCAATCAGGAACAGGCCAACCAGCCAACTGGGCAGCACCTGCTGCAGGATCCAAAGAAGCGCATTGGGGCCCTGTCGGGCCGCCTCGGCAGTGTCGGGGCAGGCGATGACGAAGGAGGCGAGCATCAGCCAACCGGCGATGGCAGAGACGACGACCGAGCGAATGATGCCACGTGGGGTTTCGATGGCCGCTTGCTTGGTTTCCTCGGAGACGTGAGCCGAGGCGTCAAAGCCGGTGATCGTGTAGGCGGGCAGCAGGAACCCCATCGCGAACAAGAGCCAGACGTTCGACTGCGACGGCCAGATATCTCCGCCCGATGGGCCGCTGTAGTTGGCGAATTCCCAAAGCTGCCAGACTCTCCAGGGCCAGCCCCACCAAAGCATCGCGACGGTCAGCAGCGTCGCTACCAGGAAGATCCAATAGCCGCTGAAGTCGGTGCAGCGGGTGGTCCAGCGGATCCCATGCGCGTTGGCGACAGCCTGCAGGCCGGTGATCGCAATCATCGCTACGATCTGTGTCCATAATGGTGCCTGCAGAGACTCGCCGCGATACCAGCCGATCATGCCGACAAGGAACTGAAAAAGTCCTACGTTGATCGCTGCCAGCACCGCGACCAGCCCCAGCAGATTAAACCACGCGGTGGCCCAACCCCAGCCCTTGCCTCCTAGAACGCTGGCCCAATGGTAGAGTCCACCTGCCGTAGGATAGGCGGAAGCGACCTGTGCCATCGTTGCCGCCACCGCGCAGGAAAAAAGGGCAACCAGCGGCCAGCCAATTCCAATCGCGGCCCCACCCACCGTGCAAAAGCCTACGTGGAAGGAGGTGATGCCACCGGCAAGGATGCAGATGATCGAAAACGAGATGGCGAAGTTCGAAAAGCCATTCATCCGTCTGGCCAGTTCCTGGCGATAGCCCATCGATTCCAAAAGTCGCTGGTCTTCCCCTGCGTCCATCGATGGGTCCCTTATCTGGAGGTGGATTGGCGGTGCGTCCGGATCAAGTCAATCGCGGGTTCGATCTTGGATCCAGCCGCGCGGCGGACCATGCCTCTTTGATCCGAAAGCCGCTGATTTTTTCCTGCATCATCTGACTTGCCATGGCGATGATGCGGTGGGCTGCCTGGGAGGAACTGACACCCAGCGGATGGATGTTCGAGATCAGGTTGCGATCCGCGTCGGTGTGTTGCTCCTGGGGGCGGTAGGCCATGTAGGCCGAGAGGCTCTCTGGCGACCCCAAGCCGGGTCGTTCGCCGATCAGCAACACAAAGACCTTCGCGTCGATACTCGTTCCAAAATCGTTGAGCACCCCAACGCGACAGTAGCGGACGAAGTAGAGCGGACCGATCGTCCATCCTGCCTGCTGTGCCTCCTCCATCAGTCGAGGCAATAGTTCAGGGACCTGCCTGGCGACCGCCAGCGAGGAGAGGCCATCTCCGATGAGGATCTGAAGATCGGGGTTGCCGTGACGGGTCGCGCGAAGCTGCTGCAACGAAGCTTCCGAAAGCGATCGACCCAGGTCGGGGCGTTTGAGGTATTCCCCTTTACTGTTGGCTTGGCTGGCTAGCTGGATCACAGGAAATCGCTCCAGAAATTCGCTACCCCAATCGGCGATCAGATCGCTGTCGCGATGCACCGCATCGACAGCCAGGGCATGATCTTCGCGAAGCTGAAGGTAGGAGGCTGCCGGCATCGCGCCTCCGACGGATCCCAGTGCCAGTCGTGCATGGGTAGCTTGTCGAATCGACCGAATCAGTGGTTGCTGTGGATCATCGGGCAGCATGCGATCAGTCTTTCGATCTGGCGAAGTTTTTCCAGCGTTTCCCAGCCTCCCGAAGCGTCGATTTGACGCTCTTCCAACCACTTCTGGAACTCCGGTGCGGGGCGGCGGTGGAAGAGCCTTCTGACGGCGACCGCATCATGGTAGCTGGTCGACTGATAATTGAGCATGATATCGTCGGTGCCTGGGACTCCCATAAAGTAATTGCAGCCAGCGGCTGCCAGCAGCACCATCAAATTGTCGGCGCTGTTCTGGTCGGCATCGCAGTGATTGGTGTAGCAAACATCGACCCCCATCGGGAGGCCAAGAAACTTTCCGAGGAAATGATCCTCCAAGCCGGCTCGCACAATCTGTCGTTCATCGAAAAGGTATTCCGGACCGATAAAGCCGACGACCGAATTGACCAGAAACGGATCGAACAACCGCGCCACTCCGTAGGCGCGAGCTTCCATGGTCAGTTGATCGATGCCGTGGTGGGCATTTGCTGAGAGAGCGCTCCCCTGCCCTGTTTCAAAGTACATCACCTGGGCTCCCTCCAGACGACGGTCTCTTGCGCGATGGGATTCGATCACCTGCTGTCGGCCTTCTTCGAGCAGTTGCAGGTTGATTCCGAAACTGTCGTTGGCCTTCTGGCTGCCGGCGATCGACTGGAACAGCAGGTCGATTGGACAGCCTGACTCCAAGGCCTGCAGCTGGGTGGTGATGTGAGCAAGGCAGCAATGCTGCGTCGGTATTTCGGCCTGCTGAATCAGTTGGTCTAGCAGCCGCAGGATCGCAGATACCTGAGCGACAGAATCGGTTGCAGGGTTGACTCCGATCACGGCATCGCCACAACCGTAGAGAAGTCCTTCGATCGTCGATGCCAGGATTCCACGCAGGTCATCGCTAGGATGATTGGGCTGGATTCGAATCCCCAATGTGCCTGGTAGTCCCTGCGTATTCCGCATGCGAGAGACTCGAGGGATCCGGCTGGCAAGGACAATCAACTGCTGATTGGTCAGCAGCTTGGCCACCGCCGCCGCCATTTCCGGAAGAAGTCCCCAACCCCAACGGCTGAGCTCATCGGGCGATGCGGCCAGCAACTGATCTCGCAGTTCCCCAACGGTCCACGACTGGAACTCCTGAAAGATCGTTCGGTCGTAACCTTCCATCAGGCGGCGACTGACCTCATCCAGCTGGGGGTCGATTAGTGGGTTGCTAAGAAAATCCTGAAGGGAGCATTCGGCCAACGCTCGCTTGGCGGCGATCCGCTGGCGATGGCTGATGGCCGCGACCCCCGCCAACTGGTCCCCTGCTTTCTCCTCGTTGGCCTTCGCCATCAAGTCGGCCAAAGACGGGAAACGAAACAACTCTCCCCCTACGGTTGCCTGGTAGACCATCGGTGCGGTTCCTGGTGAAGTGCGTGGAGAGCAGGGTTTGGAACAGAAAAACGGCTTAGGGAAAATGCGTCGCAGCCGAATCGAGGACGATACAATCAATGCTGGCGTCTAACGGCGTCCCCACCACCTGCCCGGTCCAAGTCCCGCCTGTCCCTGGAACGAACGAGGAGTCTCGCTCATGAGCCATCGGCCAGCTCGCATCCGCTGCAATGCCATCGCCGTTCTGCGTTTCGTCGCGGGGTGCTTCCTGCTTGTTGCCAGTTGGATTGATTGTCGAGCCGAGGAGGGGAGGCTACAAGCTGGGATCGCTCTGAAAAACATCACTCCCACGGAGTTTCCCGTCTGGGTCAACGGGGGAATCGCTGCGGTGCAGGCCGACAAAGCAACCGATCCTCTGAACGCCCGCTGCTTGGTTCTTTCTGACGGTCAACGAGAGATCGCCATCTGCGTGGTGGACAACTGCATTCTTCCTGTCGAACTGGTGGATGAGGCGCGGCGACTGGCTAGCCAGTTGGCGGGGATAGCTCCCTCTCATATCCTCATCAGCGCGACGCACACCCATTCGGCGGTCTCGGTTGCCGGCACGCACGGGACTCCGGTGCAGGAGGATTATGCTGCCAAGCTGCCACAGTGGATTGCCGAAGGGATCGCACAAGCCAAACAGCGCAAGGTCGACGCCAAGATCGGATGGGGGAGCACGATCGCGGAGAAGTACATTCACTGCCGCCGCTGGTTGATGCGTCCTGGCTCCCTGGAACCGACTCCCTTCACGGGGCGGGATGGGGATGAGGTGGTGATGAATCCCGGGCATGAAAACCCGAACAAGATCGCACCGGTAGGCCCGATCGATCGCACCATTCCGATCCTCTCTGTGCAAACCTCCGACGGGAAACCGCTGGCGGTTCTCGCCAGCTTCAGCACCCATTACGCGGGCAGTCCGGCGCTCTCCGCAGACTATTTCGGTGTGGTTGCTAGGCGGTTGGCCCAGTCGCTGAGGCCAGAAGCAGGCGATCAATTTCTGGGCATCATGGCCAATGGAACCAGCGGGGATGCCAATTGCATCGACTTCAGCAAGCCTCCTGCACCTTTCACTCATGTCGAGGTGGGGGACTATGTCGCGGAGCGGATCCTGGAAGCGCTACCGAAGATCGAGCATTCCGAGAGGGGGCGCGTCGACGCATTGCTGGAAACCGAGACGGTTGGAGTGCGGATGCCCCGACCCGAGGAGGTGGACGAAGCGAAGCGCTACCAGGCGACTCACTTTCCCGATCGACTGCCAAAAACTCTCATCGAGAATTACGCGCGCGAGACGGTCCTCCTCTCGGAAATGCCCGATACCCGTCCGCTCCGATGTCAGGCGATGCAAATTGGTTCGGGAGTGATTTTGGCGAATCCTTGTGAATCGTATGGCGAAACTGGGTTGAAGCTAAGGCGAGCCAGCCCTTTTGCCATGACGATGAACATCGGACTGGCCAACGGACATGCCGGTTACATTCCACCACCCGAGCACTTTCTGCTGGGTGGCTACACCACTTGGCGCGCAAGAAGCAGCTGCCTGGAGGAACAGGCGGAACCGAAGATGGTGTCGCTCTTGACTGGACTCGCTACCCGCCTGCATCACGGGTCGGTGGCATCGGCAAACTCGACGCCGAACCGTTCCCCAGTCGCTCCCGAAAATTCCATCGGGCAGATGGAGTGGGAACCGGACCAGCGGGTGGAGCTGGTGGCGCACGAACCGGAGATCGCCGATCCCGTTGCTATCCAGTTTGACGACGCCGGTCGCATGTGGGCGATTGAGATGGGAGACTACCCAAATGGGCCCAAGGAGGGTGAGTCACCGAGGGGGCGGCTGGTGGTCCTAGAGGATCGCGATGGCGATGGTCGATTTGAGTCGTCGCATGTCTTTGCCGATCGATTGCTCTTCGCCACCGGCCTCCAGCTGTGGAAAGACGGAGCCCTGGTGACGATGGCCGGTTCACTGGTCTGGCTGCGCGATACGGATGGTGATGGCCGATGCGACCGGAAGGAGAGCTGGATCGATGGCTTCAAGCAGGAGAACCCGCAGCTGCGGGCCAATGATCCTACGTTGGGACCGGATGGATGGATCTACATCGCTAATGGTCTTCGAGGTGGCAGGCTGCAGCAGCCAGGTGCGGTCAGCGAACCAGTGGAACTTCAGCAGTATGACCTTCGATTGGATCCTCGCACTCAAAGAATTCAGATGGTAACAGGACCTGCACAGTTCGGGCTTACCTGGGATCGCCTGGGAAATCGATATCACTGCGCCAATCGACAGCCGTGCCGAGAAGCGATGGTCGAGCCACATCAGTTGGCGCTCAGCCCACTGGCGGGATTGGTCCCGTCGGTACTGGATGCCAGTCCCTCGGAAGCCAATTCCTCAGTGCGCCCCTTGGTTCGCGCCTGGACCACATCCAACCTGCATGCCGGTCAGTTCACTGCAGCCTGTGGTGTTCTGATCAGCCACAGCGATCAGCTAGCGACCGCTTGGGGGCATGTGCTGACGTGCGAGCCAACCGGAAGCTTGGTGCAGAGGCGCAGCCTGCAGAGAGCTGATGGCCGAAGCGTGGTGGCCGATGCAGCTCCCCAGCGAGAGTTTCTCGCCAGCCGCGATCCCTGGTTTCGCCCCGTCAATCTAACCGAGGGCCCGGGAGGTGAGATCTTTGTGGTCGATATGTACCGGGCGGTGATCGAGCATCCAGACTGGGTGCCGGTGGAACAGAAGCAGCGGCCAGATGAACGATTCGGAGAAGGATTGGGACGAATCTACCGGATCGCCGGAAGAGATCGACCCGCCAGCACGATTTGGTCGGCAATTCGGACGCGACCGATGCGGCAGTGGACCACGGAGGAACTGGTGGAGGCGCTGGGAAGGCCCGAGTCCTGGGCGCGAGCGACGGCACTGAGGTTGCTGATTGAAAAACCAGACGAACAGAGGTCCGAGACGCTTGCGACATTCCGACGAATTTTAGAATATCGAGATGAGTCATCCCTGCACATGGCCGCTCTCACCTGGCTTGCCTCCTCTGAAATATGGGACGATAGAATTTGGCAGCAGGCTTTGCAAAGCCATGATGCGGGCCTCCAGCGGCATGCACTCCACTTGCTGGCCGATGGTTTCCAGCCTCTGGCTATCGACCGGTATCTCAACGAAATCGGGCCGATGCTGGAGACCACCGACCGCGATCTGCTTCGATCGGTCTGCTGGGCGATCGCCAGAAGTCCCGAGGAGAGCGATGCGATGCAGCAATTCCAGCTGGAGAGGGTGCTTCCAGCACTGGCTCGCCATTCCCTGACCCACTCCAGTGATGGGCATCTCCAGATGGCCGTTGCGGCAGCTGTCCGGAATCACCCCGTCGAATGGATGCAAAGCTGGGGCGACCAGTGGCGGAAGCGTTCCGGTACGACCGCCGAATCGACGCCAATACCACCCATCCTGCAGGAATCGGTCCGGCACTGGATGAAAGCCGCTGCCCAGCGGAGCCCCGATGCGATGCAGCGGTTGATCGATGACTGGATCCCACCCGATTCCTGGGACCGCATGGCAGGGGAGACCCAACGCTTGCATCTGTCGCTTTGGTCTGGTTGGCGAGATGCCGCCAAGGATCGGGATGCTTCGCCTCTGGCGGCACTGAAGAACTTCCTGGCGAAGACGGCCGCCAGTCACTCTGTCGGCGTTGATCTTCGAGCCGGATCGCTGGGGCTCCTCCGGTCGCTTGAACCTTCCGAGGCAAAGAGCGTCGCAATGGATCTGCTCGAGGAGCCCAGCGGACCGCTGCTGAAAGCGGTCCTGGGCGCGGTGACCTTCGATCCATCCGAAGAGATCCAGCACCGTTTGATAGGGGCGTTTGCCAAGGCGACGCCGGAACTACGGTCCGATTTCTTTCAGGTGATTCGATCCAGTCCCCAGCGGCTGGCGCTGCTGCTGGAGAAGCTGGAGTCGGGGGAGGTCAGCATCAAGTTGCTGGACGCCAGTCAGCGGGAGTTTCTCTTGGGAAAATCGGATCTGGCAGAGAGAGATCGTTGGATCGGCGTCTTGGGGCCCCAGGGCGACCCAGATCGACAGGCGATCATCGATCGCTATCGCCAAGCGTTTGAGGGGGCATGGGATGTCGAGCGGGGTCAGCGAGTCTTCCGACAGCAATGTGCGGCCTGCCATCGGATCGATCAAATCGGGACCGCGGTGGGCCCTGATATTTCTGACTCCCGCGAGCAGTCGTTCGACAAACTGCTGATCTCCATCCTGGATCCCAATCGCACCATCGATGGCGCCTATTATCGTTACGTCGTCGCTTTGGAATCGGGCGAGGTGCTGGAGGGATTGCTGCAGGAAGCGACCACGGAAGTGGTGACGATCAAATCGCAAAATGGCACCATCCACCGGTTGATGCGAGAGGAGATCGAATCCTTTCAGTCGACCGGCAATTCGTTGATGCCTGTTGGGATCGAGCAGCAGGTCGGTCCGCAGGAGATGTGGGATCTGCTGGCCTATATCAAGAATTGGCGTTACCTGCAGGAAGGCCTCCCCATCCAGGCCACACCGACGCCTCCGGCCGCGCCCTAACGTTCCGTCTATCAGAAAGAGTTCGAATGCATCGCGTGAATCGAGCAAGAGAGAATCGCCCTGGCTATCGCCTAGCTGTTTTCCTCGTCTGGCTGGTTTTCCTTTTTGCGGTCTGGGCCGATCGGTTCGGTCGCGTCGCTAGCGCCCAGGATCCTCTCGAGGGATTGGAGGCAGCTTTCGCCAAGCGACTGGATGAACTGACGGCTGGTCAGTGGGTCGAACTGGCCGAACGCGAGGGGGATCTGCAGCGCGGACTAGCTCTTTTTCATGACCTTCAGCTTGCCTGTGCGCAGTGCCATGCTCTCCATCCCAATCAGCCTGTCCGCACCGGCCCGATCCTCAGCCAGGTGCTGCCCAAGCACACCGATCAGCGTTTGGTCGACGCTCTGCTTGAACCTTCCAAGGAGATTTTGGAGGGGTTCGAGCAATCGGTGATTTTGACTGAAGAGGGCCAAGTGATCGCGGGCCGGATCCTGAAACAGACCGACAAGCACTTGGAGTTTCTGGAAGGTGCGGGAGACGTTCCGCCAAGGCGATTCGACCTGGACCAGATTGCGAGAATCGAGCGGCGTTCGGATTCTTTGATGCCGGCTGGGCTGGTACAGAAGCTGGGCAACCAGCAGCGATGGCTGGATCTGCTCCGTCTGCTGATCGAGTTGCGGTCGGGGGGAGAGCCGGTGGCGATGCGACTTGCGGCCGATGCGCCCAAGGCATCCCCGGTCGCCGCGTATGAATCGCAAGTCGATCATGCAGGGATATTGCGAGATCTTGATGGGGTGGCCTTCGAACGAGGCGAGGCGATTTATCGGCGAGTTTGTTTTCAATGCCACGGCGATCTCCAGCAGATGGGATCACTCCCTACTTCGCTTCGATTCGGACAGGGCGATTTCAAGAACGGCAGTTCTCCCTACGCCATGTACCAGACGCTGACCCGAGGCTTTGGGCAGATGGCGGCGCAGTCATGGATGGTGCCACAGCAGAAGTACGATGTGATCCACTATATCCGTGAAACATTCCTCAAAGAGCACCGGCCCGCTCAATACATGCGGTTGGATGAGGAGTATCTATCGCAGCTGCCTGCCGGAACGACTCGCGGCCCAGCCCCTTCCACGGTGGAACCATGGAACGCCATGGATTATGGAAATCTGATCACCCATACGTTCGAAGTTCCTGGTCCGTCACTGAACATTGCGTACAAGGGAATGGCGATGCGTCTGGATCCCGGTCCGGGGGGCGCAGCGCGAGGCAATCACTGGATGCTCTTTTGCACCGACACCCTGAGGATGGCGGCAGGTTGGAGCCATCGCGAGGGATCGGGGCGAATGACCGATTGGCGCTCGATCCAATTCAATGGCGAGCATCAGATTCACCCTTCGATCAGCGGTGAGGTGCACTGGAGTCTCCCCAATGGACCAGGCTGGGCGAATCCAATGGCCTCCGATGGCATGGATCCCTGGGATGATCGGGATCGAGTGGAGGGGCGGGATGGACGTCGATATGGCCCATTGCCAAAGACCTGGGGGCAATGGCTGGGGCATTCCACCCACGAAGGAAAAACCATCCTTCATTATAGGCTCGGTGATGCAAGGATCGACGAGTTGCCGCAGGTGGAATCGATCGACCAGCAACCAGTTTTTGTCCGCCGACTGCGAATTGGAGCCCACCGGAAGACCCTCCATTGGAAAGTCCTTGCGTCGCCAGAGAATGCAGACCAGCCAATGGCGTGGCTGGATCCCAACGGCGCTTCGGTGCGGTGGGGGCAGCGATCCGGCGGAGAAACGGTGAGGCCACGTCAGCCCAATGGGGATCTGGATGGCAGCGGCTACTGGGAGATCGCTAAGGCCGACTGGCTGGGCCAGTCGACTCCCCGCCAATGGACACTGGTCGCTCAGTTAAAGACCGATTCTGATGGAACGGTCGCTGCCTTCGCGCCGCTTGGTCCCCAGTGGGCTCCCGGTGGGATGACTCTTTTTGTCCGCGATGGAAGATTGGTCTTCGATATCGGCTGGGTTGGCGCTGTGGCATCGGACGCGCTAGTGGACGACGGAAAGACGCATCGTGTCGCTCTCGCCTACGATGCCTCCAGTGGAAAAGTCACGATGGGAATCGATGGTCGGGTGGCGACCGAAGGGGTGTTGCGAAGCAGTTCCCCTTTGGCACAGTCGGTCTTTCGAGTCGGATTCACGTCGAGCAATTTTCCGCAGCCTAAGTCACTTTGGGGTGGCACGATCGAAGGGCTGCGACTGCGCGAGGGATTGGGCGAGGTGGCCGAGCTGACAAGAGACCAGGGGGCAGGAGAGCAAGGAGATGCGCTGGCCAGATTCCCAGAGGGCGAAGGATGGCAATGGTGCGATGCCAAAGCACCCAGCGCAGCGCCCATGCCGACCACCGATGCGATGGCAGTTTCCAGTAGCGATGGAGTGGCTTGGCAAAATCAGGGAGGTGCATTGGTGCTGGCGATTGAGCCCGCAGAGGAATCGAGAGAGATCGCGATTGCGTTGGCTCCTTGGAGCGAGTCGGAAGAGGAGCTTTCCGAAAAAGGTGGCACGATCCTAGAGCGATTGGATGTCGAGCGGCTGAAGGTACCCCTCCCTTGGGATCGATGGCTGGCCGGAGGTGCTGCGGCATTTCCAGAGACGATTCAAACGGCCGTTCGGATCCAGGAAGGAGTTTCCGGTCCCCTGGCGGTCGATACGATCGAGCTGCCTGAGGCCAATCCTTGGCTGGCCTTGGTGCGGCCCACGGGGGTCGATTTCTTATCGGACGGATCGCTGGTGGTGTCGACTTGGGATGGAGATCTTTGGCGAGTCAATATTTCCGAAGAGTCCCGGACCGCCCGTTGGCGGCGGATCGCCAGTGGGCTCTTTCAGCCTCTGGGGATCAAGGTGATCGAAGATCGGATCTACGCGCTGTGCCGTGACCAACTGGTGCGGCTGGAGGATCGCAACGACGACGGTGCGGTCGATCACTATGCGACATGGAATCACGATCATCAGGTGACCGAGCATTTTCACGAGTTCGCGATGGGGCTGCAGGTGGATGCAGAGGGGAATTTTTACTATGCCAAATCAGGAAGACATGCGCTCAAGGCAGTTGTGCCGCATCATGGCACACTGCTGAAGGTCTCCAAGGATGGTCAGAAGAGCGAAATTCTGGCGACGGGTTTTCGCGCCGCCAATGGAGTCTGTCTGAATCCCGATGGAACGTTTTTCGTCACCGACCAGGAGGGATTCTGGAATCCAAAGAACCGCATCAATTGGTTGCGCCGGCCCGATCCTACGGCACCGCTGTTCTATGGAAATCTTTGGGGCTACACCGATGTCACGGATCCTTCCGACGATCTCATGGAGCCACCGTTGTGCTGGATCACCAATGCGAAGGATCGTTCGCCGGCCGAGTTGCTGTGGGTGGATAGTCCCCAGTGGGGGCCTCTGGATGGCAAGCTGCTGAGCCTTTCCTATGGTTACGGGAAGGTGTTCCTGGTGCCGCATGAACAGGTTGGCAGCCAGATGCAGGGAGGCGTCGTGGAGTTGCCGATCGAGCCGCTGGCCAGTGGCCTGATGAGAGCCCGTTTTCATCCACAAGAGGGGCATTTGTATGGGTGTGGAATGTTTGCCTGGGCGGGCAATGCGACCGCGCCCGGGGGGCTCTATCGCTTTCGACCGACCGGAAAACCATGGCGACTGCCTGTGGGGCTTCAGATGCGCCCTGGGGCGATCACCATGCAATTCACCGAGCCGATTGATGGCTTGGCAGCATCCGAGGGAAAGTTCTCCATCCGCGTTTGGGATCTAAAGCGATCGGAGCGCTACGGGTCGGATCACCAGAACGAAAGGGAACTGAAGATTCAGCGCGTGGAAGTCTTACCCGAACGTCAGTCGATTCGATTGGAGGTTTCAGACCTGCGTCCCACTTGGGGGCTGGAGGTGCGATATCAGATGCCGATGGCCGATGGTCAGATGGCCACCGGCGAGCTTCATGGAACGATGCATCTTCAAAGTCCGGAGTAAAAGTTAGCAAGAGATTCGATTCGCATCGCGATCTGCTTGCGGGAAAGCGACATCATCGGCAATCCCGTGGTTGCTGGTGTATTGACTCACCAGTTCAGAATCGCATCGATCAGGATCGTACCGGTTTTTTCCCCCATGGAAACCTCGGAAACGTATCGGTAGGCAGGGAAGCTGGCAAAGTCGACTTCCGTCAGAATGTAGCCGAAGGCATCGTTGGTCAGTCCCAGAAGGAAGGGATGTTCGGCCGCCAGTTTGCGTTTCAGGTAAAAGCCGATGTTGGGCAGTGCTTCACCCGGAATGGTCACCAGCAGTGCGGACCCCAGCTGGATGCGATTCAGCCGGGTTGGCAGCATCCGGTTTTCAGTTTTTGGATAGTTGAGTGGGGAATGCTGTACCACGGCCCACAGGAGATCGGAGTCGCAGGGAAATAGCACCTGTTTGCTCTGGCAGCGAAGGATGGGCATTGGGTCGGCGACCCCTTCCTTTCCAATTCGAATGGCTTCATCCCCTAAAGCCTTGCCGATCCGCAAACACTCCTCCCATGTCCGCTCATCCTTCCATTTGCCCCGGATTGGATCGGAGGGTTGGTCGAGCGATCGGTTGTCTGCGGTGATCATTCCCCCTTGCGCGCCATTGAAGAAGATCGCCATGCCCCCTTCTTTCTCCTCGATGCGATCGCACATCGGCCCGATCAGATCGGGACTGCAGATTCCCAGTTCGCTGCCAAGCACCTCGGGATGGATTGCGTAGTTGACGAGGGTGGCGATGGTCTTGCGATCTTCTTTGTTGCGGAAGACGATGACGCCAGCGCGGCGGTCGTAGAGGTCGGGGGCGTAGTAGTTGTAGGCGATTTTGCCTTGGACTTCGCCCGAACTGACGAGGATCTCCGATTCGGTGGCAGAAGCATCGGCTTCCCGAACGGCATCTGCCAGTTGGCTGCAGACCCAGTCGATATGCTTGAGGTCCCCAGTATGGCCACCTTTCCCGTCGGGGAAGGCGTAGAGATCTGGCGCGCTATGGGTGTGGGTGGCGCCGATCACCCAGCGATCCTTTGCGATCGCAGGGTACTGCCCGGCAGCTCGATCGATCAGAACGCCAGGAAAGCCAAGCGCATCGACACTCCCCAGTACTAGCTTCTCGTCACCCTGCTTGAGCACCAGGACCCGAATGGAGATGTCTCCAAGTTTCTTTGTCGTTGGATTGGGGGTTCCCAGACCACCGGAAACAGGCAGTAGAGGATCGGGTGTGATGGAACGCTTGGCGGTTCCGACCCGTAGCGGCTGTGCGGCATCGCCGTGCTGCTGCGGCAGCATGATGGCCAGCAGTGCGGTCGCCAGGAATGCACCTTTTGGGGAAAGAAATAATCGGGACATGGAGATGAAACTCCCAGATAGGGGGCGAGAAGTGACGAAATCAATGGCTAGCCCGTGTGATCAGCCGAACCGCTTGATGAACAAGTCGACGAAAGACAGGTCGACGAGCTTCTTTTTTAATCGATGGAAGGATGGATGCGTCAAGGGAGCCACCGAAATGCATCTCGATGAAGCTTGGATTACAATCGACCGAAGGTGTAGGAATCGATCCATTCCCATGCCAGTCCTTTGCTCCAATCGCAGAAAGACTGTCGATGAATCGCTGGATTTGGCTATCGACCTTTTGGCTGATGACCTGCCTTTGGTGCCCTGCGCAAGCTGACGATCTACCAAACATCGTCTTTCTACTCGCAGACGATCTCGGCTACGGTGATCTTGGTTGTTATGGCCATCCTTATGCAAAGACACCGTCGATCGACCAGCTAGCCCGCGAAGGAACTCTTTTCCGCTCGGCCTACGTCGCCGGCCAAGTTTGTGTGCCTAGTCGTTGTGGATTGATGACCGGCCGGTTCCCTTTCACTTTTCCTGTTGACACTGCTACCGCTGGCTTTGGCAATGCCGTCACCGTGACCGAAAAGCTGAAGCAGAAAGGCTATCTGACCGCTCACTTTGGAAAGTGGGATATCGGGGAAGCGGTGGAGCGGGGGACTTACGGGATCGATGAGATCCAAGTGTTCGAACGCAGTCTTGGTGATGAACTGGGAAAGGACCAGGAGACGGTGAAGGCGGCGATCGACTTTATCCGTCGAAGCCAGGGAAAACCGTTCTATATGAACGTATGGTTCCATTCAGTACATGCACCTGTCCGTCCCCACTCTCGCTTTGTTGATCGTTTTCGCGACTTGCAAGTTCGTCGCGAGGATTTTTCCAATCCCCATTTTCTTCAGCGATGGGATGATTACGAGACAGATCTGGGGGATGCCGTCGGCGGCATGAAGCAATATCTCGGAGAACTTTCGCAACTTGATGACCAAGTCGGAAGAGTGCTGGCGGCGATTCGGGAGGAAGGGATTGAACAGAATACCATTGTTCTATTTTGCAGCGATAACGGTCCGGCGTTATCGAGATCCGGGACGCCAAAGAACTCCACAAAGAAAAACAATACGAGAAGTGATCAGAACCTGCTGGGGTCGGCAGGAGTGCTATGAGGCACCAAGCATTCGATTTACGAGGGAGGGGTTCGTGTCCCTTGGATCGTGAAATGGCCGAACCGAGTTGCAGCGGGCAAGGTGGATGAATCGTCGGTGGTGGCCGGTGTGGATCTGCTCCCGACGCTCAGTGCGATCGCTGGCGTTCAGCTCGATGATCCAGCTATCGATGGTGAAGATGTCTCGGACATCTGGCTTGGATCCGGGCGGCAGCGACGGCGTGATCTGTTCTGGGGAGGTCCGAATCCTCGAGTGGCAGTCCGCCGGGACATCTGGAAGCTCTGTTGGAATGACGATGGAACCGAAGAGCTGTATGATCTCTCGACGGACCCTGAAGAGTCCAATAACTTGGTAGCCTCCAACGCCGCTGTCGCTTCCGAGCTTGGAGTGGCGCTAGAGCAATGGATTCTGAAGCTACCGGAGAATCGGCGCGTTGGCCAATGGTTAGCCAACCTCCGTCGCAAGCCAGAGAAAGCAACTCCCAAGCCGTCACTAAAGTACCGACCGATCGCCGGAATTATCGTAGCCAGTTTGCTTGTTGCTGCTTGGGGATGGAAGAGGTCGAAACGCTGACGGGAGGATCGTCGCTTTCGTCAAGTTGCACGAGTGCCTTGAGCGAAAGGCATCCGCAGTTTTTTGGTTCTTCGGGTTATTTCGTCGGTCATTGCTTTGATTGCTCGTACTCGATGCCCCCGTGTCCCTACACTTCTTTTCGAGTGCGAGTCCCTTTGCATTGAGTACGAGTGCGATGGAAATCAGTAGCTCATGCCCTTAGCCACGGGAATTTCTGAAGAGCTCACCCGTATGGCAACTTGTTGTAACAGTGGCTGACTCTCGACCCACTGACCCAAGGAATAGCTGGAGCAGCCGCAAGAAGGCGACTGCCATGGAGATGCCATCGCGGCTTCGCGTGAGCCACATCGTGCCAATGCCGCCGACATGGCTCGCTCTGCAGCTTGATCTGCTACCTGCTGCGTTGCTTTATGCGAGCCGCGAAGCGATAGTCCTGATGTTGTGCAGCAAACATCGGAACAAAAAAAGACCTGCCGCAATGGGCAGGTCTTTCTTGCTTTTTTGCTGAACTCCAAATCACCGATGTTTAGCCACGCCGCGACTTGGTTGCGGGTGACTTGGTCTTAGAGACCTTCGCTGAAGGCTTCTTCTTGGCTGCAACCTTTTTGACGGTTGCCTTCGAAGCTGCCGCCTGCTCGCGAAGGGCAGCCTGAGCGGCAGCCAAGCGGGCGATCGGAACGCGGAAGGGAGAGCAGCTGACATAGTCGAGTCCTGCGGTATGGCAGAACATGACCGACGAGGGGTCGCCACCATGCTCGCCGCAGATGCCGATTTTTAGTTCCGGTCGCTTGGAGCGTCCTTTCTCGACGCCGATCTTCATCAGCTGACCAACCCCCGTGGTATCGATCGAGGCGAACGGGTTCGCCTTGACGATTTCCAGTCCCTGGTAGGCAGGCAGGAAGGAGTTGCTGTCATCGCGGCTCATCCCAAGGCAGGTCTGCGTCAGGTCGTTGGTGCCGAAGGAGAAGAACTCGGCCGTTTCGGCGATCTCGTCGGCCGTCAGGGCTCCACGGGGGACTTCGATCATCGTACCGACGGAGTAAGGGAATTTCTTTCCCGTTTCCTTCATGACTTCGCCGGCCACACGGTGAATGATCTCGACTTGCAGGTCGAGTTCTTTCTTGAAGCCGACTAGCGGCACCATGATTTCCGGCTTGACCTTGATACCATCCTTCAGGACAGCCGCAGCCGCCTGGAAAATGGCGCGGGCCTGCATTTCGGAAATCTCGGGCCGGACGATACCCAGTCGGCAGCCTCGGAAGCCAAGCATTGGATTGAACTCATGGAGTTCGTGCACCAGCTTGGTGACTTCTTCGACCGAGATGCGAAGCTGCTTGGCGACTTCTTCTTGGCCCTTCTTGTTGTCCGATTGTGGCAGGAACTCATGGAGGGGTGGATCGAGCAGTCGGATGCATGCCGGCCGCCCGTCGAGGGCTCGGAAAATCCCTTCGAAATCCTTTTGCTGGTAGGGGAGCAGTTTGGCCAGAGCCTTCTTGCGATCCGATTCTTCCTGCGCCAGGATCATCTGGCGAACGGCGATGATCCGATCTCCTTCGAAGAACATGTGCTCGGTGCGGCAAAGTCCAATCCCTTCCGCCCCGAAGGCGATGGCGTTGGCCACTTGGTCGGGTTGGTCTGCATTGGTGCGAAGCCCCAATTTGCGGTAGCCGTCTGCCAGCTTCATGATGAAGTTGTAGTACTGGAAGACCTTGCTATCGGCTGGCTTCATCTTCTTGGAGACCAGCACCTGCTTCAGTTCGCTGTCGGCGGTAGCGATCTTGCCGTGGAAGACTTCACCGGTCGAACCATTGATGCTGATGGCATCTCCTTCGCGGAGCGTGACACCTTTGCATTTGAGGGTTCCCTTGTGGTAGTCGATCTCGACATCCCCGGCACCGGCGACGCAGACTTTGCCCATCTGTCGAGCCACCAGAGCGGCGTGGCTGGAGACACCACCGCGAGCGGTGAGGATTCCATCGGCGGCGATCATGCCGCGCAGGTCCTCAGGGCTGGTTTCGATACGGGCGAGCACGACGGGCTGGCCTTTAGCGGCCAGCTGTTCTGCTTTGCCGGCGGTGAAGACGACGGCTCCCGAAGCGGCGCCTGGTCCGGCTGGGAGTCCGACCGCCATCAGCCGTCCTTCCTTTTTCGCCTTGGCATAGGCGTCGGTGTCGAAGATCGGCTGCAGAAGCTGGTTGAGGGCTTCTGGGTCGCCCGATCGCACGGCATGCTCTGGGGTCATCAGCTTCTCTTTGACCATGTCGTGAGCGATCTTCACGTAGGCCAGAGCGGTTCGCTTGCCGTTGCGTGTCTGAAGCATGTACAGCTTCTTCTTTTCGATGGTGAACTCAAAGTCCTGCACATCACCGAAATTCTTTTCGAGGATCTTGCGGACTTCGACCAATTCCTTGTAGGCCGGGCCGATGATCTTGTCGTGAGCCATGTCGGCGATCTTCAGCGGGGTGCGTACACCAGCCACCACGTCTTCGCCCTGAGCGTTGACTAGATATTCGCCGTAGAAGACATTCTCGCCGGTCGCCGGGTCGCGGGTGAATGCCACGCCGGTGGCGCAGTCGTCGCCCATGTTGCCGAAGACCATGCTCTGGACATTGACCGCTGTCCCCCACTCGTCGGGAATCCGATACTTCTGTCGATAGAGAATCGCACGCTCATTCATCCAGCTGCCGAAGACCGCAGAGATGGCACCTTCCAGCTGCTTGACCGGATCGGTCGGGAAGGACTTGCCGGTTCGCTCGCGGATCAGCGCCTTGTATCGCTTGACCAGCTCCTTCAGATGAGCTTCCGTCAGCTCCGTGTCTTCCTTGACTTTCACTTCCTGCTTCAGATGGTGCATCACCTCTTCAAACGGCTCATGCTCATTTTCGTGCCGTTTCTGTACGCCCATCACCACGTCGCCGTACATCTGGATGAATCGGCGGTAGGAGTCCCAGGCGAAGCGTGGATTCTTGGTGGCTACCGCCAAGCCCTCGGTGGTGCTGTCGTTGAGTCCCAGGTTGAGGATGGTATCCATCATGCCGGGCATGGAATCGCGGGCGCCCGATCGAACCGACACCAGCAGTGGGTCGCGGACGTCGCCAAACTTCTTGCCGGTTTCCTTTTCCATCCAGGAGATGGCGCGATTCAAGTCGGTCAGCAGGCCCTCGGGGAACTTCTTGCCGTTTTTGTAATAATGAACGCAGACCTCGGTGGTGATCGTGAAACCCGATGGGACTGGAAGACCGATTTTGGTCATTGCGGCCAGGTTGGCTCCTTTGCCCCCAAGCAAGGACTTCATGTCCCCCGCGCCATCGGTTCGCGACTTGCCAAAGTAATAGATCATTTTGGAGGCCATTTGAGTTCGAGATCCTTCCGTTAAACTGGCTGACAAGGAAACAAATACCGGTGGCGACGAGTTTATCGGTCAGGGGAAAAATCGTCAATTCTGCTTGGATTTTGGACCCTTACTCCCGTTCCGTTTTTGAAGAGTATCAGGCGACCGGAGGTGGGCAGTGAATGGATTCGAACGACGAGGGGCCAGCCCATGGGAGGCATGGACTGGCCGCAGCGGCGGGCTCCTGGTGGTCGGACATGGGACCCGGAACTCGCAGGGAGTCCAGCAACTGCTGACTCTGTCCCAGCAAATCGCTGAGATCGCCTCGCCATGCCCAGTCGAAGGGTGTTTTTTGGAGTTGGCGCAACCCTCCATCGAGGAAGGAGTTCAGCGTCTGGCAAGCCGAGGAGTGAGGCGACTGGTTACCCTTCCAATCCTGCTTTTTGAGGCGGGGCATGCCAAGTCGGACATTCCCCAGGCAGTGACGCAAGCTGCTCGGGAAGCGGGAGTCTTGGTGGAAGGCCAGTCACCCCCCCTTGGGTGCTCGGCCGAAGTTCTTGCCCTTTCACACCAAAGGCTGTTCGAGTCGATCGAGCGGGAGGAGGGGAGGTGCGACCGCGACAAACTAAGGGATCTTCTGTCGGGACCCACCAGCTGTCTGGTGATGTTGGGGCGCGGGGCAAGCGACCGGAAAGCCGTCGGGGCAATGCGTCGCTTGGCGGTGCTGCGGCAGCGACGCTGTGGGATTCCCCATCTAAAAGTCGGTTTCTTTGCCGCTGCCAAACCATCGGTGACGGAACTGCTCGGTACCCTGCCTGCATCCAAATACCAGCGTCTTTTTCTTCAGCCCCATCTGCTGTTCCCTGGGGAATTGATGGAGCAATTGCGGGGAAAACGCCAGGAACTTCAGGGGAATTGCCCTCAGCAACGATACTACTTGGCCGAACCGTTAGGGATCCAACTGGAAAACAGCCTCCAAGAAACCCAGCCCAGCAACTTGGTGAATGGGCTGCACGGGTTCTCGGTTACCAGTCTCGCGGAAACTTTCTGCGGACTGGCGGCCGGAACGCTCCGTAAACGGCTGCATCCTTGGAAGCCATGGCGTTGGTAGGCGGAGATCCCAACCAGAGGCAAAGTGGGGCGGCTAGATGAGGCGGCTAGACGGGGCGGCTAGATGAGGGGGGCTCCCTGGGGCCGAGTCGAACCATGTTGCACCTGAATCGGCGATTCCCTAGGATTGGCCTGGGATCGTTCCGTTCGGATCCCGTTTGATGTGACGTTGCGCGGATCGCAGCCTGGCATTCCAGCCAGGGTGAATCGAGCCCATAAAACCAAAGAAAGCATCCTTCAAGATGAAACCTCGCAATCTAGTGGCTGCTGCTCATTACGGACGATCGCGAAAGAATTCGCTGCTAGGCATCGCCCTGGGGCTTAGTTCTCTAGCGACCGGTGTCGGCAATAGCCATGCGGAAGAGTTCCCGCGAGTCCTCGAGACCCCCAAGCCATCATCCCAGGATCGACTGATCACTCGCACCGTTAGTCGGCTTCTGCAGAATGGCCATCTGTCCAAGGCGAAGATCGACGACGAGATTTCGCGCCGAGCTTTCGATCAGTTCTTGCGGCTACTCGACCCGATGAAGATGTACTTTTTGCAGTCGGATATCGATGAGTTCGCACAGAAGCGAGAGGAACTGGACGACATGATGCTGGGTGGGGATGTCAGCTTCGCCTATGACGTCTTTCGGCGATACAACCAGCGACTGACCGCTGCCATGCCGATGATCCACGCCTGGATCGACGCCGATCATGATTTCACCGTCGACGAAACAGTGGCGATCGATCGCGATGTGGTCAGCTATCCCAAGAGCGAAGAGGAGCAGAAGGATCGCTGGCGCAAAACGATCAAGCTCAATCTGCTCGATCTAAAATCCGATGGCAAGCAGATCGACGAAATCCGGAAGCAGCTCCACAGTCGTTTCCGTGTGCAGGAACGCAACGGATCGCAGATGGATGTGTACGAACTTCTGGAGTTCTATCTTTCGGCATTCACCACCTCGATGGATCCGCATACCACGTACATGGCACCTCGGGCCCAAAGTAATTTCGACATCCAGTTGAAGCTGTCTCTGGATGGCATCGGTGCTTCGCTCCGTTCGGAAGATGGCTACGTCACGGTGATGTCGATTGTCCCGGGCGGCGCAGCCGAGAAAGATGGTCGATTGAAAAAGGGAGATCGCATCGTCGCTGTTGGGCAAGAAGGCAGCCCCGAGGATGTCGATGTCGTCGAAAAGAAAACGGACGACGTCGTCGATCTGATCCGAGGCCCCGCTGGGACCAAAGTCCGGTTGACTGTCGAGCCGAAGTTGGGTGGGGGCCGTCAGGTCTTTGAGATCGTTCGGGCCAAGATCCAATTGGAAGACGAAGCGGCGCGGGGCGAGGTGCTGGAGCGATTTCAAAAGGCGGATGGCACCCCCTACAAGATCGGGTACCTGAATCTTCCCAGTTTCTACCTGGATATGGATGGAGCTCGGGAAAACAAACCGAACTATCGCAGCACAACGCGCGATGTGCGAAACATTTTGAAAGACTTCAAGGAAAAAGGGGTCGACTCCGTGGTGCTCGACCTCTCCAAAAACGGTGGTGGGTCGCTCACCGAAGCCATCAACTGCACCGGTCTTTTCATCGACCGTGGACCAGTGGTTCAGGTGAAGGATCCCAGTGGAGCGGTCCAGCCCTACGAGGATGAAGAGCGGGGTGTTGCCTGGGACGGTCCCCTGGTGGTGGTGACCTCCAAGATGAGCGCCAGCGCCAGCGAAATCTTTGCCGGTGCGATCAAGGATTACCAACGAGGCTTGGTGGTGGGCGATCCGCAGACCCACGGAAAAGGTACGGTGCAAACACTTCTGGACATTGGCGAGATGCTGTTCCGTGCCCCTGCGGGCAAGCCCTACGGGGCGCTCAAGCTGACGATACAGCAGTTCTATCTCCCCAATGGGCAAAGCACTCAGCGGGAAGGAGTCGCTGCGGACGTCGTGCTGCCATCGATCACCGCCTACATGGATATCGGCGAATCGGATCTCGACTACGCGCTACCGCCCGACGAGGTGGAGGCACAGGAACATCAGCATTACCAGATGGTCAACGACGCGATCCGTACGCAGCTCCAGCAGAAGTCGATCGCACGCGTCGAGCAGTCGGAGGATTTCGACAAGCTGCTGAAGCGAATCGAGTTTTACAAGAAGCAGAAAGACGAGAAGTACGTCAGTCTCAAGGAAGAGGATTTCCTAAAGCGACGCAAGGAATTGAACTCGGAAGAGGAAGAGGAAAAGCAGATCCTCGATGCGCAGACCCCAGCCGAGAAGCCTTTTGTCTCTGGATATTACAACGACGAAGTGCTCCAGGTGACACGCGATTACTACGACGCTCTCCAGGCGATCAATCTAGTCAAAGCAGGTTGATCTATCCAACCATCGGGTGAGACTGATGTTCATCGATAGCCAGGAGTTTCCCCCTGGCTATCGTTTTTTTGCGAGGTGATCGGGCCTCGCGCTAAAGTCTGGTTGGTTCAATCCAGGTAGAGAAATTCGTTGCTGTTCAGCAAAGCTCGGGCAACCGCGACCAGTCCGTGTTGTTCCGATAGCTCCTGGGCCTCTTTCCATTCCGCCTCTTGCGGCAATCGCCCTAGGGTCAACTGAAACATTCGCGAGATCGATTCCGCTGGTGAGTCATTCGATTCCTTCCGCGATCGATCGACTAGCGCGTTGGCCTGCCGTAAGAGGAATGGACTGTGTAGCAGGCTAAGCGACTGAAGCGGAGTGATGGAGCTATTGCGTTTGGGAGCCACCTGTCCGGCATCCGGGCAATCGAAAGGACCAAACGTCGACTCCAATTGCATCCTCGGCTTGCTCTGGTAGATCATGCGCCGCCACGTCTCGGGGCCTGGATCTTCGAGGCTTTCGTAGACCTTGACGTAGTTGGTGTTGGGCTGAAAAAGATCGAATCCCGGGCCACCCCAACGAAGGTCGAGGTTTCCAGCCGACCAGAGAATCGCATCCCGCAGCGGCTCCGCCTCCAATCGCCTTGGGGTGAAACCGACATAGAGCCGGTCCATTCTCGCGTCGGCCTCATGTCTTGCCTGCTGGCGGTAGGTGGCGGACGTCAGGATCAAGCGATGGATCGCCTGCAGCGACCAGTCTTTCGCGATCAGCTCGCACGCCAGCCAATCGAGCAATTCGGGATGGGATGGGACGCCTGCCTGAGTGCCGAAGTCACTGGGGGAGCCAACCAGACCGCGACCAAAGTGGTGAAGCCATAGTCGATTGACCAGGACGCGTGCCGTCAGCGGATTTTCGGGACTGGCGATCCACTGAGCCAATTGGGTTCGTCGCTGCGCATCGGCGCTCTCGAAAGGCAAGGCCCAGTTCTTTCCGATCGTCGCGATTCCAGCGGGAGAAACTGCCTCGCGGGGCTGCATCGGGTCTCCCCGGTGCAGCCGCGACACCGGTTCGGGGGTCCCTAATCGTCCCGCGTAGGCCATGGGTCCGGTTGGAACTCCACGTGAGGCTGCGCGTGCCGCCTGCCATCTCCTCCAATCGGTCAGCCACTGGCTCCGAAAAGTCTCCGCGAGGCGGGGAGGAACCCAGTCGCGTGCGGTTCCTTCACTTGCTGCCAGTTGCAGCGGCATTCGGGTCCGATGGCTACTGACCAATCTCCATTCAACCGAATCGAATTTGGCTTCCCAGCGATAGGCTGTGGCCAGTCGATCGCGGTAGACCGGACGGTCTTCCCCATCGCGGCTCCATCGAATCCATGCAATCTCCACAGGACTTGGAAAATCGAGTTGGACCCATCCCTTCCCAGCTTGGTTGGAAATCCAGGATCGAGCATTGCCTCGAATCCCATCGGTCAGATGTTCCAGCTTATGAAATGCATTGCCAGGGAAGTCACCCGAGCTGGAGAGTTTCGCCATGGACGCGATATTCAAACCTTCAGGGGAATAGCACTCCACTTCATCGATGCAGGGTTCGGCGCCATTGGTCGCCTCGATCGTCATCCTCAGGGAGGTAACTCCTGCTGCGTCGATCCGCTCGATATTGCATTCCGGATCGACCGGACTGCTGAGAGGCGGCATCTGGGACTCGGTTCCCCGGTCGGGTTCTCTTTCGATCACCACCATGTCTGCAGTGACGGGGGAGCGCTGGTCTCCGGATCGAAGAAGAAGTATCGCTTGTTCGGTGACCGAGTGAATCCCTAGATCCTTCAAACCGCTCCACCGACTCTCAGAGGGAATCTCGATCCCCTCCAAGCCTGTGGCTGGGTAGCGTTGATCGACCGTCGCCAGAGCCGTTTGATCGTCCAGGGTGGCGAGGTTTCCGTCGCCATCGATCCAATAACTGGCGTCGGACGCGTGCGTTGGCCAACCGGCACCCCAAGAGACCCAAATTCGCAACCGAATCGATTTGGCATCTGGCGACTCTCCCTGACCATCGATTCCATCCCGCGCAACCAGTTGCCAAGTTGCGACATCGGTTTTTGCTGGAGCGTTCCACCAGGTGTAGGATTGTCCGAGATTGACGATGCCGTACCGAACCGGATCCTGCTGTTCCTGGCCCCACTTCACCCCATCGGCATGAGAAGCCACGGCACTGCCGGGCAGCAACGAGTTCATATTGGAGGCGGTATCGTCCAGCAGTCTCAGGGAAGATCGCGGCGTGGTTGGTGTCCGGCTGGCGATCGATTGTTCCAGCGTACGTGCGATCTTCTCGGGTGGCTCCGATAATTCCGAAGGCTGTTTCAAGCCCGCAGCGGTTTCTTGTGGAAGTTGCCTTTCGCCGTGCTGGACTCCAGAGAGACAGGCCTTGATGGCGTAGTAGTCGTGCTGAGAGACAGGGTCGAATTTGTGATCGTGGCATCGAGCGCAGCCGATGGTGATCCCAAGAAACACACTACCCGTCGTGCTGACCATGTCATGCAGCTCATCCGCGCGCTGGTTGGCTGTCAGCACAGGATCGGGACTCTTGACGCGATCCCATGGACCGCCCACCAGGAAGCCGGTCGCTGCATCCTGGCCATACTGATCTCCCGCGATCTGATCTCGCACGAATTGATCGTAGGGCTGATCGTGGCGCAATGCCTCAAGGACATAGTCGCGGTATCGATAGGCATTCGGTCTTGGCTGGTTGGTCTCAAATCCATCGCTCTCCGCAAATCGCACCACATCCAGCCAATGGCGTGCCCACCTCTCGGCGGCTCGAGGCGAAGCGAGCATCGCATCGACCTGTCGATCCAGCCAGAGGTCTTCCTCTTGGCGATTGAGGTCTTCCATCGGCAGCTGTTCGAAATCCAGGGGAAGCCCAAGGATATCCGCCGACATGCGGCGTGCGAGTACCTGCAGGGATGCTTGCGGCATCGGTTCGGCCGCCTCGGTTTGCATGCCACCAGCGATGAAGCGATCGATCGGATGATTCGACCATTGCCAAGGGTCTGCGGGCGGTACCGTAGGCCGATTCAGAGGTTTCCAGGCCCAGTGTTCTTTCCCGGGAAGGAATTCCTGCTGCAGCCACTTGCGATCAAGCGATGGATCCCAGGGGGCTGCATCGAATAACCATTGACGCAGAAGGTCGACTTCAACAGTCGACAGCGGCTCTCCTTCTGGCGGCATTCTTAGGTCTGGATCGTCCGCTGTGATTCGCTGAATCAAAGGATGCTCGGAAGGATCCTTCAGTGGAAGCAGGGGACCGGAATCCCCACCTGACTCCAGGGAATCGCGGCTGTCCAGTCGCAGGTTCCCCTGTTGTTCGTCTTCCCCGTGGCACCCAGCACAACGAGCTAGCAGAAGCCGAATGGCTTGTTGGTCGCGCGTACCGACTTCTCCTTCGGTGGCGAAAGCTGGCAGGGACGCGAGGCAGAACCAAAGGCACCCCAGGAGGCCGATCGACTTCATGGCATCGCTCGTCAGGTACATCAGAGGTAAGGCGGGTAGAGCGGAATTCGCTCCATTGTAGCCCAATCGGCTCGCAGCAAACGACGAATGCACCCAGTTCCTAGCTGCCATTCCTTGGCAGCCAAAGGGATTCATGGAGAGGGATCGCGTCAGGGAGTTGCTGGGGAGCGAGCGGCGGGGGCAATCGCCTGCTGCTGCAATTGTCGAAGCAGTTGGGAGAGTCCGGGGTCGTCGGGTTGGCGATCGAGTAGTGGGCGAAGGGTATCGATGGCTTCAGTGAATTTCCCCATTTTCTGCAAGAGCAGGACCAGGGTGGTTCGGTACTGCGCCTCTTCGGGTGCTAGGTCGACGGCGCGTTGGATTCTCTGCATGGCTTCCTCATTGCGATCGGCCATATACAGAGCCAAGCCGCTGCGGTATTGCAGGGAAGGTTCCTTCGGAAGCAGATCGGCATCACGCAGCAAAAGAGGCAACTCCTCTTCCCGCATTTTCGTCGCCTGCTGTCGCCAAGATTCCTTCAGCTTCTCATCCTCCGCTGTCAGGCGCTCTCCCGACACCGAATCGGCCATCACGTCGTAGAGGACCGCTAGATTCGATCTGGGACCGGTCGCCTGGGGTTCCAATCGCAACGCGTCGCGATAGTGTTCGATCGCCTGCTGCGGCTTGCCCATCTGTTCGGCAAGCAGTCCTAATCCCAGGTGGGCGCCCGAGCGATCGCGGTTGGCGTGGTGGCGATCCAGCAACTCCTGCCAGGCTCGGTCCCATTCGGGGGAACGCATCGCGCGTACTTGGTCGGGGCCAGCGGTCGCGATTTGCGATGCTGCCTCGACCCGAACCGATCGGACAGGATCGGCCAAAAGAGGTTTTTCCGCTATGGCGCGTGTTCCGGGATCGGGGATTGTGCCTAGAGCGGTGGTCGCGGCGCGACGTACCAGCGGTGAGGCATCTTTGGTGGCTTCCCGACCCAACATCGCAGCTTGCCTGGGGTAGAAGCGAGCGAATTCCTGGAGAAGGGTAGCGCGGACAATGGCTGGGGATTCCGGGCCCTGCTTGGCCATCCACTTGGGAACCAGTTGCAGCGCCTCTTCGGAACCGGTGCGGGCAGCATGCAGCGCCTCTCCAAAATGCTCGGGCGTCTTTCGCTCGGTGCCGTACCACTTAGCCGCCGCATCTTCGCTCCACTGATCCATTTGGCGAAGCAGCTCCTTCGCTTCCTGATCGCCGCGTGCCGCTTCAGCGACCCAATCTCCGTATTGGCGAAGATGGGGACGATCGGGGCGTGTCCATCGTTTGTCATCGAAATGGCAGCTGCTGCATGCGTTTGGAGTGCCAAGTTTCAGGCTGAGATCGGGACGAGGAATGCGGAACGAATGATCGTGCCGGGGATCAACATCCATGTAGGTAGTCGGTGGCATATGGCACGCGACGCAACTGGCTCCCGAACTTCCAACGGGGTGGAAATGATGAGCGACGGAGTCGTATTTGGCGGCGGGATGTTGATGGCAGGAGGTGCAGACCTCGTTGCCCGAGTGCTTCAGTCGGGCGGTGTGCGGATCATGGCAATCGGTGCAGCGAATCCCTTTGTGAAACATCTTGCTCTGAAGGAACGATCCATGGATATAGACCTCATCCTGCACTTGACCATCAGCAAAGTAGGTCCCTTCCGTCAGGAACGCTTCCAGGAAATAGTCGTCGTAGAGATCACCCGCCTTGAAGCCTTCCGCGATCATTTCGCGCCGAGCATGGCAAGGTGCGCATGCTTGGATCTGGTCGAGCGATGATTGTTTGAGCGGTGCCAAGCCCCAGCCGAACTGTCGGTCTTTTTTTGGCCACCAATGGTCGACCAGTTGCAGGTGGCGGCTTGCGGGACCATGGCAAGATTCGCAGCTGACATCGATCTCGGAATACTGCGTCAAATAGCTTGCCGTCGCCACATCAAAACCTTTGGTGAGATTCGTGCTGTGGCATTCGGCACACATGACATTCCATCGCTGTGCTACCCCGGTCCAGTGAAGGGGATCTTCCGGATCGATCCGATCGTGAACGTCGGGGGGATCCAAGTGAAACCATTTGGACCGATGCGTATCCCAGCTCCATCGAAGCACCTGCACCTGGCCAGCTCCTGGCCGCTGGTCGCCGGTCGATGAGGTGGCCGCCGGCAGCGTCTCCACCATGTACTGCTGGAGCGGTTCGACACCGAATACGTAGCGAACCTCGAAGACTTCTTGTTTGCCGTCTGGTCCTTCCGTCTCGACAAGGAAGCGATCCCCCTCCCGGAACATCCTCGCGGCGATCCCTTGATGCTCCAAATGGACGTCGTTGAAATCGGCCAGAACCGTTTCTTTGGTCGCCAAGTCCATCGCTCGATCGTGGTGCGACCCTTCGAATCCCTTCATCTGCTCCTGATGGCACGTGGCGCACGACTGCCGACCGACGTAACGAGGGGCTTCCGCCAGCTTTGTGCGGTCGATGCCAACGCCACTCAACCACCAGCCCAAGACGGCAAAAATCCCAAGCCCCAGCAGCGCAACGATGGCTGCGATCGTTCGCCACCGGCGGCGGGAAGAAGTAGGTTCAGTCCGAGTGTTTTTGTTGTCGGGCACCTGGATCGATTCCTGGTGGAGGCATGGAACAAAATCGCCAATCCTTGCGATCGGCGATTGTTCCGTAATGGTGTCCCGAAGCTGTCCTGTCCGCAAGGGACCTTGGTGAGCCGATTTTCCGGGGGCAATTTGGCCCGCAGCATGCGATGCATTCTCTGCTGATGGTCTCCAAGCGAAAATCCTTGAGTTCAAAAAAGGGGACGATCCGGCCATGCTGCTGGACTGTGAATCGATATTCAGCCACATCGAAAAAATGCGGCGGTGCTGCGATGGCGGTATCCCCCTCCCGGTATGGCGCAATCCATGCGGTGACCTACCACGGGCGATGGAAACCGGATTGGGTGAAGGGACTGACAGCCACAATCATTTCCGATGGATCCAACAAGGCCGGCGCTTCGGATCCCAGAGGCCGTTGGTCTTTCCCAGGAGTGGTGCAATCCTAGAGACCTACTCACCTAAAAAGTCGCGTAAACTGACTAGGGGGCGTCACCGGACACGCGGGACAATTTTTCGACCGCAGGCCGAGAGAATGTCGGGCGCGGGAGAAGCAAGAACTGCGATGGTCGATTGGATCATGGCGCATCGGGATCGAAAGTGCGGCGTTACCTTGGTCGCGGCACTCTCTTTGACTCGCCATGCCAAGCAACGCAGTTCGATTCCGTCGCCGTCTTGATGAAGGAGGATGACCGATGGGTTGGGTGATCGATTGCTGGTGGATACGATTTTTTCTTTGCCTCGTAATCTGCTGTTGCAGCAGGACAGCGAGTGCCGAGAAGCCCAACGTGGTGATCCTCCTGGCAGATGATCTGGGCTATGGCGATATGCAGGCCAATCTTCCCGATCGCAGCAAGATCCCAACGCCCCACATGAATCGGCTGGCTGCCGAAGGGATGCGATTCACCGATGGTCATTCCAGCAGCGCCTGCTGCTCACCATCCCGATACACCTTACTGACTGGACGCTACCACTGGCGAACACGTCTTCAGTCGGGCATTGTCGGGGTCTGGGAGCGCCCTCTGATTCCGGCAGATCGTTGGACCATTGCATCACTAGCGCGTCAGCATGGGTACGCCACGGCGGCGATCGGAAAATGGCATCTTGGACACGATTGGCCGATTCCGGAGGCGCAGAGGAAGTTCTTTCAGGGATTCGGCGGGAAGCCTGGCGGCGGCGGAAGGGTCTCTGTCGAGGTGACCGACGAGCATCGCCAAGTCTGGAGTGAGGTTTTTTCCCAATCGATTCCAGGGGGACCGACAGCCTGTGGATTCGACCATTACTTCGGTACCGATGTACCGAATTGGCCTCCTTACTGTTTCCTGGAAGATGATCGGGCTGTCGGGATTCCCAGTGTTCTTTTGCCAGAGTCGATGCTGGTGAAAAACCAAGCCAGTCTGCAGGGGCCAGCACTTCCCAATTGGCAATTGAACGAAGTACTGCCAACTCTTGTGGCCCGCGCCAAGCAGTATATTCACCAGCAAGCCGCCGCCAGCCGTCCCTTTCTTCTCTATCTACCGCTGACTTCGCCCCATACTCCGCTGGCGGTCAATGAACGATGGCGAGGAAAGAGTGGCTTGGGGAGCGACTATGCCGATCTGGTGATGGAGACCGACGCTGCTATCGGTGCGGTACTAGATGCATTGAAGGAGGCGTCGGTCGATCAGAACACTCTGGTGCTTTTGACCTCGGATAATGGATGCGCATCCTACATCGGAGTTCAGGACTTGGAGTCGCAGGGACATTTTCCCAGTGGTCCACTGCGCGGCTACAAGTCGCAGGTCTATGAAGGGGGGCATCGCGTCCCTTTTGTTGTGAAGTGGCCTGCCGTCGTGGAGGCGGGTACCGTCTGCCACCCGTTGGTCCATCAAGCCGACCTGATGGCGACGCTGGCAGATATCCTGGATCAGCCGTTGCCGGAGGATGCTGGTGAAGACAGCTTCAGCTTCCTGCCATTGCTCAAAGGGAGCCAAGAACCGGTGCGGGAACACGCGGTCAGCACCGGATGCGACGGCCTGCCCAGTTTTCGCTTGGGCCCCTGGAAGTACATCGCCAAATCCCCTCCGGAGCTCTATCAACTGGAGGAGGACCTGAGCGAAAAAAACAACCTCGCCCAAATGGACGCAGGCCGAGTAAGAGAACTTCAGGAGGTCTTCGAGTCGATCATTCGCAAGGGCCGCAGCAATCCAGGGGCTTCTCAGAAGAATGACCAGAAGGTGGTGCGTTATCCCAAAGCCCCCAAGCCCCTGGGAAACGGAAGCGATCCCCAAGGTCGGAAGCCGTAAGGGGAGGCTTTAGGCTGGACCGGCAAGTGCCCCGGATCGCAGCATCCCGCCGCTGGGAGTTGCGGTAATCGAACCCCTGGCAGCGGGGATCGACCGGTTGCATCGGTTACGATAGAGGGGTTCACTTTCTCTTCCCGGGAGCCCCTGACATGGATTGCCTGATGTCGATGGTCTGCCTGCTCTGGGCACGACGCAGCTTACTTATCCTCGTGGGCTTGTCGTTGGCGGGTTGGATCGGTCTTCCCCTGATGGCTCAGTCTGGCCCCGGTGGCTCGCGGCTGGTTGGCTCCCCGGATCCGCCGCATCCATTTCGGCTGGAGGCTTGGTTGCCCGAGCTGACCTTCGATGACCCGATGCAGGTGCGCTGGCAACCCGACTTGCGGCGCTATTTGGTTTGCGAGCTGGGGGGCAAAATCTGGAGTTTCGATCCATCTGCCACGCCTCCAGTGAAGGAGTTGGTCGTCGATCTCAAGGAAGTGGTTCGGTCGTTTGATGCGACTGAAGTCCAAGGAGTCAAAGAGGTTTATTCTTTTGCATTCGACCCTGATTTCAGAAGCAATCGATATCTCTATGTTTGCATGATTCTTGCTGCTAAGGATGGAAAGCCGTTTGCCACGGGAAGTCGAATCTCCCGCTTCTCTGTCCAGACCGATCCGATTCCCAGGGTCGAGGCGAGCACCGAACTACCCATACTCCAGTGGCAGTCGGGGGGACACAATGGGTGTGATCTGGTTTTCGATGCCAGTGGCTGTCTGCTGGTCAGTACGGGAGATGCGACCGATCCTAGCCCGCCTGATGGATTGGCCACCGGGCAAGACATCTCAGATCTGCTGGGAAGCGTTCTTCGGTTGGATGTTCGAGCTGCGACGAACGATCAGCCCTACCGGGTTCCCCAGGACAATCCCTTCGTTGGTCACCCGGGTGCGCGGGGTGAGGTCTGGGCGTATGGGTTTCGCAATCCTTGGCGCATGGCGATCGATCCTTCGACTGGCCGCCTCTGGCTGGGAGACGTCGGCTGGGAGAAGTGGGAAATGGTGCAGGAGGTGGTGGCGGGTGGGAATTATGGATGGAGTGTTCGGGAGGGAGAGGAGCTGCTGCGGCCCCAGTTGCCCGTGGGACCTACACCGATTCTTCCGCCCCGAGCTGCGCTTCCCCATAGCGACGCAGCGTCGATCACTGGAGGTTTTGTCTACCGGGGCGATGCGATCCCAAGCCTCGAGGGGCAATATGTTTTCGGAGACTGGGTGACGGGACGCCTTTGGAGTCTGCCGATAGAGCCTAGAGGGAAGCATCGGGAGATCGCTCAGGCACCCATCAAGGTTGTCGCCATCGAACCTGGTCACCAGGGCGATGTGCTGGTGGTCCATCACGGCACTTCGACTCCTCTTTTTCGAATGGTGGAGAACGATCAGTACGAATCCCAATTGGCTCGTTCCAAGGGCTTTCCGAAGTTACTGAGCCAAACTGGGCTCTTCGAAGATCTTCCAACGCTAAAGCCGGAATCGTGGGTGGTCCCCTTCGAGATCAACCATCCGATGTGGCAGGATCATGCTCACTCGAACTACCACCTGGCACTGCCGGAGGGAGCTGCGGTGCTGGCCTACAGCCAGGCGGTGCCGCTGAAGCATCTGAACATGTTCGGCAGCCGACTTCATTTTCCCGTGGGAAGCGTTTTGGCCAAGACGATCGAGCGGGATGGCAGGCGTTTGGAGACGCAGTTGCTTCACTTCGATGAGGGGGGGTGGCGTGGTTACAGCTACGTGTGGAACGACCAGCAGGACGACGCCAACCTAGCACCTGCCGAGGGGTTGTCGGTCGCTACTTCCAGAGGAGCTTGGCGGGTCGCCAGTCGCAGCGAATGTCTCCAGTGCCACAATCCCTGGTCCGAGACGACTTTGGCTTTTCAGTCACGGCAACTGCATCGGATAGTCGATCAGGGGGCGTCGGAATGGGAGCGATTGAGTGCTGCGGGGGCGATTCGGTGTGTCGATACCCAGGGAAAGGATCTTCCGCCTGCGGACAGTGCGGAGTCGCCGCTTTCGCATTCGAAAGATGCCCCGTTGGATCATCGCGCCCGATCCTACCTGCACGTCAATTGCGCGCATTGCCATCA
>Ga0315905_10000329_pt1 | contig 52315 bp, 46 predicted proteins | sample LakEriMetagenome_5_FD_203522 | JGI IMG/M metagenome (GOLD analysis project Ga0315905, IMG submission 203522) | Freshwater fungal communities from buoy surface, Lake Erie, Ohio, United States - Buoy 4 MA121 | ecosystem: Environmental > Aquatic > Freshwater > Lake | place: USA: Lake Erie, Ohio...
ATCCAACACAGCGTTTGACAACTGCTGGCATTTTGGCGGTATCAAGTAACACCGGATCCATCAAAATTGGTGAAATGCTTTCTAATGACAAGCTGTATGACTACTTAACGAAGTTTGGAATTGGTACCAAGACTGGCTCAGGATTACCGGGTGAATCACGTGGAATTCTTCCCAAGGTTGCCGATTGGTCTGGTACTACTGCGCCAACTGTGGCATTTGGTCAAGGTTATTCAGTAACTGCAATGCAGGCGACAAGTGTCTTTGCAACTATTGCAAATGATGGAGTTCGCGTTTCTCCAACGGTAATTGCAGGAACAAGTGATTCCAGTGGAAATTACACACCAACTGCAACTCGCGAGAGTGTTCGAGTAATTAGCCCAGAGACCGCGGCACAAATGCGCTTGATGATGGAGAGCGTGGTTTCTGCAAATGGAACTGCGCCATCTGCAGCAATTCCTGGATATCGCGTAGCTGGTAAGACTGGAACAGCACAACGTATTGATGACACTTGTGGTTGCTACCGCGGCTACACCGCATCCTTTATTGGTTTTGCACCTGCTGACAAGCCGGCATATGTCATCTCTGTAACGATTCAAGATCCAAAGGGAATTCACTGGGGCGGATACCTTGGCGGCCCAGTCTTTAAGAAGGTTATGTCCTTTGTGCTTCAGACCAAGGGAATTGCACCAACAGGTGCCGTCGTGGATCCGGTTCCGTTGACTGAAAAGGCACTGCTTGCTGAAAGAAAACTGATCGCAGATAAGAAGGCAGCAAGTGTCAAGGCCAATTGAAGAGTTCAAGAGAACGCTCGAATCAGTCGCAGCAATAGCTAATGCGCAGTTGATTGGAGATTCGGCCACCTTTGTAACTGGAATAACCCTTTCGAGCAATAGCGTGCAAGAGGGCGATCTATTTGTAGCGTTGCCAGGTGAGAAGACCCATGGTGCCAAATTTGCAGCAGAAGCAATCGCACGCGGTGCTGTCGCAGTATTAACCGATGCAGAAGGTGCGGCCACAATAACTGGGGTTCCAGTCATTGTTAGCAGCAATCCACGACGCGCAGCTGGCGTCATTAGTGCTTGGTTTTACAGCGAACCGATGCGCGATCTGTACAGCGTGGGAGTAACTGGAACTAATGGAAAGACCACCGTTACAACCTTGCTGCACCAGATTATGTCTTTGGCTGGTCGTGAAAGTGGTCTGATTGGAACTGTAGAAACTCGTATTGGCGATGAAGTTATTTCCAGCAAGAGAACTACCCCTGAAAGCAGTGATTTGCAAGCACTTTCGGCGATGATGCGTGAGCGTCATATGCGCAACCTGGTGATGGAAGTTTCTAGCCACGCAATTGCGTTAGAAAGAATCCGTGGCAGCCACTTTGCGGTTGTGGCATTTACTAACCTTTCACAAGATCATCTTGATTTTCACAAGACTATGGATGCTTATTTTGAAACCAAGGCAAAGTTGTTTTCCTTCGAATTTGCAGATTTAGCAGTAATCAATATCGATGATGCTTACGGTGTCAAACTTAAGGAAATAACTGAACTGCCAGTCATGACCGTCTCTCGCAACGATCAGAGCGCAACCTGGCACTTTGCATCGATAACACGGGACTATATCGGTGCCCATGTTGCAATTAGAGGCAGTGGTGGAATCCTGATTGAAGGCAAGGTTCACCTGCATGGTGGATACAACTTTGACAACCTCTTGATGGCGGTAGCAATTGCCACTGAAAGTGGAATTGACCCAATAGATATTGCAGCGATCTTGCCTCAATTAACTGGGGCAGCGGGGCGACTTGAATCGGTTCGCCTGGGACAAAATTTCACCGCACTGGTTGATTACGCACATTCCCCAGATGCAGTAACTCGTGTTTTAGAAACTGCCCATGAAATTAGCGATGGTCGGGTAATTGCTGTACTTGGCTGCGGCGGAGATCGAGACGCTTCAAAGCGAGCATTGATGGGTAAGGCCTTACTTGAAGGCGCAGATGTAGCAATTTTTACTAGCGATAATCCTCGTTCAGAAAAAGCAGATGCGATTCTGGTGCAAATGACACTTGGCCTAGATATTGCAGAACCAAGTGCAGTCATTGAAGATCGCGCAGAGGCCATTAAAGCTGCAGTCAACGAGGCTAACGAGGGCGACCTAGTTATTGTCTTGGGCAAAGGCCATGAAAAAGGTCAAGAAATAAACGGTGTTGTGCATCCCTTTGATGATCGTATTGAATTAGCTAAGGCGATCGAGGACAAAAAATGATTACTTTAACCGCTGGTGAAATCGGTCTTTTAGTTGGCGGCCAAATGCATTGCGACAAAGATTTACTTGTTTCTAAGGCTCCGGTTTTTGATTCACGTAAAGCGGTTCCGGGATGTATTTTCTTAGCTTTGCAAGGTGAAGTTGTCGATGGACATGATTTTGCCGCCGATGCTTATCGAGCCGGTGCCATGTTTTCTCTAACGACTAAGCGCATCGACGGTCCGTGCATTGTTGTTGACGATGTCATAGAAGCCTTATCGATTCTGGCTACCTTTGTTCGCAAGCGTTTAACAAACTTAACTGTCATCGGGATAACTGGTTCGCAAGGAAAGACGAGCACCAAGGACTTAATGTCACATATGTTGGCTGCGGCGGGTCCAACTGTTTCTCCAGCTGGTTCATTTAACAATGATCTTGGTTTGCCAATCACATTGTTGGAATGCGATGAAAAAACTAGTTTTTGTATCTTGGAAATGGGAGCTCGACATGCGGGGGACATCGCTCGCTTGTGCGAAATCGCTCAACCAAACATCGGAGTTGTTCTAACAGTAGGAACAGCCCACCTAGGAGAATTTGGATCAGTCCAAGCAATCGCCGAAACTAAATCTGAACTAATCCAAAGCTTGTCTGAAGACGGGATTGCAGTTCTTGGCAACTACGACTTGTACACACCAGCCATGGAATCTTTGCATTCAGGTCGCACCATTAAATTTGGTAAAGGTTGTGAAATTCGGGCAACTGAGATCGAAATCCGCGAAGGCCGACCACACTTTGAATTAGTTACACCAGCTGGTCGAGACGCCGTTGGAATGCGATTAGTTGGCGAACACCACATCGCTAATGCTTTAGCGGTGGCTGCAGTAGGCACAGCTTTAGAACTACCCATCGAATTAATTGCCAGCTCTTTATCAACTGCTGAAAATTCCAGTAAGTGGCGCATGGAAATTCATGATCTCTTTGGCCTTTTGCTGATCAATGATTCCTATAACGCTAATCCAGAATCGATGTCAGCTGCCCTGCGATCACTAGTTCTTTTTGCCCAGGAAAGAGGTGGCCAATCATGGGCTTTCTTGGGAAAAATGCATGAACTCGGCGAGTCAAGCGCTTCACTTCACGCGGGGATTGGCACCCTTGCACAGGAGCTTGGAATTGATCATCTCGTGGCCATTGCTGCTCCGGAATACGGTGACACGGTTGGAGAAATGGAGATTCATCACTACGCAAGTATTGATGAGTGCCTATCTATGACAAATCACTTCTCGGCAGGAGATGTTGTTTTGGTAAAGGCTTCACGTTCCGAAGGTTTTGAAGTGTTGGCTCAAAAACTGCAGGGCTTGTGGTTAGACAAGAGCGGAGTTGAAAGTTGAGACAGATCCTGATTGCAGGTGCTTTCGCACTCATCTTTTCTCTCTTCGGAACTCGTGTACTGATTGGCGCTCTTGCTCGCAAAGGTTATGGACAGATTATTCGTGAAGATGGTCCCAGCAGCCACCATATAAAGCATGGAACCCCAACTATGGGTGGAATCATCTTTATCCTGTCGGCAATTCTTGGATACTTATTTGCACACCTTGTAACTGGAAACGCAGTCACTGTTTCGGCGCTCTTGGTAATTGGTTTAGTTGTTGCATTGGGCTTGATTGGTTTTCTTGATGATTGGCTCAAGGTATCGCGTCAAAATTCACGTGGCTTACCTGGTCGCTTCAAACTTCTGGGTCAAGCAGTTGCCGCTGGCATCTTCGGCTACCTGGGACTGCAGTTTGCTGATGCAGATTCATTGACTCCAATTTCAGAGTACTTGTCAGGTGTGCGAGAAACAACGATTTACTTAGGCCCGGCATTAGTTGTCAGCTTCATCATTGTGATGGTGATGTCGGCTAGCAACGGAGTAAACCTGACAGATGGACTAGATGGCTTAGCAACCGGTGCATCCATCATGACATTTTTAGCTTTCGTTTTAATTGGTGTGTGGGAGTTCGGTCAAAGCTGCGCACTCAATGCAGCTGCGGGCTGTTATGCAGTTCGCGATCCACTAGACCTGGCAGTTCTTGCCGCAGCATTTGCCGGCGGCTGTACCGGATTTCTATGGTGGAACACTCCGCCAGCCAAAATCTTTATGGGCGACACTGGTTCCCTTGCTCTGGGTGGTGCTATTGCAGGATTAGCCGCGACTTTGCGCGTGGAATTACTACTTATTCCACTGGGTGGGCTGTTTGTCATCATCACCATGTCTGTGTTGATTCAAACCGCGTATTTCAAGATCAGCGGAGGCAAACGTGTATTTAAAATGGCGCCGCTGCATCACCACTTTGAATTAATTGGTTGGGCGCAAATTACTGTCGTTATTCGTTTTTGGATCATCGCGGGATTATGCGTAGCGCTGGGGCTTGGACTTTTCTATGCACAATGGGTCGCAAAATAATTCATGTCTACCGACTTTGCCCATAAAAATATTCTGGTGCTAGGTGCCGGAGTAACTGGAAACTCAGTTGCGCGCTTCCTGAAATCACAAGGGGCAAAGGTGACGTTGGTAGATGACAATGCAGCAGAAGCGGTTAAGCCTGAAGCTGTGGATGTGCACAATTTTGAGGCTGCAGTGATTTCACCAGGATGGCGTCAAGATCATCCTTTAGTCGTACAGATTTTGAATAGCTCGCTAGAACTGCTCAATGAAATCGATATTGCCTGGAAGCTGCGCACTGCGCGTGCACCGGGACAAAAGTGGATTGCGGTTACAGGTACTAATGGCAAGACAACTACCGTTGAAATGGCTGCAGCAATTTTAAAGGCAGCTGGAATCAAAGCTACGGCTTGCGGCAATGTTGGTGACACCGTTATTGATGCGCTCGATCGCGATGACGCCTATGAAGTCCTAGTGTTAGAACTATCTAGTTTTCAATTGCATTGGGCCCGCCAAGCACAATTTCAGGCCGCAGCAATTCTAAACATTGCCGATGACCACTTAGATTGGCACGGAAGCTTTGAGGCATATGCCGATGCCAAGTTTTCAATTCTAGATCGCGCAGATATTGCAATTCTTAACGCCGATGATGGTCCGGTAGTAACTCGTGCCAACCAGTTCAAGGGACGCAAGGTTTTCTTTTCACTAGATACTCCAGCTCCAGGTGAAATCGGTGTTGTTGAAGAGTTGCTGGTAGATCGTGGTTTTGTGACTGACCCCCAGGAAGCGGCAATGATTTGCGAATTGGCAGACATTGTTCCAACGGTTCCGCATAATGTTTCTAACGCCCTTGCAGCAGCTGGTTTAGCCCGCGCCATTGGCGTTCCACACGAAGCGATTCAAAAAGCGCTGCAAGCCTTTCGCCCTGGTCGCCACCGCATTGAAACAATTCATGAAGCAGATGGCATTAACTGGGTAGATGATTCCAAAGCTACTAACCCACATGCAACCGCTGCATCTTTAATGTCCCATCTTTCAGTGGTGTGGATCGCTGGGGGATTAGCGAAAGGTGCGGACATGGATTCGTTGATCCAAAGATGTGCGCCAAGAATAAAAGCCGCGATTCTAATTGGCCAAGATCGTGGGCTGATTGAAACCGCTTTGATTAAGTTTGCACCGACTGTTCCCAGAATCCTGATTGATGCACCAGCTGATTACTCCCGCGGGGGCGAATCCAACTCATTCATGGAATCAATTGTTGCTGAAGCAGCTAACCACGCAGCGGCAGGGGATGCGGTTTTGTTGGCCCCAGCGTGCGCGTCGATGGATCAATTTGTTTCCTATGCAGATCGCGGAGATAGATTTGCTGCAGCGGTGAGGAAGGTGATTGCGCATGAAGCGTGAGGAAACCCTTTTTACTAAGCCGGTCAATCTTTATTACATGCTGCTAGGCAGCACCCTTGCCTTAAGTCTTTTGGGATTGATTATGGTTTTTTCTGCCTCATCGATTTATTCATTGGGCTCGCGCGGTACAACATACGGAGTCGTTGCCCGCCAGTTGCTTTTTCTGCTTATCTCATTGCCAATGGCGTGGGTCTTATCGCGGTTATCACTTCGTCAATGGAAAGTCATCGCACGTTTTGGAGTCTTGATTTCAGTCGTTCTCTTGGTGCTCGTTCAACTTATTGGTAAGAGCGTCAACGGTAATCACAACTGGATCAGTCTTGGAATCGTTGATGTTCAGCCCAGCGAAGTTGCCAAGTTCCTAATGATTTTGTGGGCAGGCCACATGCTGGCAATTCGCGAACGTGCCGGTGCAATCCATAGCAATGTAGTTGTGTTGATCGGACCAGCTTTCTTGCTGTGCATGATTTTGGTAATGGCAGGTCGTGACCTTGGTACCGCTTCGGTATTTGCCTTTATCTTGGCTGGATTGCTTTGGGTTTCAGGGTTGCGCATTGGATTATTTGGAGCTGGTTTAGCTGCAGGTTTGGCAGCGCTAGCGGTTTTGATTTTGACTTCTCCATACCGCGCAGAACGTTTTGCGGTTTTCCTTAATCCATTTGCGGAAGATCAATACAAGTTTTCAGGATGGCAGCCGGCGCACAGTTTGCTTGGCCTTGCAAGTGGCGGTTTATTCGGCGTGGGTCTTGGCGCAAGTCGTCAAAAATGGGGAAACCTTGCAGAAGCACATACAGATTTTATTTTTTCAGTCATTGGTGAAGAGTTAGGTTTATTTGGAACGCTAGCTACCTTGGCTCTACTGGCTTTGCTTTTGTTCTCAATCTTTAAGTTAGCACTTCGCGCCAGTGATCCGATGGTGCGTTATGTATCTGCAGGTTTGGGTTGCTGGTTTGCAATTCAAATTGTGCTCAACATCGGCTCTGCAATAAGTGTGTTACCTGTTGTAGGCGTGACCCTTCCACTTGTTTCATATGGTGGCTCTGCGTTGATTGCGACATACATGGGTATCGGGTTTGTTTTAGGCGCTGCGCGCAGAGACCCAGTAATCTATAAAGGATTACAAGAGACAGGAATTAAATGGCTACGGTAGTTCTGGCTGGTGGTGGCACCGCAGGACACATTGAGCCAGCACTTGCTGTTGCTCGCCAATGGTTGAAAACCAATCCGTCAGATACCTGTATCTTCTTAGGAACAAAGAGCGGACTTGAAAACACCCTAGTACCCGCAGCAGGTTTTGCACTGCGACTTATTCCTAAAGTGAAAATATCCAGAGCCCCTTCATTGTCGTGGCTGCGAATCCCAAGTGATTTGATTTCATCGGTACTTTCATCATTGAAGGTAATAAAGAATGCCGATGTATTGATTGGTTTTGGTGGTTATGTCAGCGCACCTGCCTACATTGCGGCCGCCCTTTCTAGAACTCCAATTGTTATCCACGAAGCCAATGCAAAGCCAGGCTGGGCTAATCGCCTAGGTGCGGTATTTACTTCACACCTTGCTGTGGCACATCCAGTAGAAACTGGAAAGTTTTCAGAAGCCCTATTGGCAGGCTTGCCACTGCGCTCTGATGTTGCCAACGCCTGCGTTGCTTCAGCTTCTAACTGGGCGAGTGCTCGCAGCGCCGCCAAGTCGCGGCTGGGTTTTCCGACAGATCGCCCACTTGTTTTCATCATGGGCGGATCCCAGGGTTCTCTTGCAATAAATGCCATTATCGAACAAAGCGTTGCCGTCTTTAACCAAAAGGGCATTTCGGTTCTTCACTCAGTGGGAAAACTCAACGCCTTGCCAGCAGCTAATGGGGGATACAAACCATTTGCCTACGTTGATGCGATGGCAGATGCTTATTTGGCAGCCGATTTAATAATTGCCAGAAGCGGCGCGGTGACCTGCAGCGAATTCAGGGCGCTGGGTCGATACGCTCTTTTCGTGCCGCTGCCTATTGGAAATGGAGAACAGTTTGTTAACGCTGCTTCATTGGTTTCTGATGGTCGCGCCGAAGTAATCACGCAAAAAGAGTTCACTTCAGAATTTATCAGTGGCCACATCGACAGATTGTTAGCCGCAGCCGCAGCTGCACCAATTGATGGAGATGATCAAGATCTTGCTGCTGCGCAGAAAATCGTGGCACTTACTGAATTTGCAATGAAATCATGAAGCCACAATTAGCCTCGTTGATCGGAAAGCGCGTTCATTTCATCGGAATCGGTGGAGCCGGTATGAGCGGACTTGCGCGGATCGCTTTGTCTCACGGAATTACTGTCAGCGGTTCGGATGCCAAAGACTCATCTGTTGTAACAGCTTTGTCGGCACTCGGTGCAACGGTTTCAACATCCCACAGCGGTGAAAATGTTGATGGCTCAGATCTTGTTGTTTACTCGAACGCTATTTCAGAAAATAATCCAGAACGCGTACGTGCCCAAGAATTAAAACTTCCAATCCTGACCCGAGCTGGTGCTTTGTCGGTATTGATGTCTGAATCAAAGAGTGTGGCCGTTGCCGGAACACATGGAAAGACCACAACGTCATCAATGTTGGCCGTTGCGCTGCAAGCGTGTGGGGCAGATCCATCCTTTGCTATCGGTGGAACTATCACCGCTTCGGGGTCGAATGCCCATCGTGGAACTGGCGAAATCTTTGTTGCAGAAGCTGATGAATCTGATGGTTCATTTATTGAATACCACCCATTTGCCGCCATTGTGACAAATGTTGAACATGATCATGTTGATTTCTTCGAAACTGCCGAATCAGTTGCGCAAGCCTTTAGAGATTTTGCCGCAACGATTCAAGCAGGTGGATTCCTTACTTATTGCGCAGATGATGCCGGCGCTGTGGCACTTGCCCAGGGCCTTACTTCAGTTGAAGTAATTTCTTATGGCGTCAACGAAGCTGCTGATTTACATATTGATCAGATCGAACTTCTTACGATGGGATCACGCGCGCGGGCTATCTGGAAGGGCAAAAGCGTTGGCCATATCGAACTTCAGGTACCCGGTCACCACAATCTTTTAAATGCAGCAGGTATTCTTGCAACAGGTTTGAAACTTGGATTTCCGCCTGCTGAATTGTTGACTGGCTTAGGTAACTTTCGAGGGACTGGTCGTCGGTTTGAAGTAAAAGGAACTGTTCATGGAATCCGAGTCATTGATGATTACGGACATCATCCAACAGAAATCCACGTCACCCTTGAAGCTGCGCGCCGTTATGCAGATGCTGGCCGATTAATTGTCATTTTCCAACCGCATCGGTATTCCCGAACTAAAGCTTTTGCAGAGCAATTTGCCGCAGAGCTAGACCGTGCTGACCGCGCAATTGTGCTTGAAGTGTATGCCGCAAGTGAAAAGCCGATCGAGGGCGTTAGTTCTAAAATCATTACCTCAAAGATGAGCAAGGGCGAATACATTCCTAACTTTATTGAAGTCACTGATTCAGTGATCGCAGATGCTCAACCTGGGGACGTCATTATTACTTTAGGTGCCGGAGATGTCAGTTCTTTAGCTCCAATCATCGTTGAAGGTCTAGCTAGGCGTTTTGCGTAAATGAAGCGCTCTTTGGTTGTCGGGTTAGTAGTTGCTGTACTGGCAGGTGCTACTTATGTCCTTGGGTATTCAACGCTCTTTACTGTCTCATCAGTTGAAGTAATCGGAAGCAATCGCCCCTTGAATACCGGAATAGCTAAAGGTCAAAAGTTGGCACGCGTCGAACCACGAGCTATTTCAACTCAACTGGAAAAACTTGACTGGGTTGAATCAGCTGATGTTTCTCGCAATTGGATCAATGGAAAAGTTGTTGTCGAACTTACTTCGCGTACACCTATCGCTACCTTTGAAAACAAGGTGATTGATTCCAGCGCTTCAAGTTTTGTGCCACAAGGCGTGCGACCAGAAGGGTTAATCCAGATTCAAGCAGCCAACCTGGAAGAAGCTAAAAAGGGCGTCAAGTTTTTAACGCAGTTGCCCGAAGAGCTCAAGTCTTCCTTGACGGTAGTAAAGGTTCGCAGCACTGGCGCACTGGTTTTGATCTCACAAAACAATGGCAAGGCGATCGAAATTCGTTGGGGTAGTAACTCAGAAAATGATTTAAAACTAAAGGTTTATAAGGCTTTAATCGCCCTTCCCGAAAATGCAGATATCAAGCGAGTTGATGTATCGGCACCAACTGCACCAATCGTTAAGTAATTTTCAAAAATACAATTTTTGCGACACGTTAATAAATTCATGTCGGTGTTTGATAATCACCCTTATGCGCTTTAAGTTCGCCTTATCGAAAAGTAGTGAATTGTAAGCCTCAACTGGAGGTTTATGGTTCATAAGGGGGATAAACGTGGCTTCACCACAGAATTATTTAGCGGTCATCAAAGTCGTCGGCATTGGTGGCGGTGGAGTTAACGCTATTAATCGAATGATCGATGTCGGTCTTAAAGGCGTGGAATTCATTGCAATCAACACAGATGCACAACATTTGTTAATGAGTGATGCTGATGTGAAATTAGATATTGGTCGAAAGACAACGCGCGGTCTTGGTGCAGGAATGGATCCAGACAAGGGACGCGAAGCTGCACTCGATCACGCAGATGACATTGAAGAAATTTTGCGTGGTGCAGATATGGTTTTCGTAACTGCAGGCGAAGGTGGCGGAACAGGAACTGGTGCAGCACCTGTTGTTGCAAAGATTGCAAAAGATATTGGTGCCTTAACAATTGGTGTTGTAACTCGACCATTTTCTTTTGAAGCAAAACTACGTTCTGCTCAAGCAGATGTTGGTATCGAAGCGCTGCGTGCAGAAGTTGACACATTAATTGTTATTCCTAATGATCGCTTGCTAGCGATTTCAGATCGCACAATTACTTTGGCAGATGCTTTCAAGAGTGCGGACCAAGTATTGCTTTCAGGTGTACAAGGAATTACCGAAATCATTACGCAACCTGGTTTGATCAACTTAGACTTTGCCGATGTTAAGGCGGTTATGTCTGGTGCCGGTTCGGCGTTAATGGGTATTGGATCTGCTCGCGGAGAAAACCGCGCACTACGTGCCGCCGAGCTAGCAATTTCTAGTCCCTTGCTTGAGGCATCAATTGATGGAGCGATGGGTGTTCTGCTTTCCGTTTCTGGTGGATCAGATCTTGGACTCTTTGAAGTTAACGAAGCGTGTGAACTTGTGCAGTCAGCCGTTCATCCAAACGCCAAGTTCATCTTCGGAACAACTATTGATGACGCACTGGGTGACGAAGTTCGAATCACCGTGGTAGCTGCAGGCTTTGAAGGTGGGGCACCAAAGAAGGTATCCACACCAGTAATTGATGCAGCAACTTTGGGTGGCGTTGCAGACCCAATCGCATCTAATGATCCGATCTCTGTTGCTCTTGATCTCGGCAATGAAACTCCCAAGCGTCGCGTGACCTTTGAAGAGCTAGTCGCAGAAGATGAGATCGACGTTCCTGACTTCATGAAGTAAGGCTTTGCCTCACTTTTTTACCGATCGACGCGGAGGCGAAAGCCTTGGCGTTTATGAATCATTGAATTTAGCGCTACATGTTGATGATGATCCAGCGGTAGTTAATTCCAATCGAGCAAAGATTGGCGCTGCCCAGTTCATGAATCAAGTTCATGGCGATCACATCGAAGTCATTGATGCAATCAGCCCGGATATTCCTACCTGTGATGGCCTGATAACAAAGACGCCGAATGTTTCGCTGGCGGTCATGGTGGCCGACTGCATCCCATTGTTACTTGTATCTAAAGAAGTTGTTGGGGCAATCCATGTTGGCCGCGCAGGCTTAGTAAATGGGATCGCACTTAAGGCAATTCAGATGATGCGATCACTAGGTGCAATAGAAATCCATGGGGTATTAGGTCCGTCTATTTGTGGCAGTTGTTATGAAGTTCCATTTCAGATGCAGCAAGATGTGATTGCAGCTCACCCTCGTGCTTTTGCCACGACTAGCAAAGGAACTCCGGGCCTGGATCTTCCGAAAGCATTGATTGCAGATTTAGTCGCTGCCGGTGTTACATACGAGGCATCGACTATTTGTACTTTTGAAGATCAGCTGTACTTTTCTCATCGGCGCCAAAATCCAACTGGACGCTTTGCTGGGGTAGTTTCATTATGAATCGAATTGAAGAAATTGAACTCAACCTGAAAACTGTTCAGGCAAACATCGCAGCGGTTGCTGCGCACCCAGTTACCTTGATCGCTGTGACAAAAACTTTTCCAGCAAGTGATGTTGAAATTCTTAAGCAACTGGGAATCCAAGAGTTTGGTGAAAACCGAGATGCCGAAGGGGCTGAAAAGTCGGCAGTTGTGGCAGGTAACTGGCATTTTCAAGGCCAGATTCAGAGCAACAAATTGAAATCAATAACATCGTGGGCTTCTGTGATTCATTCCTTAGATGATCCGCGCCATTTCGAAATCATTGAAAAAGTAGCACCGCATCCTTTAAGCATTTTTCTCCAGGTGTCATTAGATGGTGCCCATAATCGAGGGGGAGCAGGGGTCGATCAGCTGTATCAATTGGCCGAATTAGTGTCGGGTTCTGCGACCCACACCTTGGCTGGGCTGATGTCGGTGCCACCGGTAGCAATGGATCCCGAGGCGGCTTATTCGCGATTGTCAGTGATTCGTAATGAGTTTTTGACGAGATTTCCAAGGGCGGATTCTTTGTCGGCTGGCATGAGTGGTGATTATCAATTAGCGATTTCCCATGGTGCGACACATGTACGCGTGGGCTCATCAATCCTCGGTTCTCGCTCACCCCACAGGTAACCTTTAACTATGTCTAACGCAATGCGCCGTGTCGCAAACTACCTTGGCTTGATGGATGATCCTGAATTCGATACTCCTCAAGCAGCAACTACAAATACCCCAGCAATCCCACCAACCGGAGATGTTCGCATTAAAACTCGCGAACCACGCTCTGTTGGATCATTGCGTCACACATCAGTTGTAGAGGTAGCACCACAGCTTGATCTTCCAACAATGGATCGCATCGTTACTTTGCATCCACGTTATTACAACGAGGCACGTACGATCGGTGAGCATTTCCGTCAGGGAAATCCAGTGATCATCAACCTCACTGAAATGGATGAATCAGAGCACAAGCGTTTAGTTGACTTTGCAAGTGGTCTTGCTTTCGGTTTGCACGGAACAATTGAGCGCGTGACAAAGAAGGTATTCCTTCTCTCACCTGCAAATGTTTCAGTTAGCTCTGAAGACAAGTCAGCAGCTGCTCAAGCAAGTTTCTTTAACCAGAGCTGATCATGTTGGGCGTAGGCTCACTGCTAGCCAGTCTTCTTCAAATCTTTCTTTTTGCACTCTTAGGCCGTCTGATTTTTGATTACGTTCAGATGTTTTCTAGAACCTGGCGTCCAAAAGGAATCGTTCTTTACTTTGTAGAAGCGATCTACACAATTACTGATCCACCGATGAAGTTCGTTGGCCGCTTCGTGCCACCACTTCGCTTAGGTGCAATCAGTCTAGACATGAGTTTTATTGTGCTCTTTTTCGGAACACAATTACTGATGAACCTAGTACGCAGTATTTAATTACGCTTTAACCAGTACTACTTCAACACCAATCTCAGAATCTGTAATTGCCAATTCGGCATCTCGTGTCATGGATAGCGCTAGTACTTCATCAGAGATATGTCCTAAGTCAGATTCAATAGCAGCTGCCATTTCAGCTGTTGCATTCCATTTCACATTGATGCGATCTGAAATATCTAGACCATCGCTCTTTCGACGCTCTTGGATAAATCTGATCACTTCACGCACATTTCCAGCGGCAATCAGCGCGGGTGTGAGCTCAAGATCTAGCGCAACGCTTTCGCCATCATGTGAAGAAACGCTCCACCCGCTCTTTGGTACTTCAGTAACAACTAGATCATCTAGTGCGATCTCCCAAGTGCCAACGGTTGTGGTGCCGGCTGAACGCAGCGTCTTTACGAGCGAAGTTGCATCCGTTGCTGCGATGGCCTTTGCGATTTCCTGCACAGCGCCACCAAATTTTGCGCCTAGTGATTTGAAGTTAGCTTTAACGCTGATGTCGACTAGGTCACCATCGGCGGTTGCAATGTCCTGCAAAGTTTGAACATTAAGTTCATCGGCAATTTGTTCCCGCATAGCTTCTGGCAAAGTAGCCCAACCACTTGCAGCGATTAAGGCACGACCCAAAGGTTGGCGAATCTTGATTCCTGATTCAGCGCGGGTAGCACGGCCTAATTCAACGATGCGTCGGGTAAGTGCAACTTGTGAAGCTAATTCAGAATCAATTGCATCTTCATTGACCGCAGGCCAATTAGAAAGGTGAACCGATGCAGGTTGCTTTGAATCTGCCGGAATAACTAGCTCTTGCCACACTTGTTCCGTAATAAATGGAACTAGGGGAGCCAATAGTTGCGTCAGTGTTACCAAGCATTCGTGCAAGGTCCCAAGGGCGGACGTCTCGCCATCCCAGAAACGTCGACGTGATCGTCGTACATACCAGTTAGATAAATCATCGATAAATCGTGCAAGTGCGCGACCAGCAATTTGTGAATCAAAATCTTCAAGGGCTGCATCAACTTCTTTTACTAATAGATTTAGTTCAGAGATGATCCAACGATCCATCAGGGGACGGTCAGCTAGTGCAGGCGTTTGTGAGATTTCAAAGTTTGATGCATTGGCATAGAGCGCGTGGAAAGAAACGGTGTTCCAGTAGGTTAACAAGGTCTTTCGAACAACCTCGTTGATGCTGTCATGGCCAACACGACGAGCAGCCCATGGTGAACCGGCAGCCAACATGTACCACCGAACCGCATCTGCGCCGTGTTGATCCATCAGCGCCATTGGTTCTAGAACATTTCCAAGGTGCTTACTCATTTTGCGGCCATCTTTATCCAAGATGTGACCCAGACACAGCACCGTCTTAAATGAGGATTGATCAAAGACCAAAGTTCCGATGGTCATCAAGGTGTAGAACCAACCACGAGTTTGATCGATAGCTTCACAAATGAAATCGGCAGGGTAGCTGGCCTTGAACTTTTCGACTGATCCTTCTTTATGCGGATAACCCCACTGCGCAAAAGGCATCGCACCAGAGTCATACCAGCAGTCAATAACTTCAGGAACACGTGTCATTGTCTGCGAACATTCAGTACACGCAAAAGTAATGTCATCCACAAATGGTCGGTGTGGATCCAGGTTAGAAAGCTCTTGTCCTGACAAGGCGCCAAGTTCTTTTAAGGAATCAACACAGATCTCGTGTTTGTTTTCGCAACGCCAGATCGGCAAAGGCGTTCCCCAATAGCGATTTCTAGATAGCGCCCAGTCAATATTGTTGTTTAGCCAATCGCCGTAACGACCTTCTTTAATGGTTTCTGGGTGCCAGTCTGTTGCCGCGTTTTCGCGTAGCAAGGCATCCTTAATAGATGTGGTGCGGATGTACCACGATGGTTGTGCGTAATACATCAACGCAGTGTGGCAACGCCAGCAATGCGGGTATGAGTGCTCGTACTGCTGATGCTTGTACAAAGCACCGCTGGCCTTTAACTCTTTTACTAACGGCTTATCTGCATCTTTGAAAAAGATTCCACCGACCACAGGAACGTCCGCCAAGAAATGGCCATCTGGTGCAATCGGATTAACAACAGGCAGGCCATAGCTTCGACAGACCGATAAGTCATCAGCACCAAAAGCGGGGGATTGATGAACTAATCCGGTTCCATCCTCGGTCGTTACATATGTAGCAAGTACAACGAAGTGAGCATCAGGAATTTCGATGTAATCAAATGGTCGCTTATATGTGATGCGCTCTAGCTCTTTGCCCAGCACGGTCTTGAGGATCTTCTTTTCACCCTTAACCGCTTCCATTAAATTCTTAGCAACAACTAGAACTTCAGTCGTTTCTTCTTCGGTAACCTCGATCACGACGTATTCAACATCTGGATTAACTGCAATGGCGGTGTTTGAAACCAAAGTCCAAGGCGTAGTAGTCCACACCAATAGCGATGCCTTTAGTGCGGCAAGATCACCTGATGTAACTGGAAAGCGAACAAAGACCGATGGATCGGTAACGGTTTCATACCCTTGCGCTAATTCGTGATCTGATAAGCCAGTTCCACACCGAGGGCAGTACGGTGCAACACGATGATCTTGCACCAGCAGACCCTTTTTCCAGATCTCCTTCAGTGACCACCACACTGATTCAACATATTCAGGTGACATGGTCCAATACGCTTCATCAAAATCAACCCAGAAGCCCATGCGATCTGTCATGTCGGTGAAGGCACTTACGTGACGCTGAACAGATTCGCGACACTTGTCATTAAATGGTGCGATTCCAAATTTTTCGATGTCGCCTTTTCCAGAAAAACCAAGTTCCTTTTCAACCGCGATTTCAACTGGCAAACCATGGCAATCCCAACCCGCTTTACGAGTTACTTGCTTGCCCTTCATGGTGTGAAAACGTGGAAACAAATCCTTAAAGACACGGGCTTCAATGTGGTGTGTGCCGGGCATGCCATTTGCAGTTGGGGGACCTTCATAAAAAGTCCACGCAGGTGCGCCTTCACGGGCTGCCACAGTTTTTTCAAAGATTGAATTTTCGCGCCAGAACTTCAGGATTGAATGTTCGACGGCAGGCAGATCAACAGCTGCTGGGATGGCGCGAAACGGCATAAAAAAATCCTCCAGAAAAAAACTCTGGAGGGACGATCGCTGCGTTCACAGCTTTCGCGGTACCACCCGCCTTGCACACCGTGGTGTGCCACTTGTAATCCCGTGTGCTGGTTCTACATGGACTAGGTCCATTTCTTCCTGCCGGCTCGTGAGGTGATAGCCCCGTCAACGCCCTTTACGCGAGGCTCTCAGTGTAGTTGATTGATTCGTTAAAAATTCACCGTGGCGAACTTGGTCAGGGCGGGTGCGAAGGCATAAGGTTCGCGACATGCCTAAGAAGCCTGTAAAGAAAGTAGTCGCTAAGAAGGCGGCTGCGAAGAAGGCTCCAGCAAAGAAGGCGGCTGCGAAGAAGGCAGCGCCAAAAAAGGTTGCCAAGAAAGCACCAGCTAAAAAAGCGGTAGCGAAAAAGGTTGCCAAAAAGGCAGCTCCTGCCAAGAAGTCATCGGTCAAAAGCATTCCCGTAAAGAAAACTCCGGGAAAGCCATTTCCATCTAAGACCACTTTGACGGTCGATGAGAAATCTCAAACAGTTTCAGTCTCAACAATTACCGCACCAGTGGTCGCACCAGTTATCGAAGAGCGTCGCTTGGTCATGCCACCTCCACCGCGTCCCGTTAAAAGTGGCAAGAAGATTGCACCACTCAAGCCAATCAAGGTTGCGCCAACTCCGGTGGTTGTCAGCGAAAACGAATCGCCATGGACAGCAACTGAAATGAAGGCGATTAAGAGTGAGATCTCAAAAGAGTTAGATCGTTTGCGTAAAGAACTTGCAGTTGTTGAGCAAGAGATGGATGCATTGATTCAAGAATCTGGCGAAGGCGCCGGAGATGATCAGGCCGATGCTGGAACCAAGACTTTCGAACGCGAACATGAAATGTCTCTTGTCATTAACGCGCGCGATATGGTTTTACAGACCGAGCGCGCACTTGAGCGCATTGAAAACAAGACCTACGGAAATTGCGAAGAGTGTGGTTCGCCAATTGGTAAGGCTCGCTTGCAAGTATTTCCTCGCGCGACTCTCTGCATGCTGTGCAAGCAGAAGGAAGAACGGCGCTAGCGGTGCGCACGTGGCGCATACTCTTTAGTGTTGCTTGGGCGGTTTGGATCCTTGATTTAGCCACCAAGATTTGGGCAGTTAACAATCTTTCCTTCAAATCAAATATCAAAGTAATCGGTGAATTCTTTCAACTTACCCTTGTTCGAAATCCGGGCGCAGCTTTTTCATTTGCTACAGGTGCAACCATATTTTTATCACTTTTTAGTTTGGTCGTGATGGTCGTAGTTTTGTTCTACGCACCGAAAATTACCTCCCGCGGATGGGCAGTTGTCTTGGGATTGGTTTTAGGCGGAATCTTGGGAAACATGGTTGATCGCATCTTCCGTGAACCCGGGGTATTAAGAGGACATGTCATTGATTGGCTGCAGCTTCCCAATTTTCCAGTATTTAACATCGCTGACACGGCAATTGTTTCTGCGGCCCTGCTTTCTATGGTTTTGACTGCCAGAAATATCCCGCCCATAACAAAGGTAGGCTCACGACTATGAGTAACCGCGAATTGCGCACCTTGTCAGTGCCAGAAGGAGTCGCGGGAGAACGCATCGATAGCGCGCTGACTCGTGTGCTTGGTTTATCTCGTACCGCGGTTGTAAAGCTTTTGGAAGATGGTGACATCACAACTGGCGGCAAAGCGATGCCTAAATCTGATCGCGTAACAGCAGGCCAAGTAATTGATGTGTTGATGCCTGCACCAGTTAATACAGATCCAATTCCGCTGACACCGCTAGAGGGATTAACGATTGTTTACGATGATCAAGACATAGTTGTCATTGATAAACCAATTGGATGTGCCGCACACCCAAGTCCAGGATGGACAGGTCCAACAGTAGTTGGCGCATTAATGGCGGCCGGTTATTCAGTGTCAACTTCAGGACCGGCAGAACGTCAGGGAATTGTTCATAGATTAGATGTTGGCACTAGCGGATTAATGATCGTGGCAAAAAGTGACACCGCTTTTCACGTCCTTAAGGATGCATTTCGAAATCGCACGATTGAAAAGATTTACCACGCAATGGTGCAAGGACATCTAGATCCATCAACTGGAACAATTGATGCACCCATTGATCGCCATCCAAAAGAGGATCATCGCTTTGCAGTTGTTGCCACCGGAAAAGAATCAATTACACATTATGAAGTCATTGAGTTTTACCGCGGCGTTTCAATGGTGAAAGTAGAACTTGAAACAGGGCGTACGCACCAAATCCGCGTTCACTTTTCGGCGCTGCATCACCCACTAGTTGGTGACACTACATACGGTGCTGATCCTGTACTGGCTAAGAGTTTGCAGATGGCTAGACCGTGGCTCCACGCTGCCCAACTTCGCTTTGCCCACCCGGTTACTGGGCAAGCTCTCGACTTCCACGCCCCGTACCCAGCCGATCTCACACGCTCGCTGGCGTTGCTTTCCGACGCCGTTCTGCCATAGCCACTAATCTCGCCAATCATGCCAAAAGACAATTTCGTCCATCTTCACGTCCATACCGAGTATTCGATGCTCGATGGCGCTGCTCGTGTTGGCGATTTAATCTCTGAAGTCAAAGCACAGGGCATGCCTGCCATTGCAATGACAGATCATGGAAATGTTTTCGGTGCTTTCGAATTCTATAAAGCGGCGAAAAAGGCTGATGTAAAGCCGATCATTGGTATCGAAGCCTACGTTGCACCGGAATCACGATTTGATAAGAAGCGTGTTCAGTGGGCAGATGGCGGAGAAGATGATGTCTCTGGTGGCGGCGCATATACGCACATGACAATCTTGGCAGAAAACAATGAAGGCCTGGGCAATCTTTTTAGATTGTCATCACTTGCATCCCTTGAAGGCTATTACTACAAGCCACGCATGGATCGCGAACTTCTTGCTCAGTATTCAAAAGGATTGATCGCAACAACTGGATGTCCAGGTGGAGAAATCCAAACTCGATTGCGCATGGGTGCATATAAAGAAGCAATCAAGGCAGCAAGTGCTTATCGCGACATCTTCGGCAAAGAGAATTTTTTCCTTGAAGTAATGGATCACGGAATCGATATCGAAGCCCGCGTAAAGGCCGATTTGATGAAGTTAGGTAAAGAACTTGGCTTGCCGCTGCTTGCAACTAATGATCTGCACTACACACGCCAAGCCGATGCTGGTGCACATGAAGCCTTGCTCTGTGTTCAGTCAGGATCAACCTTGGCAGATCCCAAGCGGTTCAAGTTTGATAATGATTCCTTCTATGTAAAGACTGCAGCGCAAATGCGCGAACTCTTCAAAGACATTCCGGAAAGCTGCGATAACACTTTGTTGATTGCCGAACGCTGCAACATAACGTTGCGCGAAGGTGAAAACCTGCTTCCACAATTTGAAGTTCCAGCTGGTGAAACCGAGGATTCGTGGTTGAAAAAAGAGGCAGAGCGTGGCTTAAAGCAACGCCTTGGTTCCCGCGTTACGCCCGCACATGAAGAGCGCCTGGAGTATGAACTTGGCGTCATGGAGAAAATGGGATTTCCTGGTTACTTCCTGGTTGTTGCAGACCTTGTAGGTCATGCAAAAGAGGTTGGTATTCGTGTTGGTCCTGGTCGTGGATCAGCGGCCGGATCACTTGTTGCTTATTCCTTAGGAATCACGGGCCTTGATCCACTAGAACATGGCTTGTTGTTTGAGCGATTCCTTAATCCAGAACGTATTTCGATGCCTGATATTGACTTGGACTTTGATGAACGCCGACGCAGCGAAATGATTCGATATGCAACTAATAAGTATGGTGAAGACCGAGTTGCTCAGATCATCACCTATGGAACGATTAAATCTAAGCAGGCGATTAAAGATTCAACTCGAGTTCTTGGCTATCCATACGTTGTTGGCGAAAAGCTGACCAAAGCACTTCCACCTTCGGTGATGGGTAAAGATATTTCCCTGGGCGGTATTTTCGATTCAAAAGATGATCGCTACGGCGAAGCGGGCGAATTCCGCGCTTTGTATAACGCCGATCCTGATTCAAAGCGAGTTGTCGATACTGCGCGCGGTCTAGAAGGATTGAAGCGCCAGTGGGGAGTCCATGCTGCAGGCGTCATTCTTTCGCGTGAGCCGCTACTTGATGTGATTCCAATTCACCGTCGCGAAGCAGATGGAGCAATCATTACCCAGTTTGATATGGGTGCGTGTGAAGCAACTGGTTTGCTCAAGATGGACTTTTTGGGTCTGCGAAACCTTTCTGTGCTTGATGATTGTTTGCTCAATATCAAAGCTAATCAAGGTAAAGATGTAGTTCTAGAAGACTTAACCCTGGATGATCCAAAAACGTATGAACTCTTAAGTCGCGGCGATACTTTAGGTGTGTTTCAGCTAGACGGTGGGCCAATGCGCGCGCTTCTAAAGAGTATGTCTCCAGATTCTTTTGAAGATATTTCAGCAGTGATCGCGCTGTATCGCCCTGGTCCTATGGGAGAAAATGCGCATAACAACTATGCAGATCGCAAAAATGGTCGGAAGCCCGTAGAACCAATCCACCCAGAACTTTCTGTGCCGCTGCATGAAATCTTGGGCGATACCTATGGCTTGATTGTTTATCAAGAGCAAGTAATGGCGATTGCTCAAAAGGTGGCGGGATTTACTTTAGGTCGCGCAGATCTTTTGCGAAAAGCTATGGGTAAGAAGAATAAGGAAATTCTAGATAAAGAGTATGTTCCCTTTGAAGCAGGAATGAAGGAAAACGGTTTCTCAACGGCAGCGATTAAGCGCTTATGGGAAGTTCTTATTCCCTTCTCTGATTACGCCTTTAACCGTGCTCACTCTGCTGGCTATGGTGTTGTTTCATATTGGACGGCTTATCTAAAGGCTAATTACCCAACGGAATACATGGCTGCGCTTTTAACTTCGGTTAGGGATGATAAAGATAAGTCAGCGTTGTATTTATCCGAATGTCGTCGCATGGGAATCAAAGTCTTGCCACCTGATGTCAATGAATCAGATGCTGAATACACCCCACGAGGAGTTGATATTCGCTTTGGTCTGGCAGCAATTCGAAATGTTGGCGAAGGTGTCGTTGCGTCGATTAAGAGCGCACGTGATGCAAAGGGTCGCTACACATCTTTTGGAGATTTCCTAGCCAAGGTTGATGCGCAAGTGTGTAACAAAAAAACGATTGAATCGCTCATCAAAGCTGGTGCTTTTGGTTCACTGGGATCAACACGTAAAGGATTGATTGCCGTCCACCTTGAAGCCATTGATTCAGTTATCGAATCCAAAAGAGCTGAAGCGATTGGTCAGTTTGATCTCTTCGGGGGAGAAGCGGTTACAGCCGTTTCTGGTTTAGATATTGTAGTGCCAACGGGTGAATGGGATAAAGCGATGCTCCTATCGTATGAACGCGAGATGTTGGGCCTTTATGTTTCTGATCATCCTTTGCTGGGTGTTGAACATGTACTGAGGGCCAATACAGATATGTCTATCAGCGAATTAGCTGATGAAGGCGCTCAGCATGAATCAATCGTGACAATTGGTGGTTTGATCACAAGTGTTACCCGCAAGGTTTCACGTCAGGGTGCCTCGTGGGCGGTAGTAACCGTTGAAGATTTAGAAGGTGCGCTTGAAGTTCTGTTCTTTGCAAATACCTACAACCAATATTCAATGTCCTTGACTGAAGACCGAATCGTGACGATCAGGGGACGAGTTGATCGTCGCGAAGATGCGCTGCGCTTTACCGCACTTGAAATGTCTATGCCAGATATCAGTGCAGGGCCAACTGGACCTTTGGTTATTTCGCTTCCGATTCAGCAGTGCACACCACCGGTAGTAGATCGTATTAAGGAGATCTTGCGTTCTCATCCAGGAAAGCGTGAAGTTCATCTGCAGCTACTTGATAATGGAAGCAGCACTGTGATGAAGGTTGATGCATTGATCACATCATCTCCAAGCCTGAGCGCTGATTTGAAATCAATTCTGGGTCCTAACTGCCTGGTGTAAATCAATGGGCGAGGCCGACCGCCTAGCCGTTACAATTGCCTAATGATTCGTACCGTTGACCTGCGCGGACGATCGCTGTCTAAAGCCCAATACAACGCGCAATTGCCGCGAGCTACGCTCAATGTTGCCGATGCGATGGTGCTTATCCAACCCATTCTGGAAAGAGTAAAGCATGGAACAGAAGCAGATCTGATCTCATTGGCCCAAGAATTTGATGGGGTTAAGCCAACCAGTATCAGAGTTGCCCAGAGCGCACTGGATACAGCTCTTGCACAATTAGATCCAGCGATTCGCAGCGCGCTAGAAGTTTCCATTAAGCGAATTACTAAAGTTCACAATGATCAACTGCGTACTGAAAAAACTACGACCGTTGTTGATGGCGGAACAGTCACTGAAAAATGGATTCCAGTTGATCGTGTTGGCTTGTATGTACCCGGTGGTCGCGCGGTGTATCCGAGTAGCGTGATGATGAATGTCATTCCTGCGCAAATTGCCAATGTTGCATCCATTGCAGTTGCATCGCCGCCACAAAAAGAATTTGGCGGATTGCCACACCCAACAATTCTTGCTACTTGTGCCTTGCTTGGTATCACTGAAGTTTATGCCGTTGGGGGAGCACAAGCGATTGCGCTGTTTGCTTACGGAATGGATGGCGTGTGTGAAAAGGCTGATTTAGTTACGGGTCCAGGAAACATTTATGTTGCCGCAGCAAAGCGCGCATTACGCGGCGTCATCGGAATTGATTCAGAAGCAGGACCAACCGAGATTGCAATTTTGGCGGACTCTTCAGCAATCGCGGCTGATGTTGCAGCAGATTTGATTAGCCAAGCAGAGCACGATGTCATTGCCGCAGCGGTTTTGGTTACCGATTCACCTGAACTGGCAGCCGACGTTGAAGCTGAACTCAAGGTTCGCGTAGCTGCTACCAAACACGCAGATCGAATCAAAGCTGCCCTTTCTGGAATTCAATCTGCTATAGCTTTAGTTGATGACATGGCGCAAGGTTTAGATGTCGTAAACGCATATGCCGCAGAACATCTTGAAATTCAAACGCGTAACTCACGCAGTGATGCCGCAAAGATTCGAAATGCGGGCGCAGTATTTATCGGAAGATTCTCACCAGTTTCCTTAGGTGATTACTCGGCCGGCTCTAATCACGTACTGCCAACAGGTGGTTGCGCATGTCATTCAAGTGGGCTTTCAGTACAAACCTTCTTGCGCGGTTTGCACTTTATTGAATACGACCAAAAAGCATTTACCGACATTGTTGATACCGTCGTGGTTTTAGCTAACTCGGAAGATTTGCCCGCCCACGGTGAAGCAATGACTGTGCGTCTGGAGAACCTCTGATGACCTGGCCGACTTGGTTGCCTTTGCGCGAAACACTGCGTCCGTTGTCACCGTACGGTGCTCCACAAGTTCCTGCAACTGCTTCACTGAATACAAATGAGAACCCTTATTCGCCATCACCTGCGCTGCAAAAAGCTATAACCGATGCTGTTGCAAAGGTTGCCGCTGATCTGAATCGTTACCCTGATCGGGATGCAACAAAGTTGCGAGAACAACTTGCTCAGTACATCAATGAGCAAAGCGCCTCTAAGTTTTCGGCAGACAACATTTGGGCAGCCAATGGATCCAATGAAATTATTCAGTCAATCTTCTTAGCTTTTGCACAAGGCCCAGTTTTGGGATTTACCCCCTCGTATTCAATGCACCCGTTGATTGCAAAGACGACAGGGTCACAGTGGATTGATGGAAAGCGTAACGCCGACTTTTCGCTGAGCACCGCCGATGCAGTGGCTGAAATAATCAAGAACAAGCCAACTCTGACATTTATCACAACGCCAAATAATCCAACGGGTGGCGCAGTAACAATTGATGCCATTCAAGAGCTTGCAAATGCAGCTCAGCAGGTTGGTGGGCTATTGGTTGTTGACGAAGCCTATGCCGAGTTTTCACAAGAAGTATCTGCAGTCACATTGATCGCTAACAATCCACATGTCATTGTTATTCGTACCATGAGCAAAGCTTTTGCTTTTGCGGGTGCACGACTGGGGTATTTAGTAAGTGATGTAGCAGTTAAAGATGCAATGATGATTGTTCGACTTCCGTACCACCTAAGCGCACTTACCCAAGCTGCTGCCCAGGTTGCAATTGATCACCGCGCAGAATTGTTGAGTGGTGTCTCAACCTTGATTGCTGCCAGAGCGCAGGTAGTTAAGGCACTTCACGACATGGGGCTGACCACAATCCAAAGTAGTGCCAACTTTGTTCTCTTCACAGGTTTCAAGCAGGATGCGCCACAACTGTGGGCAGCCTTGCTAGAAAAGGGTGTTCTGATTAGAGATGTGGGATTATCAGGGTACTTAAGAGTCACAATTGGCAATGAAGCCGAGAATCAATTATTTGTTTCAGCCCTCAAAGAGCTCATTTAAAGGAGATAGCCATGAGAACAGCACGCGTCGAAAGAAAGACCAAGGAATCACACGTTCTGGTTGAGCTCAATCTAGATGGCCAGGGCGTCATCGATGTCGACACTGGTGTTCCTTTCTTTGATCACATGATGTCGCAGCTAGGTAAGCACTCAGGTTTTGATTTAACGGTAAAGACAACGGGCGATGTAGATGTGGATTCTCACCACACAGTTGAAGACACTTCTCTTGCTTTCGGGCAAGCGCTACGTGAAGCGCTAGGGGACAAAGCAGGAATCCGTCGTTTCGGAGATTCCATGGTTCCGCTAGATGAAGTTCTGGTTCAAGCCGCAGTTGATCTTTCTGGTCGCCCATACCTAGTACACCGTCAACCAGAAATTGTGGAATTGATTGGTACTTTTGATACGACTCTTGGAAAGCACATCTGGGAATCAATTGTTGCTGAAGCGCGCATCGCATTGCATATTCGTGTTCTTGAAGGTCGCAACGCACACCACGTGTTTGAAGCACAATTTAAAGCAGTAGCTCGTGCACTTCGCGATGCAGTTTCACTAGATGGCAGAGTTGCCGGAATTCCATCGACTAAAGGTTCTCTTTAAACAGTCCTACTTTTTCATTGCGCTAAAGCGCTTTGGTTACTTCTGTAATGTTCTTTCACTACGACTGAAATTAGCACCATCATTCTTTTGTGTCTGGTTTCTTTTGGAAGAACAAAGACCCATTGCAATTCTGACATTCCATCTTATGCATCTCAGTCGGAGAGGAGCAAGCTTCGCAGTATTTGAAAGGTCCTTTTCCAACAGAGACCTCTTTAGGAATATAGGGTTTCTTCGGAGGAGGAAGATATTCATCGTTGTTTCCTCGGTTCCTTTGATTGAGTATTTGAAGCTGACCGAAAATTCGCATAAGATTATAATTCACGATGATCAGACCAACCCAAATTCCAAAAACAAAGAAAATGAGCCAACCCGATCGGGCATTTAAGGTAGCTAGTAGATCAAAAATCGTTATCTCTTCTTCCATACTTAAATTGTGCCTTTTTTTAGAGGCATGTGCTACCCCTTTTATTAATGCGGCCTCTCTACCTGATTGCAAGGGAATCGCCCCTTTGAAACCGTGTTGGACGAAGAGGGGCCTATCTGTACACCCTTAAGAGAAACTTAAATACGGCGGGTCGGCGGAGTCTTATCTCCAGAAAAAGTACCATGGGGACATGATGCCTCATTCAATAGAGCAAGAGTGCGATTGGTATTTGCTGGAGGGAAAGCCAATTCCCCAACATTTAAAGCATCTTTTGGATAAAGAACGTGAGAGACAATCATTTTTCTATGATGAATGGTGTCTCGAGGAGAAATCAGTTAAGGCAAAGTCGAGAATTTGGACTTTCATCCTAGATTTAGTTCGTGATTGATTAATCAGATTTTTTGATAGCCCGCATCTAAGGCGCAGAAGCCTTTGAAGGGTAATTGGTCGCCCTGAATGTGCAGTTTTTGAGAATATTATGGTTAAGACAGGGAAGGCTAGGAGAAAATAGGCGACATGAAATTTTACTTATTCATTATTCAAACAAAGTCTGGCCTTATGGGCAGCCTTTCGATTAAAGGTTCTCTTTGATAGCAATTCTTGACTACGGCTCTGGAAATCTCAGATCTGCAGAGCGGGCTTTTGCGACTGCTGGAAAAGATGTAGTTGTTACCTCAGATCGAAAGGTTGCCTTAGAGGCTGACGGTTTAGTTGTTCCAGGAGTTGGTGCATTTGCTGCGTGCATGAATGGCTTGAACGCGGTTGACGGCGGAGACATTGTTCGGGAACGTTTAGCAAATGAGCGACCAACTTTGGGAATATGTATTGGGATGCAAATTTTGTTTAGCCAAGGCACAGAACACTCTGAGAACACCACCCATGCTGGTGTTGGTATCTGGGATGGAATCGTTTCCAAGTTAGATGCGCCGATATTGCCGCACATGGGTTGGAACACTGTCGAAACAAGCTCTGATTCAGTTTTGTTTAAAGGTGTTGAAACCGAATCTTTTTACTTCGTGCACTCTTATGCAGCAAAGACGGCGGTTGGGAAAACACAGGCGTGGACGAGACACGGTGAAAAATTTCTAGCAGCAGTTGAAGATGGCTATATCAGCGCTACGCAATTTCACCCAGAAAAATCTGGTGCTGCTGGATTAGCCCTGATTAAGAATTGGGTGGGGTCACTATGAGTTATCTAGAGCTATTGCCAGCAGTAGATGTGAAAGATGGTCGCGCAGTTCGTTTGGTTCAAGGTGAACTAGATAAGGAAAGTATTTACGGAGCACCGTTAGATGTTGCCCTTGAATTTCAAGCAGCCGGAGCCGAATGGTTACACCTGGTAGATCTTGATGCAGCTTTTGGTCGCGGCGAAAACTCTGCGTTGCTAGCAGAAGTTGTCGGAAAACTGGACATCAAGGTCGAACTATCGGGTGGTATTCGTGATGATGAATCTTTGCGTCGCGCACTTGCTACAGGTTGTCGTCGCGTCAATCTAGGAACCGCTGCACTTGAAGATCCCGAATGGACCGCTCGCGTTATCGCAGAACATGGTGATCGAATCGCAGTTGGTTTAGATGTACGCGGCCACACTTTGGCAGCACGTGGGTGGACAAAAGAAGGCGGGGATCTTTTTGAAACTTTAGCCCGACTAGATCGTGATGGTTGTGCACGTTATGTCGTAACCGATGTTGCTAAGGATGGAACCCTAGGTGGTCCTAACTTAGAACTTTTGCAATCAGTATGTGCAGCGACAAGCAAGCCAGTCATTGCAAGTGGTGGAATTTCTTCCCTTGATGACATCGCCGCATTAACCGCGCTTGTTGGTACAGGTGTTGAAGGTGCGATTGTCGGTAAAGCTTTGTACGCCGGAAAATTCACTCTGCAAGAAGCACTGAAGGTCAGCGGCAAATGAGCCTGTCAGTTCGCATTATTCCGTGCCTAGATGTCACCGATGGACGGGTAGTTAAGGGTGTCAATTTCACAGACTTAGTTGATGCCGGCGACCCAGTTGAAATGGCATCGCTGTACAACACTGAAGGTGCTGACGAACTAACTTTCTTAGATATCTCTGCAAGTGTGGCGGGGCGTGAAACAACCCTTGATGTTGTTCGACGTACGGCAGAGCAAGTGTTTATTCCACTTACTGTGGGTGGTGGAATTCGAAATGTTGACGATGTCGATCGCTTGCTGCGAGCAGGTGCTGACAAAATTTCAATTAACACATCTGCTCTTGCGCGCCCACAGTTAATCGCAGAGATCGCTGATCGTTTTGGTTCACAAGTATTGGTGCTCTCAGTTGATGCACGGCGAGCTAGAACCGATTCTGGTTTTGAAGTAACAACACATGGTGGTCGACAAAGCGCCGACGTAGATGCACTTGCATGGGTAGAACAAGCTTGTGCACTTGGTGTGGGTGAGATTCTGCTTAACTCAATGGATGCAGATGGAACTCGCGCAGGTTATGACATCGGAATGATTACCGCAGTTAGAGCGGTATCTAAAGTGCCATTGATTGCCAGCGGAGGAGCTGGCTCACTTGAAGATTTCTCTGCCGCCCTTGATGCCGGCGCAGATGCGCTATTGGCGGCAAGTGTCTTTCACTTTGGAGTTCACCGAATCGGGGATGTGAAGCGCTATCTGGGTAAGCACAATTATCCGGTGCGCGCCGTTGCCGCTGTGTAAGGCAGAATAAGCACATGACAACTCTGGATCCGCAGGTAGCTGCTCTTCTGAAGGATCCAAACCTTTTGATTCCGGCAATTGTCCAAGATTCAACCAGTAAAGAAGTTTTAATGCTGGCGTATATGAATCCGGAATCTCTGCAGTTAACGCTCAGCACCGGCAAAGCCACGTATTGGTCACGCAGCCGAAATGAGCTATGGATTAAAGGTACAACTTCTGGACATTTTCAAGAAGTTCAATCGATTTCCTTGGATTGCGATGGAGATGCCTTACTTCTTGAAGTTATTCAAACCGGAGTTGCTTGCCATACCGGCGAACACAGCTGTTTTCATACCCCACTAGAGCTGCGACCGTAACGTGAACTTAGAAGAGTTTCGCGCCTACGCAAAAGTTTCAAATGTCATACCTGTATCGCGAAAACTGCTGGCAGATTCTGAAACACCACTTGGGGTTTACAAGAAGTTAGCAAAGAGTGCGGCCAACACATTTCTTCTTGAATCTGCCGAACACGGTGGAACTTGGTCACGGTATTCATTTATTGGAGTTCGCAGCGAAGCCACGTTAAGTGAAAAAGATGGTCTGGCATATTGGCAGGGGAGCGCGCCAGCTGGTGCGCCAACAGGTATCGATCCCCTGGAAGCCCTGCGTTTGTCGGCCGCACATTTGCGTTCACCAAAAATCCCAGGTCTGCCGCCATTAACCGGTGGTCTGGTTGGGTTCATGGGCTATGACGTTGTTCGCAGACTAGAAAAACTTCCTTCGCTGTCGCAGAAGGATATTCCGCTACCAGAACTTTCTTTCATGCTAACTAGTGACTTAGCGGTGATGGATCACAGTGAAGGAACCATTACTTTAATTGCCAACGCAATTAACTGGGATGGCAGTGATGATCGCATTGACGAGGCATATGCCGCATGTATCGAAAGACTTGATCGCATGCAGACTGATTTAGCTACCTCAATACCAGGTGATGCTGCATCAATTCCTGACTTTTCATTGCCTGACTACACCGGCAATATTTCTGCAGAGCAATTTAAAAAGAACATCGCACACGTCAAAGAAGAAATCTTGGCAGGTGAAGCTTTTCAAGTAGTTTTGTCACAACGTTTTGCCATGCCTTGCTCTGCCGATGCCATAGATGTTTATCGCATGCTTCGACTGAATAACCCATCCCCGTATATGTATTTGTTCCGCTTTACAGATGGAATTGAAATTGTTGGATCTAGCCCTGAAGCGTTGGTGAAAGTTAATCAAGAGGATGTAATGATTCATCCAATTGCCGGAACACGTAAGCGATCAGCAAATCCTGAAGAAGATCATCGTTTAGCTGAAGAGCTGCTGGCAGACCCTAAAGAGCGTGCTGAGCACTTAATGCTGGTTGATTTGGGTAGAAATGATCTCGGACGGGTATGCGCGCCGGGCAGCGTCGAAGTAATCGATTTTATGCATATCGAGCGTTATTCACATGTGATGCATATTGTTTCAACTGTGATCGGCAAGCTCTCTAAAAAATCATCACCAGTTGACGCTCTCTTTTCGGTATTTCCGGCTGGAACTCTGTCAGGTGCACCTAAGCCACGAGCAATGGAAATCATTGAAGAGTTAGAAACAACCAGACGTGGTGTTTATGGTGGAATCGTTGGTTACATCGATTTCACTGGAAATCTAGACACCTGTATCGCCATCAGAACCGCATTGCTATACAAGGGAACAGCTTTCGTCCAAGCTGGTGCCGGAGTTGTTGCCGACTCTGATCCAGAATCTGAGAACCAAGAGTGTCGCAATAAAGCTGCTGCTGTGTTAACCGCGGTGCATGCAGCAAATCGTTTGGCGGATCAGCGATGAAAGAGTTCTTACCCGTGCTAATTTCTTTGGTGTGTGTATTTGCACTGGTTATCGTTATTTCTAAGCGCTTCAAACTTTCTTCCAGGTATGACCGTAAGCCACGTGAACTCAATACCTGGAGCGCACTTGATCATGGAATTGACCCAACAGAGGATCAGAAGCCATGAGCGTTTTAAATTCAATCATCGAAGGTGTTCGCGAAGATTTGGCGGCTAGACGTTTACCCATGGGGCAGCTGCAAGAAGCGTTAGAAACCGCACCTGTCGTTCGTGATTGTTTGCCACACTTGATGTCTTCTGAAATGTCAGTTATCGCAGAGGTAAAACGTTCTTCGCCTAGCAAAGGCGCGTTAGCGACCATAACCGACCCTGCTGGCTTAGCTGCCCAGTATGAAGAAGCAGGTGCGCAGGTAGTTAGCGTGCTGACCGAGCAACGACGTTTTGGTGGAACCTTGGCAGATCTAGATGCGGTTCGAAAAGCAATCGATCTTCCTATCCTGCGAAAAGATTTCATGGTTGATGAATACCAATTTTACGAAGCGCGCGCACATGGAGCAGATGTCGTACTTCTTATCGTTGCAGCTTTAAGTAAGAACCAATTAGAAGATTACTTTCATTTAAGTACTGAACTAGGCATGCGTTCGCTGATTGAAGTCCATACCAATGATGAACTTGAAAGAGCGTTGGAAATATCACCACAGATAATTGGTGTGAACTCCAGAAACCTTAAGACCCTAGAAGTAGATGCACGTGCGTTTGCCGAATTAATTCCACAGATTCCTTCAACAATTGCGCGAGTTGCAGAATCTGGTATTTCAACCCGTGAAGAGGTTGAATTTGCACAAGAGTGTGGAGCAACCGCCATCTTGGTTGGCGAAGCACTTGTGCGCTCAGGATCTCCATCTGTTGCGATCAATCAATTGCTCGGTAGGCTTTGACAATGACGAGCGCGGGACATTTCGGGGAGTACGGCGGACGCTTTGTGCCAGAGGCATTAATTGGCGCGCTCAATGAACTTGAAATCGCGCACAACACAGCACAAAAAGACCCAACGTTTTTAGCTGAACTAGCAGAGCTGCACAAAACCTATACAGGTCGTCCCAGCATCATCACCGAAGCAAAGCGATTTTCAGAACATGCTGGTGGTGCTCGAATTTTTCTGAAGCGTGAAGATCTTAACCACACGGGTTCACATAAAATCAATAATGTTTTAGGCCAGGCCTTGCTTACAAAGCGCATGGGCAAGAAACGCATCATCGCAGAAACTGGTGCTGGCCAACATGGTGTTGCATCTGCAACCGCGGCCGCACTGATGGGTCTTGATTGCGTTGTCTACATGGGCGAAGAAGACACTCGTCGCCAAGCGCTCAATGTGGCGCGAATGAAATTGTTAGGTGCTCAAGTTGTTCCAGTGACATCAGGTTCTAGAACCCTAAAAGATGCCATTAATGAAGCAATGCGTGACTGGGTAACAAATGTTGCTACCACGCACTACATGCTCGGAACAGTTGCGGGACCACATCCTTTCCCAACAATGGTTCGTGATTTCCACAAAATCATAGGAGAAGAATCTCGTGAACAAATGCTGGCGCTCACGGGCAGACTTCCTGATGCCGTTTTAGCGTGTGTGGGTGGCGGATCAAATGCGATCGGAATCTTTAACGCATTTATTCCAGATACTAATGTACGACTTATTGGTTTTGAAGCTGGCGGTGACGGGGTTGAAACTGGGCGCCATGCGGCAACCATTACAGGTGGTTCTCCGGGTGTACTTCACGGAACCCGTTCCTATGTTTTACAAGATGCAAATGGCCAAACAATCGAATCACATTCGATTTCAGCTGGTTTGGATTATCCAGGCGTAGGTCCAGAGCATGCATACCTTCATGATGTTGGTAGAGCTGAATACCGCGCAATTAATGATGATGCAGCCATATATGCATTCTCGTTACTGAGCAAGACTGAAGGAATTATTCCGGCAATTGAAACTGCACACGCATTAGCTGGTGCAATTCTTGTAGGGCAAGAGTTAGGTCCGCAAGCAAATCTGCTGATTAATCTTTCTGGACGCGGGGATAAGGATGTTCAAACAGCGGCTGAATACTTTGGAATTCCGCTGTAATGACCCAGCTAGATGAGGTAATGGCGCGGGTACGTTCTGAAAATCGCGCCGCATTGATTGCTTACATTCCTGCGGGTTTTCCTTCACAAGCAGGTTGTGCCAAAGCGATTCAAGCGTTGGCAGATGCTGGAGTTGATGCAATCGAAATCGGTTTTCCCTATAGCGATCCCGTCATGGATGGGCCGGTAATTCAAGAAGCGGCAGAAATTTCACTTAAGGGTGGAACCAGTGCGGCTGATGTTTTTGCGGCCCTTAAGACTGCAACAGACACAGGTGTTGCCGCAGTAGTTATGACGTATTGGAATCCCATTGAGCGTTACGGCGTCGATAAGTTTGCACAATCTATTGCCGATAATGGGGGATCCGGAGTCATTACTCCAGATTTAACAATTGAAGAATCTGATCGCTGGCTTGCGGCAACAAGTAAGAACAAAATCAATCCGATTTATGTGGTTGCACCGAGTACAAATGATGCACGGCTTGCAGAGGTAACTGCTAAAACGGGTGGCTTTGTGTATGCGGCAAGTTTGATGGGCGTTACAGGTACACGCACGAGTGTTTCAACTGATGCCAGCAATCTGGTCTCTCGCGTTCGTGGCGTTACTGCCTTGCCGATTTCAGTTGGTCTTGGAGTCTCTACGCGAGAGCAAGCTAAATCCCTTGCGGCCTATGCCGATGGTGTCATCGTTGGCTCGGCATTTATTAAGTTACTTCTTGAGGCAAAGAGTGAGCAGGAAGGGCTGGATGCGATTTCGCATTTAGCGCGAGAATTGGCGCTAGGAGTACGCGAAGGGCGCTAGCTTTCGCCCCTAATTCACAGAATTGAAGCCGAGTTTGGGCTTGGCGCATTGGGCTCTTTATCTATACTTTCTCCCGTACATCAAGGCATGTGATCAAATACCAATTCAATTAATCAAGGAGTAATAATGGCCAAGCAAGCTGCAAAGGGCGCAGATAACACAACACGTTGGATTGTAGTAGCGATGGTCGCACTTGTTGTGGTTACCGGAGTTGTTTTTTCACTCTTTGGTCAAACTGAAAAATCAACAGCTTCACTTGCAGGCCTGGATGGAATAAAGGCAAAGCCCGCGGTTACTTCAACAATTGATGTCGAAAATGGTTCTTCAATTGCATTCAATACCGGTGCAACTACAACCATTGATGTTTGGGAAGATCCACAGTGTCCAGTATGTAAGTTATTTGCTGATGCCAATGGTCAGTACCTAGATTCACTTATTCGCGAGAAGAAGGCGAATGTTCGTTATCACGTGCTCTCATTCTTAGGTGATGAATCTGTACGTGCAGCAAATGCATCCTTCTGTGCCGCTGATGAAGGTCAGTATTTGGATTTCCATAAAGCAATTTATGCAGTTCAGTCACCGATTGAAAATTCAGGGTTCTGGAGCAATGAAACACTGGTTGAAATGGGAAAGAAAATCGGTATCACATCAACAACATTTGAAAACTGCGTGACTAAGGGTTCCAAGGTCGATTTGGTACAAGCCAATTATGATTCGATGCAAAAATTTGGCGTTCAAGGAACACCAACTGTTTTCATCAACGGCAAGAAGTGGGAACGCACACAAAACGGTTTCGTACTTGATGAGTTCAAAGCAGCTGTAGAGGCTGGCTAAAACTTGAATGTGGCTTTTCCAACTCCGGCACAATCAGAGCTGGAGCTTGGTCCATTAACCATTCACTATTACGCACTATGCATTATCACTGGCATAGCAATAGCGATTTGGTTAGGCGGTAAGCGTTTTCCATACAAAACGGTGCAAGGTCAATCAATTGTTTCCGAGGTAGCAATCGTCGCTGTGCCAACAGGAATTATTGGTGGACGTATCTACCACGTGATCTCATCACCTAATGCTTACTTTGGTGCTGGTGGTTCCCCAGTAGATGCCTTCAAGATTTGGGAAGGCGGCTTAGGGATTTGGGGTGCGATTTCCCTTGGTTTATTTGGCGCGTATCTGCGCTACCGATCTTTAGCGAAAAAAGTTGAACTGCCATCCTTTGCTGTATTTGCTGATGCGTTAGCTCCGGGAATTCTTTTTGCGCAAGCGATTGGTCGTTTCGGCAATTGGTTTAATGGTGAGCTTTTTGGAAAGCCATTAGATGCTTGGTGGGCCCTTGAGATTCCGATGCGCTATCGTCCAAATGAATACACACAATTTGAAACTTTTCATCCAACCTTTTTATATGAAGCTATTTGGTGCACCGCTATTGCGATCGTGATTCTAAAGTTCGGAAATAGACTCAAGGCTGGACAAAGTTTTGCGCTGTATGTCGGAGCATATTGTGTAGGCCGCTTCTTTATCGAACTGATTCGTATTGACACCGCCAACACGATTGCCGGTCTGCGCGTGAATGTTTGGGTAAGTCTGCTTGTTGGCTTGGGGGCTGCGCTCTATTTTGCTCGCGCCGCCAAAAAGATTCAGTAAGGCTCAGGTAGGCTTTCACTTATGAGTTTGGACGAGGTCTACAAGAGAAATCTGCAACATCGCACTAACCGTGCAGGGTGGCTTCGCGCCGCAGTACTTGGTGCAAATGATGGCCTTGTCTCGACCGCAGCATTAATGATTGGTGTTGCCGCAGCCGGTAAACAAGACTTTATTGTTACTGCTGGCGTCGCCGGAATTACCGCGGGCGCGATGTCTATGGCGGTTGGTGAATACATTTCGGTACGTTCTCAAAATGATGTTGAAGAATCAGATCGTTTGATTGAAATTGGGCATCTTGCGGCAGATCCAGAAGCAGAGTTAGTAGAGCTTCAGCACATTTACATTGATCGCGGTTTATCGCCAGAGCTGGCACTTCAAGTCGCACTTGAAATGCATCGTAAAGATCCGCTGGAAGCACACTTGCGCGACGAGCTAGGGCAGAACCCAAATACCAAAGCGCGTCCAGTGCAGGCAGCTATAGCTTCGGCTTTGTCATTTACGCTTGGCGGACTGATTCCATTTGCTGGGGCTTTCGCGCCGACTCTCGGCACACAGGCAGGGAGCATCGTTCTATTTACTCTGGGGGGATTGGTGCTGACCGGTGTCGTATCTGCACGCACCGCAGGCTCCAAATTGCTGCGCCCAACGGTCAGAGTGCTTATCGGTGGCTCACTTGGAATGCTGATTACCGCGGGAATCGGCCGCATCGCCAACATATCTGGCCTCTAGTTTCTTCAATTTGAGGCTTCCCTTCTGCTGGCTAGTTGCTACCCTTTCCCATTAAGCAAGAGGCATTTCGCACGACGGGCCAAGGTTGTCCCTTTATTTGTTAGGACAAATCCGTAGGAGCACGCCCATGGTACTTGCATCCAATTATCCACAAGCACAAGGACTCTACGATCCTGCCTCAGAACATGATGCTTGTGGTGTTGCCATGGTTGCCACACTCAACAAGGTTGCAACACATGACATCGTTGCCAAAGCGCTCACAGCGTTGCGCAATATGGAACATCGCGGTGCATCAGGTGCCGAACCAGATAGCGGTGATGGTGCGGGAATTCTCATTCGTATTCCAGATGCATATTTTCAAGCAGTAGTTGATTTCAAACTTCCAGTAGCCGGTGCCTACGCGGCCGGAATCGCATTTGTTGCAAAGGGCGCCGATGTAAAGGGCGAGATTGCACGGATAGCTGATGAAGAAGGTCTAGTTGTCCTGGGTTGGCGCGAAGTTCCGATCAATTCATCATCTCTGGGAAAGACCGCGCTATCGGTCATGCCAGATTTTCATCAACTCTTTGTTGCAGGTAAGAATGGTGAAACAGGGATCGCACTTGATCGCCTTGCATTTTGTCTCAGAAAGCGCGCAGAGCATGGATTGGATGTGTATTTTCCTTCTTTGTCATCACAAACCATCGTTTACAAAGGAATGCTTACAACTGGTCAGCTAGAAGAATTTTTCCCAGAACTTTCCGACGAGCGTGTTGTTTCCCCACTTGCTTTAGTTCACTCACGCTTTTCTACCAATACTTTTCCGTCATGGCCACTTGCGCACCCTTATCGATTCATTGCCCACAATGGAGAAATCAATACCGTCAAGGGAAATCGCAATTGGATGCGCGCTCGCGAATCTTTGCTACACAGTGATTTGATTCCCGGTGATCTCAAGCGGTTGTTTCCTATCGTGGAAATGTCAGGTTCAGATTCAACATCATTTGATGAGGTCCTGGAACTCTTGTACTTAGGTGGACGTTCACTTCCTCATGCAGTTTTAATGATGATTCCGGAAGCATGGGAAAACCATGCAACCATGCCGCAGAATCGTCGTGATTTTTACGCTTTCCATTCATCAATGATGGAACCATGGGATGGTCCAGCGTGCGTAACTTTCACTGATGGACACCAGGTAGGCGCAGTGCTTGATCGAAATGGTTTACGCCCATCTCGTTACTGGGTTACCAAAGACGGATTAGTTGTTTTAGCTTCTGAAGTTGGCGTACTTGATATTCCTGCCGAGAACGTCGAACGTAAGGGCCGTTTGCAACCAGGCAAGATGTTCTTGGTTGATATTGAACAAGGCCGCATTATCGAAGATGGCGAAATCAAAGATGGTTTAGCAAATGCTGCTCCTTATCGCGATTGGCTGGATGCAGGAATCATTAAGTTAAGCGATCTTCCATCCCGTGAACACATTGTCTATCCACACTCGTCAGTTATTCGTCGTCAGCGAGCTTTTGGTTACACCGAAGAAGATCTGCGCATTTTGGTAACGCCAATGGCCAAGAACGGCATGGAGCCATTGGGATCAATGGGAACGGATACTCCTATTGCGGCACTTTCTGATAAGCCTCGTTTGATTTTTGATTATTTCTCACAGCTGTTTGCACAAGTTACAAACCCACCTCTCGATGCAATTCGTGAAGAGTTAGTAACAAGCCTTGGCACTTCTATGGGTCCTGAACATAATCTTTTGGATCCGGGACCTAACAGTTGTCGTCAGATTTCACTAGCTTTCCCGGTGATCGATAATGATGAGTTAGCAAAGATTATTCACGTCAACGCAGATGGTGATTACCCAGGCTTAGAAGCCTATGTAGTTCGTGGGTTGTTTAGCATCGCAGATGGTGGAGATTCTCTTCGTGCACGTCTGGCTGAAATCAGAGCAGAGGTTTCGCAAGCGATTAAAGATGGTGCACACATCATTGTTTTATCTGATCGCGATGGTGATGCCGAAAACGCACCGATTCCATCCTTGCTCCTTACCTCTGCAGTTCATCACCATTTGATTCGCGAAAAGACTCGTACCAGTGTTGGTTTAGTCGTTGAAGCTGGCGATGTCCGCGAAGTTCACCATGTTGCACTTTTGATTGGTTACGGAGCAGCATGCGTTAATCCATACCTTGCAATGGAATCTGCGGAAGACCTAGTTTTGCAAGGAGTTATCACTGGAATCACTCCTGAAAAGGCTGTGAAGAATTTGATCAAGAGCCTTGGCAAAGGCGTGTTAAAGGTAATGTCAAAGATGGGCATTAGCACCATCGCTTCATACACAGGTGCGCAGGTATTTGAAGCTATCGGACTTTCACAAGAAGTTGTTGACGAATACTTTGTAGGTACAACATCACGTCTAGGTGGAGTTTCACTTGATGTGATTGCACAAGAGACAATCGCGCGCCATCACATCGCTTATCCACCTGGGGGAGAAGTTCCAGGAACCAAGCGCTTGCCTATTGGCGGGGAATACCAGTGGCGTCGCGAAGGCGAACCACATCTGTTTGATCCCGAGACTGTATTTACTTTGCAACATTCAACACGCAATAAGCGTTATGACGTTTTCAAGCGCTACACCGATCGAGTTAACGAGCAGAGCACACGTCTGATGACGCTTCGCGGCTTGTTCCAATTTAGAGATGGAGTAAATCCACCTATTTCAGTTGATGAAGTAGAGCCAATCAGTGCGATCATCAAGCGTTTTTCAACGGGTGCAATGTCGTACGGTTCGATTTCAGCTGAAGCTCACGAAACCTTGGCGATTGCCATGAACCGACTTGGTGGAAAATCAAATACGGGCGAAGGCGGCGAAGAAGTAGAGCGCAATATTCCTATGGCAAATGGTGATTCAAAGCGCTCTGCCATCAAGCAGGTTGCATCGGGTCGTTTTGGTGTAACTAGTAATTACCTGGTTAACAGTGATGACATTCAGATCAAAATTTCTCAGGGTGCAAAGCCAGGAGAAGGTGGACAGTTACCAGGTAACAAGGTGTACCCATGGATTGCAAAGGCGCGTTATTCAACTCCGGGTGTGGGATTGATTTCACCACCACCGCATCACGATATCTATTCCATTGAAGATTTAGCACAGTTGATTCACGATCTTAAGAATGCAAACAAGGATGCACGAGTTCACGTGAAGTTGGTTGCCGAAGTTGGTGTTGGAACTGTAGCTGCAGGTGTTTCAAAAGCACACGCTGATGTTGTTTTGATTTCAGGCCACGATGGTGGAACAGGTGCATCACCACTTACATCGCTTAAGCATGCAGGAGCACCGTGGGAACTTGGTCTTGCTGAAACTCAGCAAACCTTGTTGCTCAATGGTCTGCGCGATCGCATAGTTGTTCAAACTGATGGTCAGCTAAAGACTGGGCGCGATGTTGTAATTGCAGCTTTGTTGGGTGCTGAAGAGTACGGCTTTGCGACTGCACCCCTTGTTGTCTCAGGTTGCATCATGATGCGTGTGTGTCACTTGGATACATGCCCAGTTGGTGTTGCAACTCAGAACCCAGAGCTGCGCAAAAAGTTCACTGGAAAACCAGAGTTCGTAGAAACATTCTTTGAATACATCGCCGAAGAAGTTCGAGAGATATTGGCTCAACTTGGTTTCCGTACTTTGCAAGAAGCGATTGGACATGTTGAAGTCTTGGATACCCGTAAAGCGGTTGATCACTGGAAGGCGGCTGGATTAAACCTAGAACCGTTGTTGGTTCGTCCTGATGTAGACAGCGCCTTGCACAACACAACTATGCAGGATCACGGATTAGCTGCAGCTTTGGATAATCAACTCATTGAGCTTGCGCAACCTGCGTTGGCAAAGGGTGAAGCTGTCAAGATTGATCTACCTGTTCGAAATGTCAATCGCACAGTTGGAACGATGTTGGGTGCTGAAGTAACACGCAAGTACGGCGCAGATGGATTACCTGCCGGAACAATCGATGTCACTTTGCACGGATCTGCAGGTCAATCACTGGGTGCGTTTATTCCACGCGGTGTAACAATTCGTTTGTACGGTGATTCCAATGACTACGTTGGAAAGGGAATTTCAGGTGGACGTGTTGTTGTTCGTCCAGATACAAAAGCGACATTCCCTTCTCAGGACAATGTCATTGCCGGAAACGTTATTGGTTATGGCGCTACTGCCGGTGAAATCTTTATCCGCGGAATCGTTGGCGAACGCTTCTGTGTCCGTAACTCCGGCGCACTTGCAATTGTTGAAGGCATCGGAGATCACGGGTGCGAATACATGACTGGCGGAACTGTTGTTGTTTTGGGTCGAACAGGTCGCAATATCGCTGCAGGTATGTCAGGCGGGCGCGCATTTGTTTTGGATCTTGATGCAGCAAATGTAAATGCGGACATGGTTGATGTGCTGGCTGTTCCGCAAGATCAGCAAGAGATTCTGAAAGATCACATCTCGAAGTACTTTGCCGAGACTGGATCTGAAATTGCACACGCACTTCTGAAGGATTGGGAAAAGAGCTTGGCTCGAATCTCACTGATTATGCCGCGTGATTATGCGCGTGTGCTTGCTGCAATGGAGCGAGCTACTCGTGAAGGTCTACCGGTTGATGAATTAGTAATGGAGGTTGCAGCAAATGGCTGATCCAAAAGGTTTTATGACAACACCGCGCGAGACTCCAAAGCGTCGTCCAGTAGATGTGCGCATCAAAGATTGGCGCGAAGTCTATGAGCCACAAAGCATGGAGCAGCTACAAAAGCAGGCTGGTCGCTGCATGGATTGTGGAATTCCTTTCTGCCATAACGGCTGCCCCCTGGGAAATCTCATTCCGGAATGGAACGACTTGATGTATCGCGGCGACACAGCCGAAGCAATTGATCGCTTGCATGCAACAAATAACTTTCCTGAATTCACAGGACGTCTTTGCCCAGCACCATGTGAAACTGCTTGCGTTGTCGGCATTAACCGCGACGCGGTAACAATTAAGCAAATCGAACTGCGCACCATTGAAGAAGCTTTTGGAGCCGGAAACGTTAAACCGTTAGCGCCAGATCGTCTTACTGGTAAGACTGTTGCCGTTATTGGATCTGGGCCAGCAGGCCTTGCTGCCGCACAACAGTTAACTCGCGCTGGCCACACCGTTGCGGTGTACGAACGCGCCGACAAGATCGGTGGCTTGTTACGTTATGGAATTCCAGAGTTCAAGATGGAAAAGCACATTCTTGATCGCCGTTTAGAGCAGATGGAAAAAGAGGGAACTCGTTTTCGTCCAGGTGTTGATGTTGGAAATGAATTGACCGGTTCAGACCTGCGCAAGAAATACGATGCGGTGGTTTTGGCGGTTGGATCAACACAGTGGCGTGATCTTTCAATTAAAGGTCGTGAACTCAAGGGTATTTACCAGGCAATGGAATTTTTACCATGGGGAAACAAGCAAGCATTAGGTGAAATTGAAGTTTCACCAATTAATGTGGCGGGAAAGCATGTTGTCATTCTGGGTGGCGGAGATACCGGAGCAGATTGCCTCGGAACATCTGTTCGACAAGGCGCAGCAAGTGTTACCCAACTTGAAATTATGCCGCGTCCAACTGATGAGCGACCTTCAGGTCAACCGTGGCCGACCTACCCCATGATTTATCGTGTATCGAGCGCGCACGAAGAGCAAGACAATCGAATGTTTTCGGTAAGCACAGAAGAGTTCTTGGGGGATGGGCAAGGCAACTTGCGCGCTCTTAAGATTGTTGAAACCCAATTCGTCAATGGAAAGTTTGAACCAGTTGCTGGTTCTGAAAAAGAAATCCCTTGTGATTTTGTGTTTATGGCTATGGGATTTACTGGTCCTGAAAAATCCTCATTAATTACGCAATTAGAGGTCCAGCTAGATGATCGCGGAAACATCAAGCGTGACAAAGATTTCCAAACAACTGAAGAAGGAATCTTCGTTGCAGGCGATGCTGGTCGTGGTCAATCACTGATCGTGTGGGCAATTGCCGAAGGTCGCAGTGCAGCAGCTTCAGTTGATAGATATCTCACTGGACGCACACAACTTCCTTCACCGATAGCGCCAACTGACCGTCCATTGATGGTTTAAGGTACATACATGCGTAGAGCGAAAATTGTTTGCACAATGGGCCCGGCAGTTGAATCACCTGAAAAAGTAAAAGAGCTCATCCAGGCCGGAATGAATATGGCCCGCTTAAACCTTTCACACGGTGGGTATGAAGAGCACCAAACCCGTCTGGACCGCGTCCGCGATGCGGCAAAAGCTGCAGGAAAGCCAATTGCAATTCTGGTTGATCTTCAAGGTCCAAAGATTCGTCTTGCACGATTTGCAAACGGTCCACATGAATTAGAACGTGGCGATATTTTTACAATTACAACCGATGAAGTTGAAGGTACCAAGGATCGCGTTGGCACCACCTACAAAGGTTTACCGGGAGATTGCAAACCAGGAGATCGCATCCTGATTGACGATGGAAAGGTAACCGTCGAAGTTGTAGAAGTTAAGGGCAACGATGTGGTTACCAAGGTTATTCAGCCAGGTGTGGTCAGCAACAGCAAGGGCATTAACTTGCCAGGTGTAGCAGTTTCAGTACCTGCACTTTCTGAAAAGGATAAAGAAGATCTGCGCTGGGGAATGAAAGCTGGCGCGGATTTCATTGCACTTTCCTTTGTCAGAAATGCTGCCGACATTAAAGATGTCCACGCAATCATGGATGAAATTGGTTTCCGCATTCCGGTAATCGCAAAAATTGAAAAGCCACAAGCGGTCGACAATCTGGAAGAAATCGTCGCAGCCTTTGATGGCATCATGGTCGCCCGCGGTGATCTAGGCGTAGAGATGCCAATCGAAGAGGTGCCACTAGTTCAAAAGCGCTGTATTGAATTAGCACGTGAAGCTGCCAAGCCAGTGATCGTTGCTACCCAGATGCTTGATTCGATGATTACAAACTCATCACCAACGCGCGCTGAAGCAACTGACTGTGCCAACGCAGTACTAGATGGCGCAGATGCTTTGATGCTATCTGGCGAAACTTCGGTTGGAGCATTTGCAATCGAAGCGGTTGAAACAATGGCTCGCATCATTGCCCGCACCGAAGAAGGTGGCTTCGAAATGATTCGCGTCTTGCGCACAACTCCAAAGACAAAGGGTGGCGCGATTACTCGGGCAGCAGCCGAAGTAGGCGCAATTGTTGGTGCCAAGTTCTTGGTGACGTTTACACAATCAGGAGACTCTGCTCGCAGAATGGCGCGCTTGCGTTCACCAATTCCTATCATTGCTTTTACGCCAGAAGTTGGAACATACAACCGCTTGGCATTGTCGTGGGGAGTTGAACCAGAGGTAACCCCAATGGTTAAGCACACCGATGAGATGGTGAAGCAGGCCGATACTTTGTTGATTCAATCTGGCCGCGCTCAAATCGGTGAAAACGTAGTCATTGTTGCAGGATCACCTCCAGGAATTCCTGGCTCAACCAATGCAATGCGTGTTCACGTTGTGGGGGATGCTGTTGGTGGCGTTGCTCCTGCCTACCGCTAAGATTGCCTCACTAAGAGCCTCGGTACTCCAACGGTAGAGAGGGCAGTCTCAAACACTGCATAGTGTCGGTTCGAATCCGACTCGGGGCACTCATGTTAATTATTGCTGGAGGGATGAATCGGATATGACGGTTCGTATTCTGGTTGCAGAAGATGAAACTTTAATCCGCATGGATTTGGTTGAAATGTTGCAGGTGGCTGGTTACGAAGTAGTAGCTCAAGCAACAAATGGTCAAGAAGCAATTGATCTAGCCATTGAACACAAACCAGATTTAGCAATCCTTGATGTAAAGATGCCGGTCCTAGATGGAATATCAGCGGCAGAAAAAATAATCGAAATCGCACCAGTTTTAATGCTCACGGCATATTCACAAAAAGAGTTAGTAGATCGCGCACGAGATGCTGGCGTAATGGCCTACGTTGTTAAGCCATTTACTATCGGTGACTTAATGCCAGCGATTGAAATTGCGATTAGTCGCCATACCCAAATGAAATCTCTGGCCGATGAGGTTGCAGATCTTCATGATCGCCTGGAAACTCGAAAGCTGATCGATCGGGCAAAAGGTTTGCTCATGAAAGCACTCAACCTTTCAGAGCCTGAAGCTTTTTCGTGGATTCAAAGAGCTGCAATGGATCGTCGATTGACGATGAAAGAGGTCGCCGAAGCGGTTGTGAACCCCAACGCTGTCCTGGATAAATGACTCTCAGTCCTGTCTCAATAATTGATACCGCAATCCCATTTATAACGAAACCGAGACATTTTTAAGCGTAACTTCACCTTGTCCTACCCTCACCCCAACCATTACTCTTTCGGTCTCCCTGTCCCGGGACACAAGAACAGGAAAGGCACTACATATGAAGAAGAATCGCGTTCTCGCGGTTGTAGCTGCTGTAGCAATGGCAACATCATCATTCGTTGCTTTCGCTCCGTCAGCATCAGCTGCTTGCTCAAGCAAGCTAAAGATTGCATACCAGGGTCCACTAACAGGACCAGAAGCAGCACTAGGAATCAACGAACTTAACGGTGTTAAGTTCGCACTCAAGAAGTTCCTTGCAGCTAACAAGTCAGCAAACGTTGACCCAGTAGTTTACGAAGTAGATGACCAGGGAGATCCAGCAGTTGCTGCTCCAATCGCTCCTAAGGTTGCAGCTGAAGAGTGCGTAGTTGCACTAGTTGGTCCTGCTTACTCAGGTGCATCACGTGTTTCATTGCCAATCTACGAATCAGCTGGATTGCCAATCATCACACCATCAGCAACTAACCCAACACTTTGGGATTTCGGAAAGACAGTTTTCCACCGCGCAGTTCTAACAGATGACTACCAGGGTCCAGCACTAGCTCGCCTTGTTACATCACGCGTTAAGGATGCAAAGGTGTTCTTGGTTAACGATGCATCAGACTACGCAGTTGGTCTACAGAAGACTGTAGATATCACACTTGCAGGTCGCGTTGTTGGTAAGGATGTAACTCCAAACGGAACTACAGACTTCACAGCAACAATTGCAAAGATCAAGAAGTCAAAGGCAACAGCAGTGATCTACTCAGGTTACTTCTCACAGGCTGCAGTATTCGTAAAGCAGCTTCGTGACTCAGGTTCAAAGGCTGTATTCGCTTCAGGCGATGGAACTCTTGATGATCAGTTCGTAAAGCTAGCTCGTAAGGCTGCAGAAGGTGTTCTACTTTCAGCACCAGCGATCCCAATGGAGACAGCTTCTCCTAAGCTTGCAGCTGAGATGGTAAAGATGGGCTTCAAGCCAGGCGTTTACACAACAGAGTCATACGATGCTGCGAACTTCTTCCTTGAGGCAATCAAGGCAGGAAACACAACTCGCCAGACAATCGAGCGCTACGTCTCAACTAAGTCACACAAGGGTCTTTCAAAGACACTTAAGTTTGACGAAAAGGGCGAAGTTTCAGGCGCTGACGTAAACGGATTCATCGTAAAGAACGGCAAGCTCGTTCTAATTGGTGCAATCAAGGCGTAATTACCAAGCAATTGGTACGTCTTTAAATAAGTACGGCCAGAGTGGGCGGGGTTTCCCGCCCACTCTGGCCCTTATAAAGTAAAGGTGAGAAATGGATTTTGCATTATTACGGGATGCATTCTGGGGATTAACCTTCGATGGAATTGCATTAGGTGCGATTTATGCGCTGATCTCACTTGGTTACACATTGGTGTACGGCGTTCTTCGCCTCATCAACTTTGCACACTCTGAAGTGTTTATGATCGGAACTTTTGCGGCCCTAGTTGCATCATCTGGTCTCATGGGCGTCAATATCGAGGACGAGCCTCGCACCGGCGGCTCCATGATCTTCACCTTATTAATATGTCTAATAATTGCGATGTTAGCTTCAGCTATTGCCGCAGTTTTGGTCGAAATAGTTGCTTATCGTCGGTTACGTCAACGCGGAGCGACCAAGCTAGCAACTCTCATTTCAGCGATCGGTGTTTCTATTTCACTTGTAGAACTTTTCCGAATCCTTACCGATTCACTTCCACGCGAATTTCCGCGCATTATGGAAAAGACATTTTTGTTTAGTTTTGCCGGTGCAGATATCCGAAATGACAAAGTAATCGTCATTATTGCTGCAGGTCTGATGATGTTTGCGCTAGAGCGCTTCATTACCAAGTCACGACTAGGTAAGGGCATTCGCGCGGTATCAATGGATGAGAACACTTCAACACTTATGGGTGTCAACATTAATCGAGTTATCACGGTTACATTTTTTGCTGGCGGCCTGATGGCAGGTGCAGCAGCTTTTTTCTACATTTTGGTGTACGAGAACACATCCTTCAAGGTTGGCTTCTTCCTAGGCATTAGCGCCTTCACCGCCGCAGTTCTCGGTGGTATCGGAAACCTTAAGGGCGCACTTTTCGGCGGCTTTGCTTTGGGTCTCATGGAGACTTGGACATCAGCGGTTTTCGGAACAGCGTGGAAAGCGGTAATTTCTTTCATCATCTTGGTACTCGTTCTTCTGATTAAGCCGACCGGCTTATTCGGCGAATCGATCCAGCAGGCGAGGGTCTAATGCCAAACTTGAATTCACGAATCAACTTGCGCGATAAAGGCGCTGAATTCTGGGAGCGTTCTCCAAAGTGGCGCCGCGTCATGATGGCGATCTCCTTCATTGGATTCTTCTATGCACTTCCTTTCTTGAACAATCCACTGATTAATACCCCTGGCTCTGATTTCCAATCAGTTCTTTTCTATCCAGTAGGTATGTATGTACTGATGGCTATTGGTCTCAACATTGTTGTGGGTAAGTCGGGCCTTTTGGATCTTGGCTACGTTGCCTTCTTTGCAATCGGTGCATACACAATGGCAATTCTTGGAACTAAGACTTCCCTTAACTTCTGGGAAATTTTGCCGATCGGTGTAGCTCTTGCGATGTTGTCAGGTGTTCTGCTGGGAACTCCGACACTTCGACTACGCGGTGATTATTTAGCTATCGTAACTTTGGGCTTTGGTGAAATTGTTCGAATCGTTGCAGTAAACACCGATTCAATTGGTGGCTCCCGCGGAATTGCAGGTATCCCTACACCACCAGACTTCTTCAATGCCAAGTTCACAATCCTTGATCCAAAGCCGTACTACTGGATGTTGCTCACATTTACTCTGTTAATTATTTGGGCAGTGCGCCGTATGGCAGTGCGTCGACCAGGTCGTGCTTGGGATGCAATTCGCCAAGATGACGATGTCGCGCAGCTCATGGGCATTGATACCCGTAAATACAAGGTGTGGGCATTCGTTCTCGGAGCAGCGGTAGCTGGTGTTGGTGGCGGTATCTACGCATCGCAGATTATGTCGATCGTTCCAGATCAATTCAGCTTGAACATCTCGATCTTAATTTTGGCGTGTGTTGTGTTCGGCGGAATCGGAAATCTATGGGGAGTAATTCTGGGAGCGATCCTTCTTGCATTCACCCCAGAGCGAATTCGATTCTTGAGCCAGCCACGTATTTTGGTTTTCGGAATTGCGCTAGTTGTAATGATGAATCTACGTCCAGATGGAATCTTGCCTAAGAAAAAGCGAGAGCATCTAGAACCAGATTGGCACACAGTTGAAGAATCAGGCGAAGGGCAGATCAAGTAATGAGTGAAAATGTTCTAGAACTGAAGAACATCACCATCAAGTTTGGTGGAGTTACAGCCCTGAACGAGGTCAACCTTGTGGTTAAGAAGGGTGAGATTCTCGCTCTCATTGGGCCAAATGGTGCTGGCAAGACGACTGTGTTCAACGTAATCACTGGCGTTTACAAGCCAACATCTGGAGATGTCCTGTTTCAAGGCGAATCCATTGTTGGAAAAAAGCGTCACAAGATTACCAAGCTTGGAATTGCTCGTACTTTCCAAAACATCCGTTTGTTCGGCGAATCCTCTGCCCTTGAAAACGTTGTGACAGGTGCGGATGTTCACTCAAAGAGTGGAGTAGTCGGTGCGATCTTTGGAACCAAGCGATCACGCCGAGAAGAAAAGGCAAATCTTGAACGCGCGCTTGAACTTCTCGAGTTCATGGGTATCAGAAAGCGTGCCGGCCAACTAGGAAGAAATCTTCCTTATGGTGATCAGCGACGCCTTGAAATTGCTCGTGCACTTGCTACCAATCCAAAACTTCTTCTTTTGGATGAGCCAGCTGCAGGATTTAACCCTGCTGAAAAAGTTGCCTTGGCAGAGACAATCAAGAAGATTCGCGATGCGGGATACACCATTTTGTTAATCGAACACGATATGTCTTTGATTATGGGTGTATCTGATCGTGTCGCTGTTCTAGATTTTGGAACCAAGATCGCAGATGGCACAACTAAGGAAGTTCAAAACGATCCACGCGTTATCGAAGCGTATTTAGGAGCTCCAGCAGATGCGTCTTGAAATTAAGGATCTACACGTCCACTACGGCAAGATTGAAGCAATCAAAGGCATTTCCATTGTTGTCAATGAAGGCGAGATCGTCACACTTATTGGTGCAAATGGTGCGGGAAAAACCACCATGCTCAAAACTATTTCAGGCTTGCGTCCAGCAACTAGCGGCCAGATTCTTTTCAATGGTGAAGATATTTCTAAGATGCCCGCTCATAAGCGTGCCGATCTAGGTCTTTCACAAGCACCAGAAGGTCGCGGAGTTTTCGTTGGTATGAGCGTTTTGGAAAACCTTGAAATGGGTAAGTACAACCGCAAAGATCGCAAAAAGGAGATGGCTGAAGATCTAGAGATGGTGTATCACCTTTTCCCACGTTTGAAAGAGCGTGCTTTCCAAGCGGGCGGAACTTTGTCTGGCGGAGAGCAACAGATGCTTGCTATCGGCCGTGCATTAATGTCACGTCCCAAGGTGTTATTGCTTGATGAGCCATCTATGGGTCTTGCACCTTTGATGATTCAAAACATCTTCAACATCATCACTGAAATTAACAAGACTGGCGTAACGATTCTGCTGGTTGAGCAAAATGCACAGCAGGCGCTACAGCGCGCACACCGTGCCTATGTGCTTGAGGTTGGAAATGTAGTGAAGGAAGCTAAGGCTTCAGATCTACTGAACGATCCAGCGGTTCGTGCGGCATACCTTGGAACAGGTGCGCACTAACTCAAAGGGATTAGCGATCCGCGAGGATCATGCAGGTGATACGGGCAGTGCAGGTGCGCTGTCCGTTTTCATTTGTTATGACAATGTCCCAACAGCACAGGGTTTTACCGATAGAAACCGCGGTTGCAACACCTGTGACTATTCCGGTGGCAGTTGCCTTGTGATGTGTTGCGTTGATATCAAGTCCGACGATTCGTCGATTCTCGCCAGCGTTTAATTGCGTGCCGACCGAACCAAGTGATTCTGCTAAAACTACATTGGCCCCGCCATGCAAGATGCCCATGGGTTGAGTGTTTCCATCAACTGGCATGGTTGCTACAAGTCTGGTCAATGAGGCTTCTGTAATCTCGATGCCCATCTTCTTATCCAGAGCGCCGCTTCCGCGAGCTTTAATTATTGCGAGATAGTCCGGTTCAGTCATGGGCAGAGTCTAACTGGCACTCTACGATGCATCCATGACCAAGCGCCTATTACTTATCGATGGGCATTCAATGGCTTACCGGGCCTTTTTTGCATTGCCGGCCGAGAATTTCACGACCGCCCAAGGTCAGCACACCAACGCAATTTATGGTTTCGCAACCATGTTGTTGTCCTTGCTCAGCACAGAAAAACCAACACACGTGGCCGTTGCCTTCGATGTTTCGCGCAAGACTTTTCGGTCCGAAATCTTCCCCGAATACAAAGCTAACCGAGCTAAGACGCCAGATGAATTTAGATCACAGATGTCTTATCTACACGAACTCGTAACCGCCTTTGGAATGACAACCTTTGAAGTAGAAGGTTTTGAAGCAGATGACATCATCGCAACTATCGCTAAACAGGCCGAACGTGAAAATGCCGAAGTCTTTATCTGTACAGGTGATCGTGATTCATTCCAGCTAGTAAATGAAAAGACCACTGTGCTTTACCCAAAGCGTGGTGTCAGCGATCTTTCTCGGATGACGCCAGCTGCAGTCCAAGAAAAATACGGAATGTCTCCCGAACAGTATCCGGATTTTGCCGCCCTGCGCGGAGACCCCAGTGACAATCTGCCTTCTGTGCCAGGAGTTGGCGAAAAGACGGCAGCAAAGTGGGTTGTTGAATACGGTTCTTTGCACGAATTAATTGCAAACATAGACAAGCTGGGTGGCAAAGTTGGTCAGTCATTGCGCGATTCGATTAGTGATGTCATTAGAAATCGCGAACTTACGCAATTAGTGGCCAATGTTCCGCTAGAGCTAAGCATTGATGCCTTGGCGTGGAGCGGTGTGGATGAGAACAAAACTAATCCGCTCTTTGAAAAACTAGAATTTAAAACTCTGAAGGATCGCATGAAGCCGATCTTGCTTAAATCTGCCTCGAAGGCTTCAGAGCCAGCACTGGAACTATTCGCAACCGAGATTGCTGAAGGTGTTCTCACACCTGAAGAAGCTTCGGCAAAGATTGCGCAACATAAGGGCGACATTGCCATCGCCTACCAATTAGTAGAAGAAAAGTTGCACCGATATGCAGTTGCGTTAAGTGCTGAGGATGTTTTCCTAGTTCATGGTTCGACCATGGGGGACTGGGCAATAGATGCCAAAGTCTCAAAGATCGCACATGATGCAAAATCATTAGCGCGTACAAATGGTCTAACTGGAATTACCTTTGATACCGCGTTGGCCGCCTACCTGGTAAATCCCGGCGTACGAAGTCAAGAACTCAAAGACATACAAGAGCGATGGGGAGATGGCACGGCGATCAATCAATCATCCCCGGAACAAGAGTTGCTTACTTCTGCCCGGGCGATGTTTGTTCTAAGGGATTCACTAACGCGCGAATTAAAGGAGCGAAATCTCTGGGATCTTTTCATAACCATGGAATTACCGGTTGCCGAACTGTTAGGCCGCATGGAATCTATTGGAATTGCAGTTAACAAAAAGGGATTAGAGACACTAGCCGCTTTCTTTGAAGGTGAAGTCACCCGTGAAACTAAAGCGGCACACGATGCCGTCGGCCACGAATTCAATGTTGCATCCCCTAAGCAGTTACAGGTGGTGCTCTTTGACGAACTCAACCTTCCAAAAACTAAGAAGATAAAGACCGGGTACACCACTGATGCCGAAAGTCTTGATTGGTTGCATCAAAAGAGTGGACACCCAGTTTTGACATCGCTGCTTCGAATTCGTGAAACCAAGAAGTTGGGAACTACGGTCGAAGGTTTGATTGCAGAAATCGCCAAAGACGGACGTATTCATACCCACTTCCAACAGACCGTAGCGGCTACAGGTCGTCTTTCATCTACAGGGCCTAACCTACAAAACATCCCAGTTCGCACCGAAGAAGGACGCAAGATCCGCGACTGCTTCACCGTTGGGAAGGGTTATGTTGCGCTGTTAACCGCGGATTACAGTCAGATCGAAATGCGCATCATGGCTCACTTGTCGCACGATGAAAAGTTATTGGCCGCCTTTGCATCTGGTGAAGATTTGCACGCCACCGTTGCAGGACTTGTATTTGGCGTTAAGCCATCTGAAGTAGATCCAGAAATGCGCCGCCAGATGAAAGCGATGTCATATGGTCTTGCTTACGGGCTTTCTTCATATGGTTTAGCAATTCAGTTAGATATAACGCCACCAGCTGCCCAGCAATTAATGGACACTTATTTTGAACGTTTTGGTGGAATCAGGGATTACTTGAAAACAGTTGTCGATGATGCCCGCAAAGTTGGCTATACCGAAACCATTATGGGTCGGCGCCGTTACTTGCCAGATTTGATGCATGACAACCGACAACGACGCGAAGTCGCCGAACGCATGGCGCTGAATGCTCCAATTCAGGGATCTGCCGCAGACATCATCAAACTGGCCATGCTTAATGTGCAGAGTGCAATCGAGACAGAGAAATTGAAATCTCGTTTACTGCTTCAGATCCACGATGAATTAATCCTTGAAGTTGTTGCCGGTGAAGAAAAACAAATCAGCCAGTTAGTAAAGCGCGAGATGGGTTCGGCGTATCCGCTTAAAGCACCACTTGATGTTAATGCCGGTCTTGGTCTTAATTGGCACGAGGCGGCACACTAACTACTTAACTACGTTAGAGATATCTTTCATGGCCTGAAGATCTTCCTCATCGGTTGGAATGTCATTAGCGGCGCTTAATCGTCCGCGACCAATAGATAAGATGATT
>Ga0315905_10000330_pt1 | contig 52253 bp, 64 predicted proteins | sample LakEriMetagenome_5_FD_203522 | JGI IMG/M metagenome (GOLD analysis project Ga0315905, IMG submission 203522) | Freshwater fungal communities from buoy surface, Lake Erie, Ohio, United States - Buoy 4 MA121 | ecosystem: Environmental > Aquatic > Freshwater > Lake | place: USA: Lake Erie, Ohio...
CTTCTTCTTCTGCGACAGTGACTATTTCAGATTCAGACCCTGACAATGGTAAAATAACATACTATGAGCCAAGTGGTTCTGCGACTCCTGTGTACTTTACACTTCAGTTGAGGAACTCAGGTGGAACTATAATAGCTACATCAGACACATCATTAACACATCAATCATTTTGGCCTATGTTGCCTCTATGTACTCCAATTTTAGTTACATATAATTGCGTTAGTGGAACTTGCATAGACCCGGGGGATGGAACAGGTACTTACTCTACATTAGAGGCTTGTGAAGAGGGTTGCATTCCTATTACATATAATTGCGTTAGTGGAACTTGCATAGACCCGGGGGATGGAACAGGTACTTACTCTACATTAGAGGCTTGTGAAGAGGGTTGCATTCCTATTACATATAATTGCGTTAGTGGAACTTGCATAGACCCGGGCGATGGCACAGGGACTTATGCTACTTTAGAGGCGTGTGAAACTGCTTGTAGTGCACCAACAAGTCCAACAGTAACAGGAGTTGGTGGATATATGCAGCCTTGCGTAGGTGGAACAATTGATGATTATATGGGAGCCTCGGTTTCTGTTGACTCTCCTGTAGATGCAGATAGTACTTTTGAAGTAAGCGTAAAATATGTACTACCGGGTAATAGTTGTGGAGTAGGAGAAAGTACTCAGTCGATTTATCCAATAATACTTTCAGGAGGAACATCTTCTACATTTGACGCTTGTACAAATGGGGCATATTTCCCATCAGGAGCAGTTATATGTAGTGCTTGCGTTGTTTCTTGTGACAATCCATCTGTTAATCTATCAACATATAGTTGTTAAAATAAATTATTATGTCAAATTACACATTATCTTATAGCGATATGGTCGGAGGATGGGTATCCTTCTACTCTTATTATCCTGATTGGATGATAGGAATGAATAACTATTTCTATACGTTTAAAGGAGGAGACCTCTACAGACATAACGTTAACGCAAGTCGTAACACGTTCTATGAGCCTTGGTTTGCCAAGATAGGCGACCCAAGCGGAGCGTTTACGCCAACTACACTACAAAGTGTATTTAATACAGCACCACTTGAGAACAAGTTGTTTAAGACAATTAACTTAGAAGGTGATGCTAAATGGGGTGTGACCTTAGAGACTGACCTTCAGTACTCAGGTTATATTGAAGCCAATTGGTTTGAAAAGAAAGAGGCTTCGTTCTTTGCGTTTGTTAGAAACAATACTATTGGACAGCTTGCATTAAGAAGTGTGAACGGGATAGGTAGAAGTAATCAAGTTACAGGTGGTAACGTTGTTAAGTTTGCTATTGGTATATCCATTGGCAACATTATCAGCATAGGAGACTTGCTATACTTTGCATTACCTCCATACACCACTCCTGTATTATGTGGTAAGGTTACAGCAATTACAGTAGATTTACCTAATGGGACAAACCAATTAACCATTGATACTACAATACCGGGGACAACTCCGATACCTATTCAAGATGCGTTTTTCTTGTACATTAAGAACTCAGTTGCTGAGTCACACGGGGTCTTAGGGCACTATTGTACATTTAATATAGAAAACACGTCTACAGATAAGGTTGAATTGTTTGTAGTTCAGACAGAGGTTATGAAAAGTTTTCCTTAAATTTAATATCTTTGTAAGACTATGGAACTATTTATACGAGAACTGAACGAAACCGATTACGATGAAATTCTCGTAGGTTGGTGGAATCAGTGGGAATGGACGGCTCCGCAAAGAGACTTCTTACCCAACAACGGCAAAGGTGGTATCATTGTTTACGATGATGAGACTCCTGTTTGTGCCGGGTTTATGTATCTCACTAATTCCAAAGTAGCGTGGGTAGATTGGATTATATCTAATAAAGAATATACCAAGAAGCCACAAAGAAAAGACGCCATTAAGTTATTGGTGTCAGCGTTGACAGAGATTTGCAAGAATACGGGAAGTAAATATAGTTACGCATTAATTAAAAATGAAAGTCTTATAGGAATGTACGAAGAACTTGGATACATCAAGGGTGATTCTTATACAGGCGAAATGATAAAAGTTTTATAATATGGCAGCATTTACTACAATCGCAGCAGGCATTGGTTTAGCAGCTACAGCAGCTACAACTACAGCATCATTTGTACAAGCGGGTAAACAAAAAGAAGCACAGCGTAACGCAGAGCGTGATGCTGATGAGGCAATGGCGGCGGCTCGTAAAAAATTAGAAGTAAACTTTTACGATAAGTTGTCTATTCAAAAAGAACCTTACGAATTAGAAAGAGAAGCATTGCTTTCTCAGGGTGCTGAAGCTATTCAAGCAGGTGTTGAAAGCGAAAGAGGCGCGGCAGCAACAGCAGGTCGTGTACAATTAGCGCAACAACAAGGTCAAGCAGGAATTAGAAGCGCAATGGGTCAAGAATTAGCAGGTCTTGAGAAATTAAGTGCACAAGAAGAAGGACGTCTTAGAGATGTAGGAGTTCAATTAGATTTAGAAGAAGTATCGGGTGCTCAATTAGCTGCAGCAAATGCTGCTGAATTAAGTGCACAAGCTACACAACAAGGATTTGAAGGAGTAACAAGTATGGCTCAACAGATTTCAAGTTTTGCTCCATTATATGAACAATCTCAATCTGCGAAGCAAGTTAAAGGAATTGAAAGTGTTGCAGGAAAAGATTTTGGGCTTAGTCAAACTGACATCCAAAAAAATATTGCGGCATTAGGCACAGTAGATGGCGTTGACTTTAGTGGAGTTTCAGCTATGAATCCTTTACAATATAAAGATTTTATGGGAGGAGTTAAAGCTGATACGTTAAAAAAGATAAAAGCAAATCTTCCTAATACTTTAAAATCATATAGACCTAATCAATATGCAATACCAAGTAATCAATATCAAGGATATAATGCATTTTCCGTACCCGGGTTTTAATGAAAATAAAAAAATAATTAATGGCAACATATTATAAATACGCAGAACGAAGTGCAGACTCGCAGATAAATTGGGCGGAGGTAGGTAAGAATATGAGCGATATGCTCAAAGAGGAGACTCGTATTCGTGAAGAAAAGAAAGCTGCAATTGATGCTGCCTCTCGTGAGTTTGGTCAGACATTAGCAAATCCTCCTCAAGGGGAACACAAGGGTGCTAATCAATGGGCGTTAGAGTATGCAGACAATGCTTCTCAATTTATGTTGATGCAAGACCGACTATTAAAGTCAGGTCAAATGAAATTAAAAGATTATACAGTTGCTCGTCAAAACATCCTTGATGGTACAGACCAAGCATTTAATCTTACTAAAGAATATCAAGCAAATTTTGCTGAAAAAATGGAGAGATATAAGACTGATAAATCTCAGGATTTAGAACAGTGGCTTATGGCTCAAGCAGAAGGATACTCAGATTTTAATAAGTCTCAGTTATATATTAACCCAACAGATGGAACACTTAGTGTTGCAATGAAGGAAAAACAAATTGTAGATGGCAAAGAGGTTTATATAATGAATAAAAACCCTAACCAATTTGCTTCTGTTAGCACTCTTAGAAATCAAATTGCAGGCAAGTATGATAAGTTTAATACAAATGCAGCAACAGACGCATTTGTAAATGGATTAGGAGAAGAGGTTACAAGCGCTATTAAGCAAGGAGCATCTACAGCAGCAGGTGGTCTTATATTAAATGTAGAAGATATTAGAAAAAGAACAGATTTAAGTGAAGATGGTAAACAGATTTTGTACAAATTTGCAGATTCTGAAAATCAATTTATAAAATCAACTCTTGTTAATCCATTTGATAGATTATCTGTGCTTACCAATAGCAAAAAGTTTGCGCCTAATGGTATGCAATATGGTTTTACATATGATGAAGCAGAAGCAAAAGGAAATCCTTCAAAAATATTATTAAGAAGAGACCCAAGTTCAGGACAGCCAACGCCTCAGTTTACTGATGAGCAAATGAAGGTGTCTGAAGATTTTATTCGCACTGAACTTCGTGCTAAATACTCTCGTAAAGAAGAGTTGAAACCAACTCCTCAAGCACAATTACAAGAACGTAGAGCCCCTACTCCAACAGAAGTTGACATTAATGAAAAGAGAAGAGCAGCTAAAAATGTGGCTCAGAACTTGGTTTATTCTCTTACAGGAAATGCAAATGAATCAGCAGCAGGTACTAAGTACTTAAGTTCTTCTACAGGACTTCCATTTACTAAGACAAAACAAGGATTTATTGTTGAGGATGAAAATGGAAACGTTCAGACATTTAAGTTTAAGGCAGATGGCAAAACTCTTGCTGACCCAACGAAGTTTACTAAGTCATTCATTGGAACTATATCAAGAAAGATGGGTATTAATGAGGATGATGTAATAAAAGAGTTTGGCAAATTACTTCCTAAGGGTGCTAAATTAAATGAATTAACGGAAGCGGCAGGATTTGAAGCGGCGGCACCAACAGCAGCTAAAGTTACAGTAACCCCTGATTTATTTACTATAAAATCAGCAAAGTCAAGTGAAAGACTTAGAAATATTTTGCCTGCAGGATTTAATGTGAAAGAAGATACAGGTGCACTTGGTTTAGGAAATGATGTTGTTGTAACTGCTCCAAACAAAAAAACATACACTTATAACGCAAATGTATCAGCAGAAGAAGCTGCAACTGAAAAAATAGCACTTGAGAAATTCATAAGAGAAAATGGTGTAGCGGCTCCAAGTACACCAAAAACAACAACTACTACAACAGTTAAAGGTGGGAATGTTAGGAAATAGAACAATTAAAAAAGATTAATTATGCCGGATTTAAGACAAGCGTTAAAAGATTTTGTAGCTACTTCTAACAGTGGTGTATATCAAGATGAGGCTACTTTGCTATCTAAGTTCCCTGAATTAAAAGGATACAATCCGAGCGTATTAAAAGATTTTGTAGCTACTTCTAATAGTGGTGTATATACAGATGAAGAGCAATTGTTTTCAAAGTTTCCTGAATTTGGAATCATAGTAGAGAAACCTTCTAAAAAAAAAGTCGGTACGGTATCTACTTCGGAAGATGGTTCTTTGGCTTCTCCCAAGAAAGCTGAGGAGCAAGGTTGGTTACTAAATACTGTATCATCATTAGATAGAGGATTCTATAAAAACTTTATAGGTAGCCCTGTAAAAGGATTGGGTACACTTCTTGAAGGAGCAACTGCAAAAGTTACAGGAGGCTCAGGAAAAGGTTTTATTAGTGATGCCTTAATTAAGTTTGGTGATTATTTTAATAAGACTATTGACGAACTTACTCCTCAGGATGAAGCATATAAGAATAGTTTGTCAGACCAATTTGGTCAAGCATTTGGTCAAGTAGCTTCTTTGATTGCTACAGGCGGTGCTACCGGTGCTGTAGGAAAAGGAGCGTCCCTTGCTTCACAGGCAGCAAATGCAGCTAAGGTTGCTTCTGTTACAGGCAAAGGAGCCGCAGCAGCTACGGCAGCAAAAACTCTTGCTACACAATTAGCCGCTCCTACATCAATAAGTGCAGGACTCTCAATGGGTCAAGCTGAATTTGATAGAGCAAAGGAGGCAGGTGCTACAGACGAACAAGCATTTGAGGCTTTTTATAAAAATGCAGCAGTAGGTTCTGTTTTAGAAACCGTTCCGGTAATGCAGTTTTTCAAAAGATTCGAGAAAGCATCAGCAGGTGGTATAAAAAATTATCTAAAAACAAAAGGAGTTGCGGGGCTTACGGGTGGTGTAGAAGAAATGACCACAGAGGTAATGCAACAGATTTATGCAAACAAGTCTGCACAAGATATATATAATACCAACCAAGAATTATTTGAAGGCGTAGGTTCTTCAGGTGGTGTAGGTTTTGGTGTGGGTTTCCTTCTTAACGCAATGGGGGCTAATGCCAAGTTGCTTAGAAAAGAAGGGAAGAATGAGGAGGCTGATATGGTTGAAGGTCAAATTAAAGAGTTTGAAAATCAAGTACAAAAAGGAGGACCATCATCTTACAAATTAAATGGTATAAAGATAGAACCTGTCAGAAAACCTGACGGTACAATGGAAGAGCCAAGTGTTCTTATAAGCAATCTTATTGACAAGATGGATGCTAATGATTTGGCTAAGGCTAATATTAATATAGTAAACGACCCTGAACTTAAGATTAAATTGCAGGATAAGATAGTTAGTTCTTCAATTAAGGAGCAAGTAAGACAAGGCAATCCTGATTTGAATGAACCAAGTTTAAATGCCATTACAGAATTAGAACTTCAATTAAGAAAATTAGAAGGCAATACAACTCAAACAGGTAAAGATAAAGCTGCTGTTATCAGAGGGCAGATTAAGAATATACAAGAGAACCAACTACAAGAAGAAGTTACAGGAACAAAAAAGTATGTAGTAGATGGCAAAGAAGTTACTCAACAAGAGTTTGATGCTATGCAGGGCAAACCTCAAGGTACTAAAACAATTATTGAGGCACCTGAAAAGACAGCGCAAAGATTAACAAGAATTGCTGAAATTGAAAAAGAAGTAGCTGCTCCTGATATACTACCTGAAACAAAAGTTAAATTACAAACAGAATTAGAAACTTTAAAAACAGAACAAGATGCCATTCAAAAACAAGCAACAGATGAAAGCCTGCTACGCACAGGGGAACCCCAAGTGGGATTGCAGCAAGTGGTCGAAGGAGACAAAGGACCTCAAGTCGTTACCGCAGGGACCGAAGAAATCATCACTCCTGAAGGCACGAAAAAAGTAGTGTCTTCAAAGACACAAGTAAATGTCGCTCCTTATTTTAATACTAAAATTGAAACAGTAGAAGAAGCTGAATCATTAAGACAAAATGATAATTATAAAGCATATAAGCAAAAACTTTCTGACCTTGCTAAACAACTTGGTATCCCTAATGCAACTGTTGATGATGTAATTGGTGGATATAAGAATGATGCAGGAGAAGATTTTGTTGAAATATCAAATTTAGTTACATTAGAAGGTGCTACAATTGACCAAGCTGAAGAGTTTGCTGCATTAGCTGCAACCGTTTCTCCTGAAGTTCAAGAAGCAAGTATTGCTGCTCAGTACACAAACGAAGGAGCGGATACACATAACGCCAATGAATACCAAGTACAAGTAAGCGACATTAACGGAGCAATGAAGGCTTTAAAACAAGCAGGCATCTCTAACTTTAGCGTTAATGAAACTACGGGAACGGTATCTTTTATTGATGTATTAGACTTTGCAGATGCAGAACTTCAAGATAAAATTGGTAATTTTGTAGAATTATTAGACCAAAATAATATAAATTATGAACAATCAGAATACCGACCTGTCGAATCAAGGTATGTCGACAAGGGAAAAAGGCAAGAAGTTCTTAGAAGAATTAAAAGCAAAGGGTCCGAACTTGGACAAAGTGGGCAAGGTGTTTATCAAGAAATCGACCAAGCCATCGCAAGGGACTCAGAGTTCCAAGGCGTAACTCCTGAAGCATATTTAGGTATTGAAGCTGCTGCTCCTACAGTAGGGGAGTTTGAAGCTAAAGCTAAAAAATTAGCAGAGGATATTGAGAACTTTGAAATACCAAGTTGGTTTAGTGCATCTCTACCTGAAGGGACTCAAAAGGCAGGACTTAGTGCAGAAGACTTTAAAAAGTTAGCAGCCAAGTCAGTTATTGAAGTTGGTAAATTAATGGACAGAGGCGTTGAATTTGCTGCTGCCGTTAGAGAAGCTGTAAAAGAATTAGTTGATGCATTAGGCGAAGCAAACAGAGGTAAGATAGAACAGACCGTAAAAGATTATTTTAATAAAGGAGAAGGTGTTTCTGAAAATGAATTGCCGGGATACGATGCTTTAAGTAGCAAAGTTGACGCAATGATTCAGACACAAACTAAAAAGAAAGTAGAACCGGCTAAGATTGAGAAGAATGTAATGAACTTACTTAAAAAATCTGATGCCTATAAAAATGCTACAGATGTTCAAAAGGAAAAGTTAGTTCGTGAATCACGTAAAAAACTTGGCTTAAAAGAAAAGTCTGCTCCAAGCGTTAAGAGATTAAAGACAGGTGCTGAACCTGAAGTAGAAGGTCAGTCATTATTTCAAAAATATTTTGGTGCTGTAAAGAAAGATGCTAAGGTTACTATGACCGAAAAGAATCTTTTGAAAAAGCAAATAAAAGATTTGGCAAGAGGCGCAAAAGATGCCAAGTCTGCTTGGATGAAAGTCAGCAATGAATTATCTAAAGGTATCAAGGAGTTGACTTCCCGTGGAACAATTAGCGATACTCAAGCAAAGAATGTTCTTCGCAAGTTTAGCAAGGTTAATATGTTTAGTCAGAAGTCAGTTGACTCGTTCATTGACTATATGACTAATGTATTTGCAAATGCAGAATACTCATCTAAATTAAGCCAAGCAAATAGTCTAAAGAAAGACATTGCAAAACTATCAAAGAACAAAGAGAAAGATGCCAATCTTAGAGATATGGCTCAGCAGTTTACAAAGATTGACCCATCAATGGTTGATGATATTGACGCATACAATGATATGGCTGCCAAGATTAAAGAAGCTGTTAAAGGCTCTACTATTAGAGGCGAGAAGGTTACATTTGCCGAAACCGTAAATATTGATAATGCATCTGATTATATTTCTGAAACCATAGAGGCTCAGGATGAAAAGATTCGTCAGCAAAAAATTGAAGAGATTCAAGACCTAATGGGTATTGATGTATCTGAGTTAAGCTACGATGATATGATGGAGTTGTTGGATAAGAAAAAGCCTATCACAAAATATAACGAAGGTATCATTAGAAGCACGATTCAAAAAATGTTTGACGTGTATTCAGGCATCATCACAGAAACCATAAATACAGGTGTAGACCAATTCAATGTAGAAGAGGTATCGTTTACTGATGGTCAAAAAGAATTGGTAAAGAGTTTTATGGATATGGATTTAACAATGCTTACTCCTAAAGAGGCATTACAAGCCGTAGATGCGCTTGCCAACTTCCTACAGAATCATTCTACTGCTAAAATGCAATCCGTTGTCTCTAACTATCAAGGAATACAAGGTGCAAAAGAATTAGCTGATAGTGGTGTTAAAGCATCTCCATTAAAGAAATACAATATAGAGTGGTTAGGACAGCTATTAGGGAATCAATTTACAAACCTTAATATGCTTTTTGAAAGAATGTTCAAAGGTGTTAGAGCCGGAGCAAAAGTTATGTATAAAATGGGATTCACCGACTTGGTGAATGGCAAAGCATTTGCTCAGAAACAATCTAATAATATAGTAGATAAATACGTAGAGCAGTTTTATAAAAAAGAAGCTAACGGTGAGGCTTACAATACTGAGTTCAATAATACTGAACGTGGGTTGACTGCGTTTATGATGAGAAATGTTATTGGAACCGCAAAGGAAATGCAGGAAGAGTTCAATAGAAGAAAAGATTTGATAAAAGAATCTATTCAAGTTCTTTCTGAAGGCAATGAACAAGAAAAGAAAAAGGCAGACCTATACCAAAAAGTATATGACAAAGTTTTAAAAGATGCAGAGTCTATTCAAGAAGTGAAAGACAATACTGATAAAACAAACCTAGAAGGTGTTGAGTTTTGGATGAATGAGTGGTCTGATAAATACGAGCAATTAGCTGACGTGTCAGAGAACGTTTATAATAAAGTCTTAGAGAAAGACTTAAACTATACTCCGGACAGATTTGCTAAACTTAGTTCAGATACCGGTGTGGTAGAATTAGGCAATGATGAATCTTCTTTTCACGCTAATAACGGAACCATATACGACAAAGAAACAGGAGTATTAATGACTGCTCAAAAGCCTAAAAGTCTTCCTACTAATCCTGAGAATGGAGATACGAATAGATTTATAGAACTTTCTTTTGACAATAACAACTCAAATTCAATGTATGATGCGCTTGTTGACATAAACACTGCTGCACCAATCAAACAGATACAAGGGTTCTTGAACTCAACATACTTTAAAAAGATTGTTCCCGAGTCAAGTAATGCTACAATATTAAAAGACAGGATTGATTTGTATGTAAGAAACATTAGAAATAAAAATCCATATAGCACAGACGAATTGGATACTGCAATTAAAAAATTAAATAAGATTGCAGCAATTGGTGTTGGTCAAGCGTTAGGAGGTCCAACTCAAGTTCTAAAGCAGGTTGTTCCTGTTGCAATGAATACTATTATTAATGCAGGAGGATTGGATGTATTAGCTACATTTAATGAAGACAAAAATAACTTTATTGAAAACTCGGGTTATGGTATTGCTAATAGAGGAGGTGAATCTCAGTCTCAAATAAAATCACTTAATAGGTTAGCAGAGGAAGCGGCTAAGTCTACCGGCGAAAAGTTGTTTAGAGGAATTGAAAAAGCCAATGAGTTTTGGCTTAAAAAGTTCTTGGTTAACGCTGACGTTTATGTTGCAAAAGCATCTTGGCTTACTTATTATGAGCAAGAGTTAGCAAAATTGGGTTATGACACAAAAAATCTTGATTATAAAACGCACAAGTTAAATAAAGAAGCTGCAAATTATGCTCAGATTATGGTTGATAGACAACAGAACGTTTCTGATGCAGACCTTGCAGGTAAAATATTTGCTTCAAAAGATGCCAAGACTCAGGCGTTTGTAAAAGGTCTAATGCCTTTCGCAAGTTTTAGAATGAACCAATCTGCAAGACTTGGGTCTGACCTTGCTACATTAATGAACAAAACTTCTACACAGGAGGATAAAAATATAGCAGCAAAATCATTGTCAGGATACGCAGTGGAGGCAGCGATGTTTAGGGTGATTGGAATTGGAATAGCCACATTGTTAGGTACTGCTGTTAAAAAGGCAATGGGTGTAGAGGAGACAGACGAGGAGAAGAAGAAGAGAATGGATAATCTTATAAAGGGTGCAAGAACAGGTACTCTTACTGATTTGGTATCGCCTCTTCCTTTAGCTGATAAGTTTATACAAATGGGGGCAAGTTCTTTCTTAAATAAAATTGAGAAAGAAACAAACTTACCTGTATCTATATATAGTGCAAGTAAACAGGATTTATTTCAAAGTGCAGGTTTATTCGGTATTGCTTTTGAAAGACTTTCACAAACAGTTGACATAGCAAAATTAGCTGCAACAGGTAAGTACACTGATGACTTTGGTAAAGAGAAGACTATATCTGAACAAAAAAGAAAAGCGTTAGGACTGTTCGTTGCTCCTGCATTACTTGGAAATTTAGGATTAGTTCCAACAGAAGTTAACTCTGCGGTTAGGTATGCGATTAAAGATGCTAAATCAAAATCAAAAACTACTCAACAAATAATTGAAAGCCAAGAAAAATCAGAGGAGAAGCAACTTGAGGTTGAGCAGAAGACTGAGGCTCTTGAAAAATTAAAACAAAAAACAAGGTCTCAAGAAGAGTTAGATGTGATTGAGGAAAAGATTGATGAGTTAGATGCTACTCCTGAAGAGAAGAAGTTAATAGAAGCTGAGAATAAAGAGGAGAGAGATTTAAAGAAAGAGTTACTTACTGACCCTGAGACAGGAGAGAAGTATGATAACGAGACTGAACTCAAAAGATATAACCCAAGATTATATAACAAAAATTTTGGTCCTCGTTCTGAATGGTTCCAAGAACATAAAGTTGAAAAACAAGTTCAGAAAAAACTGAATAAAGAAATCCGCAGAATGGAAGACATTGAGCAGAAGTATATTGCTCCTGTGAAAAACAAATCAAGAAGAAACTCTGATGGAAGTATTAAAAGTTCTTCTTACAAAAGAGTTAGAAGAGATGCAAATGGGAATGTAGTATCAAGTTTTACAAGAACAACAAACTAAACGTACCTAATATACTTGAGTTCTTTTTGCTTATCGTAATATACCATCATCTCGTTATCATTAGATGAACCGTCACGGGGAGGGCGACCTCCCCATTTAATCTCACCGTATAACTTATTGGCTTTGCCATAGATGATGCCATCATCACACGCCCATATAAGTACGGGTGGCAACCTTTTGTCAATCAACTTAACTAATTTCTTTGCTGATATAGGTAGTGGGTACGCTGAACGCATAGTCCTGATGCGACCTTTAACCTCAGCGTAAGCTATAAGACTTTTATTTTTGTCAAATATTTTGTAGTCTATATCGTGTGGGTCTAACTTTTTAAAAGACCCTCCAAAAATGCTAACAAATAATTCAATTGCTTTCTTCTCCCTGATTAAGTCCGTCTCTGTTTCAAAAGTCATCGTCTTCCATTGATTTTAATATTAGTCGTAGGTCTACAATTAAATTGCGAATGTCTCGTTCTGCGGGTATGAAGTCCCTGTCCACAAGATTCTCGTAGATGTTTGCTAAGAGTAGGTGATGCTCATTTACTCTAAAGGAAATACGCTCTGCTCGAGAGTTTTCGCTATTCAATTTGTTGTCCATAGTCAGTAAGTCCATTTAGCATTAGGTTTATTTTTCTAAGTATGAAAGACTCTTTGCCCTTTGGTGTCCGACTGTCTATGAACTCAATTATATTATGAAGCCTTTTATACTTATCTAACTTTTTAGTTAGGTTTTTATTATCCAAAATTAGTTTATCTATTTGGTTTTTTAACTCAATTTCATTGCCCGTATGGGAAAAGTCTTCTTTACCTTCCATAAACTTGTCCCTGCATTCAGCGTATTTAACTGAGAATGTTGGATTTGTGTCTAATAAATCGTTGCAACTTTTTTTGTAATGGATAATAGTAGAGTGATGCTTTTTTATATGTTTACCTAAATCTACCAAAGAATATCCTCTGTTAACCATAATATTTGCGAAAATAAATCTACCGTCTACGTAGTCCCTTTCATTTGTTTTCTTCCTTATGTCTAAATTAAGAACATTGTTTATTATATTAATCAATTCATCCATTTCATTTTTCGGGTCCATTTGCTTCTTTTTTGGGTTCTCTAAATACCTCAACTTTCACTCCGTGGTTTTGAAGTTCTTTTAATCTATACTCTTGTAACTTAGACAGCTTACCGTTAGTTGCCTTGACCTCAATGAATATCACATCACTGTCTCTTGGTATGGCAAGCAAATCCGGTATGCCGTTCTTATTTGTCATCGTAAGTTTGATGACGTAGTATCCCTGAGCTTCAAGCTCCTTGATTTTCTTGGATTGTACTTGCTGTTCTTTCATTTGTTTGTTTTAATAAGTCTTTGATAGAAAGACTAATCTGATTGCACTCCTCAATAAATTCTATTAGTTTTTCTAATTCATCCTGCGTGAAGGCAAACCTATTGGCTAAGAAAAACTCATAAGGAAGACAGCTTTCATCAAGGTCAATCTCATCCAACTGAACAGCTAAAGTTTTCTGTGGGAGAACTATTAGTGTAAATATGATGGTGTACTCTTCTCCTTCCTTAACCCATTTGCTTTTGGGTATTTTTCTTGGACGATTCTTGTCGTTGATGCAGATACATTTTACCATATTTAATTAAATTTTTTTTGACCAATATAACATCTCTTTTCCTCCATAAGGATACTCGGGGAAGTAGTACTTAAATCCTTTTGATAATAAGTTGTTTACGCTTGGATAATTGTCTTTAGTGGTATAAGTTATAACTATGTAGCACCCTTTGTTTTTTGCCGCTTTTGTTCTTGTGCTTATTAGTTTTTTCTGAACCCCTTTGCCTCTATAAGATTTCTTAACCCAAGCCCTTACAAATATGCAAATGCCTTCTGTATAAATTGACCCGCAATAAGCAACAATTCGGCTCATCTTGTCAAGCATAACCCACCACTCACGATTCTCCTTAAACTCATTATTGCATCCTGCAAAAATATTTTTGTCCATTAACTGTACAACTTCGTATAGGTCATTGTCAATAACCCTACCAAAACTAAATATTTTTTTAGCCCTGAGCATTTATTAGTGTATTTTATTATTGATTATTCTTTTATTAATCACCTCAAATTCTCCATTTTCTTGAACTAATATATGAGCAAATCCTAAATTGTGCTTGGTATTATGGGGGTCATAATCAGGAGCAAGTGTACAAAGACATCCCGTACTCCAACAAGATATAGGCTCTTCCTTTATATTGGTCTCTGAATGATTTGAGGTAGAGTGAACGTGACCTATAATCATTGAACTCTTTGCTCTCATAAATACTCCACGTGCAGCATTTACCGGTGCCATAAACCCTCTTACAATTGTGTGACCGTGCAACATATGTAACTTACCCGCACGAACTACAATGTGTTGCTCATAAAAGTCTACATTATATTTTTTAAGGTCAAGTCTCTGTGGTAGTCTAAAGTAGTCATCATTAAAAAGCATTGGTGCTTTTTTCATTAGATACCTTACATACCAATTGTCGTGATTTCCCTCTATCCAAACTATGTGAGCCTTAGGAAACTTGGTTCTTAAATGGCTTAAGAATATTTGACAATACTCAAACCAATCTATCACATCATTTGCTGATGGTGGCGGGGCATCGTGATTAGTGAATGGTGTATTATCTAATACATCTCCCCCTAAAACAATGCAGTTTATTTTATTTTTAACGCCATAATCAATTGCTAAATTAAGTGCGTCATTATCTTGATTAGGAATATGAATATCGCTTAACCACAAAATCTTATTGCTACTAATAGGTAAATCTACAAACTCCCTGTTCTTCATAATAGAAGGAGGCAAGTCAGGTGTGTGTTGTATATTAATCTTCTTTGATGAAAATTCTCCATTAGCCCCTGTTGCTCTTCTTATTGTTGTCCTTGCATCTTCTACATTTGCAAACACGTGTGCGTGGTCGTTGTATAGCTTTGCAGCTATTGAACTTTTGCTTATAGATGGGAACTTATATAAGTATTCTACAGCTAATTGGGTTTTTATTTTCATATTACAAAATTAGTATTTATTCCAACAGTGTTTTTTCAAAGTGCTTTAGCGTATAGTCTTTCTTCTTTGTGACAGCCTTGTAGATGTCGTGTTCAATACCATCCTTAGAAAAAATCCAATATACTTGATTCTCGAGGCGTTCCTTTGTGGTCATCCGGTCTTTGCTTTGCCAATAACTCGTAGCACTGAAGTCTATATTGTAATAAACCAAGTATTCAGCATTTCGTAAAGATATACCTTCACGTCCCGATACTATTTGTAAAGCTATAGATTTACCGGTGTCTTCAAAGACACTTAATTCAGAGGTCAATTCATCACCGAACACTTGTTTGAGAGCATTATATTCTTCCTTAAACTTATAAAATATTCCAATCTTGCAACCCTCAAACTGCTCTTTAATGAACTCAGCCTTGCTTAGGTCGAGTATCATTGAGTTGCCGCTCTCAAATTTAATCGTTCCACTGCATAACTGATGAACCTTCGTCATCAACTTTACCGGTGTGTCTGCTAAAATTAATTCTTCTTTTCCTTCTATAACTAATTCTTTCTTTAATTTTTTAATAATTTTATATGTAGATTCTTTCATTTCAACCTCAAGTATTTCTTCCTTAGTTTCAGCCATAAAGCCTGCCTCCTGTTGTGTGTAGTTAATGGTATACGGCTCCATCTCTTTGAGGATGGTATCAAGTCCTCCACTATAATCATTAACGAATAATCCGTTAATCTTACGCTGCTTTATCTTTACATACTTATCACAGAACCTATAAAAGTTTTTAAACTCTTTGAAGGGGTTGTTAGGTATCGCATAAACCTGATGGTACATCTGTGAATACGATTCAGGTGTTGGTGTACCACTAAGTAGTATTACCATTGGTTTGCATTTATTAATCACCTCAGCAACTAACTCTGCTCGTCCACTTGGCTTAGGGAATGCTCCCATTCCGTGAGCTTCGTCACAAATAATCAAGTCCCATCTCTGCTCATCCATAACGGTGTGGAGGCTTTCATAGTTGATGACCTGCATATAATACGAAGGGCTGAGCATTGAATAGTCGTCTGATATAGTGCTCAATGCTTTCTTTTTGGTAATGAAAAGCACATTCTTTGCGTGCACACGCTCAGCTATTCCGAGACTTGTCAAGGTTTTTCCGGTACGAACCTCCATTGCCAAATAAAGAAAGCGATGCTTTGAAAGTATCTGCTGACCTTTCTCAATAATGTCAACCTGATAGTCCCTGTAATTAAATCCTTGCTTGTCTTCCATTTCGTATAAATTTTTATAGTACTCACAACTGCTGACAATCTTGTCTACAAGGTGCTTATCAGTACTGTATTTAGGAACCTTGATTATCTCTACTTGCTTGCCTCTGCCAACCTTTACATCTTTAGACTGAGTGATTACACGTTTTAAAATCTCGCAGTATTCCCACATTGCCTTGTTGCTGTATGCCGGTAGTCTATTAATCATTTTGTATTATTTCGTAATAAAATGAATTACTATCCTCAGCTACCCATCTGTCTGATTGATTCTCTACAGAGTGTAGTTCGGTATCCACTTTAAACTGCTTTAAATCTTCCGGCAATTGCTTTGTTACAAAGTTAGAGTCCTTCCAAAATATTCTATTGTTAGGCATACAAAGTAAGTACCCATCATCTGCCTCTAAGATGTGCCCACATTTATAATCAGAAGGCTCATCGCTGTATGGATTATTGAACCAATCAACAGTCAGTATGTACGTAGCCCATACCTTAGTGCCATCTCTTAATACAACTTGACATCTATGAAATGCTAAGAAATCATACTCAATAACAGAAACATTCTCGCTAAAGCAATCCCATAACTGCTTGTAGTTAAATGGTATATCATTTACGGGAACCTTAGTATATATCTCTGATAAAGGAACTCTACTCCTTAGCATTCCTGAGTCAGTCAGAACGTGAAACGTAAGTATCTTGCCTCCGCAGGATTGTATGCCAAATACGTAAACGTTATAATATTCGTTACTGTCTTTCTCATCCTTAGTAAAGTAAGACTTCTTTACCATTGCTTTAAAACTCGGTATGTTTGAATTTAATTTCATTTTTCTTGGTTTAAATATTCCTTAAACATATCTTCATCTGAATAATCAAGATATTTTTCTGCATTTTCATTCATCCTCATCCACATATAGAAGTTAAGCATCTGCTCTTTTTCTTTTTCAATGCTTTTTTTTGCTAATCCAATAGCATAGTGGAAAGCTGCTACCATATCTAAATTACCTTCCTTAGATACTTTATAGGAGTAGTCTTTCATTTCATCAACTAATTCTTGTAATGTGGTTTTCATATCGTTTGATTTAAAAAGGTGCTTCTTCAAGCCCCTCAGGTTTACTTTTAATGATTATCCATCTACCTTGTTGGTCTCTATCCTCCTGTGGCATTACTCCTTCCTTGTAAATACCGTAAGCAATAAGCCATTTGTAGAACTTGGTTCTACTCACGCTCATCCTACCTCTCGGTCCATAGTCAGGATACTCATCCACGAAGTTTGAATACAACTCGTTCTTGTAAAGTCTCGTGTCAGGTTGCAACATCACCTCTCTGTTATGATGCGTATCTACAAGACCACACCACTCAATAAACTCGTGACAAGTCTCTGCTGATAGCTGACGAATCTTAAGGTTGACAAACTTACTCTTCACAAGTCCTGTTCTCAGGTAGTTAGTTAGACACCCAATCATATAGTTGTCAAACTCACACCAATCATCATCGTTCCAATCGCCAAACATTAACTTGCCAAACTCATCAAGTGGCGTGAACTCTTTGGTATAATACTGATGCAACTCCAACTCCCACTTCCTTCTTGCAAACGAATTGCCGGCTCCCTTTATTGCATAGTTTGTAGTAATGGCAATCTTCGGTGACCTGCTGAATGGTATCTTGATGGCGTCCTTGTTTTTCTTCTCGAGTGTCAGACCTTCTGTAACCACTGAGAACAATCTCTCGAAGTCAAAATGCTTTCTCACGTCATCGAAGCAAAGTATCTGCGTGTCTGCTGATACCAACTGATAAGCGAAGCTACGCTCGAAAGCAAATGACTTGCCATCAATCACAACAAGTTTCTTCATCTTACTAAGTGCACTCATCAATAATCCTTTACCTGTTCCCCCCTCAGGGTTGTCACTGATAACCTCATCATTCAGAATCACAGCCGGACAGAATGATAGGTTTTTGTATCCGTGTAGTAAGAATCCAATCGTACTCTCCATTGCTCTAACTCTGTTCGGGTCACCGCCATTGATATTGCTCACAAACTTTTTGAAGTCGCATTTCTCTGTCACGCTGCACAGGTTGAAGTTCCTATCTATCACGTGGTCTTTCCAAACGTACCCTCCCAAGTCCAAGTAGTCGAGCGTTGTTACACCTTCTTTGCTAATCTTAATCGCACAGTTCTTATAGTACAAGTAAGATGATTCTTTACTGTCGGCAATAAAGTAAATCTCAATCGTTGACAGAAGTGACAAGAACTCTTCCTTGAAGAAGCGTGTGTTATCAGCGAAGTAATTGTACACGCCAATGTCGTCCAACTCCAACAGGTGCGTAAGCACGAAGTCCTTAATCTCTTTCTCACTCGTATGGTCAATCAAGTTATTGGTAACCTTTACAAAGATGTAGTTCTTACCCCCCTCAGGGCAATACTTATAGAATCCATTGTCCTCCAAGAACTGCTTGAACTGTACGTGTACTACTTTGATGACTCCTCTATCGTTTCTATCCCAAAAGGTTTGCATTGCATTCTCCTCCTCAACCTTGTTAAGCACCGAGTCGATAGTCTCGCTGTCCAAATTGGAATCTTGCAGTTGGATGCGAATCTCTTTTTTTGATACACCTCTCCTTAGCTTTGCTTTAATGGTATTGATACGCTCCTCGTCCTCGTAGTACTTAGTCCCGAAGTTCGCAGTGTGTCTGTACGCTGAGTCAATGGTCGTTCCAATCTCCCTTAGCGTAAAGTCTTCCGTTGCAAACTGATTGATTACGTAGGAGGCAAGACTCTTGTTTACACCAAAATCATTGAACGCCATCGCAAGTACATACGCATTCTGATTACGTTGTCCCTCGTGCATTGGATACTTTTTCTCCCACCACTTTACAAGTATCTCCACAATCTTATTCTCATCTGTAATTGGTATCGTTGCCTTGTCTCTTGTCTTACTCACCTCAGTGTACTCAGGCTCCTCAATCTTATCCCAAATGCTACTATTTTCATTAATCGCAATTAGAGGGTCATATGACTCGTAACACACTCGGCTAAGGTTCTTGCTCGTCTTGTCGAAATAAGGCGAATTAAAGTACTTTTCTAACGAATTAAAGTACATTGTATGGTTCTCTGCATCTGACGGTATCTTAACTAATACCTTTAGCCCGTTCCCTGACGGGCTAATGAATACTGAGAATACATACTTGTTCTTTGATAAGTTCTCTTTGTCTTGCAATAACTCTTTCTGCTTCGTGTAGCCATCGAAGTCCAAGCATATGAGTCCCGAATGTTCAATGAGTGACGCATCTGTTCTCTTGTTGAACGTACCACTAAAACATATCGCAGGCAGTTGCTTCTTTAGTTCCTGTCTCTCAGGTTTATTTTTTTCTAATCTAATTCTCTTTACCAAATCCTTAGTAGCACCGGCTCCGTCCTTGATTCTATCAAGTATAACGTGTACATCACGGAAGAACGGAGTGTCAGTATCTCTAATATTTTGGAATATCGTCACGTTATGTGCCATTATATGTCGTTTTTATGTCGTTTTTATGTAGCTAACTATCTGATTATTATAACTAATGTCGATAATGTCAATTTTTTATTCAAATTATAATTAAAAAAAATAAGAAGAATAGAAAAACGTATATAGAGAATATAGGTAAAATACATTGACATTTTCGTCACGTCATAGAGGTAAAAAAAGGGGAAGTTTTCACTCCCCCAATTTTTGTTCTCTAATGGGTGTTAATTCTAAAATGGAAGTTCGCCATCTTCATCTTCTGCAACCGCAGGTTCAGGTGCCTTTTGCTTAGGCGTTGCCTGTTTCTCTGATTGTGGTTTCATACCACTTTGAGCAGTCGGCTCATAGGTATCCAACTCAACATAATGATTGCCACTGCGTGCAGTCTTGATGTTAAGGTTTACCCATCCGCCTTTCTCGTGCTGTCTGATGAATGCTACTGCCTCATCTACTTTCATTGATAATCGCCCAACTACAAAGTCAGGTGCCTTTTCGTTTCTCTTAAATGAGAATCCGTCTGCAAAGATTTTTTCGTCTTGTGCCATTGGTCTAAAATTTATTTGTTGCCTCAGTCTATTTATACCAATCAATAACCTCTGAGGCTAAGCTAATGATTAGTTTATCTTGAGTGTCTTCGAAGACACTATAATAAATACTCGTCAATGTAATAGTTGACAATATCATCTTTTGGTTCAGCACTAAAGTATTTGTTATATACCTCAATTGCTTTTCCAACTTTGATTTCGCCACCCTTTACAAAGTCTTCTGTTGGTCTAAAGATACCAAGAACTCCGGTACCTTTATCAATCACATAAAATACTAATGGCTTACCAAATAGCTCCTGATAAATGTAGCATTGACTATCGTAGTTGTAAGACTTTGCAGTGTATTTGAACTTATGAATGTCACTCGTAGTCTTAAGGTCAATCACCGCATTGTCTGTGACAATGTCAGCCTTCCCTTTCCACATCATACCTTGAATCTCTGCAACTGCAGGAGTCTCGTACTGATTACCTGCTTTGTAAATCTCATCATAGAACGCAATGTTCCCATTGATAATACTCACCAAGTTTTGAATCTCGTCCTGCTCCTTCTTCAACATACAGAACGGTAAGTTGTTTGCTTCGCAGAATGCTTTATACTCTTTGGTTGTACGTGTGCTAACATCTACAGCCGGCATATCCTTCGCCTTCTCAGGCTCCAAGATTAACTGATGGAAGTATCTGCCATCCATAAATGCTTTGTTATCCTCACGGGTCTTCCCGAAGTCCTGAGGATTATTAAGCAACACGCCTATATCTGAATTGGATAAGTATTGTTTGCCAATACCATTGTAGTATTGGTTGTCATCACGCAGGAGCGTGAGCAATTCTGATTTGTTCTCTTCCATTACTCAGCGTTTAAAATGTTAGCGATTTCTTTCTTTAATGCAGGGCTCACCTTGTACTTGCGTGTAATTTGTGCACCAATCTTCTCGATACCCAAAGACTTGTTAGCCGTTACGTATTTCACAACTGCATCCCAATTGGCTGTTCCTTTCTTCAAGTCAGGTAACGCATCACCAACTGCCGGAGCCGTCTTCTTAGGAGCCTCAGCCTTTACAGGTGCAGTCTCGTTCTCAGGTAAATCCTCTCCTGCATAAATATAAATCCCTAATCCAAACATCGCTAAGTTCTTAACCAAGCAACGCATAATGGTTTTATTAATGTCGAACGTAGTCGCAGCCTCAACTTTCTTGTCGCCAAAGCGTGTGCTATAGCTATACTCAGTCTTCTTCATTGACTTGTTCTTTCCATCCATCACAGGCAACCACATCTCAAGCGTTTCGCCTTCGATGGTTACGGTAGTGTGACACATAAACCCAAGAGCATCGTCATACTCAGTCGCTAAGATTTTGTACGTGGCATCAGGGCACTCAGTCTTTGTCTTTGACCAAGCCCAAGCCCAAGATAAATAAGTTAGATTGTCTTTCTTTTCAACGTGGTCGTTCACGTTAATGGCGGATAGCCTCTCGAAAACTGTCTTTAAATTTTCCATTTGATTTGATTTGATTGATTGATTTGATTAAATAAAAACTGCTCTCTCTACATCCTTGACAATGGATACGTAGTCCTTGTCTTCTGCTATCTTCTTCTCTACCTCAGAGATTCCGTGGATAATTGATGAGTGCTTGATTTGGTATCCTGCTTCATTCATATATTTTTGAATGTATGTGATTTGCATAGGTCTTTTAGCACATAGGTAATATACCAAGTGCCGAGCATCTACAAACTCTCTCTTCTTTGATTTGGAGAATATATCATCCTTGCTTACACTGAATAAATCAGCCACCCTCTCTACATATTGATTAAATACATCGTGCTTCATAACTTCCTTTTTAATTGAGAACAAATATAATAAAAATGTTCATACATCGTTCATTTATTTGCTAATTTTTTTTATATATAACCATCCTTCTGCTTCGTCTAATGAGATACTTTTAAATCCCTCATCCACCATAAATTGTGCTGATTTCAATACTTGAATAATGTGACCACCAATGTACATAACCACGTCAGTGCAGTCTTTGTGAAGTATTACCTCCGGGTTCTTTTCAAGATACGCATCTCTTCCTGTGAATTTTCCTGTGTTGCTAAAGTCTTCTAATGTTGGTATAGCTTTCATTTGATTAAAGTTTATGGGAGCACAAGGCTCCCGTTGATTTGATTAAATTCCGTACAAAGATAGTACAATTTATTTATAAAACAATAGGTCGCTGTATTTTACATAAACAAAACCATCGTGGATGATTTTATCTGCATTGTCCCAAGACTCTTTTGTTATTACGTGCCCCTCAGGAAAGTTTGGATTTGCTTCCAACTCCTGAATTAATACTGAAGCCTGCTCCTGCAGTTTCTTTAGTCTGTCAATAAATGTTTCTTGATTGTTCTCCATTTCATTTGGTTTAAAATTATCCATAAATTACCTCTCCCATTGCTATATATTGAAATACAATATCAGCCGAGTCAGCATCTCCTTCTTCTTTTATGTGTGCATTCAGTGCCCAATTCATTTTACTTTCTGAAAGTAATTGCAGGCGTGATTGCATTGTACCTCTTGTGATTACTCCAACCACTTCGGTCTCGTCATCTGCGTCATTGATAGCAACTTTTACATCGTGGTCTAAGATTGCTGTCAGTATCGCTGTACTAAGGTACGGGTCAACTTCTTTAGGAACAGCCTTCCTAATTGCTTTAATTGATTCCTGAGGTAAGTAGTACCAATAGTTACTGCCACCTTCTAATGCTGTTACGAAAATATCTTCTAAGACTTCTCGCTTTACTCCTTGAATGATTTTGATTTCCATTTGATTATTGATTTTGATTTTTACGAATTTCTAATGTGTCACACGCATCGTCAATGGCATTCCATATCTGCTCGATGGTTGCTGTGTTTGTAAGTGCCATCTCAAGAACCTGCTGTGCCTGTTCCTGTGTACAATTGTAGTTCTCTGTAACGTCATCTGTTGTCCAAAGATTCTCAACAAAGTATCCCTTGCTTCTTAGAAACAATCGTGCCTCTGCAATATCTTTTAGTTTTTTCTTTGCCTCATTTAACTGACCTCGTAGGTAGTCGATTTCAAGATTGGCGGAGGCAACCGCACTCATCTCGTAGTGATTTTTTGACATACTGATTTGATTTGATTATAGATTAATTTGATTACTGACATCAACTCAATGGCTAACAATAACATCAAAGCCAATGGGACTGATATAAAAAAGAAGTATAGGTATTTTCTCATAACTTAAAATTGAATTAATTCAAAGCCATCAAACATAACTACTATCTTATTTTTGTACCTGTCTTGTAGAGCCTGTACGTACTCATCATTACCAAGAACAATATCGTCTTCCCTTTCCTTGTCTACCATAGGTTGAATTACCGACCTGATTTGTTCTTCTGTAAGGTTTGTCATCAACTGAAAGTTTTCTTCATTCCAACCACTTGTTGCGATTTCAAACACGTTTAGATTTTTCATTTGTCTTTATTTTTTTGTTTTAAAATTGTTGCGACCTTACGTCTAACGATTACTTTTAAGAACCTGTATGTGCAATAAGAACCTAAGAGCATACCTGCCACTGCACTAAAAAAGCAGGATACGAATAACACGATTTGATTCATAGACATTTTTTAAAATTGTTTCCGTTTCATCCTTTAGGAATCATCAGTCGGGATACTCATCCCGATACGGAGGAGGTGAAGCGTGTCCGCATTCGCAGTGCGTCCACACGACACCCCCTAAGCCAAGTCTAAGGTCGGAATCGTAAGACCTCATCCTCAGAGAACCAACCATCGCAACCACTACAATGGTAGTTCACAAACCCATCGTGCTCCAAGTCGTGAAAACAATCTACACAGATAGGCTTCTCATTTACTATATCAAAACCACAATCATCGCAATCATCCTCAAAGATGTCAAGCAAACTCAATTGACGGTGAGTATAATTGCTCTCTTCCTTGATGCTCTCCTTCTCGTCCTGCTCCTCATACCACCTTGTCCTATTAGGTAACTGCGTGTATGTCTTATGCCACTCCTGACCTTTTCCGGTCTGCTTGATATTGAAGTATATCCAACAGGTCAAAGTCTTGTCTTTCATTTTAATCTCAATCTGCTTGCGTCTGTACCAAGTCGGGTGACCTTCCAACCTGTCTAACTCTGCCATCACTCCACTGCTCACCTTAAATACATCCACCTCCACATTGTGTCCCTTACCTTTGTCATCAATTAAATAAGGGAGCCCGTTAATCACTAACGGATATTTATTTTTGGTCTCACCCTTCCCCAAATGCTTTGACCCTGTAAGGTAGCTGTGGTAATTGCTGTATCCTTTTTTAAGTGTACCATACACAGCCACCAAGTTATCCTCAAGAACGTTGTCCTTGCTGTACCAAACGCCATCTCTTTGAGTCCACAACTCTTTGTTATAAACCTGATACGTTCTGCTGTGCGTGTTGATAGTTACGAACCTGCACTCATATTGCTCCAACTCTTTCTTCCACTTGTGACGTGGTATCTCACCCAAGTTCTCTGCAAGTACCTTTGAGTCACTCTTCTTGAAATTGCCAAGCGTTCTGATAGTTCCGTTCATCATAAGCCACTCCTGTTTATTGTTGCCGCATCTGAATGGATGGGTATTTTCTTTGTTGATAGCACCAATAGTCGCATACCTAAAGTGAGCGATGAATGGTCTTGCTGTGTCAAGTACTTTGTATTCGGACGATTTGTGATAAGTTACATCGAACGTGTCGAGCCATATAACTCCCAACCCGTGCGGATTGATTCGTGCTGAGGTCTTTGCAACCTCCTGAGGAACGTGCTTCCCTGTTTGCTTGATAATGATTACACACATACTGATTTGATTTGTGGGCAGTGTCTTTGAAGACACAGAACCCGATTATTGAACTGATATTGAACGAAGATACGACATAATTTAGACATCTCCAAATTTATTTTCTAATATATTTTTTTTGCCTTGAATTTTGTACGCTCTAAATGGGGTCTGTCCCCAATGAATCTGAAGTACGCCCTGTCAATAGCCTCCCACTTAGTGTGGGCGACTACTGACCAAACGCATACTTTGTCATAAAAGATTTTGAAATAATGTTGACTTTCCATATTGATTTGATTTAGATTAATGAATAATTCTCGCATAAAATAGAACTCGCTCTCACTACGTCCTGAGGTCTAACAACTATGAAGTAATTAGGTCGGTACATCCCATCTGTATCTGATTCCATCCTCTTTGTTGGTATCCCTTCCCCGTTTAACATTGCCTCCACAGGCTCAAGGTTTACCTCCACCAATGTGTAATAGATTGAATACTGTGGTCGACTGTATCCTTCATTCGTCCATTCGCTCGTAACGTCAAACTCAATTTCATCTGCCACCTGAACGGGTTGTCCCGCTGTTGCATATTCAATGCTATTATTCCACGCATCCACGTTGACCCATCTGCCATTCCATTCACGCTCATTGAGATACCACGTGCCCCTGCGTTGCACGATGTTGACACCTGATAAGCCATTGAGTCTCTCCTTTGTGGTTTTGCTATCCCATCCCCCATTGCTAATCCACAGCCCATCTCTTTGTATCTCTGCTATCTTGTTACCGAATAGCCACAGGCTCTCGCCATCTGTACGGCTGTTGCCGATTGTTAGTGAACGGCTGTTCTGAAAAGCGTTCACGATTTCTTGTGTGATTTTTCTCATTGTTACTTAGATTTAAAATGTTGAATTAAAGTTTTAACAAACACGTATAAAACGATGATTGTTAGGCTGATAATTACCGCCTCAAAAATTGTGATGTGTGTGCCCATTTGATTTGATTTTTTTGTGGTTGCTGTTTCGTTCTTTTGAACTCATCAGACAGGGCAAACACCCTGTGACAGCGGGAGTGTCTTTGAAGACACCCCCTGCCTCACCCTAAAGGAAAGGTCTAATATCTTCGTGAATCTCACCTTTTAAGATGTACGCTCTGAATAGCTTTGCAAGTCTCAGAACCTCACCCGCCTTCGTTGTGTCACCATTGTACATTGATACTACGATGGGCGTGATACCCTTTAAAAATGTCTCGTGTGACCCGTTCGGCTTGTTTACGCTGTAGTTCACAATCTCATACATTAACTCGTATCTTCTCATCATCTGCTTAACAGACTCAAAGCGAGAAGGGAGGCGAAATTCAAGGCAATTGCCTTTTGCAAGGCTCACTTGATATCTGTTTGAGTACACGTCCTCCATTCTGTTGTTCCCGTTGCAATAGCTATTTTTTAGCCTGTTTCTGAATAGGGCGTAAATGATACCTGCATTTTTACGAACCGCCGCTCTTAATTGCTCACCTGTGAACCCGTCCGCTGCAATGGTGATATGTCCACCGCATCTCTTATCTGAGGGGCTAAATCTGTCATCGATGATTTTTTCTGCTTTGTGCATTAAGTCAAAAACCTTTGTCCTCCATTTTCCCGCCGGTAACAATGGGAGCACGTGTGTGACTGCTTCATAACCACACGACCCGTCCCGCTCAAACCCGCAAAACAATTCGTATTCACGAACGGCGTTTCTGCTCAATTGGTTTTTTTCTACCTCAAAACCAATGGTAAATTTTGCCTCATAGTCACCGCCCTCAAATTTGATGGCTGTTCTTTGCTCTGCTTTTTTAAGCCCCGCCACGTCTATAGCGTGTTTGGTCTTGTTTAAAAATAGGGGCTGTGGTTTTCTGTGGTAACTGCTCACCTGTCCCCTTTCTGTTTGTCCTGTGGTTGCGTAAACGATTCCTGTATTCATTTTTGTAGTTTTTGAGTGTCTTTGAAGACACGATTAACGATTTTGTAAACTAAAATTTAATAATGCAATGGCTTCACGTATCTGCTCATCTGTGTTTGTGGTTTTCACGTTCCCTTCGCTGTCAATTCTCACCGCTACGTTCCCGCCTTCACTTTTGTAAGTGAACGTTAAAATGGTTGCGGTTCTAATTTCCACCTCTGCTGATTGTTCGCCGCCTTCGTTTTCCTCACCTTCGCCCTCACCATTTCCACCGGCTGTGCTACCCGATTCCACCTGCTTTGCGAATTTCAATAAGCCCTCCAAAGACCTGTTTGGGTCTTCGCCCTGTGCCTCTGCTTCGTTGCACTTAGTGGTGAACGTTTCCACGATTTCCGCCTGTAGTTTACCCGCCTTAACTACTTTGTAGAAAAACGATTTTTGCCAACCGAAAACCTTTTGCCCTATCTCTTCGTTGCTCCACGAAATACCCTCCTCATTACAGGCTCTTTGCCCGTCCTCTGAGGCGAACCATTCCACAGCGTTAACTACTAATTTTGACAGGGCTAAAGTCTGTTCAAATTTTTTCTTTTTAGCGTTCGTGATTGTACGCTGTACGCTCCTAATTTCCTGTAGGTTCAGGGCTGATTTTACCTGTGGTAAGTTCAGAAAGTTACTTTCGATTGAGAGTAAATTTTGCATAACTGATTGATTTTTAATGATTTAGGTTAAAAAGCGGTACATTTCCCGCTCATTTCTTGTACAAATATAGTTCATTACTTTATTCCACCAAATAAATTTTTATATTTTTTAAAAATATTTTTTTCGTCCTGTGTTTAAACAGGTTAGCCGGTGGCTGTAGTGTGTACAAAATTTAGACAGACAATGTACGGGCGGGGGGCTACCTCCTTTGTCTTTGTCTGTGTCTTTGAAGACACAATTCAAACGGGGGAGGAAACGGGGCGGGGGGACACGAGGAGCGGAGCGAACGGGGGGAGGGGACGGCGGCGAACGGATGTGGGAGGCGGTGACATTTAGGCGGGGCAATTGGGGGCACGTGGGGGCTACGGGAAAAGCTAAAAAATTCCACAGGGGCGAACGAAAAGCGACCCCCACCCCCTAAAAAAAAAGTCACTTTCGGTTGGCGGCTCGGCTCGTCAATCCGCTATATAGCCCCAACACTACGAGTATCTGAAAATTATATTATCTTTACTCTGAAATATTTCAAACTTCAAAAAAAATTATTATGAAACTAAAATTTGGAAATTCTGTTTACAAGAAAGACTTGTCGAACAGCATATACCAACAGAGCGGTGCAAACTTCGGTTTGACTGTTAATGGTGGTATGTTGATTAACAATCGTCCTGATGGTCAGACCGGCATTCAGCAAGCTGCTGTTGCTAAGAAGATTGTCAAGAAAGCTGAGAAGGTTCAGATGATGGCTGAGGCTGTTTACTTGGGTAACATCAAAGCAGAGATGATGGAAGGTCCTGATATGGATTAATTAAAGTTGCAGTTCCCATCTAAAGATGGTTATTGGTTTAGTAAATAAGGAGGGCTCAATCTTGAGCCTTCTTTTATTTTGTACCTAACAATGTCAATATTGACATTTTTGTCTTGATTTTATGTCGTTTTTATGTCGATTTTATTTTTCTAACTTATTGATTATTAATACTTTATTTCTTTAATGTCGAAAATGTCGATTTTTAAGAGAAAACAATACAGGAAAAAAAATATAAAAGGAGGGAAATATATATAAGAGAATAGGGGAAATTTATTCGCATTTCAGACATTTGCTATACCAAAGCATAGCGAAATCCTTTACCACATTGCGTTACAGCCAATGTCGACTTCTGACAACACCAAAAATAATCGACATAAATTGACATTTACCCTGCAAAAAACGACATCACGCTGCAATTGCAGAGTGCAATCCTCTCACCCTAACGGGTGTATTCTATCTTATGGCATAATTATTTTTCTAAAATAGTGGTTAATATACCATAGGTTGACTATATTTGTACAATGGCACGCATAGCGTGATATTCATTTAAAATAAATCAAATCAAATGACGGAATTTACAAATTCACAGTATGATGTGAACCCTGTTACAGGAGAAATGCGAAGACAACCAACTTTTGGGGAGCAATTAGTAGGATTAGATTTTAATCCAAGCGGAGACCCTAAGGTTCAAAAAGCAAAGAAACTATGTGCTGAGTTAGCAGACTTGGTAAAACCTGAAATGAACGCAACGGCAAGCCCATTAAAAAGACTTTTGTCTGAGCAGGCAATAGGAGAAATTCTAAATGCTCAGATGAACGTAGTAAAAGTTTTAACATTCAAAATTTAATCAAATGGTAGAAACGTCAGGAATTGGGTACTCACCCAAGGATTTGCAGTTCGGTTCGGACGGCAGAAAGAAATTAATCAGTGGTGTAGTTAAGATGTCCAAGGCTGTTAAGTCAACACTTGGACCAAGTGGTAACACTGTACTCATTGAGAGTCCACATCACACACACGGCATTACAGTTACCAAGGATGGTGTAACAGTTGCTAAGTCAATTGACCTGATTGACCCAAGTGAGAACCTTGCGGTTAAGATGATGAAGGAGGCGGCAGACAAGACAGCTACTTCTGCCGGTGATGGTACGACTACAGCTATTGTATTGACAGAAGGATTAGTGCTTGGAGGACTTGAGCATATCAAAGAGGATATGAACAGGACTGAGGTGTTGAGACATATGGTGGACATAACCGGCAAGGTGGTGGACAAGTTAAGACGTAAAGCCAAAAAAGTTAGTAGCAGTATGTTATTGGATGTAGCAGCTATCTCAGCTAACAATGACAGAGAGATTGGTCGCATTATTGCTGAGGTTTATAAGGATGTGGGTAAGACGGGTATTGTAACAGTTGAGAGAAGCCAAACGAATGAGACATATGCAGAGACGACTAAGGGTTTGAAGTTTGACAGAGGATATTTGAGTCCGATGTTTATCAATGATGCCAAAAAAGATGAGTGTGTGTTTGAGGATGTGATGGTATTGGTATGTGATATGGAGATAGCGAACATATTACAGATTGAGAACGTGTTGAAACCAATTATTTCTGAAGGTAAGAAGCTACTTATCATATCTCCGTGTAATACAAACGTGGTGAACACGCTTGCAGCGAACTCAGTTAAGGGTAATTTGAAAGTGGTGGCTGTGCCTCCGCCAAACTTTGGCTATAAGCAGCACGAGTTAATGCAAGATATTGCGATTAGTGTAGGAGCAACCTACTATAGCGAGAAGACGGGTGATGACTTGAGTCATATCAACTACGGAGACTTAGGTCACGCAGGGAAAGTTATTGTAAGCAAGGATAAAACTGTCATTATTCGCAGTACTGCTAAGTCTGATGAGGCTTTGGTTGAGGAAAGAGTTAAGCAGTTATGGGAGTCGCACAAAGAAGCTACCAAGAAAGGTGACAAAGACTTTTTATTGGAGCGTATTGCCTCACTTACAGGTGGCATAGGTGTGATATTTGTTGGTGGTCAGACTGACCTTGAGCAGAAAGAGTTGTACGACAGGGTTGATGACGCTGTGTGTGCAGTTCGTTCAGCATTAGAAGAGGGTATCTTACCGGGTGCAGGCAAAGCATTACTTGATGAGAGTGCTGAGTTGATGGAGGATGACAATGCAGGTAACAACTACAACGCTGCACTTGGCATTGTTCGTAACGCTCTTATGGCTCCGTTCCAACAAATACTTGCTAACGCAGGATTGAAACCAAGTGATGTCTATAAGGACAGCACTCCGGTTGGTCACGGATACAACCTTAAGACCGGTCAGATGGGTGACTTGATTGAGATGGGTGTTATTGACCCGTTGAAAGTTACAAGGTCAGCGTTGCAGAACGCAGTGAGTGTAGCTGTAACCATCCTAAGTACAAACGCAATTATTACAATGGCTCGTACATATGAGCAGCAGCAGTAAAACATACAATACAGTTGAGGAGTGGAAGGCAGCTTTCACTCACCACTGTGTTATAAAACGTAAAAAACAAATGAAACCAATAGGCAAATACATTATCGTTAAAGACGTTCAGGAGAATGTTAAGACTGAGTCGGGACTAATATTGTCAGGGGAAGATACCAATCAGCTACGCTACAAGCGTGCTGTTGTTATAGCACCCGGAACTGACGTATCAGTAATTGACGAAGATGATGAGTTATACTATGACAAGGCTCATAGTTTTACGATGCTCATAGATGATACGCAGTACACCATTATCTCAGAAAGAGATGTGGTAGTAGTGCTTTAATCTTCAACATCTTCAGCCTTAGGCTTTTTATATTTGTGCGTCTTATTGTAGGCGTTCATCTCAAGAATCATATTTCTGTAAACCTTATCGTTATAAGATACATTTCTTAGAAACATAGGGTTTGCAGACATACTTGTCGGTATTTCCTCCCCATTTAGTTTGCGGTATATATCGAGAACAACTCGATTAGCCTTTTCACCAAGTTGGTATAAGGCTCGGCTATTGCCACGTCTTTTTCTAAAGTGTACAATCCAACCTTCTTTCTGTAGGCGTTTGAACCTACCCACTTCCCAACTTACAAGTTCAGCAAATTTGTCAAAGTCAGCTTGCCCGAAGTATCCTTCTGAGTGTAGAAACAGGATTATATCGAGGTCGGCTTGGCTCAAATTATGCTTTGCCTTCATATAATACCGGATGACTCTCCAAAATTTTAGGTAATCATTTGGTGGTGTTTTCATTTAATTAAATTTTATTACATTTGTAGAGCAAAGTTAATAATTTTATTATGGCAAAGGGAAAAGAAGAAACAAAGAAAGCAACGCTCCAACAACAGTTGGATGCTATTAATTTTAAAAATGCTCAAGCTGAAAAAATAAAAGCTATCCAAGAAGGTAAAGAGAGATTGAAAGATAATTTAGGTCGAAATAAAAAGAGATACATTAGCAGTACCGAAGGTAGTGGTAGTGCTTATAGACGTGTCGGTGCTGCCGGACGAATCAAAGGATTACAAACTTTATAATATTCACAATTTTAAAAAACAAAAAGATGAAATCAACTCCAAACTTACCGGCATCATCAAGAATGAAAAACCCTTCAGGTGGCGGTCCTTCAATCAAGAATGCTTTAAAAGGTAAAGCATTAGCAATGGCAAATGGTGTTCCTTCTAAAGGAGCTAAGGTTGCTGTAAAGGCTGCAGGTGTAGCTAAGAAATTAGTTAAAAAAGCAAAATAAAAAAAAAATGGCAAAGTCAAAATTAATTGATGAAGTAATTCAAGATGACGTTGTGGTATCTGAAGAAGTAGCTGCTGAAATAAAAAAAGCAGTTGCACCAAAAGATGCATATGCTCTTCCTGAATTAAAGAAGAAAGATATTGTAGAAACTCCGGGTCACGCAAGACGTGATTTCAGAAACTAATTACAATGGCAGACAAGTCAAAGATGCAATGTAACCGTCCTACTGCTTCGGATAGACCGGGGAAGAAGAAGATGGTTAAAGCCTGTTCCGGAGGGGAGGAGAAACTCCTTCACTTCGGAGCAAAAGGTTATGGCAACAACTATTCTGCTGCGGCTCGTAAAAGTTTCAAAGCAAGACATAGCTGTGATACAGCAACTGATAAACTGACTCCAAGGTATTGGGCGTGTAAAAACTTATGGGCAGGTCCCGGCGGTTCAACAACAAGCAATCCAAAAGGTCGCAGAGGCAAATATTAAGATGATACAGCCTCAGCTTTTAGACAAAGGTCAATTGATAAATAGATTGGCATCACAAGTTGGAGACAAGGCAAAAGCAATAGCAATATTGCAAAAGCGTGGTCACTTAGCTGCTGATGGCAAGACATTAACTCCTGAGGGTCAAAGAAGAAATTCAATGACTGCTGCTGAAAGAGCAATGGACAGAGCATCTAAAAGAACCGGCAAACCGGCTAATCATTTTTATTATGACCAATTTAAAAACAATGCTAAATTGTTAAATAAATAATGAAAAACGTAATCAAGAAAGCGGCAAAGTACGAATCAAAGAAGTCATTGGAAGGACCAATGAAATTCTTAAAAGGTAATGTAGCTAAGACAAAGAAGGTAGCAATACCTAAAAATAAAAAGTAAAATGCCAAAGGACGCCTGTTATAAAAAAGTCAAAGCGAGTTACGATGTCTTTCCATCGGCAAGGGCTTCCCAAGCCATTGCTAAATGTAGGAAGAGTTCAGGTAGCGTGCGAAAGACTGAGGCAGGTAGTAGTTTGAAAAGATGGGAGAGAGAAAAGTGGGTAGATACCAAGAGTGGTAAAGCGTGTGGTGCAGGAGGAAGCAATGAATACTGCAGACCAACAAGCAGAGTGTCTTCAAAGACACCAACAACAAAGTCGGAAATAAGTCCTTCTAAACTTGCCGCTAAAAAGGCTGAGAAGTCAAGAGTTGGTATGGGTAGAAGAGTTTCAAATATTTAAAATCTAATCAAATGCAACAGCAACAACCAAACAAAAGTAAAGGTCTTGGCGACACTATTGAAAAAATCACAACTGCTACCGGAATCAAGAAGGTAGTAGAGACTGTAGCGAAAGCAACAGGTAAAGATTGTGGATGTAAAGAACGCAGAGACGCATTAAATAGAGCATTTCCTTATCAAGATAAAAAATAAAAAATATGTCAGTTTTCAAAACAACATTCACAAGAGCATTAGCTGTTATTCCTACGGACAACGCAAATGTGCCATACCCTGCACAAAGTGCAAGCGGAACAAATACATCTATTAGTGTAGCAGCTCTTATAGATAGTTCAGCTACATTTAATACAAAAAATGTTAAGACGGGTGACATCGTGTATAATACTACCGATGGTACTGCAGCAACAGTTCTTGTTGTTGTAAGTCAAACATCTTTGTTATTAAATGATAACATCTTTACTGCAACTGCAAAGACATATAAGGTATATACAGCAAGTCCTCAGACTTCAAATGGCAATCCGGGATGCTTCTTGTACGTAGGCGGTGCAGGTAACGTAAAAGTTACAACCATTGGTCAAGACGTAGTTACATTTACTGCCGTTCCTGTAGGAACAGTATTACCCGTACAGGTAGTAAAGGTTCACTCAAGTGCTAGTGGCACAACAGCAACACTTATTAACGCACTTTGGTAATTTAATATTATGAATCACCAAGATAACAGCAGACTTGATATTATGGCAGACGAATTAGAGTCTATCAAAACAGAGGTATCTGAGATGAAGGCTATGCTAAAAGATGTATATACTTTATTAGCCGGCAATCCAATTGACAAAGATTCAAGTGGACTCATTGGTAACTTTAAAGAAGTTAAGAAAGAAGTATATGAGTTAAAAGCCGAGTTGAAAAAATACAAGGCTTACTTCTATGCATTGGTTACATTGGTTGGACTTGGAGCGTTAAAAGTTATTACTGAGTTTATAATTAGAAAATAATGGCAAAGGCAACAAACACAAGTTCTTATGTTAGCAAGCCTAAGAAAAGAGGCGTAGCTGCAAAGAACAAGACAAGCACTAATAAGGCAAGTAAACTTTATAAGAAAGCATATAGGGGACAAGGACGATGACACAAGATGAAAGAAACGAAAAGATAGCGGAAACCCTTGCAGCCAATCAAAGCAAAAGCGGATTGGTTGAAAAGTTGGTGTTTACACTTCTGCCTATCTGTGTTTCTGCCATTGGGTGGTTACTTACTCAGGTAAGTACATTGAATAATCAGATTACAGTTCTCCAAAATAAAGTTGCCGTTGTGGTAAATAGTGAGAATAAAGCCATTCCTCCACAAGGTACAACCATTGAGATGGAGGCTATCAGAGCGGCAGCAGCACAGAGTAGGGCAGATATGAAGATGGAGATATTGCAAAGAATGCAAGACATCAAAGAAAGTTCAGCATTAGAAAGAGCAGAGATTAAACAGCGAATAGCTGTATTAGAATACAAAAACAAACTACGATGAAAAAAGTATTTGGATGGCTTGGAGGATTTTTCTCCTCAGAAAGTGGAACATCAAGTAAAAGGTTAGTAGGTATAGTAGGTGCATTTGCCCTATTTTTTACTTTGTATGACAACTCAAAAACTCAGGGTGACTTTGCTCCGGCAGACTCGCTTGTATGGGCAACGTTTGCACTTAGTGCTGTGGCATTAGGTCTTACAACCATTGAGGCGGTAACAGGATTGATTAAAGGTTTTAAAGGTACAGACAATGAAAATAAGTGAGCACTTAGACTTATCTGAGTTAATCAGAAGCGAATCAGCTAAGCGTAATGGCATTAGTAATATGCCAACTGAAGAGCATATTGCCAACTTTAAGTTATTGGCAGAAAAGGTTTTCGAGCCTATTCGTAATAACTTTAGATGCCCAATTCATATCTCAAGTGGATACAGGTCAGCCGAACTTAATAAAGTAATTGGCGGTAGTTTAACAAGCCAACATTGTAAGGGTCAGGCTGTTGACATTGATATGGATGGTAGTCCAAATGGCGTAACCAATAAGATGGTCTTTGACTACATCAAAGACAACTTGGAGTTTGACCAATTGATTTGGGAATTTGGAACTGACTCTAACCCTGATTGGGTTCACGTATCTTATACTAATGGTAAAAACAGGGGTCAAATTTTAAAAGCAATTAAATCAAATGGCAAAACATCTTACGTTAATATTACTTAGTTTTTTACTATTCTCTTGTGCATCAAGGAAAGTATTAGTTAATAAGACCCAAGTAGAAACACATATAGACAGCGTTTCAGTGGAACGAAAGGATAGCGTAGTAGTTCAGCAGAACGCTATTATTGTCAAAGAGGATACCGATGAGGTTGAGATAGTACCCATTGATACAGCTAAGCCATTAATAATTGATGGTAAGCAGTACTTTAATGCCACGGTCAGGCTTAAAAAAACACGTAGACACGTAGTGGATACGTCCAAGGTAACGGTATCTAAGTCCGAAGAGAAGAAGGTTTCGGTCAAGAAGGAGGTGAAGGAGAAAATCTTTGAGAAGAAGGTCGACAAGAAAGCGAGTTACTTTGGTTTTTTATGGCTGCTTTTAGTATTGGTAGCATTGTGGTTTGCGAGGAAGTACTTACCAAAATAATAATTTTTATTTACTATATTTGTATAAATTAAAAAATCAAATCAAATGAAAGGAAAAGAAAATCAAGGTCAAGTTGCTCAAGGGGAGAGCTTAACTAAGTTAACAAATGAAGAATTAGAGTTTATCCAAAATGGTACAGCAAACTACAAAGCTGTAAAATCTCAAATTGGAGACCTTGAAATTCAAAAAATTAAATTAATAAATCAGGCTAATGAAATTGTAGAGGCGTTTAAGAACAATGAAAAGTTCTTGATAACCAAGTACGGTGAGAATGCAGTAATTAATATGCAAACCGGAGAAGTTACTCAAAAAACGCAAGAGCAAAAGTAAGATGCCGTTATAAAACGTAATCTACAATGCCAAAGATTAATGACATCACAACTGTATCGCTACCAAAACTGAGCGATAAACTTGTTGGTACAAGTGTTGGGGGTACACCTGACAACCAAACTTATAACTTTACCTTACAACAGTTAAAGGATTTGTTTGGTGGGTCTACAACCATTACACTTACAACTACCGGGTCAAGTGGAGCTTCTACATTAGTAGGTAGCGTTTTAAATGTACCAAATTATACTTTAAGCGGATTGGGTGGAGTTCCATCAAGTAGAGCTTTAAGCATTAATGGGACATCGTATGACCTAAGTGCAGATAGAGTTTGGAATGTAGGCAGCGTAACTTCGGTTGCTGCACTTTCATTAGGCACAGTTGGAACAGATTTAAGTTCAAGTGTGGCTACGGGAACAACAACTCCTGTAATTACATTGAATGTCCCTACGGCATCAGCTACAAACAGAGGAGCTCTTAGCTCTGCTGATTGGGTTACGTTTAATTCAAAGGGTTCAGGTACAGTTACATCAGTATCTGCATTGACTATTGGATTAGTTGGAACTGATATAACTTCAACAGTCGTATCAGGAACAACAACTCCTGTAATCACATTAAATATTCCTACAGCAAGCTCTACAAATCGTGGAGCGTTAAGTTCTACCGATTGGATTAATTTCGATGGTAAGCAAAATGCAGGAAACTATATTACAAGTTTACTTGGTGAGGCTACAGCTGCCGGTCCCGGTGCTGCATCTATCACTTTAAATAATGCATCAGTAACAGGTAAATTATTAACCGGTCTAAATGTTACAGGAGGAACTGTTGTAGCGACAGATTCAATGTTAACGGGTTTTGGTAAATTGCAAAACCAAATTAATGGATTAGTAGGTGGGGTAGTTTATCAAGGAACGTGGAATGCTTCTGCTAATACTCCTACTTTAACAAGTAGCGTTGGAACAAATGGTTATTACTATGTTGTAGATGTTGCAGGAAACACCAATCTTAATGGTATCACTGATTGGAAGGTAGGCGATTGGGCTATATTTCACGGTAGTACTTGGCAAAAAGTAGATAATACTGATGCAGTTACTTCTGTAAATGGACAAGTAGGAGCAGTTAGTTTAACCACAGATAATATTCCTGAGGGAACAACTAATCTGTATTTTTTAAACTCAAGAGCTAGAGCAGCATTAAGTGCAATCTCTCCTTTACTTTATGACAATACATCAGGAGCATTTTCTATTCAGGTAGCAAATGCTTCTCAAAATGGATACTTATCTAGTACTGATTGGAGCACATTTAATAGTAAAGGTTCAGGTACATTGTCATCTGTTGGTGTTAGTATGCCATCAGCTTTTAGCGTTGCAAACTCTCCATTAACTGCAGATGGCACGATTGCCATTACAGGAGCAGGTACAACTGCTGAATATATTCGTGGAGATGGTAGCTTAGCTGCTTTCCCTTCTGTTTCATCTGAGTCACAAAGATTAATTACTGAGGTTTATAATAGTTCAGGAGCAACGCTGACCAAGGGGACTGTTGTTTATATCAATGGTGGTCAAGGCAATTTGCCAACAGTTACAAAAGCATTGGCAACAGGAGATGCTACATCTGCTCAAACTTATGGTGTTGTTCAGGCGGATATTACTAATATGAATAATGGGTTTGTTGTTGCTATTGGCAGCTTAACAAATTTAGACACTCAGGCATATCTTCCGGGCACTCAGCTTTATTTAAGTTCTACCGTTGCCGGAGAATGGACTAGCGTAAAACAATATGCTCCTGCTCACTTAGTGTATGTAGGTATTGTTGTTAGACAACATCCAACTCAAGGAGTAGTAGAGGTTAAGATTCAAAACGGTTTTGAAATGGATGAGCTACACAATGTGTCGGCTCAAAATCCTTCTGATGGTGATATATTACAATATGTTTCATCTACAGATTTATGGACTGCTGTACCATTGCCTGCATCTCCTTCAGTAACGAACGCAGGTACAGGTACTTGTTCAATTGTAGGTAGCGGTTTAAGTAATACTGCTTCAGGAAATTACTCTGCTGCTTTAAGTGGTCAATGCAATACAGCTTGTGGATGTCATTCATTTATAGGTGGTGGATATAGTAATACAGTTAGTTCAGATTACGCTAGCACAATTAGTGGTGGATGTTATAATACAATTTGTAGTAATCAGTCATTTATAGGCGGTGGTACAAGTAACAGTATTTGTAGTTGTAGTTGTACATCATCTATTAGTGGTGGTGAATGTAATACAATTTGTGAAAACAGTCCTTCGTCAGCTATTGTTGGTGGTCTTTGTAATATTACAGGAGTTGGTGGTCTTAACTTTATTGGTAGTGGTTCTCATAACTATGCTGCTAATGCTTATTCAATAGTTGTAGGTGGATGGTGTAATTACAATAATGGTGCTTATTCATTTATTGGAGGAGGAACTGATAATGGTATAGGAGGTTGGTACTCATCTGTTACAGGAGGAAGATGCAACTTAATTATAGCAGGTGGTGATGGAATGGCAATTGTTGGAGGTCTTTGTAATAAGATTTTTGGTGGTGGCTATGCTACATCTATCCTTGGTGGTATTGCTAACTGCACTAGTAGTGGTTATTCAAGTATAGTAGGTGGTATTAGTAATAAGATTTGTGGTGGTCCTTTTGCAACTATATTAGGTGGTTGTTGTAATACAGCTAGTGGTTATTCTTCATCTGTATTAGGTGGTAGTAATAACGTTACTAATGCGGATTATTCAGCTGTATTTGGTTGTGGAGTAACAAACTCAGTGGCTTGTTCTTTTGCATCTAATAGATTAATTGCAAAAAATTTAGCGTGTAATGGTTGTGCCGTTTGTGTGGATGCAAATGGTATGTTACTACCTTATACAGCAGGTGGTGGTGGTGGTGGAATAATGGTCTTAGGCACAGGATGTAATTCTACAATTAGATGTGGTGTTAATAATGTTGCTTGTGGGGATTATTCTGCTTCTTTGAGTGGTCAATACAATACAGCTTGTGGCACTTGGTCATTGGTAGGTGGTGGTTCTAATAATACAGTTAGTTCCTGTTACGCTAGCACAATTAGTGGTGGATGTTATAATACAATTTGTAGTAATCAGTCATTTATAGGCGGTGGTACAAGTAACAGTATTTGTAGTTGTAGTTCATCCATAGGTGGTGGTTACTATAATACTATTTGCTTTAATTCAGGTTGTTCAACTGTTAGTGGTGGTTATTGTAATACAATTTACGCTAATAGTAATGGTTCAGCAATCGTTGGTGGTCAATGTAATATTACAGGAGTTGGTGGTCAAAACTTTATTGGTAGTGGTTCTAATAACTATGCTGGTAATTTTGCTTCAATAGTTGTAGGCGGAAGTAATAATTACAATGGTGGTGCGAGTTCATTTATTGGAGGAGGAACTGATAATGGTATAGGAGGTTGGTGGTCATCTGTTACAGGAGGAAGATGCAACTTAATTACATCAGGTGGTGATGGGATGGCAATTGTTGGAGGTCTTTGTAATAAGATTTTTGGTGGTGGCTATGCTACATCTATCGTTGGTGGTTATTGTAACTGCACTAGTAGTGGTTATTCAACTATAGTAGGTGGTTTTGGTAATAAGATTTGTGGTGGTCCTTATGCAACTATATTAGGTGGTTGTTGTAATACAGCTAGTGGTTATTTTTCATCTGTATTAGGTGGTAGTAATAACGTTACTAATGCGGATTATTCAGCTGTATTTGGTTGTGGGTTAACTAATAATAACGCTTGTACATTTATGGCTAATAACTTTGTTATTGGCGACTTTGTAGGTTGTGGTGGATGTTCACTTGCTTTAGATGCAAATGGTAAAATGTGTATTGGTGCAGGTGGTGGTGGAGGTGGTGGAATAATGGTCTTAGGCACAGGATGTAATTCTACAGTTAGATGTGGTGTTAATAATGTTGCTTGTGGGGATTACTCTGCTTCATTAGGTGGTCAATGCAATAGTGTTTCAGGTTATACTTCAACTATTAGTGGTGGATATCACAACACCATAAGTGGTGGATATTCAGGAACATATCTTTGTAGCAATTCGTTTATAGGCGGTGGTGGTTGTAATAATGTTTTTTCAGAAAATTCAGTTATTACAGGTGGTTTTTTTAGTTCCATTTGGAACTCGTGTGGGTCTGCTATAGTTGGTGGAATAAATAATAATATTATTAATTCTCAACAAGGATTTATAGGTAGCGGTAGTGGAAACTATCTAGGTAACTCATATATTTCAGCTATAGTAGGTGGTGAGGGTAACGTAATTAGATGTAATGGATATAGCTTTATAGGTAGCGGTAGTTATAACTGTGTTGTAACAGCAGACTTTTCATCTGTATTAGGTGGTTTCAATAATAAAATTGAGATGACTAGTGCTTCTCCTTTTTCCGCTTTTGCATCTATTAGTGGTGGATGTTGTAACACAGTTTGTGGAAATTATTCATTTATAGGCGGTGGTAGTAATAACATAGCTAGTGGAAATTATAGCGGTGCATTTGGTTGTAATTTAAATGCAAGTGCTGCTTGTACAATGTATTTTAATAATGTTTGTGTTTGTGGTACATTAAGTAAAGCATCAGGTTCATTCAAGATTCCTCACCCTGACCCTATTAAATCAGAGCAAGGTAAGTTCTTAAAGCACTCATTCGTAGAATCACCAACAGCAGGAGATAACATTTATAGATTTAATGTTACAGCTATAAACTGTAGTGCTTCTATTCAATTACCTGATTACTATAGCTTATTGAATAGTAACGACCAAGTGTTTGTAAATGCTAAAAGCCATTTAGGATATGGATTTGGTGTTGTAAATGAAGCACAAACAGAAATTGATATTACAACAAACTCTGATGGAGAATACAATGTTCTCTTAATTGGAACTAGAAAAGATAAATTAGCTTTAGATGCTTGGAATGGCACAGAAGTTAATGATGTAGAATAATAATTTTAAAACTTAAAAAACAAAAAAAATGGCAACCTTACAAGAATTACAGGCTCAATTACAAGCTAAAGAACAAGAAATTCAACAAGCTAGAGAAGCTAAAATACAGGCTTATCTAGCAGATGTCCAAGCTAAAGAAGAAGCTAGGAAAGCAGCAGAGGCAGCTAAATCTGATGAAGAGAAAGCAGCTGATTTATTAGCTAAATTAGCTAAAGCTGAAGAAGAATTAAATAAAATAAAATAATATTAATTTATATTACATTCATACAAAATGATTAAATTTGTTTCAAATCAAATTTAATTAATATGAATGTAATATTTCAAATTAACGGTGGTATTGGCAAGGTAATTGCTTCTACAGCTGTATGTATATCTATTAAACAAAAGTATCCTGATGCCAAACTTATTGTGGTATCAGGATACCCGGAAGTATTTCTTGGAAATAATAATGTAGATAGGGCATTTGCTTTTGGTCAACAATCTTATTTTTATCAAGAGTACATTCAAAATCAAGAAATAATGGTTCTTGCTCAAGAGCCATATCTACAAACAAAACACATAAAGTCAGAAGAGCACCTTGTTGAAACTTGGTGCGATATGTATGACTTACCATTTATTCAAAAAAATGGAGAGCTGTATTTAACACAAAGAGAAAGAGATTTCTTTGGTAAAAAATATATTTCAGATAAACCTATTCTTTTGATTCAAGCAAATGGAGGAGCTGATGCTGAGCAAAAATATTCTTGGGCAAGAGATATTCCATCTTTTGTCATAAAAGAAGTAGTGTCTCAATATTCTAAAGACTACCATATTGTTCAGATACGAAAAGAAAATCAATTATCATATAATGGTGTAACTAGTGTTACTGATTCATTTAGGTCTTTACTTTGCTTAATTGAGCTTAGTCAAAAAAGATTACTTATAGATAGCTTTGGACAACACGCTTCTGCTGCATTAAATTTACCATCTACGGTATTATGGATTGCTAACAATCCAACTGTGTTTGGGTATGATATTCATACTAACATACAAGCACTTTCTGAAACAATAAATCCTGAATTAAGAAATTCTTATTTATCAAAATTCAACATTATGGGAGACCCACTTGAGTTTCCTTACAATAATGAATTAGAAATGTTTGATGTTAATCAAATACTTCAATCACTTAAATAAAATAAAATGGAAAATATTTTCTATCAATCTTCACTTCCTAGAAGTGGGAGTACTTTGTTGCAAAATATCTTAGCTCAGAACCCCGATATTTATGCTACACCTACAAGTGGTGTTCTTGAGTTAATCTTTGCAGCACGAGCAAACTATACTAACTCTGCAGAGTTCAAAGCACAAGATGCACAACTAATGAAAAAAGGATACCAAGCTTTTTGTAAATCAGGTATGGATGCATTTTATAATGCTATCACAGATAAGAAATATGTAGTGGATAAGTCTCGTGGATGGGGTATTCATTATGATTTTTTACAGTTTGTACAAGGAGGTCAGCCTAAGATTATTTGTATGGTAAGGGACTTGCGTGATGTATTTGCTTCTATGGAAAATAATTTTAGAAAATACCCTGAAAAGCAATCTGATATTTTAGATTGGTCTAAAGGGCAAGGAACAACAGTTCCTAAGCGTATTGACATTTGGGCTCAAGGTCCTCCTGTAGGATTGGCAATAGAAAGACTATCTGAAGTCTATAGACTTGGTATAGATAAGCATATGTTATTTGTTCGCTTTGAAGATTTATGTTTATATCCTGAATCTACAATGCTGAAAGTGTATAAGTATCTTGATATACCTGCGTTTGAGCACGACTTTGATAATATTGAGCAACTAACTAAAGAGGACGATGAAGTATATGGAGCATTTGGCGACCATACAATTAGAAAAAAATTACAACCGGTTCCATCTAAAGCAAAGGAGCTATTAGGCAAAGATGTGAATGATTGGATTTGGAATAATTATCAATGGTTTTTTGATAAATTTAGATATACTAAATAATGAAAAAGTTTCAAATAAAACTTTATTATACAAATAAAAAAGACCCATTGAATGGTTTTACTACCAATCAATTAAACTATGCTTTATTTCCAAATGATAATGCTGTTACAAGTTCTATTATACAAGGATGGCAATATGAAAACTATATGTTTGACTTCTTAACAAAGAATCAAATAATTACTGAAAATAAAACAATCATTGATATTGGAGGCAATAATGGAAACTTTGCTGTAGACTTTGCTCACTTAGTTGGTAATGGTGGTGTGGTACATACATTTGAACCACAACGAATTATTTATTATCAATTATGTGCCAATGTATTTCTTAATGGATTAACTAATGTACATTGTTACAATGAAGCTGTATCTAATATAGATGGAGAGTTGATGATAGAAATACCAAATTATTTTGAGAAAGGAGATGTTAACTTTGGTGCAGCTGAGATAGTTAATGAGAATGGTGAGATGGTTAAGTCAACAAGACTTGATAGTCGTACATTTAAAGATGTAGTGTTTATCAAAATTGATGTACAGGGATATGAATCATTTGTAATAGATGGTGCAATTGATACAATACAAAAACATAGACCTTATTTGTTTGTAGAATTTGAAGGCCATTTATTAAATAAACAAGGAACATCAGAAATAGAACTTCAGGCTAAGATGGAATCATTAGGATATGTAGTAAAACAATTTCAAGAAGGTGTTCCTTATCAAACACATTCAGGAAAATGTTTAGATTACGTAGCTATTCCTAAAGAAAAATTTAAAGAATTTAATCATATTATACCGTGATAATAGTAATTTTTGGACAACCACATAGTGGTAAAACTACATTAGGAAATCTAATAGATGCGGATTTTTACATTGATGGAGACCATCTTAGAAGATTGTTTCAAAACAAAGATTATAGCAAGCAAGGCAGAATAAGCAATCTTAATAGAGCTAGTGACATTGCTACTTATTTGCATTACAATGGTAATAAAGTAGTATTGTCCTTAGTATATCCATATAAAGAAGCTAGGGATTATTTAAACTCTTTAAGCACTAATGTTAAGTGGATTTATCTTACTTACACAAAACCAAGAGGAAGAGAAGAATTTCACGTAAGTAATTTTGAAGAACCTGAGTTAGAAAGTTTTTTGCAAATAAATACGGATAACTTGACAATCGAAGAATGTATAAATCAAATCAAATTATATGTGGAGTAAAAAAGTGCACGTTGCAAGTTCAATGCAACGTAAAAATAACCAATGGTCCTTATTTATAGGTCGTTGGCAACCAATACACGAAGCACACAGGCAGATGTTTCAACAAGTATTGGATGAGGGTGGAAGAGTATTAATAGGAATAAGAGATGTAGAACCGGATGAAAAAAATCCTTTTCCTGTTAATGAAGTGTTAAATACAATTAAAAACGAGTACAAGGACAATCCTAACGTATCAGTAATGGTGGTGCCGGATATATCAAGTGTTAATTTTGGAAGAGGTGTAGGCTATGATATTATTGAGCATATACCTCCAACTGAAATAGCTGAAATATCTGCAACCAAAATAAGAAAAGATTTAGGACTATGATAGTTGAAAAGAAAAGACATATAGCTAAAACTATTAGTTACAGAATCTTAAGCACTGCAATTGGTTTTTGTATAATGTGGTTAGTAAGCGGTTCGGTAAAAGTAGGAGCGGCATTTGGTGTTGCTGAATTAGTATATAAGCCTATTCAATATTATATTCACGAGCGTATTTGGTATAAATGGATTAAATTTGGTCTAAATAATAAAAGCAATAACAATGGACATACGCAAAATATCAATAGGACCGGATTATAAAGGAGGAGCAATGCACTACATTGTAGGGCAAAAAGTACTTGGTGATACCAATGAGATACACTTAATTAAACTTGATGCCGAAAGACAATCTATTAAAATATACATTATTAACGATAAAGCAGAGGTATTACTTTGGAAAGAGTTTAATCCCACAATACCAATTTCAATTGAATATAATATAAACTTTTAATGAAGTCACCATTCTATTTTATAGCTAAACCCATTAATGGGAAAAGATACGACAATACTAAACAGATAGGTGGTATTGACTTTATTGTCAGTACGTCTGAAGAAGACCACAAATTCTCTAACAGATTTGCGGAGGTAGTAGAACTTCCATTGGGCTACAAAGGTCCAATAAAGGAAGGTGATACTTTACTTGTGCACCATAACGTATTTAAGTTTTATAACGATATGCGGGGTAGGCAGAAGAGTGGCAAGTCTTTTTTTAAAGACGACCTATTCTTTATAGAGACCGAGCAGTTTTATATGTATAAGCACGACTCCACGTGGAACGCTTATGATAGATTCTGTTTTGTCAAGCCTATCCCCACTACACAAAGCTATATCAAGAAGCCATTTAGCGAAGAGCCTCTTATGGGTATAATGAAATACCCTAACGAGTACTTACTTGAACGTGGTATTAAGGAAGGCGATATGGTATGCTTTAGCCCTGATAGTGAATATGAGTTTACCGTAGATGATGAAAAACTATATAGAATGTATGACCATCAAATAACAATCAAATTATGAATCTAATCACATTCGACAACATTATTAAAGACCCAAACGCTTATGTATCAGACATCCACATTCACGGGTTCCAAGACGTGGCAGATGGTGACAACGTATTCAGGAACATTCAACCTCGTGACAAGAACGATGAGTTTGCCCTATACGTCACTAAACTATTTCTTGGTTACAAGGTAGACTTAAACTTTATTCGTAAGTCACCTTTGAACCAAGAAGAACCAAATTTTATACATACGGATGAAATGATGGGTGATATTACCTGCTTGCTTTACTTAAATGAGCAGGCTCCTGATGATGATGGCACAACTATCTATGACGATAATCAAAAGCCAATCTTTACAATGTACTCTAAATTCAATCGTATGATTGCATTTACTTCTGACGCTCCACACTCGAGGAATTTATTTCATAACTTTGGAGAAGGAGAAACAGCAAGATTGGTTCAGATAATCTTTTTAAAGGCAAAGTAATGAGAGATACCAAAGAAATAAAACTACGCATCATTGAAGCCGGCTACAAAGCTGTCAACCATCTTGTAAAAGTGGCTGAGGAGGATATTATTGATACCGAGTCAGATACAGATGTGTCTGCCGATAAGATGAAAAATGCAGCAGCCGCTAAGAAGTTAGCCATCTTTGATGCGTTTGAGATACTGAGTAGAATAGAATTAGAAAAAGAAAACTTAGATTCCGCAGAACGTGGAGTAAGTAAAACCGATACAAAACAAGGATTTGCAGAAAGAAGGTCAAAGCAATAGTTTATGCCGTATAGTTGAGAATCATATACCGGCTGCCGTCATCTCTAATAAAAATAGGGTGAGGTCGTGGGTGTATGGCTATAATGACCAATACGATGTTGTTATTATTTCAAAGACCGGACAGATAGGGGAGATAGTAGAAATAGAAGGGTTAATCATTGCTCTTCCACTTGCTCCTGAAAAGTGTCTTCAAAGACACTCCACTAAAGCTGAACAATATTGGGAACGTCAAGAACTTCCAAGAGAGTTAGCCAAGATACAATCCATATTTCAGTGGAACGAAAAGCCAAAAGAATTTAAAGACCGTTGGGTCGATTACATTGAGCAGGAGTTTGACTACCGTGAGCAAGGTTGTTGGTTTATGAACAACGGCAAAAAAACCTACATAACCGGTTCGCATTATATGTACTTACAATGGTCAAGTATTGACGTTGGGTATCCTGACTTCCGTGAAGCAAACCGAATCTATTGGATATTTTGGGAAGCCTGCCGTGCTGACCCGAGGTCATTTGGTATGATATACCTCAAGATTAGACGTTCGGGATTCTCGTTTATGTCATCGTCTGAATGCGTTAATATAGGCACGCTCGCACGTGACGGGCGTATAGGTATCCTGTCAAAGACAGGTGCCGATGCCAAAAAAATGTTCACGGACAAAGTTGTTCCTATCAATAGTCGTCTTCCATTCTTTTTCAAACCGATTATGGATGGTATGGACAAGCCAAAGACTGAATTGGCATATCGGGTACCGGCAGCAAAGATTACCAAGAAGAATATGTACGAGACCGATGATAATGAAATTGACGGGTTGGATACATCAATAGATTGGAAGAACACTGAAGACAACTCATACGATGGAGAGAAGTTATTATTCTTGGCGCACGATGAGTCTGCTAAGTGGACTAAGCCTGTAAACATCAAGGAAAATTGGCGTGTAACCAAAACTTGTCTTCGATTGGGTAGCAAGATTATTGGTAAGTGTATGATGGGTTCAACGTCTAATGCCTTAAGCAAAGGAGGACAGAACTACAAAGATATTTACGAGGACTCAAACGTAAAGGTTCGTAATGCCAACGGACAGACTAAGAGTGGTCTATACGCTATATTTATTCCGATGGAGTGGAATATGGAAGGGTTCATTGATAGATATGGACATCCTGTATTTCGCAAACCTGAGGAGCCTATTATGGGTGTAGATGGAATGATGATTAAGAACGGAGCCATTGACTATTGGGAAGCAGAGGTTGACTCATTAAAGAGTGACGCTGACGCATTAAACGAATTTTACCGTCAGTTTCCACGTACAGAATCACACGCATTCCGTGACGAAAGCAAGCAAGCCTTGTTTAACCTTACAAAAATTTATCAGCAGATTGACTATAACGACTCAATGATTAAGGAACATTACCTTACTCGTGGGTCATTTTCGTGGAAGGATGGCATCAAAGATACTGAGGTAATATGGACGCCTGACCAAAGAGGCAGGTTCAATATTAGTTGGGCACCGCCTAAGCATATGCAAAACAATGTACATACACGTAATGGTGTTAAGTATCCCGGCAATGACCATCTTGGTTCATTTGGTTGCGACTCTTATGACATATCAGCCGTAGTTGGGGGGCGTGGGTCGAATGGTGCACTTCACGGTATGACTAAGTTTCATATGGATGACGCTCCTGTAAATGAGTTTTTCTTAGAGTATATTGCCCGTCCCCAAACTGCGGAAATATTCTTTGAGGAAGTTCTTATGGCGATAGTATTCTACGGAATGCCTATCTTAGTAGAGAATAATAAGCCGAGACTTTTATACCACCTTAAAAATAGAGGTTATAGAGGTTACTCAATTAATAGACCTGACAAACAATTAGGGAATTTGACAAAAACTGAGCGTGAGTTGGGAGGTATTCCAAACTCATCCGAAGATGTTAAGCAGGCACACGCCTCCGCAATTGAGTCTTATGTAGAGAAGTTTGTGGGATTTGATTTAGAGGCTAAGTATAGAGACCCTGAGCAAATGGGTACAATGCCGTTTACAAGGACACTTGAGGATTGGGCAAAATTTGATATTAACGATAGAACAAAATTCGATGCTTCCATTAGTTCAGGATTATGTATTATGGCTAATCAGAAGCACTTATATATACCGGAGAAAAAAGAATCAAAATTAATTATTAACTTCGCTAAGTATAAAAACGAAGGAACAACAAGTCAATTGATTAGATGAAAAATGTAACAATCAACATAAACACCGCATCATTCCCAAGTCAGTTAGCAACTGATGCCGAAAAAGCATCTGATGCATTTGGATTGCAAGTGGGTCAGGCTATTCAATATGAATGGTTTAGAAAGGATGGAAACAATTGTAGATACTATGGTCAGTGGCAAGATTTCCGCAGACTAAGACTATATGCGAGAGGTGAGCAGCCAATTGGTAAATATAAAAATGAATTGGCTATTGATGGTGATTTGTCTTACTTAAATCTTGATTGGACTCCTGTTCCTATTATACCAAAGTTTATTGATATTGTTGTTAATGGAATGTCTGATAGATTGTTTAAAGTGAAAGCATATGCACAAGATGCTATGTCTCAAGCTAAAAGAAACAAGTATCAAGATATGCTTGAAACACAAATGGCAGGTAAACCTGTTCTTACAAAAATACAAGAGATGACAGGTGCTAATCCATTTTTAATGGACCCTGAGCAATTGCCTGAAACAGACGATGAATTGTCATTATATATGCAGCTTAAATATAAGCCTGCAATTGAAATAGCAGAAGAAGAAGCAATCAATACAATCTTTGATGAGAATCATTATGAGGACACTCGTAAAAGATTAAATTACGACCAAACTGTTATTGGTATTAGTGTTGCAAAACACGAGTTCTTACAAGGCACAGGTGTTAAGATAAGTTATGTAGACCCGGCTAACGTTGTTTATAGCTATACAGAAGACCCATTCTTTAAAGATTGTTTTTATTGGGGAGAGATTAAAACATTGCCATTAACTGAGTTAATGAAGATTGACCAATCTTTAACAAAGGAAGATTTACAAGAAATTACTCAATATAGTCAAGCGTGGTATGATTACTATAACGTAGCACAGTTCTATCAGAACGATATGTTCTACAGAGATACTTGCACGTTAATGTATTTCAATTACAAGTCAACTAAAAAAGTTATTTACAAAAAGAAGAAACTTGAAGGTGGTGGTTCTCGAGTAATTGAGAAAGACGAAACTTTCAATCCTCCAACAGAAATGATGGAAGAAGGTAACTTTGAAAAGATTGAAAAAGTTATTGATGTTTGGTATGAAGGTATTATGGTAATGGGTACCAATATTTTATTGCAGTGGAAGTTGTCTGAGAATATGGTTCGTCCTAAGTCAGCATCTCAACACGCAATACCTAACTATGTTGCTTGTGCTCCTCGTATGTACAAAGGTGCTATTGAATCACTATGCAGAAGGATGATACCATTTGCTGACTTGATTCAAATCACCCATTTAAAATTACAACAAGTTATTGCACGTACAGTTCCTGATGGTGTCTTTATTGATGCTGATGGTCTAAACGAAATTGACTTAGGTACGGGCAACGCATATAATCCTGAGGACGCTTTAAGATTATACTTCCAAACAGGTAGTGTAATTGGTAGAAGCTATACTCAAGATGGTGAGTTCAACAATGCAAGAGTGCCTATCACTCAGTTAACATCTAACTCAGGTGCAGCTAAAACGCAGATGTTGATTACTAATATGAACCACTACATTGATATGATTAGGTCTGTGACCGGTCTTAACGAGGCAAGAGATGGTTCTAATCCTGACCCTAACTCATTAGTTGGTCTACAGAAGTTGGCTGCATTAAACTCTAATACAGCTACAAGACATATTCTTGACGGTTCTTTGTATGTATATCGTACATTATCTGAGGCTTTAACTTACAGGATTGCAGATATTTTGCAGTACGCTGACTTTAAAGATGAGTTTGCAAATCAAATTGGTAAGTACAACGTATCTATATTAGAAGAGATTAAAGACCTTTACATTTATGACTTTGGTATATTCATTGAGGTTTCACCTGATGAAGAGCAAAAAGCACAGCTTGAAGCTAATATCCAAATGGCATTATCTAAGGGCGACATTAACCTTGAGGATGCAATTGACATTCGTGAGATTCGCAATCTTAAACTTGCTAATCAGCTATTGAAACTTAAGAGAGTTAAGACCCAAGAGCGTGAGGAAAAGATGGCAATGCAGAAGCAGGCTATGATTTCTCAGCAACAATTGAAGTCTCAAGAGTTGTCAGGTCAAGTGGCTATGCAGAAGATTGAAATGGAAACCAACTCAAAGATTAAGATTAAACAGGCTGAAGTTGCATTTGATATGCAAAGGTCTGAGCAAGAAGCAATGCTTAAGTCTCAATTAATGCGTGAAGAATTTGATTACAATCTTCAGTTACGTGGTATGGAAGTGGGTACTTTGACTGAAAGAGAAAAGATGAAAGAAGACGCAAAAGCAAAAAGAATTAGTCAACAAAACACCGAACAATCTAAGTTAATTAATCAAAGAAAGAACAATCTTCCTCCAATGAGTTTTGAATCAAACGAGGATAGTTTGGATGGGTTTGACTTAGCGGAATTTGAGCCTCGTTAAAAATGTCAAAATTTTTGTATAAGTTTGTATAAATAAAATCAAATCAAATGGAATTTAAAGTTAGAGCATTAGACATAATTGAACCGAAGAGTGTTCAAGAAGTAGAAAAAGAATTACTTGACAAGCACGAGCAATCGTTAACTCAAGATAACAATCCGGACCCTGAGCCAAAAGCGAATGACCCGGAACCGAATAATGATAATCAAGACCCTGCACCTGCAGCAATTGATTTAAAAGATGAAGACGTTCTTTCATATATTGGTAAGAGATATAATAAGCAGATTAACTCATTAGATGATTTAGTAGCCGAACGTGAAAACAATGAGGCTCTTCCTGAAGATGTAGCTGCTTATATGAAATACAAGAAAGAGACAGGGCGTGGTTTTGAAGACTTCCTTAAATTAAAGAAGGACTTCGACACAATGAATCCTGACGCACTTCTTAAAGAATACCTAACTGCTACGCAGGAGGGTCTCGATAGTGATGACATCGAGGCTTTGATGGATGACTACAAATTTGACGAGGAGTTGGATGATGAGTCAACCGTAAAGAAAGCAAAAATCGCAAAAAAGAAAGTTCTTGCTGAAGCCAAGAAATATTTTAATTCTCAGAAGGAGAAATACAAAATGCCCCTTGAGTCAAGTACGGCATTTATCCCCGATGGAGAAAAGGAAATATACGAAAGCTATAAGCAATATACCCAACAGGCAAAGACCATAGAAGAGGAGAACACTCGTAAACGTCAATGGTTTGACCAAAAGACGAATGATGTTTTTAGCAATGAGTTCAAAGGTTTTGAGTTTAGTGTTAATGACAAGAAGTTCACGTTTGCTCCGGGAGACGCCAATGAGTTGAAAAAGAGCCAAGCAACTCCACAGAACTTTATTAATAAGTTCTTGGATGACCAAGGTTTGATGAAAGACGCAGCAGGT